>JGI24702J35022_10000059_pt1 | contig 46281 bp, 24 predicted proteins | sample TergutTh196P4_FD_35022 | JGI IMG/M metagenome (IMG submission 35022) | reverse complement strand
TGATGTATTGCCTTTCGGCAAAATGATGTAATGTGTCCCTGTCGTTAATGTATCCGAAGGATACACATCATTTCCGCAAGGAAACATCATGCACGCAGTGCACATCATGTCCCGCAGGGACACATCATTGCCTTTTCACTCTGTAGTTAAAAGCTGTACTGCGCTCCCACATTCACCCCTGTCGCTTTTATCTTTTCTCCGGACTCATAGTTTATCTGTCCGTACAGTCTTATTTTGTCGCTCAGTTTTGCGTTCAGTCCTGCTCCGATTTCCACGCTGCCGCCGGACATGTCGCTTTCGCGTTCTACGCCGTTATATCTTACTTTGCCTTTGCCTAACAGTTCTTGCAAATATGCTAACTCTATTAACGGCTCTATTTTTGCTTTTCCGTCTGCTGTTTTCACTAGGCCTACTATTATTCCCGCTTTTGCGGTTAAATAGTTTACGCCGTCATACTCTAAATCGCTATCTCCATTTTTCACTTTTACGTTGCCGCTTTCAGTGCTCATAAATAGTATTCCGGCTTTGGGTTCTATTCTCACATAGCTGGCTTGCAGTTCTTTTTTAAACTGTTTTCCGCCTTCCAGCGTTAATGCTAATATATTTCGTTTGGGTTCATAATTCATTTCCGTTCCGTCTGAGGCATAATTTGTCATTTCCAAGTTTGATATTATTTCTTTTATCGCTAAATCGGCAAAATAATCATTGTTTCCTACTAATGACGCATACAAACCGAAACTCGGCTGGGAGCCTGTTCCTGTTGAATTTTTGTTTATTTTTGTTTGGATTTCTCCCACATTAGCATATCCTATGTTTAACCCCGCATATAACTTATGTCCTAAAAAGTTAAACAGCCCGTCATAGCCGGCTTCCAAACCAAACAGCGTAACATCCGTTTCCGCAAAATCTCCTACTGTCGCGTTTTTGCCGTAAGTTCTTACCCACAAACCGTTTTTATTCTGCTCATAGCCGAAAGTTCTTAAATCGCCTAACCTGCCTTCCAATGATGTCATTGCGCTGCGCGCGGTAAACACGTTTATCAGAGGAGCGTTTAGCATTGTTTTATAAACGTTGGTAAAATTCATCGCGCCCATAAAAGTTACAAGATAATAATTCGAATCCGACTCGTTTTGCTCTAAAAAGTAATTATATGCTCCGGTATCAATTTTACCTCCGGGCAATGCAAATGTTCCGTTGCCGGTCGCTTCGCTTAGGTCAACTACTTTTATGCCGCTGCCGCCCGCAACAACTCCGCCGGAGCCCGTATTGCTCACTTGCAGTAAAGCGTTTCCGTCATACACGCCCGTAACTTTTAACAAATCCGACGGGGACGTTTCGTCCCCTAACTCCACGTTCATTCTTACTACGGGATTATTAAACGCGCCCAAATCTTGTATTGTCAAAACGTTTCCGGCCGAAGAGCCGCGCATATCTACTGTTGTGCCGTTTAAAACTACATTTGAAAGAAAAACTCCATTACTTAAAGCGCTTATTGTTCCACCGTTAGCCGTTATTCCGGTTACGTTTGACCCTCCTGCTACACTCATTGTCCCGTTGATGAGAAATGTTGAATTTACCGTTGCGCCCCAGTAAACGGTTTGAGTACCTCCGCTGATTATTGTATTTACCGCCGAAGCTTGAACAACCTGATATCCACCGCTGTTTACGATTGTATTTGAAGCTATACAGCCGTATGAAACAGCTTGGTAACCGCCGCTGTTTATGACTGTGCTTGTGACTATGCCGCCGGAATAAACATCTTGAGTCCCTCCGTTTATAATTGTTCCAAAAGCGCTGCCGCCATTAACACGCTGACTTCCGCCGGCGTTTAGGACAGCACCTGATGCATAACCGCCACCATAAACAACTTGCATGCCTCTGGAATGAACAATCGTTCCCATTGCACTGCCGCCGCTTGCAACAGCCTGACTGGCGCTGACGTTTAATATTGTATCTGAAGCTATGCCACGATAAGAAACATATTGATAGCCATAGCTGTTTACAATCGTGTTTAAGGTTAAGCCTCCGCTTGATACATCCTGTGCGCCGCCATTGTTTACAGTTATACCTGATGCGCTGCCATTAACAATTTGCACGGCAGAAGTGCCGGATAAAGACCCTCCCATCGCGCTGCCGCCGGCGTTGACAACTTGGCTGCCGCGGCTATTTACCGTCGTGTTTGAAGCTATGCCGCCGTTGTATATAACCTGACTGCCGTAGGCGTTTATAGTTGTAGATGAAGCTATGCCGCCGTTTGCAACATATTGCACACCACCGCTGCTTATTGCTGTGTTTGAAGCTAAACCGGAGACATTTTGTACGCCTAATGTTCTAATAATCCCGTTCACTGCAGTCCCACCGTATAGAATATTCTGTGTCCCGGACGTTACAATTTGGCCGGTTACCGTCACTCCGCTACTTACAGTTCCAGAAAACTGCCCAAGCGCAGGCTGAACAAGATTGGTATTCAACATACCCGCCAGTGCCGCAGTAAGAACTATCTTTTTCCCGCCCGCAACTATCTGATTAACAAAAGGCGCCCGCACCGCAGAACTAAACGACGATGAAACGTATTCGGAAGAACTGAAATAATCATCCCCCGAAGTACAACACGCCGAAACAGCCGCCGGCAAAACTGACGACAAACCCGATACAAAATTTTGATTCTTTGATTGCATAAAACCCCCGTTTTAACGGCAATTACGGATTACAAATTACGAATTACGAATCAACGGCAATAACGGCAGAAGCTCAGAAGTTCGGCAGCTCGGTAACGGCAAAGACAAAATGCCCACAGCCTTTCTAAACTTCTGAGCTGCCGCCGTTATCGCCTTTTCCGTATCTTCACTCTCCACTCTTCACTTTTCACTCTGTAGTTAAAAGCTGTACTGCGCCCCCACATTCACCCCTGCAGCTTTTATCTTTTCTCCAGACTCATAACTTATCTGTCCGTACAATCTTATTTTGTCGCTTAGTTTTGCGTTTAGTCCTGCTCCGATTTCTACGCTGCCTCCGGAAGTGTCGCTTTCGTGTTCTAATCCGTCATATCTTATTTTGCCTTTGCCTAACAACTCTTGCAAATATGCGAGCTCTATTAACGGTTCTATTATGGCTTTTCCGTCTGCCATCTTCACGAATCCTAATATTATTCCGGCTTTTGCCGTTAAATAGTTTGTGCCGTCATACTCTAAATTACCTATGCCGTTTTCCACTTTTGCACTGCCGCTTCCTGCGTTCATAAATAGTATTCCGGCTTTTGGCTCTACTCTTAAATAGCTGCCTTGTAGTTCTTTTTTAAACAGTTTTCCGCCTTCAAGCGTTAATGCCAATATATTGCGTTTCGGCTCAAAGTTTAGTTCCGTTCCGCCTGCATCGTAATTTGTCATCTCTAAATTCGACATTATTTCTTTTACCGTTAAATCCGCAAAAAAATCGTTCTGCCCGATTAAAGACGCGTATAATCCGAAACTCGGTATTGAGCCCGTTCCTTTTGATCCTTCGTTTATCTTTGTTTTTATATCGTTTACACTCATGTATCCTGCCGTTATTCCGGCGTATAACTTATTTCCGAAAATATTAAACAGTCTGTCATAACCCGCTTCCAATGCAAACAATGTAATGTCGGTTTCAGCTAAATCTTTTACTGTCGCGCTTTTGCCGTATGCTCTCATCCACAAGCCTTGCTTGTTCTGTTCATATCCGAATGCTCTTAAATCGCCGAGCCTGCTTTCCATATTTGTCATTGCGCTGCGTGCCGCAAAGACATTTATCAGCGGCGCGTTTAGCATTGTTTTAGAAAAATCGCTTAACTCTTTATACGTCACAAGATAATAATTCAAATCCGGCATTTGTTCCAAAATGTAATTATACGCTCCGGCGTCAACTTTGCCGCCAAGCAATGCAAATGTTCCGTCGCCGGCTGCTCCGCTTGCGTCTACTACCTGTATGCCGCTTCCTGCCGTTCCGTAGCCTTTTCCGCCGGTATTATATACTTGCAATAAAGTATTTCCCGTATGCGTGCCAGTAACTTTTACCAAATCCGCAGGGGATGTTTCATCCCCCAATTCCGCGTTCATTGCTATCACGGGATTATTTGACGCCGACAAATTTTGTATCGTCAAAACATTTCCCGGCGCTGAGCCGCTTCGCATATCTATCCTTCCGCCGTCAAAAACTAAATTTTTAACTTCGCTGTCTTTCGTATTAATCCAACTCCCGCCGGATATATTCAAATTATTTAAAGCCGCGCTTATTTTGCCGTTTAAAATTCCGCCCGCATTAACGTCAACAATGCCGGAAACAAAAGCGCCGTCAATAATATTGATTGTTCCGCTGCCGCTGACCGCTGCATCGCTTGCGTTTGCTCCGGACGATATATTCATTTCCCCACCGTTAACAAAAGTTGAATTCGCAATCGCGCCTGCTAAAACGTTCTGAATGCCGCCGTATATGCTTGTGTTTAACGCACTGCCGCCGTTTGATATGTTTTGCATGCCGCTTTCAATACTTATCGAATTTGCCAACCCGCCGTTTAAAACATTTTGCGTGCCGCCGTTAATAAATATAGAATCTGCCAATCCGCCGCCCGATACATTTTGGGTTCCGCCGTCATTAATAAATGCAGAATATGCCGTGCCGCCGCTTAAAACATTTTGTTTTCCGCCGCTTGAAATATACGTAGTGTATGCGGAGCCGGAAATATTTTGTGTGCCGCCGTTTGAAATATGTGCGGCAACCGCAATACCGCCGGCGGAAACATTTTGCGTTCCGCCGCTATAAATAGACGTATACCATGCCCAGCCATTGTTAAAAATATTTTGCATTCCGCTGCTAATAAGCGTAGAGACCGCAGTGCCGCCCGATACATTTTGCGTCCCGCCGATAAGGAACGTTGAATTTGCATCTCCTCCTGTCAAAATATTTTGAATTCCGCCGGCGGCAATCGTTGTAGACGATACATTCGCCCCTGCCGAAACCTGCATAGAACCGCCGTTTGAAATCGTAACATTTCTCGCGGAACCGCCGATATTCATCAAAAGCGAACCGCCGCTTACAATCGCGCTGATAATTAAACCTCTGCTATTGACTGTCGTGCTTCCCGTAACAATCCCGCCAAAACCCGAAACCGCTCCGCCGCTGTTAACTGTCGTATTGGACGCAACAGCGCCGCTTGAAATATTTTGAATGCCGTTAACGGAAATTTCAGTATTCAATGCCGTGCCGCCGGACAAAATATTTTGAACGCCATAATTACCCAGCGCCATACTGTTGCTGCTGCCGCTGATAAACGCTGAAACTGCCGTAGCGCCGGCTGCAATATTTTGAACGCCGCCCTCATATATCCTTGCATTCAGCGCCGTGCCGCCGGCTGCGATATTTTGAACGCCGGCAACAAACGCATTTCCGCTGATAGCCGTTGAAGCTGCCGCAGCATTGGTTAAAATATTTTGAATTCCGCCTGCTGAAACCGTCGCAGACGACACATTCGCCCCTGCAGAAACCTGCATAGAACCGCCGCTTGAAATTGTAACATTTCTTGCGGAACCTCCGGAATTTATAAAAAGCGAACCGCCGCTTACGATCGCGCCGGCAATTAAACCCGCATTGTTGATTGTCGTGCTTCCCGCAACAATCCCTCCAAAACCTGAAATTGTCCCGCCGCTACCAACTGTCGTGTCGGATGCAATACCGCCGGTTGAAATATTTTGCGTGCCGCCGGCATTAATATATGAAGAGTCCGCCTTTCCGCCGTTAAAAACATTTTGCGTGCCGCCGCTGACGGCTGTTCTGAAAACTACGCCGCCGCTTGAGACATTTTGCGTGGCGCCGTTTAAAATATTCATAAATATTACGGAGTTTGCAAAAACATTTTGCGTACCGCCGCTATAAAAAAATATGCTGTATATATTTCCGCCGCTAAATACATTTTGAACGCCGCCGCTAATATGAATATTGGAAGCGCTTCCGCCGTTTAAAACATTTTGCGTACCGCCGCTTAAGACTGTGGATACGGCAGTTCCTCCGGAAGATACATTTTGAACGCCGTCGCTAATATGAATACTGCTGGCTAGCCCGCCGCTTGAAATGTTTTGCGTGCCGCCATACATAGTTCCAATCCACGCAGATCCGCTGTTTAAAATATTTACCGTGCCGCCGTTATAAATGAATGAAGAAACTGTAGCTCCTCCGCTTGAAACAATTTGCGTTCCGCCGCTGAAAATACTCGTCCTTGACGCATAGCCGCTGCTTACATTTTGCGTGCCGCCGTTGTAAATACTTGTGTCTACCGTATAGCCGTTGTTTGAAAGAATTTGTGTTCCGCCGCTTATAAGAATTCCGCTGCTTGCGCGTCCGGTAGATAAAACATGCTGGGTTCCGCCCGATACGGTTTGTCCGGTTACCGTAACTCCGCTGCTTACATATGAAGTAAACTGTGCCTGCGCCGGCTGAACAAGATTTGTATTTAACATCCCCGCCAGCGCCGCAGTAAGAACTATCTTTTTCCCGCCCGCAACTATCTGATTGACAAAAGGCGCCCGCACAGCAGAACTAAACGACGAAGAAACGTATTCGGACGAACTGAAATAATCATCCCCCGAAGTACAATACGCCGAAACATCCGGCAAACCAGACGAGACAAAATTTTGATTCTTTGATTGCATAAAACCCCCGATTAACGACAATTACGAATCAACGGCGATGCAGAGAAGCAGGGAGGCAGAGCAACGACAAAAAAAACAGCCGCCTTTAACTCTACACTCTCTTTTTGTTTTTGCCGTTACCCTGCATCCTCGCATCTCTGCCTCCCTGCATCTTTCTCCATGACACGCCACGGCCAAATCAACGACGATAACGGCGATGCATGGATGCATGGTGACGGCAACAGCGACTACCCCGTCAGGAACAAAGTTCCTGCCACCCCTTCATAACTGAAGGGGAATTAACGACAAACGACCAAGTGTAAGGGTGTTGGAAGATTGAGTCCCCTTATGGCTAAAAGCCCGTGGTTATGACCAAGGATACGCGTTTATTGAATTATACCGATCGCTATGCGCGCGCCTCCGCCGCCAAGCGGCTCGGGGATATCGGAATAATTGTCACCGCCCTGATGGATCATAATAGAACGGTTTTTAATATCATTTACGGTAAGTCTCGGAGCTGTAACGGTTTCGTTTACTTTTCCTTTTTTGTCTGCGGTCAAAAACGGCAAATCGCCTTTATGTCCGTCGCCGTAAGGGCCTAAATGTTTGCCCGTATTATCCGGATCGTAATGCCCGCCGGCAGCAAGCGCGGGGCCGGCGCTGCCGTCTGCGCCGTGAGAGCCGCATGAAGGGTTTTGATGTATATGAAACCCGTGCTCTCCGGGGGTAAGTCCTGAAATCTTCGCTTTTACGACAAGTCCTTTATCAGAATCGCTTATTTTTACCGTGCCTATTTTATCGCTCTTGCCGTCTATCGTTACTTTATATATGTTTACTTTTACCGTTTCGGCATTTAACGCGGCAGGCACAAATATGCAGCCTAAGACAATAACAAGAAAATTTTTCATTTTTCACCTCATCATAAAAATAAATTTTTATTTTTCTGCCAATATTGGCAGAAATCCGAACTCAATACTAGAGTGTGTTCACACATATTACGCACATGCGCGGCCAGGATTTTTGAGGAAATTTTGGTTTTTTTGCGACAAAGATACACAGACGTATCTGCGAAGCAAAAAAATTAAAATTTACAAAAAAGGAACGAAGTTCCGCAGCTGCCGCAGCCCGAAAGGTTTGGCCAAAACAATTCCAACTGCCGCGTTGCGGCTCCTGTCAATAGTCCCGCTATTGCTTCGTCACAACTTAGTTGTCGCGCCTAGCATTTGAGCTTGTTTTGGCCAAACGCATGCGCGTAATATGTGTGGACATACTCTAGCATAATACAATGAAATTTTCCAATATCATAAAATCAGTATCAAACAGCCGGTTTTTATTGTAAAATTATTGAAACAAGTCCAAAAGGGAGTTTTCATGCTTGAAGAAATATTTAAAGTAAGATTTCACGAAATGACTACCGACAGAAGCGTACCGGTTTGGATAGTGCAAAATTATTTTCAGCAGGCGGCGGCTATGGACGCCAAAAATCTTTCTTACGGGATCGAAGAGTTATTTTCAAACGGTATTGCATGGGCGCTTATAGATATAAAATTTGAAATTCTCGGTGAAATAAAAGGCGTTCAAAACGTGAAAGTAAAAACTTGGCACTGTTTCAGCGATAAGATATACAGCCGCAGAGATTTTATAGTATACGACGAAAACGGTGACGAAAAAATCAAAGGCGCAAGCTCATGGGTCATTATTGATCTCGCAAAGCGTAAAATAGCCAAAACGCCTCAATCCATGCTCAGCCGAAGAATAGAGCCGATCGCAAACATGGAACCGGCAGTTGTAAAACCGCCGCCTTTTGAAGGAAAAACGCCCGTAACGTCAATACGGATAAAAACCAGACTTGAAGATATAGACATTAACAATCATGTAAACAATATACACTTTACGGCATGGGCTTTTGAAGGAGTGCCGGAAACGGTAAAACAAAATAACTCTTTAGAAGAGATTGCGGTCAATTATAAAGCCGAGGCCATAATTGGAGAAAATATCACCGTAAAAACTTATAATGCGGACAACAATTCTTTTTATCACATTCTGACAAGAGATTCCGACGGAAAAGAAATAGCTTCGGCTTACACCTTATGGAGCTTGTCTAAATAGGTCATGGGGACGGAGGAATTGACCCAAAGTTTATTGATTATTTGCAGTTAATGCTCTTCTCAAGCTTTATCCTGCAGCCTCAAGAATATTTGCTATTCAAATTTGTTTTTTATTAAATATTTTAATTTGGGTCAACTCCTCCGTCCCCGTGACCTAGATTATTTTACTGTGACTTCTACTCTTCTGTTGTTTGCTCTTCCTTCTTTTGTGGCGTTTGTGTCAATGGGTCTTCTTGAGCCGTATCCTGTATAAGTCATTTTTCCGGCGGGAATGCCGTTTTCTATAAACTCGTCATAAACGGTTTCCGCTCTCTGTCTTGACAAAGGATCATTAATCCGGTCGCTGCCGGTCGAGTCGGCATGGCCTTCAATTATGATTTCATTATAGTTTGTCTGTTTTATTTCATCGGTCTGCTGTTTTATTTTATTTTTAACTTCTTTCGACAAACTATATCCGTAGGTTATAAAATAAGACGCCGTATATATAACCCCGGGTACAATTGCAGGCTCGTCGACAACTATGTCCGTTCTTCTGTTTAAAGCCATTCCTTCTTCGGTATCATTTTCGGCAACGGGTTTTCTGTCGGCATAACCCACATATTCGATTTTATCCGGATCTATGCCTCCGGCAATAAGCTCTTCATACACTGCTTTTGCTCTTTGCAGAGAAAGCCTGTTATTGACGGCTTCGCTTCCCGCAGAATCCGTATGCCCTCTTACAACGATTTTTTTGTAACCTATTCTCTTTAGTTCCGCAATCTGCCGTCTTATGTTATTTTTTTCGGCATTTTCAAGTTCATAGTCGCCGGAAACAAAAGAAGCGGTTTCTTCAAACGCCGGTCTCGGCTCATCGGCGCTGCGGACAATATTTTCCGTTTTGCCGGAAACAGGATAATCTTGAGTTTTTACTTCTTCCGGTTTTACGTAAACTTCCCGCGCAGCAGCGGCTTTTTCTTCTTTCGGCTCTGCGGCGGATTCGTCGCTGCGGACAATATTTTCAGTTTTGCCGGAAACAGGATAATCTTGCGTTTTTACTTCTTCCGGTTTTACGTAAACTTCCCGCACAGCAGCGTCTTTTTCTTCTTCTTTCGGCTCTGCGGCGGATATTGTTTCCAGCGCCGGAGACATATCGGAAACATAATATTCATTATTGTCCTCTTTGAGATTTTCTTCGGGAGTTTCGTGTTTTATAATTTCAATTTCTTCTTCTTTTCTGACCGTTTCCGGAATTGAAACGGCATCATCCGCAGCAGCTGCTGGAGAAATTTTTTCCGCGCGGCCTCTTGAAGCGTCCGTGCAAAACCTGTAATTTACGCCTATATTGCCGTAATATCCCGACGCTTTTTCAGCATAATTCGTATTCGCATTTGCGTATAATGACCATTGTTTTGTCAGATTATATTCAATTCCGGCTCCGGCTCCTACTCCCAAAGCTCCGATTTCAGTTCCGTAAATATTAATTTTTCCGCCGGAATCCGCGAATTTTCCGTCAAACTCATTGCGCGTTCCCGTGATAATATATCCGGCATAAACTTTTCCGTACCAGTTAAACTTTTCGGATATGCCGTTTATAGCCGCTCCGCCTAAAGCTGTCAATCTTAAATAGTCGCCGCTTTCAATAATAAGGTTTGCGGCCGCTCCGTTTTTTTCTTCTATTTTTTCATTCATTATATAACCGCCCTGCAAGCCCGCAAAAGGCCTTAACTCAAAAGAATCGCCGCCAACGCCGGTTTTAAATTCTATTTGCCCGTCGGCTCTTATGCCGTATGTGTTAAAATCCGCATTGGTTTTTAATCCGGCAAATTTTATGTTTCTCTTTAAATCAAAATTCTGCGCTGTGCCGCTCAGGCTTGCTTTTATATCGATATTTTCGCCAAACCATCCGCCGTAAAAACCCAAACCGTAGTCCTGCATATCCGCTTCATCATAATCTTGTTCAAGAGCATTGTGCCCGTAAGAAATATAAAATCCGCCCAATGAATTTTCACCCGTAAACAAATCAAATCCGGCTTGTATCCCGTAACCGTTCATGCCAAAATCCGCCGCCGTATTTTCATCTCCGCCAAATTTATTGTTCGACAAATATATCTGACCCCACAAAGATTTCGATATCTTGTCGTGCGGACAGTATCTGGGCTGCACCCGCTCATAAAGTTCCGTAATGCCGCTTCTTAAAGCTCCGGCGGTAAGAGCATTCGCGATAAACGAACCCGAAAGCCGGTTAAGCGCGGATTTTTTCAGCGAATCGTTTGCCAGCGCGTCAATACGCGCAAGCACGGCGGACATTTCCGCAGTGGTATTTGCCTTCGACGCCTCGTCGAGAGTTGAAGCGACTTCTTTTTGATTATGAGTCATTTTCGCTATGGCGTAAAAAGAACTGAGCCTTGAAACATACAATTCCACTTTGTCAGCCGAATAATCAATATATGCCGTCGTGCCGGCAGGAAAAAGAGAAAGTATCGAAGAAAAATTATCGGATGCAAAAGTTCCGGCAACGCCGTTTTCCGCTTCTATGAGAGTTATTCTTGAAGTGCCAAACCCCAAAGAGCTGCCCGCAGTTATATTTAAAGAACCGGTCGCATTAGCAAGATCTACTTTACCGTCGGAAGCGGATGTAAAACCGGAAACAGCGATTAACTTATCGGCCTTATATGAAGCAAAATCTACGTCTATCTCATACTCGCCTTTAATATCGGCATGCCCTACGGCAGTAACCTGGTTTCCCTGACCGTTTACCGTTGAATATTTGCCTCCAGCGCCAATCTCAAAGTTTCCGGCGGTTACGGCAGCGTCATTTTTTACCGCGAGAGTTCCTGCCGATATTATTAAACCGCCTCTGTAATCGGAATGATTCCCCGCAAATTCAAGAGTGCCGGCGCCGAGTTTAACAATAGAGTTTCCCGAATCTCCTTTGGCGCTTATGCCGCCTTCAAGCGTTATTGTTCTTCCCGAAGAGGCGTCAAAGACGATATTTCCGTACTCGTTCATATAAATATCATTCGCTTTTCCCGAAGCCGTATTTCCTCTGAATAAAACGTCTCCGGTAACGGCGTTTATATTCAAATTAGCCGCTGCCGTTGAAAATCCCGACATATATACCGCGCCGCCCAAACCGGAAACCGCGGTATTGTTTAAAAATAATGCATTGTCTATAGTTATATCGCTGTCAGCCATATATATGGCTCCGCCGTCAGCGGCAGTATTATACCTGAAAACATTTGCGGATGAAATAAAATTAAAAACCGCGCGATTTTCAGCGTATACGGCGCCGCCTGAAGATGACGCATTGTTGCCGGTAAAGTACGTTTCGCCTCCGGAAAACGTAAAAGAGGCGTCATTTCCGCTTATTGCTCCGCCGTCAGCCGACAGATTATATTGAAAGTATGTCCCCGAAGAAGAAAATATAAATTCAGAACCGCCTGCCGCGTAAACGGCTCCGCCGGATGCTGCGGATTTATTTATGTCAAAATATATAATATCTCCGTTAAACGTAAATTTTGAACCCGATTCGGAGTATACGCCTCCTCCCATATTTCCGGATTCATTTCCCGCAAAGTCAGTATTTACCGAATTGAAATTGAAAACGGATCCGGCTGCGGCGTACAATGCTCCGCCGCTGCCTGCCGCATTATTGCTTAAAAAAGAAACATCCTGGCCGTTAAGGTCAAACACGGCGTCAGAGCCGTATACCGCTCCGCCGGTCCCGCTGTCCTTTGACGAATTATTTTCAAAAATAACGGTATCGCCGCCAATGTTAAAATATGAACTGCCGATATGCAATGCTCCGCCGCTGCCTTTGCCGCTGTTTCCTACAAACTCCATATAACCGCCGCCCAGATTCACGGTTGAACCGTTTACAGCATATATCGCGCCGGCAGACTGCTCTGCAGAACCGTTTCTAAACAAAATAGTGCTTGCCGTAATTTCAAAAAGAGAACCGTCCGAAACATTGACCGCTCCGCCGCTGCCTGACGATGTGTTTAAACTGAAAAGAATATAATTGGATACAAGAGAAGCTTCCGAAGCTCCGGAAATATTGAAAACCCCTCCGCCGGATACGGCCGCATTCTGCCTGAAAGCAATATTGCTTCCGTTAAAATTCATTATTGATCCTGCCGCTGAGGTAAAAGCTCCGGCAAAACCGTTAATCGAATTTGAAGCGCCGAAATTAAACGTAAGCGTTGACCCGATGAGATTAAAGCCGCGTACTGCAGAGGATAAAGACCTGCCGTCAAGAATTACTCCTGCAGACAATGAAACGTTTGCATTTTTATTTACGGTATCCGGAAAAGATTGGGTGAAGTTTATCGAACTGCTGACATTAAAATTCGGATTGGCGCCTGACATTTCCGACATGAATCTGGTTTCATCAGCAACATTAACCTGAGCGTGCAAAACCGATACGAAACAAAAAACCGCAAAAACCTGCATGGCGGCGGCAATTTTAAAGAATTTCACTTTCTTTCTCCTGCCAAATTATATTTAAAGTCTATAGGCAATACACAGACAGTTTAACACAATTTAATTTAAAAATAAAGCGAATCATGTAAAAAAATTAAAAATTTTACGGCATATCTGGCAGTATATGCCGCGGTTTTTGAATATATATGCAAGATGATCCTTAAAAAAAGGGGATATCGGCCGCAATAATATGGCCGACATCCCCGTAGTAATCCAAGTGGCGCTTCGCGCCGTTTATTTCTTTATTGTTATAACGCTATTCTATATCCTATTTTAAAGCCGATATGATAATAAGAGGTTTTAGTTTCAATTGATCCTTTTACGGTAGTAATGTCTATCCCATCGTCCACATAAATTGAAATATCGTGTTTTACGGAACCGGAGAAAGATTCATAACCTACTTCAAGAATTATACCGGAATCAAATTCATATCCCGTCCCTAATCCGTAATATAAACCTCCGGAACATTCCCTGTCAACTTTGAATTCAATATCATCAGTGGAAAACATACCCAAAATGGAGTTTAATAAAGGCCCGATTTCAGTTAAATCAAAATCATTATCGTAATAGACTTGATAACCTAAATTTGCTTTAAAAAATGCTCCTTTCAACGCGCCTTCTTTAGCAGGATTAAATTGGGCTGTTGCATATAACGGTAAAGATGTTGGGTTGTTTCTAAAACTCAGTTTAACGTCTCCCATACCCATCAGACCTGTCAACGCGCTGAGGTCAAGCGCAATTCTTGCATCGCTTACGGAAACATATTGCATACCCGCGCCGATTTTGAATGTTTCGTTTATGGGATACAGATATTCCGCGCCAAGCATTAAACTTTTGCCGCCTTTTTCGCCTTTTAAAAAGGGATCGAGTATCTTGCCGGCTTCAATATTCACTCCAAGCCCATTCTCAGCATATGAACCATCTACTTCTGCTTTTGGATTAGTCGTGCCCGCGAAAGCGCCCAATCCTCCTTTAATTACAATTTCGCCCCCTCCTGCCGCAAAAGCCGAACCTGCAAAAAACGATACAGCAAACAACAATGCCAATACTTTTTTCACGTTTCCCTCCTGTTTTTGATATTGAAAAGTGAAAATTTTCACTTTTCACCGGCGTTTAATTTGTGTACCTATACACGACAAACGCATAAAAAAATGTCTCGACGACAACGCCCTCACCCTGACAAGGGAAGAGAGAGAACCGCTTACTTTGTCATTTCGGCTTTTTTCTGCAAAAGTGCCCATTTTGTGTCGACTTCTTTCTGGATCTGTTCGATAATAGCCTCATTGCCGGGTTTGAAAAGATGTGAAAATCTTCCCTGGGGTTTTAAAAATTCCGTTACGGGTTTCTTTTCTTTAGGCATTACGTTTATTTTATAAACTCCGTTTTCTATTTCGTACGAAGGCCATATGCACGTTTCAACGGCAAGTCTGTTGAGCGCCATTGTGTCTTCCGGCTTATAATTCCAGCCGAGTCTGCAAGGCGTTAAAATGTTTATGAATGAAGGGCCGTCTACGGCTAAAGCTTTCTGCACTTTTGTTATATAATCATTCCAGTTGCCGACATAAGCCTGCGCGACATAAGGAATTCCGTGAGCGGCCATTATTTCCGTCAAATCTTTTCTTGTCTGCTGTTTTCCCTGGATCGCTTTTCCCGCCGGAGCAGTCGTAGTATGCGCGCCGCGCGGAGTAGCGCCGGAACGCTGTATGCCGGTGTTCATATACGCTTCATTGTTGTAGCATATATAAAGCATTCTGTGCCCGCGCTCCATCGCGCCCGACAAAGACTGAATACCGATATCGTAAGTTCCGCCGTCGCCGCCGAAAGCTATAAATCTTATATCTTCGGTTATTTTGCCCTGTTTTTTCAAAGCTTTGTAAGCAGTCTCAATACCTGAACACGTTGCCGCGGAATTTTCAAAAGCGCTGTGAAAAAACGAATCTTTCCAAGCGGTATAAGGAAATATCGTAGTAGAAACTTCCAGACATCCCGTAGCGCTTGTAACTACTACCGGCGTATTGCCCGCAGCAAGAAGCGTCTGTCTTGCGACTATGCCGGCTCCGCATCCCGCGCAAAGACGGTGCCCTCCGGTAACGCGTTTCGGAAATTTGCTTAATTCTTTTAAATTTGCCATTTTAACCTCTTTTTAACGGCAGAGTGGAGAGCGGAGAGTGAAGAGTGGAGATATTGTATTTCGGCTTTGCCGAAATCTAATTATAATTATAGGTTTTCGTTTTGCGAAAACACATTATCTTCACTCTTCACTTTTCACTCTTCACTTTGTCTTTATTTTATTCTTACATTAATATACTCAATCCCCGTGAAAGGCTTTTCAGCGCCGGACGCTATTTTGCCGAGCTTATCGTAAACTGCGGCAATATGTTCGGTATTGATCTCTCTTCCGCCGAGACCGTAAACATAGTTGACTAATTTAGGCGCGCAAACTCCCGCGGCAAACAAAGCTGCAGCAACGTCCGAATAAACCGGCGCGTATGTTCCGGAGCAGGAATCCGACCGCTCCATAACCGCAACAGCTTTAACGTTTGACAAATCTTTCGCAATTATTTCAGCAGGGAAAGGCCTGAAAACTCTTATTTTAATAAGACCGGCTTTTATTCCTTTTTCTCTGAGTTCGTTTACTACCACTTTAGCCGTGCCGGCAGCCGAACCGATGGTAACTATCGCGATTTCGGCATCGTCCATCATGTATTTTTCGTACATATCGTATTTGCGCCCGAAAGTTTTTTCGAAATCTTTCGCGACTTCGGCAATAATATCTTTTGAATCTCTCATAGCCTGCGCAAGCTGCCATCTGTGTTCAAAATAATAGTCCTGAAGCTCGATAGAACCTAATGTGTAAGGTTTTTTCGTATCAAGGAGATACCTTTCCGGTTTATATTCGCCGATAAATTTTTTTACGTCTTCGTCCGGATATGTTTCTGCGACTTCCATGCAGTGGGATATGATAAATCCGTCCGTTGTTACCATCGCGGGAAGTTTTGCTTTTTCCGCGATTTTTACGGCCTGGATCATATTGTCATAAGCTTCCTGCGAATTTTCGGAATAGATCTGTATCCAGCCCGAATCTCTTGCGCCCATCGTGTCGGACTGGTCGCCGTGTATGTTTATCGGAGCCGACAACGCTCTGTTTACTTCCGCCATAACTATAGGCAGCCTGAGACCTGATGCTATATAAAGCATTTCCCACATAAGCGCAAGTCCCTGCGCGGAAGTACCCGTCATTGCTCTGGCGCCGGCTGCCGCAGCCGCAATTGTCGCCGACATTGCCGAATGTTCGCTTTCTACCGCGACATATTCGCTCTTTACTATCCCGTCAGCCACAAACTGTGAAAAAATCTGTACGATTTCCGTGGCCGGAGTAATAGGATATGCGGCTACTACGTCCGGCTCTATCTGGCGCATTGCTTCGGCCATAATTTCATTGCCGGTTTTTGCGACGATTTTACCTTTTGAATATACTGGTTTTATCATGTTGACCCCTTTTTAACGGCAGAGTGGAGAGTGGAGAGTGAAGAGTGGAGATATTGTGTTTCGGCTGGGACTTTGTCCCAGCCGAAATCTAATTTAATAGGTTTTCGCTTTGCGAAAACACATCATCTTCACTTTTCACTCTTCACTTTTCACTTTGTCTTTTATTTCTTTTCCTCTTCCATCGTAATGGCCTGAATTTTTGCGGGACATTCTTTTGAGCAAATGCCGCAGCCTTTGCAATGGTCATAATCTATGCCCGTCACGACCGTAGTCTTTTTTTCGTCCGGAGCGATCATAATCGAAGAATCCGGACACGATATCCAGCACGCAAGGCAGTGAATGCACTTATCTTTATTCCATACCGGTCTTGCCGAACGCCAATCGCCTGTGATAAAACCGTTTGCGGTTCCCGCTTCGACTATGCCTCCGGCAGGAAGCTGAGCAGCCGATAATTTTTTGTTTTCTGACATTTTGTTAACTCCCCTTTTAACGGCAGAGTGGAGAGTGGAGATATTGTGTTTCTGCAGGGACTTTTGCCCATGAAGAAGCCTAATTTAGGTTTTCGCGGAATTTATCCCCGAAATTTGTAATCGGGGGCGAAAACACTTTATCTTCACTTTTCACTTTGTCTTTTAGTTTTTCACTTCATCGTACGCGCGTTTAATTGACGATAAATTTCCTTCGATAACTTCGGGTTTGTGGCGGAATTTCGCCATAAGTTTTCCTTTTGTATCTTCTAAAACGGCATCAATATCCAAACCGCCGATAACTTTTACCAAAGCGCCAAGCATCGGGGTATTCGGGATATTTTTACCTATGGTTTCAACCGCGATATGGCTTGCGTTTACAACAAAAACCTGCGATTTGTCGACATTAAGCTGTTTCGCTATCTCTTCGGCTCCGAATGTCGAATTGACGATAACTTTTCCGGTTTTGCCGATACCGTCGGTAACGTCAACGCTGTCCATAAGAGACGGATCAAGGATCACTACATACTGCGGATTTGTGATGCCGGAATGTATTGTTATGGGCTCTTCGCTTATTCTGTTAAAAGACTGAACCGGCGCGCCCATTCTTTCCGGTCCGTATTCGGGAAATGCCTGAATGTATTTCCCAGTTGCCAAAACCGCCTCGGCAAACAAAAGCGCGGCTGTTTTTGCGCCCTGCCCGCCGCGGCCATGCCAACGAACTTCAATCATTTTACCTGACATCTTTTTACTCCCTTATTTAACGGCAGGTAACAGGTAAAAGGTAATAGGTTTAACGGCAAACAACACAAAAACCATCTTCTTTTTACTTATTACGGGTTTCTCTAAAAACCTCACAATTCTGTCATACCCGAATGTCTCTATCGGGTATCTGCAGTTGACAAAAGCAGGCTTCAATTCCTCTCTTTTGTCATTGCGAGGAAGAAAACTAAGTTTTCTGACGCGGCAATCCAGTCCTTACTGCAGATTCCCGATAACGGATTTCGGGAATGACAAACAGGGTTTTTAGAGATGCCCTTACTTGTTACTTATTACTTGCCTTTTATTTAACGGCAAGCAATAGGTAATAGGTTTAACGACAAACAACACAAAAACCATCTTCTTTTTTACCTATTACCTTTTACCTATTACTTGCCTTTTATTTACATTTCTTTCCTTCCGGAAATCGCCCGTGAAATGGTAATTTCGTCGGCATACTCAATATCTCCGCCGACAGGCAAACCATAGCCTAATCTTGTAACCGTAATACCAAGTGGTTTGATAATTTCTGCAAGATATAATGCAGTTGTTTCACCCTTTGAATCCGTATCCGTGGCAAGGATGACTTCCGTAATTTTACTACTTTTTAGCCTTTTTAGCAACTTGTCGACCCTTATGTCGTCAGGACCAACGGCGTCAAGAGGAGAAAGCGCCCCGCCAAGCACAAAATATAAACCTTTATATTCTTTAACTTTACTTACCGCGATAAGATCCTGCGGCGTTTCCACAACGCATATAATATTGTATTCTCTTGTCGAATCGGCGCATACCGGACAAGGATCGCTTTCGCTTAAATTGAAGCAGACGCCGCAATATTTCATGGTCTGCCTTGCTTTTTGTATGGAATCTATAAGCCTTTCAACTTCCCCCTGAGGCATTTTTAATATGTGATAACTCAGCCTCTCGGCCATTTTCGGCCCGACTCCGGGAAGCCTTTTTATTATTTCCACCATTTTTTCTACGGGCTGCGGTCTGTTCATAGTTTTAACTGCAGGTAATAAGTAAAAGATAAAAGGTTGAGGATAAACTCCGTCTCGCACAATAATTACGGGGTTCTCTAAAAACCTATCTAAAGTGATGTCATTCCCGTGAAAACGGGAATCCATTTTTGTCGTTATCATCGGACACATTTAAAAGCAGCATGGATACCCGTTTTCACGGGTATGACAAAATTGGGTTTTTAGAGAGACCCAATTACTAATTGTCGTTAAAAATTGGTGTTTTCGCTTTGCGAAAACTTATTTTACGGATAGGGCGCTCACAGGCACATTGTGCCATCGCGCCCGCCGCAAGACATGCGCTCTTTATTCATCGCGCTGCGGCTCAAAACCTTTTATCTTTTACCTATTACCTGTCCTGTCTCCTTTTTAAAATCCGCGTAATCCTCTTACCGATCCTTTGATGCCGCTTTTGATACTGCTTTTGACGTCTTCTTTTGCCTGTTCCTTAATGGCTTCTTTGGCGCTTTCTCTGATTTCTTTTTTCATATCGTCCATCATGCTTGACATGAAATTGCCGTAAAACGTGAACTCTCTTGGAACGTTTGCATAACCTTTTTTTATACTTGAAGGCGTGAAAATCGAGTTGTCCGTATTTGCGCCGTCCAAAATTTTGAAAGATGAAGTCTTCATATGCATAATTATTTTTTCGCCTTTTTCCGTATTAAGCGATTTTAACGTAATTTCAAAAGGATAATAAGAGTCGGTTTTTTCTATTTTTCTGTAATCCGACATAATGCCTTCGCAATTTGTGAATGCCGACATTGCGTTCGCGGCTTCTTTTGCCGCTTCTCTCTTTTCTTTTTCGGGCTTATCTTTCCATTCGTCGGAATCTTTCATCATTTCGTATACCGCATCCTCGTCGATTTTTGCGGTAAACCTGTTGGGAAGAAATTTTTGTTTGTCTACGCGGAACAATATATCGAACATCGCGTACCATAAAGAAGCGTGATCCAATGCCGTGTATTCCGGATTTTCTCCTTTCTGGGCTTCTTTCTGGGCTTTTTTATATTTTTCTATGGCTTCTTCTTTATTTTTTGAAGTGAGTTTTATAACGTATTCGCTGCTGTTTTTTTCCTCCGAATTATCAAATGAAATGTTTATGACCGCGGGATCAGGCATACCTCTTGTTTCTTTAGCGAGCGTCCTTACGCTGGAAGCGTTTTTTATTTCCTGATATCCGGCAAATTCCATTTTGTCTCCGTCCATAACGGCTCTTGTGCTTACATAGTCGGCTTCCGCGCTTAAGATTATCGAGCAGTAAGTCGTCTTTTTTGGAGATACCGATTTTATGTCCATGCGGCGGTTGATCCCGTTAACGGTCTCTTTGTAATACATCTTTGTGTTCGGGCTGCTTTGGCATTCGTATTCATATTCGGTTTCATAACTTTTCGTTGTAGCGATTCTGTTGCTGAAATCCGCTTTTGACATTTTAACGTAAACGTCCTGCGCTGTCTGGGCAAATAATGCTGACGAGACAAAAAGCAATGCAAACGACAAGAAAAATTTTTTCATATATCCCCTTTTTAACGGCAGATAATAGATAATAGATAAAACAGATTAATCAAGCCGTTGCCGTATCTATCTATACTCTATTCTCTTCACTTTTTTTAGAGTTTTTTCGCTTTTCCGCCGAACTTTTTGGCTATGTCCTGAATGTGCTGAGGCACGGCGGTTTTGGCGCTTTCTTTGAAATCTTCTTCAACTTTATAGTGAAGCGCGACGGGAGACTGTTCTTCATCAGAGACAACAATCTCTTCTTTTTCAGGCTTTTCGTCAATCTTTATATCTTCAACCGCTATTTTTACCGCTATACTTCCGCCGGTCTTGCGCTGGTAAAGTTTTGATATCTGTTCCTGAAATTCCTGAACGCCTTCATAATCGAATTTGTTTGTAACGGTTATCTGCACTGATTTGGGAGAAAGTATTTTCACGAGGGTTTTAAGCAATGATTGCGAAGTCAACGGATGTTTTTTAGTGATCTCGGAAACTATTTCTTTCCAAACGCTTATCAAATCCGCTCCGCCTTCAATGCCTGCGGCATCGGCGATAATGCCGCTGTCGTCATTTTTGCCGACAAAAGCGGCAGACACCGGAGACTGGGACGTTTCCGGAACAAAATAATCGCCGCTTTTTAAATTTTTTTCCAAATCTGCAATTCTATTGATAAGCTCGCCGACATTATAATAAGGTTCTGACATTTTCAGAAGATACATTTCAAGAAGGATCCTTGGCTGGTCGTGCCAGCGCATCTCCTCCAAAACTTTCGAAAGAAGATTATTCATCCTGACATGGCGCGAAACCGTAAAAAGGGTTTTTTGCACTTCAAAAAGTTTTTTATCTTCCGTTGAAATTTCGGTTATCTCCGGATTTATCGAATAGATCATCACTTGTCTCAAATGATCGCGCAAATCTCTGGCAAACTGCAAAATATTGTATCCCTGCTCGGAAATTTCTTTCACGGTCTTTAATATCGCAAGAATATCGCCTTTTGCCAAACTTTCCGTGACTGAAGCTATTATTTCTTTCGGAAGAAGACCCAAAAGCCCTCTTATATAATCTCCGGTTATTTTTCCCGCGCTTGAAGAAACCGCCTGATCAAGCAGGCTCAATGCGTCTCTCATGGAACCGCCCGACGCGCTTACGACAATGCTCAAAGCGTCGTCGTCTATCTCAAAACCTTCTTTTTGTCCTATATTTTTAATGGCGTTTGAAATTTCTTTTGTCGATATAAGCTTAAAACGGTACCTTTGGCATCTGGAAAGAATGGTTACGGGAATTTTGTGCTGTTCGGTCGTGGCAAGTATAAAAACAACATGCGCAGGCGGTTCTTCCAAAGTTTTAAGCAAAGCGTTAAAAGCCTGCGCGGTTATCTGATGGGCTTCGTCTATGATGTAAATTTTGTATTTGGAATTTGCGGCGGAAAATTTTACGTTTTCCCTTAAAGCTCTTATCTCGTCTATGCCGTTGTTTGAGGCTCCGTCGATTTCCAATACGTCGATGCCGGCGCTTTTTCCTATTTCAACGCAATTTTCGCATACGCCGCACGGATCGGCCGTCGGCCCGTTTTTGCAATTTAAAGCTTTGGCAAGAATTCTTGCCATGGTAGTTTTACCGCAGCCTCTTGGGCCTGAAAAAAGATAAGCATGCGCTATTCTGTTTTCAGAAATGGCGTTTTTTAAAGTTTGTGAAATATGTTCCTGCCCGATAACCTCGTCAAAGTTCTGCGGACGGAATTTTCTGGCTAATACAAGATATGACATAATATTAAAAAGAAGTGGAGATTGGAGTGTGAAGAGTGAAGTCAAAAAGCGGAAACCTTTTAACTCTTCACTTTTCACTCTTCACTCTGTTATTACAAGTGGAGCTGATCGGTATTGAACCGACGTTCCGGGGCGCTCACATCTCGCGCCCGCTCGCAGACATGCGCTCCTTATTCGTCGCGCGCTCGCCCTCTTCGTTGAAGAGGCCGGCGATATTTGATTCCGCTATATTTCTTGCGAAGCATTATAGAACTTGTGGAGCTGATCGGGATTGAACCGACGGCCTCTTCGTTGCGAACGAAGCGCTCTCCCAGCTGAGCTACAGCCCCGTTATTATACTTACGGCTTGAAGATATGCAAAATTTATTGCTTAACGCTCATAACGAGCGCAAATTTGAGGAACGAAGCGCTGTCTTCGCTTCTCTCAGACCCGGGGCGCTCACATCTCGCGCCCGCGGCAGACTCGTCCTCCTTATTCGTCGGACTGCCGCCCAGCTGAGCTACAGCCCCGTTATAACGGCAATTACGAATTACAGGGACTTTGTCCCAATTACGAATCAACTGCGAAACGGCAATTATGGATTTATATCCTTAAATCCAAGAGTGGATTTGAGGAGTCTTATTGTATTATAGCAATTATTTTTAAAATATTGAAATTTTAGGCGCGGCAAAAATTATTTGCTTGTTTGTTTTTTTGCTTCTATGAAATCTTTTGCGTCCAGGGAGTGGCTTACCACATACGCTTCGTCGTCGCATGGGTAATCTTGGCATGAGGAACAGTTCCCGATATCTTTCGCTATATTGCACGCTCTGATTTTGCAGTTGGAACAATGGAAAACTTTAATCCCGTCGGATTTGCAGCCGGTGCAATTTATTTGTTCCGGTTTTATGTCGGCATTGTACATATCGCTCCAGTTTTTTGCCGTGGCTTCCCTGAGCGCGTCATCATTATTTGCAGTCGCTTTAAAAGCATCGCATTCAAGACAGTCCAATCCGCAATAAGCTCTGTTTTCCATTTTCCGCCTCCGTTTCTGTAAAATATTAACAAAAGGATATCTCTAAAACCCCTGTTTGTCATCAATTCCCGAGTGTCTCTATCGGGAATCCGCGTTGCTTTTTTCTCGACGACAACGACAAACATGGATTTCCGCTTTCGCGGGGACAGGGTTTTTAGAGAGACCCGAAAAGGAATAACCGGCTTCAACAGCCAAATGTTTTTGTATCCGCATTATAGCATTTTCCCGTTCATTGAATTTGAAATTATTGTGAAAAAGGGGAAACTTATCTTGTATTATTGCTCAATTTTGGCTATATTTAAAGTGGTATATTGTCATGGAAAATAAAATTGTGTCAATCTTTATCGTTTTATCGTTTTTGGCGTGCATCGTATGTACGCCGGTCCATATATTTTTGCAGAGCTTTTACAAAAGCAGCATTGCTTTTAAAACAGTGGATATTCAGGGTGTTACAAAAAACATTGTATTTTCAGCCGAAAAAATTGCAGGGCTTGACGATTTTACGCAGAATATCAGAACTCCGAATAAAAAAGTATTTGATTTTGAAAACAGCATTGCCCTGATGTCGGCAAAAAATGAACAAAAATTTATTCCTGCAGAAAATAGCGCTAATGACGGTTTCCTAAAACAATTTGATTTCTCAAACGTTTTTTATTTTACCGACACAGACCGGCACCGATTGCGAACGCGCGCGCATAATGACATCGGAACTCTGTTCGTTTTTTTCATACTTATATATATAGGTATGCTTAGAGCCGTTTATTTAAACAATAAAAACATTTTAATGCTTGGCAAAAAACCTCTGTTCGTATAGAACGGGGGTTTTTTATTTGAACGGCAATTCAGCCGAAACGCAAACATTTTTAATTGTTTTAGAGGGATTTTATGAATATTAAAAAATTTATTTCACTGCTGACAACATTCTGTTTTCTTGTCTCTTTCGCAGGACAAAATCTTGCGTGGGCGGCGCCGGAACCCTCATCGGGTAAAATAGGCTCTGAGGAATTTAAAAAAATCTTTGAGAACATTCCGCAAATTCCGGTAAAGTACGGAAAAGTTACATTTGTGTCGAATTTAGGCAGTAAAAGCATAGCAGTAAACATTCAGGATCTTCACTGCCACCCTGAAGCGCAGAAAAATATAAACAATATAATAGAAATTCTTGACAAAAATTATAAAGTGCGCAGCGTATATGTTGAGGGCGCTTATGACAAAGTTGACATTGAGTGGCTTTCCGGAATACAGGATAAGGCTCTCAGAGATTCTTTTGCCGAACAGATGCTAAATGACGGAAAACTTAACGCTTCGGAATATTACGCGGTGAAAAATGACAAAAAAGACTTTTTACTAGGCATAGAAAACAAAGCAAGGCACGAAGAAAATATCAAAAGACTCGCTTATATTTTGGAGAAACAGGAAGAGTACGGCGAAATCCTTTCGCGCGTTCAGGCAAACCTGCAATATTGGGATGCCAAGTATACGAATATAAGAAATAAACGATTCAACAGAATGCTTGAAAAATATCACAGCGGCAATATAAACACGGATAAATTTTACGCGATCCTCAACAAGTATGTTAACAAAGTTAATGCAAATCCGCAGAAATACAATAATGCTCTGCCGATAAACATGTCGCATTACCCCAACATTCAAAATTTCATGTTTGCTACAAAAGCAAATGCCAAACTTGATATGAAAAAAGTTCAAATTCAGCTGCAGTATGTTCTGGCATATTTAAAAGGAAAACTTCCCCCTCCTGCATTCCAAATGTTTTTGGATGAAACCGACAATTTTTCAAACGTGGACAGACTTGCCGCGGCTCTTTCCAATTTCAGCACAATGTTTAATATAGATTTGGGCATAAACTACGGAGAATTGAATACTTTTTTTAAACTTCAAACGCTAAGCAGAGCCATTAATCCGCTTGATATAATAGCGGAAGAAAGACATTTGATCGAAAGACTCAGAACAGCTCTGTCTTACGACCAAACCGAAAATGAAATTGCGTTCATGAACGATTTTTACGGATATTTCAAAGATTATATGCAAAACAAGCTTATGGCGGACGATTTTGCATATTTTTCTTCGCATTCCGGCAAGTTCAGGGAACTTTACGCAAAATACGCGATCGTCAATGATCTAAAGCGGATCGAATCCGATTTTAGCATTTTGAACGCATACCACAGTTTAAATGATGAAAGAAACGATATTTTTGCGGAAAATATATTTAAATATTGGACACCGGACGCCGGAAAAACGGAAGACATGATTTCAAACGACGCGGACACGATTTTAAAAAACGCGGAAGAAATAATAATAGTGGTTACCGGAGGCTATCACAGCCACGGGCTTAAAGATATTCTCGCTAAAAAAGGCATTACCAATATCATCATAACTCCGACCGTAACGACAGACATTAAACGCGCCGAAGAAATTTACGAAGAAATAATAAGGCGGCAGGGGATATTTTTAAGAGAAGCTTTGTCATTTACGATCGCGTCGCAGGCAGCTTCGCAGGAACAGTTTGAAATTCTTGTCGCGGCGGCAATATCTTTATTGCAAAATACGCGCTACTCTCCGGATAACATACAAGCTCTTGAGAGCATGCTGAAATCTGTCAACAGCAACTTCAGTATCGGCACCGACGGGACTATTACTGTTCCTGTCAGCAGCGGCCAAATAAGAAAAAACACGGTAAAACTGACAAACAAAAACGGACAGATTGCGCTTGATCTCAGGCAGTACAACAGGTCAGTCCGGGGAAAGCAATCCTATAGATCCGTTATAGAATCTGTCATGAATGAGCTTGTTATTCCGCATATTATTCAATCGAATCACGGAAGAACGGTTTTCACGCCGGATGTCACCAACTTTGTAACAGGCTTTGTTAAGTTTGCCGAAAAGCACAAATTTCATAATGTTTTAAACGCCAACGGACTTATTCCGGAAGCTGACGCTTTCAAAAGAGAAGCCGAAAGCCTGGGCACAGCAGCAGAAAATATACGCATAAACGGTATATCTTTAAACACTTTCGGAAAACTTCCCGCACTATTGCAGGAAGCATTTTTAAACGCACAAAAAAAAGAACAGGAAAATATAAAAAAACCCGAAGCTGAAATCCAAACGCCTGAACAACGGCAAGGAAAAAAGCCAACGGGCATGAGCAGAGCAAGAACTGCTTTTTTGAGAATAGCGGCAAGCATTTTACTTTTTATATCCATATCATTGCCTGTCAATCCGCAGACTGACATAGTCTATTCGGACGGCGCAAATATAGCGCAAATCGAACAAACGTCTCCGGCCGCGCAGGAATCTGCCAAAGCCGTTTCAGGCAGCACTTTAATAAGGCTTACCGATCAACAAACCAGAGACGCCGTAAGAGTACACGGCATGCTGCATGATTACAGCGATATAAACGACATAAGAAACTCTGTCAAACTCTCAAACAGCGATGATGTGCAGCGCCTTGTAAATATAGCTTATGACCGCCTTGAAGCAAAAGGCATTTCATACCATTCAAGAGCTCCTATTCTGCTTTTAACCAGTTATGGCAATGAATCGCAAGGTTTTGCTTCTTTGAATTATGGGCTTATAATAGCGCCAAGCCAAACTTTTGATTCCATGACGGAAGAGAAGAAAATAAATTACATCATTTTAAAAATCGCTCATGAGGCAGTCCACATAAAAAATAAAGATGCCGTGGCTTCCGGAAAAATGACAAGGCTTGAAGACGAACGGGAAGCTTTTGAGGCCACGATAGCCGGCTTGATAATTGCGGAGCCCGAAAATATTGAAGGCATAAAAAACCAGCAGCACGTTTTTGAAGCTTTTGATTTTATAGTGAAAAACAGAGGCCAGATACTTCTGCCCATAAGAAGCTACGAAGGCAAAAATGTAAATTTCGCAGACTTATATTATCTTGACATACAGCTTGACGGAACAGCCGTTGTCACAGAGCTTTTCAATGAAAAAACCGGAAATCCATATTCTTACTATTTCTATTTTGAAACAGACGAAAAGACTGTAAATCTGGTAGAAGTCATAGAAAACTTAAGCAGCGGCGAACAAAAAACCGCAGGTATGTACGAATACAGGGACGGCAAGCTGATCCCCCTCGTCAAAACCGATAACTCACAACTCGAACTGCAGGAAACAGCCGCGGAAGCCGATGCAAAAGGACTTACCGGCATTAAAAGAGCATTTTTTGTTGCAGGAAAAGAGTTTGAAAGATCTTTATTACCAGGTTTTGTTGATATGCATTACGGTGAAAAAGGCCCTACGGAAGCTGACAAAATTTCAGATGCATATAAAATGAGAGTCAAAGGGGATAAAATAATAAAAGCCGTTACAAAAATCACCCAGTCTATATGCTTTGGACATATAACAAAACTTGTTAAAGCGGCAAATATAACCACCCACGCAATATACAATATACTAAATCCGGACGCAAAGCTAAGCCTATCCGATTCTATTAACAATGTGAAAAAAAGAATGACGGGCAGCGGTTATTCCATATTTAATAAGCTAGGCATAGAAATAACGGCTGCAAATGAGAAATATATAGAGGCATTCACGGATAATTTTTTTAAAGGCATATTAAAAGTTGCCGGACATGATGAATATTTCGGCGATAAAAATCTTTTCATGCCCAATAATACAAATACCGGATATGTTTTTAATAAAGATTTTGTTTTGACCCAAAAGGATATAAACGCTTTTAAAAATATAGTAGAGCAGTCCCTTTCAGAAACAAAAAAATACGAAAATGATGATCTGATCAATAAAGTTCTTAATAAATTATCAAGCCAGAAGGTAAGCAGTATTATAAGAAACGCATTGCCCGGAGATAAATCGAGCGAAATTATAAACAAGCTAAAACAACTCAAAAGTTCAAATATCACGATATTGTCCGGAAGTTATATTTCAAACGTTACCAATGATGTAAATGCCGAGGCCGTTACTCTTAAAAGAGACGGCGCTTACGGAATTTTTATTACCAAAAGCGCAATGGATAAAATAAAAAATGCAAATGAAGAAACAATCGTCAGCTTCCTTGCTTCGTTGATCGCTCATGAAGCGGTTCATTTAACTAACCCTAACAGTATGATGGAAGCGCCTGATGAGGCAATAGCTTACAGAATTCATTATTCCATGTTAAAAGGGCTGGGGCTTACCGGGTCGTACGTTAATGAAATAAAGAAAGATTTAGTATATTATTTAACGCGCTCAGGAATGAAGGATGACGCTATTGTAAAAATCATCAAAAGAATAGACAGTTATGACAAAATAAACGCCATTTTATCTGACGAAAACGAAGATATAATAAGCCTGGCGAGCACGGATAAAATAGGAAATTTAAAGTTAGCGTTTGAAATAGCCGGAAAAGAATTTTTTCAATCATTAGATTCCCGTTTTTCAAGCAGACATCCTACCATAGGCGGCAAACGCGGCGCAGCTATAGTAACCGCGTCTTTTTATATTCCGGCTATTGCCGTCGGGCTTTTGGTTTCATTATTTAATCCCCTCTCTATTCCCATAGTTGCGGCCGGCATAATTGCCGGAGCTATAGCCGGAACAATATCTGATTTAGCCGTTCATACGGCGATAGATTATAATTATTTTAATGCCGTAGCAGCAGCTGAAGAAGAAGGCGATATAAGCGCAATACTGGAGCAGAGCAATCCGTATTCGCGGATAAACCAATTCAGAGTGAATAAGGATAAATACGGTATCCATAACCATTTATTTGAGAAAGAATACAAGAAATATTTGTATTTATTTACGAACAAGATAGTGAATAATATATCTGATAATGACAACGAGGCGGCGCGGAGAATACACGTTTCCGCAGATATAACCGGCAGGAGAGGGCAATTAATAGAGGATGCGATAATAAAGAGCGAAACTGACGGAGCTGATTATTTGATGGTACACAAGGTAAGCGATCCTAACAGCGGCAATTTTAAAGAATTATTCAAGCAAAGAATCAAAGTCGTTTACGTTGACGGAGAATGGGAAACCGATTCGCGTTACCTTGACTTTATCGCCGGTGATGCCAACGCTTTAGACGGCTTGTCCGATATAGCTAATAAAATCATAGTAATTCCGGCAATTTTCAATCAATTCGATGCCAATGATGAAGCAGACCTCAATAAAGCGGCAGCTATAATTAAACGCCAGCACGACCGCATCAAAGAAGCGGAAGACGCAATAATCAATGCAATTTTGCCGCAAACGGCAGACGATGCTGACGAAGCCGGAATCAGGATGGAGCTGGGCGTTTCTGAAATTGTGCGCGTTGACGTTTCAAAAGTTGCGAAAGATATCGCATATCTTGCGGACGCGGCAAAAAAAGGCAGGACAGACGCTACAGCCGTTAATTCAAGCATCAGAGAAATTGCTAACGCCGTTGCCGGAGGAAAGGGCATAGCCTTGTATTTCGGCGATACGGCGCGAACCGATAAAGGGTTTTATTATTTAGGGGTCAGCAATTATATGGCTGAGCTGGCAAACGTTCTTATGTCCGAGATGTTTCCCGGCGGCAGAAAGATATCAGCCGAAGAGCTTGCATTGTACAGAATGCTTTTGGAAATGATAAAAAACGCATATGTCCACGGCAATCACCTTGACGGAAACAGACCGGTTTATTTATCGGTAAACAAAGAAAGCCGCGAAGTTAAAGTATTAAACAAAAAACACGAAGTTTCTCACGACGATTTTGCAAACGACGTGATGAATTTGGATTATTCATACTATTCCAAAGTCGGCGGTCTGCACGGAATTGGTCTTGGGCAGAAAAAAGAAAGCATAGAAAAACTGCATCCTTATCTTAACGACAGCACAGGCAACACCTCTTACCGCCATTCCGACCCGAACGCGGATTTATATGCGGAACAATTTACCGTAAACGACAGCTATTTTGAAAAACATGCCGAATCAATCTCTGAAACTGAAAGAAGAAAAACTCCGGATGCTGCGGATGCGCTGGCTGAAAAGATCAACGCCGGCAGAGCCGGCATTGATAGAATTGATTTTAGCGAATATTTTTCAAAAGAAGCAAAATTTGACGACAAAAATAAAGATATAACTATTGACGAAGCGGTAAAAGCAACGCTCAGGGGAAAAGATTTCAAAAATAAAGTTATCCAACTCTCATTCAATAATCAAAATCATGAAGTTGACAATTCTTCTATCGGCACGGCGGGGTTATTGTTATCTTTTTTTGCAAACCACTTGTCACAAAGCCTGCAAAACAACTCTTACCATCAGCTCTTTGAAACTTTAAAAAATGCTTTTGTTCACGGCAACAATGTCGACCTGTCAAAAGATATATACATATACGTCAGCGAAAACGGCAATGAAATATTTGTAATAAATCAAAAAAACCCGCAAACTGCCTCTTTGGAAAAACTTGCTGCCGCAATGGATAGAAATCTTTTTGGGGCAGGAATAGGAGTTTCCAATACGATTGAAGCCGGCGATTATCAGCACGCAGAGATTAATCTTGCAGGAACAGATTTGTTTGTAGGAAGTTTTTTAACAACGAGAGCCGCGCAGGACAACAGGAGCAAGCTGCTGAATGCCGCGTGGAGTAAAGAGCAGCTTCCAAGAAAGCATTATCCGGTTTACCTGATAAAGGATATTACACCCGGAGAGGAAATGTCGTCCATAATATGGGTTGGGGATACCCAAATACCATTCAAAATAGTAAATGAAAACGGCAGACTTTCCTTAAAAGAACTTGATGCGCGGCTGGAAATAAAAGAGGAAAACGGAAAGTTTTCTCTTATGTCAAAAGAGCTTAACGAGCAAATCGGCGAGCTCGAAATAAAAGAAGAAAACGGAAAATTTTATCTTATTTCCCAACGTGAAAATATAGATTTATACGACATTTCAAAATCACCTTCGGATCCGGTTGCGGCCGCGCTTACCGAAAGGGTAGAGACGCAAATTGTAAACATAGATCTCAGCGCCGGAGACATTACTTTGGGTGAAAAAACTTTACGCGATTCCGATTTTGAATCCGCCGGCTTTTTATCTGCGCAGCTTGCAAAAATTGATATTAATACCCTTAACCCTGAGCAGCGGAGCACGCTTGCAATGCTCGAAAACGCAAAAAAGCTTTTTGGAGCTGACAAGGGGCAGGTAAACGTGCAGGAAAGCGAAAAAGCCCTTGACGAAGTCATTGCCCATCTCAAAACATATATGTCTGCAATGATAAAAAATAGAACCTCTTTGAACATAGAATCAGCCGACACGTTTTTGTTTCTTAACGGACTAGATGTCCTCTTTGCCTACTTTTCGAACATTAATATGCCTGCAAAAAACTTTAAATCGCTTTTTGCCGATGTGCATGAATTTGACTATGTATGGAAAGAAGCGTTTTATGATCTGGCTAAAAACAGCAAAGAAAATTTATCCCTCCAAGATTATTTAAATCTTCAAGATTTTATATATCTTGACCTTATGAAATCATTCACTCAGACAACCGAAGAATATATGGACGATTTTGCGGTAAAAGTATCTGAAACTCTCATTGACAAGATCAAATCTATTGATGCTTCTTATGATGAAAAAACGAATATACCGCAAAATATGGCTGACAATATCAGAAATTTCTTTTTTTCAACTTACGATTTTGTGCCGGGATTTAAAACACAAATCGGCGCGCTTGAAAAACTTATAAACAGCGGCGAAATAAAAAATCAAAGCCTTTTAGGCATACTGCGCTCTATCACATCGGATAGCATGGACAGCAAAAAGAAGAATGCGGCGACAAATATTGACTCTTATATAGAGGCAAAAATTAAACTTATCGAGAATATCCCAAATATCGGCACGCCGGAATCGGTCGGATACCAGTTTTTACTCCAAAAAACGGATAACGATATAGCTGACGCCATAAGATTCATGGAAGAAAACGGTGAAAAAATGAGCGCAAAACAGCAGGAAGAACTTAACAAAGCATTCCCAAATGATACCGCAAAATATCTTTCAATAATTGCCGGCAGAGACAATAAAACTTTTCTGTTGGAAATATTCAACAGCAAAGAAGAAGATTTGACAATGCGTCTTCTGGCGCTGCTTTATTTAAAAGCCGCAAATAATCAAATCGACAATACCGCTGAAATTACAAAAGAGTTTTCCGACAAAATGATTTCGGCGCAGGCAAAAAACGACTATGAAGTTAAAGCAATGATGATGGGTACTCATCTGCTGCTCATGACCGGTCTTACTATTCCGGAATCAGTTGAAACTACACAGATAAAAGGACATTACGGCAATCTTTTTGAAATAATGACATACGGCGCCATTGTAAAACCGGCTATCCGCAAAGATAACGAAGTGCCTTCAAACGCAAACTCTTATTTATTGTTTACTCAGGGTTATGCAAGCGTTAACGAATTCGCTCACGAAATCGGACACAATTATTTGCATATCATTGCCCCGCAGCTTCTTACTGACACGCAAGCGGTAAAAACTTTGCACGAGTTTTTTGCTTTCGCGATACAGGGTTTTACAAATTCCCTAATTGGCAAAATACTGCCTTATAAAGATGAATATTTGAGCCTGCATTTATTTTCAGATGGACAGAAGACAATGAGGATACACGACGCTTCCAGAGGTTTTATAAACGTTTTACAGAATGCAGTCGAAGCCGCCGGCAGCGAGTTTATGTGGATACATCTTATTTCGGCTATATCAAAATTTGCGCAAGGAATTGCCTCTTCGCAGGATTACAAATCGCAGAAAACTCTTTTCGAAAAATTTGCAAATGACTTCGCAAATTATATGTCGGATAATTTTAAGAATTTTGATAAAGAAGTATTTTTTGAAAGCATCAAAAACTATTCAGCCGACAAACATGACTTGTATCTTATAAACAGGCAAAGGCTTTTGAGGAATAAACCTTCCACGGATAATGCGCAAAATTACGCAAGAGATCTGACTGAAAATGATTCGAACATAGCCGATAATTATGATCTCTATTCCGAAAATAAACTTAAAGAAGTTTTTACCGACGCGGAACTCGGATATATTAAAAATGTAATGCGTTACAGATCAAATTTTGACGTGCTGGCCAATATCGCAAACAACAAAAATGCGGATATTATGCACAGGCTGTTTGCCTTGAACTTATTTAAAGCTTCGCCTGCGGCAGACACCGAAAGATTTGACGGTTTGATTGATGAATTTATAGAAAAACTTGAAAACGGAGAAATATCAATAACCAATGATTACGACTTAAGGGCTGTTCTTGCCGGAATAAATGCCTATGCGCTGCGCAATATTCCGACGTCAAACGACGAAATAGCGCGCTTTCATATGAGAGCAGCTTACAGTTCCGTCGGATCGGCAACATTTATAAACAAGGGAATTATGCAGGCGCCGAGCGGATACATATATCTGACCGACATTTCCAAGGATAACATTATATCGGCTCTTGAAAATGTAAATATGTATTTCCGTGTCCGTGTAGACAATTTTCACGATAATCTTTTGAAAACGCTTAACGAATTGCGGCTTGCGGCGATTCGTTTCAATCCCCAAACGGCAGCGTTATCTCAAAGCGCAGACATTGGCAAAACGCAAGAAAGCGGACAAGAACAAGCTTTGTCCGGTTCCGACATTATTGCCAACGCGCTGGCGGAAAAACTCAACGCCGGAGTAATAGAGCTTGACTTCAGCAGGCTTTTTTCTGATGAAGCTAAGAAAATTATAAAAGAAAATAACAATAGCCTCCCTCCTACGCTTGTCATTGATGAGACTTCAAAACTCAGAAATGACTTGAAAGGAAATACTATCATTAGACTATCGTTAAACGATATGGATATGAGCGATGACTTTTCGGTCAAAACGGTAACGGAAATACTTCGGCAAGCGGCGCTTGACATATCGCGCAACGGTTTATTTAAGGATGCCGGTTTCGAATTAGATATGCAAATCGCGGATATTTTACGCAATGCGTTTGTTCACGGCAACGGTATTGATTTGTCAAAAGACATATACATCTATATAAGCGAAGACGGCAACGAAATATTCGTGATAAATCAGGAAAGCGCGCAGGCTCCTTCTTTAGAAAAACTTGCTGCCGCGACAGATGCCCGTATGTTCGGAGCGGGAATGGGGATCGGCGTTGTTGACGATTATAAATTTGCAAAGATCAATCTTGCCGGAAGAAATTTATTTATAGGAAGTTTTTTGGCATTGTCTAAATTTAAAGAAGATAAAAGAGCAGCTTTATTAGAGAGCATTGACGGAAACGCCAAATGGAGCGATGCCAAACTTGAGAGAACGAATTATCCGGTTTACGCGCTGCCGGACATTAAACCCGGAGAGGAAATGTCCGTTGTATCGGGGAGTTTTTCATTGGGAATGGTTAATTTTAAAATAGAAAATAAAGACGGCAAACTTTCTGCAGTTCGTCCGGATTCAGAAAAAATTTTCCCCGATTCAAACGATCGGGATAAAAGACAAAGACTGAATGAGATGCTGCCGGTGCTGAACATAATAAAAGCGGGAAACGGAAAATTTTATCTTGTTTCTCCTCTTATCGTGATAAATTTCGGAGACATTTCCAAATCGCCGATTAAAGCAGCCGATGATCCTGAAAAAACAGATGCTCTTGGCAAGACCGGAGATGAGGATACGGCAAAAAAGTATAAATCTTTTGCGGATAATTCCAAAAATTATCACAAAATGACTTATGACGATATGGACGCCGCTTATCAAAATAGCGGCTATGTATTCAGGGGCGCGTATTTTGATCCGGCTGATCAGAACTTTGCGCAAGACATTAGCGCCGTTCTTGATAAAGGTTTTGAACCCAGAGGCTGGGGAGGAACCGTTATGTACACTGAGGATTTGCTTTACGCCTCTAAATTTGCGCGCGATACGCCCGACAGAGAGAACAAAGAAATGCTGCTGTTTGTGTTCGAAAATACTCCCGGTCTTTTTACGCCTGGGCTTGAAGATAAAGTTTTGCTTGCCGCAGAGGCTGTAAAACCTTATAAAATTTTTCGTATTGAAATAACCGATAAATACAATACCTCATTTACGGAGGTTATTTTAAATCCCGCAATGGCGCGGACAAATATACCGCAGGGATCTGTTGATTTGATTAATAAAGCGCTGCAGTCAAATTTAGGTCCTAAGCTGATAGAAGCTTTGACTTTATCGGCCGCTATCCCGAAAACGCTCTCAAATGAAATTGCATCCGTGTTCGGCAATGCCGGCGCGAAACATATTATCGTCAATTATCATTTTATACGCCGCTCAGCAATAGCAGACGCGGTAAGAGAGTTCGGTTCGGCAGCCGTTTTGACCGCGGAAGGTTATGTGAATCTTCCGGTTTACGTAATAAACGATATGGGCGCGGAGGACGCGCGCAGATCCGAATTAAATTTTGAACCTACCGGAGTAAGCATTAACGGAAACGCTTTGTGGGTCAGCAAATCGCAGGACGCCGTCATTATCTATTGCGAAGGGGCTTCTTATCAATCCATAGCGCAGGAACTTTCTTCCAACAGAAAAATAAATTCGCTTGTAAAGCGCAATGCAGGGACATCAGTACTAACGAACTTAAATAATATTTCCGTCGAGTGGATGGAAGTAGATCATTCAGCCGGCCAAAAAGACATCACATACTCGGAAAACGGAAATGTGCGCGTCGGATATGATTTGTTTAAAGCCATGTTAGGCGATACGGTAAATTTTAACGCTTCTCTCAGAAGAATAAAAAATATTGACGGGTTTACGCTCGCGCAGGGTTTGCTGCACCGTCTTGACGATATTGTTGACGTAGATGATTTCACTAAATACTTTGACCAGCACAAGAAAATCGGGAACGGTCAAATTGTTATTAGCCAGAATCTTGCAGAAAAAATAGGAATTCAGAAACTGTCAGTCTTTTTAAACGAAGCGCGTAAAGCCGGAGTAGAGATATATCTGGACACGGAAAAAGCTGAAATGCCCGTTAAGTTTAAAGATGCGGGTTTTTCAGGATATGTGTATCCGAAAGCGTCCGGCTTTGAAATGTACAACTACGCGCTCGGCACAACTTCAGAGTTGAGCACATTGGAAAATTTTGATCCTAATTTATCTCTTGAAGAAAATATAAAGAAAGCCGGAGCAATGGTCGTATTGAACAATTCGGAATTAAGAAAAAAACTTGATGAAAGAAGGAGCGGATTAGAGATATTGGGGATAATAGAAATCATTTCAAGCATAAAAATATTAAAAATATTTCCGGAAAAAATTACGCCGGAATTCGCATTGAGAGCCGCAAGAAATTTTGAAGTAAGCGATATGCCCGTTATGAGCTCGGAAAAAGCCATTGCCGCAATGAAGGAATTTTATGAAAATGAAAATAAAGATGATGCTTTTACCGCTCTGGTTTCTTCGCTCAATCTGCAGCAGTCGCATCCTGTATCCGTTTACATATTAAAACTGAAAAGCCAGATGACAGATGACATTGAAACGACATCCAATGCGTTTGTCAAAGGAATAACTGAAAAAATACTTGCGGCAAACGCATTGAGAGACGCAAATAAACTGAACGATAAACTGTACGGCCTTCAGGACAGAACTCTTGAAATTATTTTGGGAAGAGTTTTGGTATCACAGATTTTAGAAAACACTAAAGGAGAAGGCGTAAGCGCTAAAAATGAACACAGAGTGAAAGACGGAACAATGAGAGAAGCGGAAAAGCAGCTTTACGAAATCATACAATTATTAAGACCAATCGCTTTTGAAGATGAAGAAATTTCCCAACAGCTTACCGATACGGAAATGAAAGCTAAATCCAAGGAAAAAGCTCAGGCAATAAATTCACTCGCGGAACTTATTCCCGCATTTGCAGAAGAAAGAAGAAAGAATCTGACTAAAGACGATATTAAACCTGAATTTAATATGAAAGACTTTGAAAGCATACTCACAGCGGCATAAAAGGCAGGCAAAGACAAACGTTCCTTGTATGCAAAAAGCCCGCCGTTTTGAAATAAACGGCGGGCTTTTTATTTGTTTGCACAGGCCGTCAGTACTTTATCATTACCCTGATTCCGTATACGAAAATATCGTCACCGGCCGCGTTTCCGCCTAAAGGTTTTGAAATATACTGAATGGCAGGCGTGATCGCCAGATTATCGTTTACGGCAAAGCTGTAATAAAGTTCTGCCAGCGTTTCGCTGTCATCTTTAAAGTCGGGATCCAAGAATTTTTCCGCGTCTGAAAAATCTCCGGAAGGCATAATCTGCCCGACGGCAAATCCGATAATGTCCCCTTCCCTTGTCCACATGGAACCGCCAAGCTGTACGCCTGCGCTCCACGACATTGACAAATCATACACCGAAGGATCCGCCCAGCCGAATCTTCCGAAAACTCCGACCGTTTCGGTAATCGCCTGATCCAAGTTGACGGCAAATCCGTATCCGCCTGTCTTTTCGCCGTTTTTAAACTTTTCCATCTCTTCATTGCTTGCCCAATACATAAGCCTGTAATTGGCGCCTTCAAAAGGTTTTATATTAACTTCTATCGCATTAAAACCGCCAGTATCCATATTATCCCACCCCGACGTCATATAAGCATATGTGATATCAAGCTTTTCAGCCGGCGAATATATTATTTTGAGACCAAGACTGCTATCCGTAAAAGCAATGACCGGATTATTTACAAACATCGGGCTTATAAACTGCGTTTTTTCGCTGTTGGCATATTCGTTTTCATCAAAATATCCGACTTCATTAAAACAGCCCGCAGGACTCAATTTGCCGAAAGTTACCGTGAATTTCTCGTCAAACAGTTTCTGTTCATACAAAAATTCTAAGACTTCAACGCCGTCAGCGGTTGAAGCCGCGGCGCCGTTTATTCCGCCGTAAGTAATTACCGAAGAATCCAGTCCGCCGCCATTGCCGGCGTCAAGATGCATGAAAACCCTTCCGCCGTAAGAGAACTCTTTTTCAAATCCCAAATCTATTGAATAAGTCGCGTCATTTCTTCCTTTACCTGAACCGTCGTTAACTTTATTCGTTCCCTGCATTATTACGGTTCCGCCGGCTTTAACGGAAATTCCCAATGCCTCCGAAATGCTTCCGCTTTTATCCGCGGTTTTTATTTTCGCAATATCTTCTTTAAGAAGAGCTATTTCCTCTTCAATTGTCAATGCGAAAACATTTCCGCAAAAAAATAAACATCCCGCTGCCGCAGCTGCTACAACGCTTTTTTTCATTGCTTGATCCTCCAAAATCCGTTATTTTGTATCTTTAAAAAAACATCCGCCGCATATTTTGTCCGATTTATTGCCCGAACATCCGCAGCAGCGCTTTCCTTTTATAAAATATCTTATTAAAAAAAATACCGCCGCGGCAACAATTAATATAACTATTATGTTTTGCATGTCAACCCCCTTTTAACGACAGTTTGGAGTGTAAAGAGTGGAGTGTGGAGCTGTTGTGTTTCGGCAGGGACAAAATCCATGCCGAAACCTATTTTAGGTTTTTGCTTCGCAAAAACACTTTAACTCCACACTTTTTATAATATAAGTATCCCAACCTGATAAACTACAAAAGACGCTATCCACGCAAGTCCGGTTGTCCCAAGCACAAGCAGCGCAAGCCGCTTAAAACTTGACCCCGTCTCTTTGAAAAACACGACAACGGACGGCAAGCATGGTATGTATATAAGACAAAATATCAAAAATACTATGCCTTTAAGCGGCGACCAGCCGGGATCTGCGGCTATTTTTTCTTTTAAAGGTTCGGCATCCTCTTCAGATTTTACTTCTCCGAGCGAGTATACGGTTCCAAGCGTGCTTACGATTATCTCTTTTGCGGCAAAGCCCGCTATTAAAGCGACAGCTCTGTTTCCGTCCATGCCTATCGGTTTAAAAAACGGCTCTATAAATTTTCCTATGCGTCCTGCGGCGCTGTATTCTATCTGTACCGCAGCTATTTCCTCTTCGGAAAAATCTTCGTCCTCCGGAACTTGCGGATAAGTAAACGCAGCCCAGATTATGATCGACGCCAAAACTATTACCGTTCCGGCTTTTTTTACGTACAGCCAGCCTCTTTCCCACATTTTTAAAAGTAAGCCTTTTAAAGTAGGCATATGATAAGGAGGGAGCTCCATAACAAAATGCGCGGCTTCGCCTTTAAACGCCGTTATGCTGAGAAGTTTTGCTATTGCCAAAGCTAAAACAATGCTTAGCCCGTACATTATAAACATTATATTTGTCTGGTATTTAGCCGAAAAAAAAGCTCCTATGATCAAAGCAAATACGGGGAGTTTTGCTCCGCATATCATAAAAGGCGTGACAAACATTGTTATGAGCCTGTCGCGTTTTGAATCCAAAGTTCTTGAGGCAAGAAAGCCGGGAATAGCGCAGCCGTTTGTGGAAATCATAAGAGGCAAAAAAGATTTTCCGTGCAGGCCGAATCTGTTCATTATTTTGTCCATAACAAAAGCCGCTCTTGCCATATATCCGGAATCTTCAAAAAACGCTATCGCAAAAAACATAAACAGCACTAAAGGAAAAAAACCCAAAACGCCGCCTACGCCGCCTATAATGCCGTCGACGATCAGCGACTGCACCGGGCCTTCAGGCATAAGTCCGCCGGCAAATCCGCCCAGCCATCCAAAAAATATCTCAAATACCTTTACGACCGGAATTGAAAGCGTAAACGTAAACTTAAAAATAATATACATTACCGCGGCAAATATAGGTATGCCCAAATATTTATTCAGCGCGAATCTGTCTATTATTTCGGTTATATCGGTTTTTTTGCCGTCAGTTTCTTTGATAACGGTTTTGGCGACTGATCTGGCAAAACCATAGCGGCGGCCGACAATTTCGATCTCGGGTTTTTTGCCGAAATGACCTTCAATGTGTTTTCTGCTTTTTTCATTTTGGGCAAGTATGTCTTTGCCGTTTGAAGCTTTTGCGGCAATGCCTAAAGCTATGGTATCATTATCAAGAAGTCTGACGGAAAGCCAGTCTTTAGAATATTTTAAAAGACTCGCATCTTTTGCAATCAAAACTTCAAGTTTATCTTTTTCTCCTTTTATATCGTCGCCATAATCCACCCGCGCGGGTTTATGGTCAAGGGGACGTAGCTGTTGACCATTGTGGTCAACAGCTACGTCCCCTTGACCACCTTGACCATGACAGCCTGCAATGCAGTCCAAAATATCGGTAATGCCTAAACCTTTGTTACCTACGGTCGCAAAAACGGGTACGCCAAGAAGGGCAGACATCTGCTTTTCATCGGCAGTTTTGCCTTGAGACTCAAGAATATCTACCATATTTAAAACGGCTATTACCGGAATATCAAGCTCAATGATCTGCGTAAATAAATAAAGGTTGCGCTCCATATTTGAAGCGTCGATAACATTAATTATTATGTCGGGTTTGTCATTGACCAAAAAATCGCGCGCGACTACTTCATCTTCAGAAAGAGCCGAAAGGCTGTACGTTCCGGGTAAATCAATGAAATTTATGTCATACCCTTTATAATGCTTTGTTCCTTCTTTTTTTTCAACCGTTACTCCGGGGTAATTGGCTATTCTTTGATTTGCGCCGGTCAAAGCATTAAAAATCGTAGATTTACCGCAATTAGGGTTGCCGGCAAGCGCAACCGTAATATTTTTATTTTTTTCCATTTTTGCCGTTATCCTCCTCCAGCACTATAATCTGGTCGGCAATTTTATTGCTCAATGCGATTTTAGATCCTTTCACCTTCACCATAATACTGCCCTTTGATCCGGTATTGGTGACAACTACAATATTTTCTCCAGGCATAAAGCCCATTTCAAGCAGTCTGTGCCCCAAATCCGCATCGCATGACGTTGATACAAATTTACAGCATGCTCCTTTTTTTGTAGAACTTAATTTTGTCATTTTTTCCCCTTTTTAACGACAGATAATAAGTAATAGGTAATAGGTAAAAAGTAAACTTCCCACGACCTTACGGTCGGGGCATTCTCCGATACAATGATTGCCAAGCAATCGGCAATCATTGCCCCGCAACAACGCGGGGTTGACTTCATCCCACAATCTTACGATTGGGGCATTTCGGAGGATTTAGTAAAAGGTTAACGGCTTTTCGGTTTTTGGTTTTTACCTATTACGGGTTTCTCTAAAAACCTGTATTTTCAGTGTCGTCATTGCGGACCCCGAGCCGCAATCTCGTCGGGAACCATAGATTGCGGGTCAAGCCCGCAATGACAAAAGCGGGGTTTTTAGAGATGCCCTTACATATTACTTATTTTAATTATTTGAAATATATCCCGCGGACTTGCCGCGGGGAACCGCTTAGTTGTCACCCTGCGCGAAGTCGCAGTATCGCAGGGTCAATAAATTCGTGAAACTCCACGGGCTCACGCCCGTGGTACCTCGGTGGTTTAATAGATTCTGCGACTTCGCGCAGAATGACCTCTGATACCGTTCCCGATTTAGGCGCTCAGTGATAAACTCCGCTTGCTGCGCGGATGTTCATTTCTTTAATCGGGCGGGGCAATTTATACCTAAGACCGTGTCAATTCCCTGTCCACGACAAACGCATGAAAGCTAAATCAAAACCCACTTACCGTCGAAGCAGTTCTCCCTCTCCATCATCAGGGAGAGGGCGGGGAGAGGGCGTCCTCGACGAGACATTTTTTTCATGCATTTGCCGTAATTCCCTGTCACGCTGACACTCAACTCTTCACTCTTTTTTGTTAAATTTTAAGTTTCAAACTAAAATTTATTTAGCTGTCTAAAATTATTTTAGCTTAAACTAACTTACAGTATTAAAAAATAAAGTCTTCCATATAAAAAGACCCTTTTGAAGGCAAGTAATAATTAATAAATAATAAATAACGGCAAAGGCAAAAAGCCTTTTACCTTTTACTTATTACCTGCCGTTCACTTGCCGTTTAAATATTCCTGTAAATTTTCCATATCTTCTGTTTTCACTAAAAAATGCTTTCTTAAAAGCTTATACAATCTTTCAAGCCTGTGTATTGTTTCCGAGCTTACGGAATGTTCAATCGCGCATGCTTCCGCCGACGCGACATCCGTATCAATAAAAAGAAGATTATTTAAAAACTTATATAATATGTCATGCTTCCTTTGAATCTCAGCCGCAACTTTTTCCCCGTCTTCAGTCAAATCAACATAGCCGTATTTTTCATGAACCGCAAGACCGTTTTCGGCAAGAAAGTTAATGGCAACGTTAACGCTTGAACTTTTTACGCCGAGAACTTTTGCTATATCGCCTACCCTCGCGTACTTTTTTTCTTTTTTAAGCGCGGCTACAGTCTCAAGATAATTCTCCAAAGCCGCGCTTAATTTATTAATACTCTGTTCTTTTTTAACCATTAATTCCTCTAAAAAATACCGCGTCAATACATTTGTTAGATTAATATAACATTTTTGCCTACGCCTGTCAAGATATCTATTTTGGTATCAATTTGGCCGCTATTGGCGGGATTGCAGTTCTTTATTGATTAATCCTTGTATCTGCAAAACTTTTTCAGCGTCCCCTTGCCGCTCATATACGCGTTCTATTCTAAACAAAATTGAAACATTTGTATAATTTGTCTGCTCAGCCAGCCCCGTAAGAAGCGGCATTGCCGTATCAAAATCATTTCTTCTTATAAGCATGTCGGCATAAAATAAAAGAGGCAGAAGTTTTATTTTCGGAGCCTCAGCCGCAACGGCTGTCCACATAGACATGTCGTCTTCGTAAATATACTCGTGCTTGCGTGTTATATACGACGACAAAATGATCAAAGCCGCAGCTATGATCACCGCCGCGTTTTTTTGTTTATTTTTCAAACGCTCCGCAAAAGAAAAAACTATCGCCAGTACAAAAAAGAATCCCACATATATGCGGTTGCCTTGAAAGAAAAACCTCATAACAACAAAGTTCGGCGCAAAAAACGCCAAAATCCCTGCCATAAAACAAATATTTTGCCTTATTGTTTTTTTATCCGTTTTCCAAAAAGTCGAAAATAAAATTATAAGCGCCGAAATTATCCCTAAAATTATAACTTTCGTTTCTATATGCTCCGCGGCAGGAGCCCTAAAAAACACTATTGCCGAAAGCAGATCTAAAAATCCTAAGGCATTTTGCACAAATGCCTTACTTCCTTCCACGTATAACATATTTATAAATTGTCCCGGCACAACAGCCGATTTTATAAAGAAAAAAACGCCAAGAATTATCCCCCAAGCGGCATACGCGCAGGCTGACAATTTACTGTCCGGATTTCTGTTTAATATATAGTATATCCACAATAACGGCACGATCACAACGGCAGTTTCTTTTGTCCCTAAACAAAACATCAGAAACAAACCGTGAAAAAATAAAAAATACCAGTTTTTTGTATTTAAATATTCTATAAAAAAAGCAAAACACGGTATAAAAAACATAAGCAAAATAGAATCATTGCGCCCGGGGATCCAAGCGACCGTCTGCAAGGCGATAGGATGAGCGGCAAACAAAAGAGCGGCTATAAAAGAAAAGCGAAAACCAAGCAAATATCTGCCAAAAAAGAAAAATACCAGCACAGAACAAACGCAATGTAAAATTACATTTGTAAAATGCGAAAAAGCGTCAGGAGAAACTGAGAAAACCGGATTTAAGGCTTTTACAATTTTATGATCTAATATAAAGGATACGGAAAGCATAGGGCGGTAATAAGCGAGGTGGGCATCAGTCCCGTAAAAAACATCGTTAAAAAATGCGAACGCGATCGAATTCGGCTCATCATAAACAGACGATAATTGCCGGACAAGTTTTATGTCGTCAAGATGAGACAAACCGAAATTTAAGGCAGGAAGATACAAAACAAAAGCAAATAGGAAAATAAACGCATACGCGGCAAATGAAATATTTTTAAGTTTAGATAAAAGTAACATATTTTTTATTGAAAAAATGCCTTTCTATGATTTGCGAAACAACGGTTTTACTTTATTCAAATACTGTTCCGGCGGCATCATTCATTGCTAAAGGGAATGCTCATTCCCTGAAACATCTCTTCCAAATCTAAAACGTCTATTTGAGAACCTATGCTTTCCATCATCTTTGCCGCGGAAGAATCTTTTGTCCATCCGGAAGGAATTTCAAAAAGAGAAGCGTTTTGCGCTCCGGTTTTAATATTGCGCATTTCTACGATCGCTCCGTCTTCGGTCTGTATACGGACAGGATATTCAAATTCAGCGGCCATCCACTCATAAACAACCGTTGTCAGCTTTTGCCCAAAAGCGTTGATCGTTGTGACGGTACGGTATTTATCGGTCTTGTATCCGATGACGGTTTCGGTTCCCTGTTTTTCCCGCTTAATATCCGGCACAATGCCGAAACTCTGTCCGGCTTTGGCCATGTTTTCAAAAAGAGACGCGCTGCCGTCAATGGGAATTTCAAAGTAGGTTTTATTTTCTGACTGGCAAACGTACATTTTTTTCTGATCCGGACGGATTATGCTCATACCTTCAAGATTGCCGTTCTCATCGTACATCTCCATGCGAAATTTCGGCTCCGCGGCATAGACCTTTCCGACTGCCATGCCTGATCCTGTCTCCACTACGTCCGCGCTGTAGTTTTTAACTGTTCCCCCAAAAGCAATATCGGTACAGAACATAACTAAAACAAGCAAACTGATTTTCTTAAACATTTTTATTTTTCCTCATGCGCTAAATTCTCTCAACGAGAAAGGTATCAAAAAAGAAAAAACAAGTCAAATGCGCGCAGCGTAATAGTTCATAACATAAGGAGCGTTGATTTTTCAATTTAAAAACCCTTTAGCCAACTGGCTAAAGGGAAATCCGTACAAGCATACTGCGGCGGCTAAACCATACAGACGCTATTCTTGAGTTTTATACCGCATGTCTGAAGCCATTGACAGACTTTTGGCTATCGCAGACAGACAGGAAACCCAAGAATAGTGTCCGGTTCTTTCAGTAAAAAATTTTTTAAATGAATACCCGGACTCCGTTCCTGTCTTCTTGAAGGAGTAATAAGAGCAGGCCAGCTTACAAACGATTATAAAACAGAACTTACCGATTATTTAGCAAAAAAAGCAGATTTTGATTACAGCACAATATATTTTGGTTTTAGTTTAGGCATGGGGCGTATATTTGAAGTTAGCGAAAAAATAGACATTGACGCTTTCGGCAGATACAGCCTTACAAGCATAGGCGGAAGCGACACAGATTTGTCAAGCGGAACGCTTAACGCAGGAGCAGGCATAACCGCAAAAGTTGCAAAAATTTTATCGCTCGATTTAAACGGACAATTTTTCACCGGCGCAAGAGACGGCATAGCAGGCAGCCTACAGATAAAATTTCAGTTTTAAGAACACAGATTCCGATTTTTGTTTATTTTGTCTTTGCGGTTTTACAAGATGTAATAAGCAGAACTCTTATTTTTATACACAGAGAGTCGAGCATTTTATAATAGGAATCGTCAATATAACCGCTTTTGTTTAATAATTTTAGCCAATAACTTGTTTCATTTGATTCTTTTAATGCTATTTCCATTTTTGCTATAAAGTCAGGTCTACTGTGGGCATATTGCGCTTCACTTATATTAGCTCCGATACTTGTTCCGCTTCTTCCTATCTGATTGGAAATAATACTTTCTTTTCTCTGTTTTAAAAATTTTACAAGTTCAATTATTTTAATAGCAAACCCCATGGATAATTCGATAAGTTGATTTTCTTTCATAAGAATTCCTTATAACTGCATAACGGCATGATGTACGCCTTTGGCGAATGATGTCGCTTCGCTAATGATGTATTGCCTATCGGCAAAATGATGTAATGTGCCCTTGTCGTTAATGTGTACGTAGTACACACATCATTTCCAAAGGAAACATCATGCACGCAGTGCACATCATGTCCCGCAGGGACACATCATTGTCTTTCCGGCATGATGTACGCCTTCGGGTCTTTGACCCTTTGGCGAATGATGTCGCTCCGCTAATGATGTATTGCCTTTCGGCAACATGATGTAATGTGTCCTTGTCGTTAATGTGTACGTAGTACACACATCATTTCCAAAGGAAACATCATGCACGC
>JGI24702J35022_10000058_pt1 | contig 46485 bp, 52 predicted proteins | sample TergutTh196P4_FD_35022 | JGI IMG/M metagenome (IMG submission 35022) | reverse complement strand
ATCAGGTTACAAGATCTCGGTTCTGGAACTTACTATGTCAAGCAAAGTCTACTCATCGAGGCTAGTCGACTAACTAGAAACCAACACCTAACGCTGGTGGCGGCTGATCCGCTTAACACGATCACGATTGCTGGGAATATTGATCTGGACCCGGACGATACTTATGACACGCTGGCTGAAATTCCCTCGCTGACGATCATCGCTGATAGGATTAACATTCAAGGTTTCAGCACCCTTAACGGTCTTAACGGTCAACCAATTACCAAACTCTATGGTACCTATATTGCCAAAGAACGTTTCGATAGTTGTACTTACCAGTATAAAACCACCAGTCCCGAAGCTTGGGCCCTAGATGGTGTGGCGCTAGCTGGCATCACTAACACACCGCTATCTAATGGTGCTGGTCTCTGTCGTGAACCACTAACGATTACCGGTGCGATTATTAGTAAGGATCGACCAGATTTCCGCCGCACCCACGGTGCTAGTAAAGAAGCCCCCGCCGTGCCATCCGAGATCATTCAATACACTCCGAACCTCTATCTCACGCCCTATGTTCTCAGCCAAGACGGCAACGCTAACGATTGGCGACTGGGCGACCTGAAGCAGTTGCCGGCAAGGTTGTAGAGTTTGACTTTAGCGAACTACTTGTGCTAAAATAGCGCGCAAGAGGCAGACAAACATGAACGAAAAAACTCCTCGCAGTCAGTTGGTCGCCAAGATTAAAAGTGCTGGCAGTATCTTGGTGACGGTTTCGCGCAATCCAAACGTTGATCAATTGGCCGCGGCACTGGGCTTGACGTTCATGCTCGACAAACTCGGCAAACGGGCGACCGCGGTGTTCAGTGGCGAAATTCCACCAGCTATCAATTTTCTTGAACCGGAAAAAACTTTTGAAAGTGCGATCGATTCACTCAGGGATTTTGTGATTTCTTTGGACAAGGAAAAAGCCGATCGCCTGCGCTACAAGGTCGAAGGTGACTTGGTTAAAATCTACATTACACCGTATAAAACGATTATTTCGGAAAAAGATTTAGAATTCAACGAAGGTGATTTCAACATCGAACTCGTGATTGCTATCGGTGTTCAACAAAAAAGTTATCTCGACGAAGCTATCACGGCGAATGGTCGCTTGCTCCACAGCGCGACGGTGGCGACGCTGATTTTGGGTAGCGCCAGCGGCGACGCTTTTGGGACAATTAATTGGCAGGATGCCGAAGTTAGCAGTTTATCGGAAATGGTCGCTAGTCTAGCGGATGATTTAGCCGATAAAGAAAATCCACTACTAGACGAACAGATCGCCACAGCGCTGTTAACTGGCGTGGTGGCGGCAACTGATCAATTTCGTAACGAAAAAACTTCCGCCCAAGTGATGACCCTGGCGGCCAATTTAATGGCCAAAGGCGCTAACCAACAACTAATTGCTAGTGAACTCTCAGCGGGTGGCGAAATGGCGTCACCAACTCCTGAACCAGACGCAGTCCAGGCAGCCGATCAAACCGAACAACCACCAGACCAGGCGGAACCCGAGGAAGTGCTATCGATTAGTCGCGACCTGACGCCAGAAGCCGATCAACACTTGGCCGCTAATGCTGCCGTGGTCGCCGCCGAACGCAGCGAGGACGCTTTGTCGGTGGTCCAGGAGCAATTGGCAGCCCTAACCGACAGCGAGAGAACTGCTGGGGAAAGCATCCAAGTGCCCGAACGGCCGACCGACGCGACAGCCCAGACACCCGCGCCAGAATCGTCAACTATCGCTGAGACTGATACTTTAATTGCAAATAACAGCACAATCCTTAGTCATGCCACACCATATGCCGAGAGCGCTGTCAATTCACCCTTGAACGCGGCGATTGCCGAGAGCGATGAACCGGCGACGATTGATCCTTTCAATACCAAACCGCCGACGCCTGCACCAATGATTAACGCGGCGCCAGTGCCACCGTTCGCTTCGCCGAGCATTACCCTGCCGCCTCCGCCGCCACCACCGATCGCCGATCTTGGCGAATTACCGCCATCGATGCCGACGGAAACTCCATCTCCACCGATCGCCGAATCAACGCCGCCGCCGGCCGACGATAATCCAGACGATCCGACCCAGTTTCAGATACCCAATTAGTAATTTGCTAGAATAGTTCCTATGAAAAGTTTTGATCGAATTATTTTGGTTGACAAGCCCGCTGGCATGTCGTCATTTGGCGTGGTGGCGCGAGTGCGACGTCAATTAACCGAAGCAGCGGGGCGGAAAATTAAAGTTGGTCATGCCGGAACGTTAGATCCATTCGCAACTGGTCTACTGATCCTAGTGAGCGGCAAGTGCACCCGCCGAGCAAACGAACTAACCAAACTCGATAAAGTTTACGAAGCGGTGGTTCACCTTGGCGCCACCTCGACCACCGGCGACCCAGAGGGCGAAATCACCGAAAATCCCACCCCACCTTTGCAGGACCCGGTCCTGCAAAAGGTTGAGGAAACTTTACAAAAATTCGTTGGTAAAATTAGCCAAACGCCACCAATTTATAGCGCTATTAAAATCGATGGCCAGCGTGCCTATAGACTAGCTCGCGCTGGTCAAACGCCGAAAATCCCACCACGCCAGGTGGAAATTTACTCGATTGATCTACTAAAATACGATTATCCAACGCTCGAAATCCGTGCTCATGTCTCGAGCGGAACCTACATTCGCACTCTGGCCGAAGACATTGGTCAGGAGCTAAAAACTGGCGCCTACACGATCGCACTCCGTCGCATTAAAATTGGCCAATATGATGTCCGAGATGCTAAGCAGATCGACGAACTCTTGTCAAACCGAGGAGAATCTGCTAAACTACTCCCCGTATGATTACTAAAGACAAGAAAGCTGCGGCGATCCAGAGTACGCAGATTCATAAAACAGACGTCGGTTCGCCAGCGGCGCAAATTGCCATTTTAACAGCGCGGATTAACGAAATTACCGAGCATTTGAGGATACATAAACACGATTTCATGGCCCGACGCGGTTTGTTGCAATTAGTTGGCCGTCGCAAGAAACTCCTGCGTGCGCTCGAAAAAAACGATTTTACCCAGTATAAAAAAGTTATCGAAACACTAGGTCTACGCAAGTAAATCTGGTACAATAGAAAAGTCAGTTTAATCGTCGGTGGTGAAAATCGATACGCGATAGCGTGTCGTCCTGAGCAAAGCGAAGGATCTTGGCCAAAGTAGGAGATTCTTCGACAAAGTCTCAGAATGACAAACGTATCATCTCGCATATCGATTTGCACGACCGACAACGAAAAGGAGGTCAATATGACCAAAATTATTCAAACCGGGAAGGAAATTATCTCGGTCTCAACAGAGTGGATGGGCAAAACCCTGACCCTCGAAGTCAACCGCGTCGGTTTTCGCACCACCGCGTCGGTGCTGGCGAAATATGGCGACACAATTGTGCTTGGCACAGCGCAAACTGGGCCGGTTAATCCGAATCTGGATTATTTCCCCTTGAGCATTGATTACGAGGAAAAATTTTACGCGGCGGGTAAAATTTCTGGCAGCCGATTCATTAAACGTGAGGGTCGTCCTTCCGACGAAGCGGTCCTGATTGGTCGCCTAATCGATCGTCCTCTGCGTCCGCTATTTCCGAAAGGTTATCGAAACGAACTGCAAGTTGTCGCTAGCGTGCTATCGATGGATCCTGGTTTTCGTCCTGATGCAATAGCGATGGTAGCGGCCAGCGCGGCGCTAATGATCACCGGCGCGCCGTTCGACGGACCGGTGGCGGGCTTGCGCGTCGGTTTGAACGCCAGCGGCGAATTCACGACATTTCTCGATCGCGAAGCGATGAAGGATAATCAGCTCGACCTGTTTGTGGCTGGTTCAAAAACTGGCGTGATGATGGTCGAGGCTGGCGCAAGCGAAGTCAGCGAAAACACGGTCGCCGAAGCCATCGCCTGGGCGCACAAAAACATCCAACCGGCGATCGAACTCCAGAACAAACTGCGAGCGGCGATCGCGCCAACTGAGCAAGAGTACGAACTCGTCAAACCCGACGAGGAAATCGCTAAAACGGTCGAAACTTGGCTAAATGAAAAATTAACCGAAGATTTTCATTGTCCTTATCCCCAGCGCAGCGAAATGATTCATGAACTACGCCTAGAACTGTACGAAAAGTTTAGCGAAGGTCTCAGCGACGACGAATGGCAAGAAATCAAGGACGAATACGGCGAAGCCTTTGCCCTAGCCCTACATAAGGACGTCCGAAAAAATATCATCGAGAGAAAGGTTCGCCCTGATGGACGCGATTTAACCGAAATTCGTCCGCTCAGCTCAGAGGTTAGTTTGTTACCACGGGCCCACGGTTCGAGTCTGTTCACCCGCGGTCTGACCCAAGCGATGAATATCGTTACGCTAGCACCACTGTCTTTCGCCCAACTAGTCGACACCATGGAAGTGACCGATGGCGAACGACGCTACATGCATCATTACAACGCGCCGGGTTACACGCTCGGCGAAGTTAGACGCCTCGGCAGCCCAGGACGTCGCGAAATTGGCCACGGTTATTTGGCGGAACGCGCTCTCACGGCCGTTCTACCAAGCGAAGAGGATTTTCCTTACGCGATTCGCAGCGTTACCGAAATTATGAGTCAAAACGGCTCGACCTCAATGGCCGCGACCTGCTCGTCGTGCTTGGCGCTAATGGATGCCGGCGTGCCGATCACCGCACCGGTCAGCGGTGTGGCGATGGGTTTGATGGTCGATGGTGATAATTATTACATCTTGACCGACTTGGCTGACCAGGAGGACTTTGCCGGTGATATGGACTTTAAGGTCACCGGTACCGCTAAGGGAATCACGGCACTACAGATGGACATGAAAGTCCACGGTCTGCCGATCGAGATCCTAAAGAAAGCTCTCGACCAAGCGAAAGACGGTCGTGCGGAAATCCTAAAAAGTATGCTAGCGACTCTGCCTGAACCGCGCCGGGAGCTCTCGCCCTACGCGCCGCGAATCGAAAAACTGATGATTAACCCCGAGAAAATCGGCGCAGTCATCGGCAAGGGCGGCGAAGTGATTAACAAAATCACTAGCGAAACCGGTGTGATTATCGATATCAAAGAAAACGGGCTGATTACTTTTGCTGGTAACGATCCGGAAAAAATGCAAATAGCACTCGAATGGGTCAAAGGTCTCGTCGAAGAACCCGAAGTCGGTAAAATCTACACCGGTACAGTCGTTGCTATCAAAGATTTCGGCGCGTTCGTGAACATCCTGCCCGGCATCGATGGCATGCTGCACATTAGTCAAATCGCCGAACGACGTTTGAATAGTGTCGAAGAAGTTCTCCATCTGAACGACAAAATCCGTGTCAAACTAACCGCCATCGACGATCGTGGCAAACTATCGCTAACCATGCGCGACGTCAAACAGAGTTAACTAGTTTGCGCTAGCGATTATGCTTATGCTATACTGAGAGCGAAGCGTATTAAGGAGGAATCATGGATCCGAATCAGTCAGACAATTCCTCTGGTGGGCCAACAGACGTGCCTGTACCAGAGGCCACACCAACATCAACACCAACGTCCACACCACCAGTATCACCGCTGGGATCGCTGTTCGCGCAATCCCCAGCACCGGCCGATCCAATAACGCCGACGCCGGAGATTACACCAACCTTACCGACCGAAACAACTCCACCAACTGATCCGCTAACCCCACTCGCTGCGACACCTGCGCCGACCCCGATTGCACCGGTCGATCCAGCGCCACTCACAACCGAACCGCTGTCGACACCGACGTTTCCGATGGGGCCGACGCCGGACCAAGTAGTGAGCGCGCCGAATACACCAACTGATCAACCAAAATCCAAAAAAAGTTTGGCTATCGGCTTGGTGATTGGCCTGGGTGTCTTGGTCATCATTGGCGTTATTTTAGTTCTCATTCTCTTTGTTTCGTGGTGATTGATGATCAAAAACACCAATCTTGCGAACAAGTATGCTATAATGATTAAGCAAAATAATGGATAAGGAGGGAGAATGGAACCAACAGCAGATGTTTCGGTGCCGAAGCAGAAATCAAAATTTGGCCTGATCTTGGGCTTGTCGATTGGTGGCGGATTGCTACTAATCGGTGCGGTACTACTGACGCTATTTTTAACTGTCTGGAGTGGACCGAGCCAGCAAGAATATCGTGATGCGCAGGCGCAAGCGGAGAAAGTTACACAGTCATTTGAGACTTGGGACGCTGTGTTTAGCTCGCTAGGTTTAGAGGGTGTCTTGGATGGTTCTACCACAATTACTCAGACGCAATTGGATGCCGCCAAGGTTGAGATGCAGAAATTCCAAAACGAACTAAAAACCAGCGTCGATGATCTAGGTAGTATGTCGGCCATCAAAAACGGCGACAAAAAAACCAAAGATTTGTTCGAAACGCTGAAAAATGCTCATAACGTCTATGATCGATCATTCACCGTCCGGATTCAGGTGTTGGATCAAGTTGGTCTAGCCCTGTTCGAGATGGTCGGTCTTGTGTTGACAATGGGTGACCTATCCGACATCCCTGACATGAGTGTTAGTGAGCTAACAGCGTTCACTAGCAGTTTAACTAAAGTTAGTCAAGTATTCAGCGCGCTTGAAACTGATGATAGCACGATCAACGACGCTTTTCATCAACTCGGTACAGGACTCAGCTGTTTGAGTGCAGCTTTCACTAGTGGCGACTTGTCTAAAGTGACGGAATGTCTAAGCCAGATGGAGAGCACCAGCAATTTGACTGATCCTTTCGGCGCAGTGCCAAGCCAGAACGATTTGACTAATGCGATTAATAACCTAAACAAACATCTGACCGATAAAGCTGGCAAATAAAATAGCCAGAAAAAACCGCTGAGCGCTCCGCGAACCGCGGGGCGCTTTGATAGTAACCTATCGCATGCGCCATGTCGAGCCTAGAAATTTGCACTCCTTGGACCACTCATGTTATACTGGAAAAGTTAGATAATAAGGGAGGAACAATGGATCCAAATCAACCAGGGGCTACGTCAACGGACAAACCAGCCAAGTCCACTAACCAACTAAAATCCAAAAAAACTTTGCTCATCGCCGGTGGCGGCGGACTGCTAGTTATTGCGGTCGTGCTAGTTGTCGTACTGTTCGTTTTGGGCGGCAACACAGTGACTTGCTCAAAAGACAACGAGCAATATGGCATGAAAATGCACGAAGAATACAAAGCGTTTTTCTCGGGCAAGAAAATCACTAAAATCGAAGCAGTCGGCACGTTAGATAGCAGCGGTAATCCTAGCGGGATGACGGTTGACCAAGTTTACGACCAGATCACTAAAACCTATGAAGGCATGGATATTACAAAGGACGGTGATGTGATCACGTTTAAGGAAACCGTCACGTCTAACGACAGCGGTAATTTCCGCGGTAAACTTATCAACTTTATGACAATTGGTGGTGATGAAATTGGTCAAGACGGCTATCGCAAAGCGATGGAAAGGCAAAATTACACCTGCAAGTAATTGGTCTCTTGCGATAAATAGTTAAGTATGAGCAAGCAATCCAACCTTGACCGGGTTCGCGCGGACATTGTCGCCCAGAACATCTGTTCAGAGTTGGCCGAACAAGCTACCAATCTAGTCATGGGTGATGGTAATCTCGATGCGGAAATCGTCTTTGTTGGTGAAGCGCCGGGCAAAAACGAGGATGAACAAGGATTACCTTTTGTCGGCGCGGCCGGGAAATTCTTAAACGAAATGCTTGAATCGGTTGGTCTAAATAGGGAAGATGTCTATATCACCAACATCGTTAAATATCGACCACCAAATAATCGCGATCCCGAGCCAGAGGAGAAAGAAGCCTTCTGGCCATTTCTGCTCCGCCAGCTGGAAATTATTCAACCAAAAGTTATCGCCACGCTCGGTCGTCACAGCCTAGAATATTTTCTACCTGGCGCGCGAATTAGCGAGATTCACGGCCAGCCCAAACGAATCAATTTAAACGATCAAACTGTGGTTATCGTGCCACTCTACCACCCCGCGTCAGCCCTCTATAACGGCGCCATGCGCGAAACTCTGATGAATGATTTCGCCAAAGTCCCGAATATTATCAAACGTGTCAACGAACGTGACGCGGTGCTGAAAATCATGACCGAGTAATACCAGGTATTGACACAGTATTACCAAGCTTGCTATAATGAGGTCATTATGAGTGATATTTCTATCGTTACCGCCAAAGTTGACACCAATTTGAAACGAGCGGCGCAAAAAAAGGCCCGCGAGTTGGGTGTGCCGATCAGCGCTGTTATCAAGGAAGCGCTGCGTGATTTCGTGAACAAAAAACGTTTTTCCCTAGAGGAGCCGAGCCAATACTTGCTGGACATGATTGAGGAATCACGACGAGATTATGAACGTGGGGATTATATTAGTTTTCCAGCAAGCCAAGCGGCGGGGGGGCTGAGGGATGCACTCAAAAATCTTGAAGATTGATCGAATAGAATACTCGAAAAAATTTCAAAAACAAGTCAAGAAACTATCGCTGAAAGAGCAAAATAAAGTCGTCCAGGTGATAGATGTCTTTTATCGTAATCCTAGCGCACGACAACTCCGTTTACATGAACTCAAAGGTCAACTCATGGGGCTGTATTCAATCTCGGCCGGCGGCGATTTACGCTTGCATTTTGAATTTATTTTAATCGGCAATGTGGCGCGATTCGTGGCTATTGGCACGCACGCTCAGCTATATAAATGAAATATTTTCTCTAGAACTGTCCGCCACGACCAGGTGGGGATAAATCCTACTGATTATCAGCGTCCCAGCGCGCTCTCGCGAAATCCCAATTAACATGCGTCCACCAAGCTTTGACATAATCAGCACGATTCCACTGATAGTCGAGATAATAAGCATGCTCCCAGAGGTCCAGGCCGATGAGCACACTACCTGGCGCCAGGTCCTGATTAGCCGAGGTCGTAATATCGAGATCGCTCGCTAGCCAAGCCCAACCGCTACCAAAAAGCCCCGCTGCTGCGGCCTCGAACTGATTCGTGAATTCTTGAAATGAACCATATTTCTCGATTATTTTTTGCGCGAGTTCACCGGTCGGTTCACCGTCCGATTGTGGCGTCAAAACTTGCCAAAACAGTGAATGGTTAAAGTGTCCGCCACCGTGATTGATTAGCGCTGTGTGTAAACTAGCGGGAAGGCGATCATCCAATTTGCCGGCGCGAACATCGCGTAATAATTGCGCTAAACTTTTCATCTCCGCCACACCACTATCGATACCAAAATACTCCGCGCGGACCTCTGTCGATAGCTGTTCTACGGCGGCGTTCAACTTGTCGACATAAATCTGATGATGATGGTTATGATGTGCATCCATCGTCGCGCCAGACGTCCAGGGCGCTAGGGCGCCTAAATCATAGGTTAAATCTGGTAGTTTGAACATTTCCCCTCCTTGGTTTCATCAACCATTTTACTACGAAACCAAAAATATCGGATTGACTTTTTGATAAAAGTTTGCTACACTTGTCACATCGATAGAGGTATGATCTCTATATGTCTCATCCGTAAGTCATGATAATAAACCTAAAGTAGAGAGGATTAATATGGGTCAAAGAAGACTGACCGAAGCCAAGAAGGATGATTTAAGTAAACGCCCGAACGCCAGGCGGCGAACCGGTAACAGCGTGCTCGATGCGACGACCACCAGAAAAGGTGAAGTTTTGCGCGCCGCGCGGCGGACTTCGGAAAATGTCAATTTACAGGCTGGCCTCTATAACAACAGCGACACGCCAGTCAATAAATCGATCTATAATGGTTTAAATGGTGAACAATACGCGCCAGCGCTGGTCAAGAAATCCCAAAACAGTGACAAAAAACTGACAGTCATCCCCGTTGGCGGCACGCAGATTGGTCGAAATACCACAGCGATTTGTTATGACGATGAAATTGTAGTGATCGATATGGGTTTTGATTTTCCCGGCGATGATTATCCGGGTATTAATTACATCGTTCCGGATATTAGTTGGCTAGAAGAGCGCAAAGACCAAATAAAAGCAGTTGTGTTTACTCACGCGCACCTCGATCATATCGGGGCTTTTCATCATATGATTCCGAAAATTCCTGCACCAGTTTACGCGACGAAATTCACCATCGAGATGCTCAAGAAAAACATGGAGGAAGAAGACACTGGTTACGAACCCGAATACCACGAGTTGGTGCCCGAGCGTCACGACCGTGTCCAGCTGTCGAAACATTTTAGTCTAGAATTAGTGCGAGTCAATCATTCGATTCCCGATGCGGCCTGTGTCGTTATCCGCACACCAGTTGGCGTGGTAGTTAGTTCGGGCGACTGGCGTTTCCAGGAAGATCCGCTGGATAATCGTAAATTTGATATGGAACGCTTGACTGAAATTGCGTCGAAAGAAGGAATTCACCTACTGATCAACGAAAGTACCAACTGTGAAACACATGGCAGCAACGACACCAAAGAAGCCGAAGTACGGATGACTTTTGGTCAAGTCATGGAAACATACCCCAATTCACGGATCATCGTGTCAACTTTTTCATCGCAAATTCATCGTTTGCAACTAGCCATCGACGAAGCCGCGAGGCACGGTCGCAAAGTCGCGGTGGCGGGTTATTCGATGATCAACAACGTCGAAATTGCTCTAAAAACTGGCGATCTCAAAGTACCGGCTGATACTATGATGAAGCTCGAGGATATTATTAAACTACCGGACGGAAGAATTACCATTCTCTGTACCGGCAACCAAGGCGAGTTAAACGCGGTTTTAAATCGCATGGCTAGCGGTGCGCATCGTTATATTAAAATCAAGAACAGCGACATCATCGTCCTTAGTTCGTCACGCATTCCGGGTAACGAAGGACACGTGGCGATGATGGAGGACAATCTAATTCGCGAAGGTTGCGATGTTATTTCCAAAAACAATAACGAAAGTTATGGACTCGGCCCGGTCCACATTGGTGGTCATGGCTATCACGATGATCATGTGAAATTTATCACTGCCCTTAATCCAAAATTTTACCTGCCGAATCACGGCGATTTTACTTTTTTGGAACACAGCGCTCGCATTGCCGAAAAAGAATGCGGCATTTTGCGCGAACGGATTTTTGTTTGTGATGCTGGCGATGTGGTGGAATTTTATCACGACGGTACGGCCAAACGTGGTGCGCGAGTGCATGCCGGTAGTGTGATGTATGACGATGCTGGCGCCATCGTTTCCGAGGTCGTTTTAAAGGATCGTATTCACATGTCGACCGAAGGAATTTTTGTGGTAGTGCTGACGATTCAACGCGGCACTGGGCGATTGCTGAGTTCGCCAGACATCATTTCGCGCGGGTTTATCTATCTACGTGATAGCGAAGAATTAATCGCGGCGATTCGGACTTATATCAAGCAAAAAGCGGCGTGGGCTTATACTGGTCGTCGACTCGACATAGAAAGTTTCAAACGTGATTTACGTGATGAAATAACGCAGATTCTCTATGATCGCACGCAACGCACGCCGATTGTCATCCCGGTGGTTAACGAAATTGGTTCAATCAATTCGCCGGCCGCCCGCCAGGCCGAAGCGGAAATTGAAAAACGCGACCGCGGTTTTGAACAACAAGAAATGGCGCGAATTCGTGGTCAGAAAAAATCTCCACATTCGACAGCGCGCCAAACGGTTCAACCAAAACCCAATCGTCGACGACCAACTCGCAGTAATAACATCGATACTACCGCGCATCCAAGCGTGCCCAAAAAACCCGAAGAAATTTCCTTCAAGAAAACCCCCCAGGGTCCAGCACCCATGCGGATGTGGCGAGAGTATTAGGGCTGCTCTTTTCCCTTAGCTCTTATGCGCACGGAGAGCGTTGAAAATCACAGTGACATCTATGAGTTCTTGTAATCCGGCGCCGATTAGCGCAGGGATAAAACCAACCGCGGCGATGACTTCGAGCACCAAACAAAGCGCGATACCTACTCCAACTGATTGTAGGGCAACCTTGATCGTGCGTCGAGAAATCTTTCGTAGGGTAGTCACTCGTCCTAAATCATCGAGCATGATCACCGCATCGGCCGATTCGCTGGCAGCGGTGCTGCCACGCGCACCCATAGCAATGCCGACGTCGGCGGCCGCTAGAACTGGCGCATCATTCACGCCGTCACCAACCATCGCGACTTTGTCGGCTCGTCTTCGTAAACTGCGCATCATGTCAACTTTGTCCTTGGGCAAAAGTTCGGCGAAAACTTCATCCACGCCGGCGGCCGCACCAATTTTATCAGCAATCGCGCGACGATCACCCGTCAACATGATGGTTTTTCTAACACCAGTCCGTTTTAGCTCAAGGAGAGTTTTCTTGGCCTCGGGACGAACTTTGTCGGCAAAATAAATCACACCAGCAAACTGACTATTAACCGCTAGAAAAACCGCTGTAGAACTTTTGTCAGCAACAGGAACTATGATTTTGTTCTTTTCTAAAAATTTAGCATGGCCGACAACCAACTTTTTATTACCGACGGTCGCGAATACGCCATTGCCAGTAATCTCCCGAACATTTTTCGCCCGCGAGGTTTTAACGTGATGTTTCTTAGCATAACTCACCAGCGATGTCGCCAAAATGTGCGAGCTGCTGGCTTCGGCGCTGGCGACTAGTTGGACGATTTCGTCCTTGGTAAAATTATCAGTTGCGACGACTTCACTGACGACGACATCGCCGTGCGTCAATGTACCAGTTTTATCGAAAGCAAAGACAGTGGCCGAATTTAGTTTTTCCAGCACCGCGCCGTTTTTAACAATAATTCCGTGTTTGGAGGCGCGACTCATACCAGAAATTAGAGCGATCGGCGCGGCTAAAATCAGCGGGCAAGGACTAGCCACTACTAAAACTTCGGCAAAGCGCGAAGCTTCACCAGAAATTGCCCAGGACAAACCAGCAATCGCGTAGGAAACAAGAGTAAAAGGCAGGGCATAGCGATCAGCCAACCGGACGAACGGCGCTGGTTGATTCTCCGCCTGACGAACTAACTGAATGATTTGCTCGTACTGGGAATGTTTGGCGTCCGCGGTGGCGCGAATCCGCACAGCCGTTTCGCCGTTCAGCGCGCCCGACATAATAGTTTCACCGCTGCGTCGCATGACGGGGATAGCTTCGCCGGTTAGGGAACTCTCGTCGAATTCGGCCGTATCGGAAATTAATTCACCATCGACCGGCACCACTTCGTGCGGTTTGATGATCACGATATCACCAGGTTTGACGACGGAAATCTTGACATCAACAATTTCCGAACCTTTGAGAATGTGCGCCACCACTGGCGCGCGTTCGAGCAGCGCCGATAATTCTCGTTTAGCGCGATGAGCTGCGAAATCTTCCAAAGTTTCACCGCCAGTCAACATCACCACAATCACTAACGACGCCCAATATTGACCAACCGCGATCGTCGCGACAATCGCGGTGATTGCTAAGACATCAACACCGTAACGACCGTCGCGCAATGTTTGGATCATGTCCCAGAACAAAAACAAAGAAATAAAAATCGCGTAGACGCTAATTAACCAACCAGCTATCGTGGCTTGGGCGATGGCAAATGCCAAAATCAAGGCGATCACGCCAACTACCAAAGTCAGAGCGAACTGCCAATAACGTAACAGAGAACTTGTCAGCTTCTTCACATCTTTATTGTAGCATAAAAATTATTCGGTTGTTTTCAGAGCGTTGTCGATGGCTGTTCGAATAATACTGTCGCTCGAACCATCGAGTTTTCGACTATTAACAAACCAGGTCGGCGTACCGGTGACTGTGGCCTTGAGGCCGGCTCTTTTGTCCCGATCCATTTTGTCGAGGATGCCGTTCTCCTGGTAATCGTCGATGGCCTTGAAAAAGTCATCCACATCTAGGCCGATCTCTTCGGCAAAACTAGCTAACAGTTCGTGTTGGTTATCTGGCACAGCACTACTCGTCCAGGTTAAATCATCCTGAAACAGTAGGTCATGCATTTGCCAGTAGGCCGCTTCACCACCCAAGAGATAGACCGCCTCGGCCGCCGACTGGGTAATCGTCGAGCTAGGATATTTGAGACTAAAATTGCGATAAATGAACAGCACCCGATCCTCGTAATCGGCGAAGATCTTATCATAAGTTGAGGACATTTGAGCACAATGAACACAGGCAAAATCGGCGTATTGAATAACGATGACTTTGGCGTCTAGGTTCCCGCGGAAATGATCGGGAATCTCACCTTCCTCGAGATCCGCCATCGTAATTAGTTTTTGCAGATCGACTTCGCCACTCTTTTTCCAAACGATTAATCCGCCGAGCGCGACTAGCACTAACACCGCAAACACAATCCATAATCTCTTATTCATAGTGCTTATTATTTTACCACTAGTTTGGTATAATTTAAAGTATGGATATTTTCCGCGCTATCTTGACTGGTTTAATCCTGGTGGTGTTACTAGCGTTTCGGTTCAAAACAGACGAATCGCGATTTGAGATTAATCGTTTGGCGGAACATAGCGTCAAGTATAAAACTCTGGCAAAGTTTTTGGACATTTATCCAGGCTTGTTGGTTCTGGTGCGGATTTTGGCGTTGATCGATGCGATCTTCCTAGCGATTTTTGCGGCTTTTTCATGGGGATTTTTAAAGGGTGGCGGGTTAGCGTTCGCGGTGATACTGCTGGCTGGGCTAATGGCGTATCTACTGGGCGACGTGGCCAAAACTTTGACTAATAAACACCTGAAATTTTTCAACAAATATTTCGCCTGGACCAAGGTGTTCGGACGGTTGGTTAGGCTGGACGATGAATCGTCGATTAGTTCGGAACAAGAATTAATCTATCTGATAGAAAACAGCGATTTTGTTGATGATCAAACGAAAACTTTGTTCAGAAACATTCTAACTTTTCGCGATCAAACGGTCGACAAAGTCATGACGCCACGCGATCAAATGGCTTTTTTGCATGCTCGTGACGCGCTGACGCCAAAACTACTCGATGAGTTGTTCGTCTCGGGACATAAAATCTTTCCGGTGGTGCAGGGCGGGCTAGATCACACTATTGGTTTACTCTACCTTGACGATGTCTTGCCGGTCGGTCAAGAAGAAAAAATCTTGACTAAAATCATGCGAAAAACACCACCAGCGATCGATCAGGATGCGCCGCTCGAGGCTGCTCTCAACCAAATGTGCGAATACCATTCGACGATCCTGATGATTGCCAAAAACGATAAAATCGTCGGTTTAATAACCCTCAAAGACATAGCGCAAACGCTATCTGCGACTAGAGAATAGGGCAGATTGTTAAATTGTGTTAAAATATCCTGGTATGGATAGAATGCTAGCGAATGAAACACTGGGAGAAATTGGCCAAGCAGTTTCGGTGGCCGGTTGGGTCAACACCCGGCGCGATCACGGCGGAGTGATTTTTGTTGATCTGCGCGATCAGACTGGGTTGGTACAGCTAGTTTTTAATCCTGATCGAACCGAGATTTTTAAATTGGCCGAAACTTTGCGCGACGAATTTTGCATTTCGGCCAGAGGTACAGTGCGTGAACGCGGTGTCGGATTAGAAAATCCCAATATCACGACTGGCAAAATTGAGATCATTGTTGAAGATTTAGAAATCTTGAACAAATCTGAACCATTACCAGTCGCGACGCGCGACGAAGGTCAATCATCAGGCGAAGAAATGCGCCTAAAATATCGATTCCTCGACCTACGTCGAACGTCGATGCAAAAGATGATTCAGCGGCGTGCCCAGTTCAACAAAATTATTCGCGGGTACATGGACGAACATGATTTTGTCGAAGTCGCTACGCCGATTTTAGCGAACAGCAGCCCCGAAGGTGCGCGTGACTTTCTCATCCCATCACGCATTCACGAAGGAAAATTTTACGCTTTACCGCAAGCTCCGCAACAATTCAAACAACTCTTGATGGTTGGTGGTCTGCCGCGCTACTATCAAATTGCTGCCTGTTTTCGCGACGAAGATCCCCGCGCCGATCGATTGTACGGTGAATTTTACCAACTCGATCTCGAAATGTCATTTGTCGATGATGGTGAAATTGTTCGCCGCATGGTCGAACCATTGATGATTGATCTAGTGACTAACTTTGCTAAGAAGAAATTATTAACCAAAGAAATTCCCCGAATTCCTTACGTTGAAGCCATGGAAAAATACGGCACTGATAAACCGGATTTGCGCTACGCGATGGAGCTAATTGATCTAACCGAAACTTTCGCCGAAACCAATTTCAAAGTTTTCCAAACCGACTGTGTCAAAGCCATCTGTGTTAAAAATGGCGCGAATTTATCACGCAGCCAAATCGATCAATTTACCGAAATTGCGAAAAACGAAGGCGCTGGTGGGTTGGCATATTTAACTCTCGAAAACGGCGAAATTAAATCACCGATTGCTAAATTCTTGTCGGAAAAAGAATTACAGGAAATCACCGAAAAAACTGGCGCCAGGGACGGCGACGCAATCTTTTTCGGTGCCGACGAACGAGCCAAAGTCAATAAAATCCTTGGTAACTTGCGCATCGAATTCGCGGACTTTTACAAACTCAAAAATCCTGATGAAATCGCGCTAGCTTGGATCGTCGATTTTCCATTTTACGAATTTGATGAAAATAACTGGCTCGGACGTGGCGGCCTGGAATTTGGTCACAATCCGTTTTCAATGCCAAAGGGCGGCCTCAAGGTTCTACGAAACGCTAAAACTGACGCGGAAAAACTAAGTATCGTCGCCGACCAATACGACATGGTCATGAACGGTTACGAAGTTTGCTCCGGCGCCGTGCGCAATCACAGCCCCGAAATCATGTACGCAGCTTTTGGCGCGATTAATTATGACAAAAAATATGTTGAAGAAAAATTCGGCGCGATGCTGAGTGCGTTCAAATTTGGTGCGCCACCACACGCCGGCTGTGCTTTCGGGCTTGATCGGATTTTCATGGTGCTCATGGGCACCGAAAACATTCGCGACGTTGTGGCTTTTCCGAAAAACGGCAGTGGTGTCGATGTAATGATGGGTTCGCCGTCGACTGTCGATAAAAAACAACTAGACGAATTATCAATTAAAAATATCGAAAAATCCTAAATCAGATCGTTAATTCGGCGCTAGGTGATAGGTCGATAAACTCTACGCCAATTTCATCGCAGGTTCTATGAATCCAACCATAGGTAATACTTTTTCCAATGTCACTAAGCAAGGCATCGTGAGTCGGGAAAATTTTGACGGGTTTGACAGCCGCCACGTATTTCATGGATTCGTTAATTTTGAGCCAGGGCGCACTAACTGGCACAGCCAAAATCTGCGGACGAATCGGTGACAGCTCAAACGAATCACCCGGATAAGCCAAAATATCATTAACCACAACACCAAAATTGTCGCAGGGAACCACGCCATCAACGATCGGCGCATGATCATGACCGAAAAATTGTAACGAAAAATTCCCAACCACGATTTTTTCATTAATATTCGGTACTCGCGCACTAGCAATGTCAGAAGTCACTTTCTGCGTTGTAAATATTACAACATTAGGATTCAATTGAAGGATTTCGGAAACTTTTTCCGGATCAAAATGATCACTATGCTCGTGCGTAATAATCACCGCGTCAATATTCTCGCTCGGTCTAAAACTAGTCGAATAAACGCCCGGATCAATCACCAAAACCCGACCATCAACCTCGATCGTCAAACACGCATGTTCACACTTAGTTATTTTCATAATCATTATTATAGCATGAAAATCGCTAGGCAAATGACTTGACATAAAGCGTTGGGGGGGGGTATATTTGATGACAAGGGTGGGCGGAGTAAATTTATAACACTCGTAAAAGAGTGAGAATGGGAGGTTGGTATGAGTGGTAATGAAAACGGGGTGAAGGTAAAGCTCTTAAGGGAGGATGTTCGCGTACCTGCTGATGTACTACCGGAGGCCCAAGAGACCTATATTGACAATTTCCTGGCAGCTACCAGAGAGACCGGCAAGCTGATGCTCTTTGCCTGTGATCAGAAGATCGAGCACCTCAATGACGATTTCCATGGAGAAGGGATTGATTTGGCAGACAACGACCCGGAGCATCTCTTTCGTATCGCCTCGCAAGGCGTGATCGGCGTCATGGCAGCCCAGAGGGGATTGGTTGCCCAGTATGCCCGTGACTATCCCGATATCAACTATCTGGTGAAGATGAATTCAAAATCACATCTGGTGAAAACCACGCAGGATGATCCCTATTCGTCCCAGCTCTACTCTTTGGGCTCAGTCTTAGCTATGAGGGATGCCGGAGTCAATATAGTCGGTGTCGGTCACACGACCTACCTAGGCAGTGAATATGAGTCGACCATGATGTCAGAGGCTGGTGAGCTGGTAGCCGAAGCACATGCGCATGGCTTGATTACTGTAGAATGGATCTATCCGCGGGGCGAGGCCGTTGCCGACGAGAAGGAAGCTACAGTGATCGCCGGTGCAGCCGGTGTGGCACTTTGCCTAGGATCTGACTTTGTCAAAGTCAACCCCCCTGATGCTACGGATAAGAACAACTCGGCCGAGCTGCTGGCGATAGCCTCCCAGGCTGCAGGAAGGACAGGGCTAGTCTGTGCAGGAGGCACTACAATTGACGCCGAAGTCTTCTTGAGCCAGCTATACGACCAGATCCACATCGGCGGTGCGATTGGCAATGCCACAGGTAGGAATATCCATCAGCGTCCCCTGGATGAGGCTGTCCGCCTGACCAAAGCGATTAGTGCAATCACGTTTGGTGGGTGTAGTATAGAGGAAGCTATGGACATATTTAACGGAAAGGCTGATTTCACACTCGATTCTATCGCAGCTTAAATCTGGAATTTTTAGCGCCGATTGACAAAATATACTTGTCGGGCTTCGTGAAAGCTGTTTGGTGTGTAGGTGTCATTATGACTGCCATCGGACAAAGCGGCTTTATTTCCCCTCCTACTCTGTGGTAAAATATAGCTGGCGTTAGGGTGTAGCCAAGTGGTAAGGCACCAGGTTTTGGTCCTGGCATTCGGGGGTTCGAATCCCTCCACCCTAGCCAAGCACTTTTTCGCATCAACCACAAACGCAACGACTACTATGAAAGACGATATGAGAAGGTGCTTGGCCTAGCTAGTTTGGAGTCCGCAATTTGCGCCTGGTCTCTACTTTTGATAAAATATTGCACATGAGTGGGCAACCAACATCAGATATTGAAGATGTCGCGGAATTTTACGCAGCGATTGATCGTGCTAGTTTGACACACAAGATTTCGGTCGAGCGGCCTTATGTCTATACGACGATGGAAGTTTACGATGCGGCAAACGGCATTCGTGGTGCTGGTGGTTTGGGTGTGCTGGCGGCCGATACGCGTCGCACAGCCGAAGCGCTCGAAATTCCTTTTGTCATGTTGACGCCGTACTACCAGGAAGAGCGTCACCAGGAAATGACTAATTTGGTGCCCAAGGATACTTATACTCCACGTAGTCCAATTGAATCGGGTTACGAAAAAGTTGGTGATATCGCAGTCGTAGTCGAGGGTCAAAAGGATGCGATTTTAGAAATTTATCAGAAAATTCTCGGTTCGACGCGGTTTTTGACGATGAGTGAACCGAATTTTGGCGCTCTCTATGTCGGTGATGCGTCCGAAGATCATCGCTTATACCAAGAGGTCGCGCTGGGTTTGGGCGGTTATGCGGCGCTAAAAATGCTGGAACTCAAACCAGCGGTTATTCAACTGAACGAAACCGCGGCGACTTTTGCGGCGGTGGCGCGGCTCGACGAACTCTGTCGCAACGGCATGGGTTTGTACGAAGCGATCGTTTATGTGCGCAAACATACGCTTTATACGAATCACACGTTGGTCCAGGCGGCCGAACCAGAATACACTTACGCCCAGTTTGAAAAGTATGTTTTCCCGAATCTCGTCAGTCCGGCTTTGAAACATTTTATTGCTGGTCTGTTTCGTAATGGACAACTCAAACTCAATAATTTAACTATCGAAATCGCCGAAGCCAAAAACTGTGTCTCGCGGATGCATGCCAAAGTTATCGACGTGCACGATCTCAGTGGCGAACGTGTCGAGTTCAAAGCCATCACCAACGGTATTGATCTCGATACTTGGGTGATGCCAGAAATCCTTGAATTTTATCGCAGTCGAGAAATCCTTGACAAATTCGATATGCCAGGCGCCAATTTCCGAGACGTGCTAGGTCAAGTTACCGCCGCTGATCTGCGTTCGATCAAAAAACTCGGTCGGGCGAAACTGAACCAAGAATTACAGAATCGAAAAAACCAATATGGTCAAGTCGTTCAAATTCCCGAAGACGCGATGCTGTTCGAATTCAAAAGGAGATTTGTCGAATATAAACGACCGTGGATGCCGTTCGAAGATATGGGCGAAATCAGGAGTATTTTATTTGAAAGTAACGCTCACTATATTATGTCGGGCATGATGCCTGGCAATGTTGGTTCGGGCGATAAAACTTACGATCGTTTGCAAGTAATGTTGAAAAATATCGACAATGATCCGTTCCTGAGGGAGCGAGTTCACTATATCACCGATTACGATGAAAGTTTGTCGGCGGCGATGAGTGCGGGTGCGGATATCTCAATCAATGTGCCCGAAGTTGGTTGGGAAGCTTGCGGCACTTCTTTTATGAAAGATATTGGCAACCTAACGCTACTGATTTCGACTAGTGATGGTGGTGTGGCTGACGTCGAACCGCCAGAAGTCTTTGAGGTACGTGGCGATAATTATAATGCTGAGATTGCTTCGCTCTATGAACAAATGCGCGCTGCGTCTGCCGCGGTCAAGGACGACACCCAGTGGGTCGATCGAGTTACCAAACAACTAGCTACCTATTTGCCGATGATTTGCGGCGCGCGAATGATGCGTGATTATTTGCGTTTCTTGTTCAAGACGGACAACTAAAAGCCTAAGGTGCGGGCAAGCGTTCCTTAGGACAACTACTGAGGATCCGGACCATCGTATCATATTCAGCCTGGGTTACCCACAAGAAATATTTGATTTTGACCGCAATTTGACGGGCGATATATTGACAGCGAAAAGCGATATTGCTAGGCAACCAAGCAGCCGCATCGCCGTCGGATTTCTGCGCATTGGCTCGACCTTCGACCGCCAACAATTCCAAATCATCGTTCGCTAAAGTTTCGCGAGTGCTAGCATCTAGTTCTTGCGCACCTTTTTGCCAGGCGTCAGACAGCGCGACAACGTGATCGATTTGCACGGCGCTAGAAGTACCAACGCCGCGCGTAAATTCAATAACTTTACCAGTATAAGGATCATTCAAAGTTCCCGATAGCACCGTACAACCATCGTCAGCTAGTTTAATATCGACCAAATCGCGCGCCAAAATACGCTGCCGAGTATCGCACTTTTGCCACTTGGCCCAACCATTACCAAACTGGCTACGAGCGTAACCAGTTTTCAGGGCACGCTCCTTGACCGGTAATTTACTTAAACTGTCCAAGGCCAAAGGTTGATCGAGGTTAGTAATTTTAGATGCATTTTTATGATCATCAATGACGGGAGTAGTTTTGTCGGCCAGGTTCGCCTGGATCAATATTCCGGTGGTGATGACGACACCGATAATCGCAATCGCGATACCGCGCCGTCGTCGATAAGTTTTTGCACTCATGTACATAGTATACTACAATAGGCGAGTGAAAAAGTTTAGTCTAGTCATTATCGCCATCGTTGTCGCTGGTAGTTTCGCGAGCGCGCACGTTCTGGGTATGCCAGATGTGACGACCATATCAGTGAACTGCCCGGCGGCGCAATCGATCTTGAACCAAATCCAAAAAGCCGATACTGGTTCGCGGATCAATCGCGGACATGATTATAACGAAATGCTTGATCTGATGTTTGCGATGAACGCACGATTATCGGTTAACAAAATTGCCGCGCCGGCGTTAACCAGCTTGGCTCTACAGTTCGAACAAAATCTCCAGAAATTTCGAAATGATTACAATAATTATGACGACATTATTGCTAGTGCACTCGACATTAAATGTACCAACCGACCGATCGACTTTTATAACAAACTAGAAATGGTGCGAGCGGCGCGCGACTTGTTGCGACAAGACACCGTGATCCTTAGCCAGAATATCGATAATTATTACACCGAATTCAACCTGGTGATCGAGGAGGCTGGGCGATGGTAGAACGGATCAAACAATTTGGTCAATGGATCCTTAGGCATCAATGGCCGGTCTTTATCATTACGGTGATGATAGTGGCGACTACGTTGACGAGTATTAGTCTGTGGCTGTACCAAGTTGGTGGTGCGGTCAAACTCGATTTGTCGCGACCGGGTTATGAAAAAGTCCGCGACGACGTCAAAGGCAGTAGCGACAATACCAAACCCTTTTCACCGACTGGTACTTTGGATAATACCGCTCTGATAGATTTTCGTTCGCGCTACGAAACCATCACCACTCGTCTCGATCAAATGAATAATTATGATAACACAGTCATGTCGGATGAAAACCTCGGCTTGGCCATCGGACCGACCGTTACGGAACCAATCGAATGAAAATCGACGACATCGTCAGAGTTCTCGCGCGTGGCGATTTAGTGGTCATGCGTTCGGACACGATTTACGGGATTTTCGCATCAGCACTCAACGAACAGGCGGTGAAAAAATTACATGCTGTGCGCGAGCGTAATTTGAAACAAGGTTTTATCACCTTGGTTGACAGCGTCGAAACCGCGGCGCGATTGGTGCGGCTCGATGATGAGCTGCGCCAGAGACTAGACACGATTTGGCGAGCAGATTCCGCAACCTCGGTGATTTTGCCGGCTGATGAGCTAAAAGAAACTTGGCTGGCCGATACGCGCGAGGCGCAACCGACGATTTGTCTTCGCGTGCCGAACGATAAAAGTTTGCGAGAATTACTAGCCAAAACCGGACCGCTCTCAGCGCCGTCGGCCAATCCACCGGATCAGCCGCCGGCCGACAATGTCGCCGCCGCTCGCGCCTATTTCGGCGAGGCGGTTAGTCTGTATGTTGACGGGGGGGGGTGCGATAATACTCTGCCATCGCGAATTATTATGTTTGACGATAATTACCAAATAAAAACTGTGCGGTCAGACGGTCGTCCTCACCCCGAAGATTTTGTGATCAAGCGTCGTCGCAAACTTTACAAATTCGCTCGTTTTAACGAATACCCAACCTGTTTTCATCTCAAAGAATGGATTGAATTTCTAAAATGTCATCCTGAGATACTCCCACCATATCATCCTGAAATACCTCCACCGTGTCATCCTGAGGCGCTAGCCGAAGGATCTCCGAGATTCTTCGCTAACGCTCAGAATGACAAATTGTCCGAACTGGTCGTCGAAATTGGCGCTGGATCGGCCCTGTTCGCGGTCGAATTAGCCCGTTGTCATCCGGAAAAACTCCTTATCGCTGTCGACATCAAGGGCGATCGTCTATTTCAAGGCGCCCGCGAAGCTGCAAAATTAAACCTGGAGAACATCTATTTTGTCCGTAGCGATATCGCCCAAATCACCGAAGTTATTCCGCCGCATTTCGCCTCTGAAATTTGGTTAACTTTTCCCGATCCGTGGCCACGAAAACCCGACGCACGCCATCGTTTGACCGCACCGCGCTATCTCGCCGATTATCGTCAAATCCTCACAACTTCTCTTGCAGGGTCTGACCCTGCAAAATCGGAGTCTGCAAAATTGCATTTGAAAACTGACAATTTACCTTTGTTCGAATGGTCGCTCGAGCAACTCGAACAAAATGGTTGGAAAATCGACAACCTTTCGCGCGATCTGCACACTTCCGATCTGCCCAAAGAATTCAAAATCATGACTAGCTACGAGCAAAAATTCGTTGATGATGGTTTACCAATTTACTACCTCGGTGCGCAGTAATTCAAAATCTAAAATTTGCAAATTCACGAAATTATTATAAAACCCCTTGACTTTTTGCGGGGGGGGGTACACTAGTGGTGTTAGATTGACGGTGTTGAATAAAATGTGAGGAATAAGTTTATAACAATTATAAATGTTATTAAGGAAGGAGACAGGATGCCAGATTATAATGGATTATCATTTAATACGAATGAAGAAAGTCAAGGTCCACGAAGGAAGATGGGAGAAGATGACGTAAGGAGCCGTTTGGAGCACATTGCCGATGCATTAACTCAATATGACAAGAAAGGCGAAAAACCTCATTTTATATCCGAATCAGATCAGGAAAAAATTACTGACCCAACTCAAATTTGGTACAAAATGTTACAAGCTTTTGAAGCTGCGGGTGGCGACGTGAACGAAGCGTTTTTAACCTTGCCATTCACGCTCCAGCAATTAGCTGCTGTTATGCCAGATTGTTATATCGACGGTGTTGAAAAATATGAAAGCGGGCTCTTAGTTCCTAAAGCTGCCGGTAAATTAGCAGTCATGATCACAGGCAATTACGGTAATTTCAAAGAATCGCCAAATTCTGCTGGTCTATATTTAACCAATGAGTCATGGTCGGAGCAAGTAGGCCTATACCCAGAACTAATTAAAGCCATACGGGCAAACGCACCCAAGGGGGTTACTAGCTTTGATCACATGACAGTCGGCCACACGGCGATGCGTGATCTTCAGCGTCCCGATGGTGCTCCGCGAACCAACTATAGTACAACCAAGGATTGGCAAGGACAGCGACATATTGAGCTTGATAAAACTCGTCCGCCCGACTGGTTTCCGCTTTCGTGTGCGTACAACGGCGCGTCGGATTTCGACGACGGCAGCCTTGAGGAGTACAAGGCGAACTCGAAGTATGGGGTGCGCGTCCAGGGAGGGTTGGAAAACCCCGAATCTTAATCTTGTGATAGCCCATGCGCCTGGCGGTAGGTCGGTTCGGCGCTGGTTAGGTAGTAACGCAGTTGGTCTTCGGGTGGGAGCCCACCGAGTTGTTCACCGCTGAGGGAGCGCGCTAATCTGCGGCCGACGCAGGTGGCAACGCCAGTCGGTACGGTGTATAGCACATTAACCACATCAGCCAGGTCAGGGCTGTCAGCGTAGATGCCCTCCAGGATGATAACTGGAGATAGTGTATCAACAGGTTTGACCGGGTCTGGTTCTTGCGTGTTCCAATTGTAACGGTGCTCAGGCAAAGGCGTTCCCAGCTCGATTCGTTCGGATAGTTCTCGTGCACAGGTAGACGTATCGAAAAATCCAGGCAAGTCGTAATTGAGCGGCTGGTCTCCAAGCTGATCCTGGAGCCAAGCCAAACCCTTGATGTAATCATCTACGCAGACGATTTGTGCAGATATCTGACGGTTCTCTAACTCTTCTTGCACCTGGTGTGCGATTGTTGACTTACCGCTGCCACTGCGACCAGCGATAGCGATAATGTAAGGATTGTCAATGGACGGATTAATTTGCCCATTAATCAAAGGATTAATAATATCTGCCACAGTTAGGGGCGCAGTCTCGGACCACTCTAGTCCTCGATGCGCTATGTTTTCGCTAAAAGCTGAATCGTCGGCTGGGCGGCAATGTCGTCTCAGATATTCGTAGGCAAGTGTTCTGCGAATCAATTCCTCCATCGTACAGTCGGTTCTAGCTTCCAGCTCGATCAGTGGCGCATCGATTCCTTTTATCCAGTCGACAGTTAACCCCGAGCCGTAATCGCAGCGTGTTTTCTCGACGACAGGTAGACCCTGTTGACTCCAATACTCGTAAGTCTCTTTGGCAATTTCAGTTTCCATTTCCAGTCGTTCAATTGTCGCACCGTCGAATTCCGGACGACTTTTCAGAGTCGCAGTGCAAGATTCAGTATTATCAGCCAAAACAGTTCGGCGTACGCGCAATTCAAACTCATCGCCCGGCGTGCTCAAATACAACTGGGTGATTTGCTGCGTTTGATACCGATTACCTAATTTGTCGAGAGTTTCGGGCGGTCCCCAAAATTTCCCCTCTCGCTCTATGTCTATGCGCGATTGCACCGGTGCCTGATTCATAATCATCCTTTCTTGTTAATTGCATGATTATCATAATCTGTGTTAGAATGTGTGTATAGCAAGTTTAATTTGACTCAAATATGATTGACAACCAAGTAATTACTCACCCGATTCAGCAATATATTTTGCAAGTGTTGACTTATCACAAAACAGCGCGGTTCTCAGATATGCGAAAACCAAATACCGACAGTAATTTGTATTCTTATCACTTGAAACAGATTATAAAAAGCGGTCTGGTCGAAAAAATTTCAACAGAATATCGTTTGACCGCCAAAGGTTTGATGTATGTTGATCGAATTTCGCATAGCAATCTGCAACTGCGAGTTCAACCTAAAATTATTACTATGATAATACTCAAAAATAAACAGGATGAAGTATTATTGACTCCACGCGATCATCAACCGTTCATTACGCGTTGGACCCTGCCGAGTGGTAAACTGCATATAGAAGACGGCAATATTTTCGATGCCGCAGTTCGTGAGCTGGATGAAAAAATCGGCCTGCGCATCTCACCGCGAGCACTGTCGCACAGTGGCGATGTGTATATACGCGTAACGGCCGAGGAGGCCATGATTAGCTGTGTCTTTGCACATATTTTTATGGCGAGAATTGCCGATTTTGATAGTGACAACACGGTTTGGTCAGATGCCACATGGCGCCAACAACACAAACTGGCGCCGGCGATCGACGATCTAATTGATTTGCAACAAAAATCACACCAACAGTTTTTTGCTGAACTAAATTACCAAGTCGATTTGACCCAGTGAGTTGACGCGCTAATCCACCATTAAAACTTGCAAATTCACGAAATTATTATAAAACCCCTTGACTTTTTGCGGGGGGGGGTACACTAGTGGTGTTAGGTTGACAGTGTTTAATAAGATGTGAGGAATAAGTTTATGGGAATTATAAACAAAGGTATCGGTGATCGCACCACGAATATACTGGGCGATAGCGATCCAACGCGCGACCCAGAGGGTTTAGCTGAGCAATGGCTGCGAAGGCGGGCAGGCACATATGTAACCCGTGCTATGATAGACAATCCAGGTACCCATATCAAAAAACTAACACCGATACTAGCTGCAGCGCAAGAGACTGATCCAACACTATTGACAGAGCGTCCAGGTAGCGTTGGATGGCGACTCGGCCACTCGTTAGTGGATTTGCAAAAACTCGGTCTACCAATTTTGATATCAGATACGGTGCTGGCAGTGGAGAGCTGGAAAGAGGCAATTCATCGCCACCCGCCGTTGACGGATGATGAAAATGGCGATTTAATTGTAATTCCGACACAAGAATTACCCAAAAAATTCAATGCACACACTAGTGAACCAGGACTATTTCTGACCGGAAAGAATCATGAAGCGGCGAACGAAATGTATAAACAGTTGCTACAAGCGATTGCCAAAGATAGCCCATTTGGTGATAAGGCAAAGCCAGATGACTTTTATCTATCTGATGTACCATTGTTTAACCACCTAGGTGCAGGAAAGTTATATACCAATCCCTGGACATGCTTTATTCTAGAGGCAGAGTCTGCCGCCGGCTATTCGCTTGTTTCGGGCTTGGACATAGTGAACAATCGCCTGGCGAGATTCGGCAGGCACTGGGTCGGCGAAACCGACGAGAACGTCGGGGTTCGGGCCGTGGAGAAGCTAGTATCTCGTTAGGCCTTGCCTCTAATCTCTTTTCTTTTACTTATTCTTTATATAAAATAGTCATGAGCATTTCGATGTGTATTGAACACCAGCCATTGTCTGCGATGATTGAACGACTGTGGTGCATATCAAATAGCTCAATGATACAAGAGTATCACTTCTCGTGAGACCGGTTTGTGCGACACGAGCTAAAACCGCTGGCGTATGTTAGATATGGTGATGATGCGATTTTGTTTGCACCAGCACGCCGCGCCGCCGAACAATTTCGAGAAATTGCTACGACTTTTCTAAAATCAGAACTAAAATTGACGATTAATCCACGAAACGACGTAATTTTCCGCGCCGATCTACCATTAAAACTTGCAAATTCACGAAATTATTACAAAATCCCTTGACTTTTTTCGGGGGGGGGTATACTTGTGTTGACAATGGATCAATGTGGTGGGAAAGAAGGAGATTTATGAACGAGAGATTTGGCTTTAATCCAGAATCTGGTTTATATGAGCCGGTACATGTGACTGCTATCACGTGGGAAGATGGCCAAACGGACTTTATCGAACAAATGCTGTCGGAAAGCAAAACAGCGGCAAGAAAAGACAACGCGGTGAAGTTGGCGCGAGAGACAGATAGGCTGCCGATCAGTACTGAGGCGATCGATCAATTCTTGGGCGAGAAATTAGATGGAGTGAACAAAATACTCATGGCACTTGCGGAGAAAAAATTAGGGCATGGCAATCCGGGCGTGGTATTTCATGTCGGTGAAGCGGCGCTACCGCTGGCGGCACGGTTGGGCGTGCTGGGTGACGCGGGCTTGTTGTTGAACGGTGCTGAGGATCAAGAAGAATGGTTTAATCAATGGTTACCGCCAGATCGTCGCAATCAGCTGCCAACCGGCGCTTATCTACTGCTTAGCCGAGGCCTTATGATGTTTGGCCAGAGTTGCGCAACAATGCAGGGTAATATTAATGAAACCGGCGCAAAAATTGGTAACGCGATTGCAGGTAAAACAGCGCAGCTCTTGGGCATAGTTCCATCTTTGGACTACTACGGTCAGTCAAAATATGCGCGAACAGATATGACTGGTAAAGTACAATATACACCTGAGACAACTGCTCGCGGCAGTGTCGCTGGTCTGGTCGGCTGGCTTTCGAGCGTCCAGGCGGACATCCGCCAGTGGGACGGTGTTGGGCGCCCGGGCTTTGGTGGTCGTGGCGCGGTGATGTGAATAATAATCAAAATATCGCTGGTAGCAGCGTTTTTATTGCACGCTCTTTCGCCAACGTCAGCCTTAGCAGTGTGAGGATTGACACATATACATCCATGTGCTACACTACTGCCAGATACCTCGCGTAGTCAAAGAGCTACCATTTGCGAGGTTTCTTTGTTTTTACCTGACTCGTTCTATCTTGTTGTTTTGGGGGAAAAACTGAAATCAGAAATTTGTTACCCTTGCGCTTGTCCTCTGCAATATGCACAATAAAAATGTCACCATGAATTGTTTGACCCGTAAAACGATGTAACAGTTCGTTCTTGTTCAGAGGATTCTGTTTTGTTTCGGGCGGGATCGTCGAGTGTCGTAATAACTCAATTGCGCAATTAAAATATCTGAGTCGTCGTTTACGATCACCCTCGTGTTTTTGCATTAAATGTTGCCAAAACAGACTAAGGAAAATTTTATCCTTATGGAAGTAAGCACTGCGAATATACGGATTGCGTTTGGTGCGGCCGGCGATTATACGATAAGCTTGCCGCGCAACGCGCTCGACGTCGATATAGTTCTCGCCAGAAATTTTGTCAGATTTAACTTTATAAATCTGGGTATTGCTATGCATCATGGACAAAAGTATATATCATTGCACGCTCTTCCGCCAACCGCCGATCTGCTGGGCAATTTCGGTATTTTTGGCGATTAATTGATGCAAAGTGGTAGAATTCGCGAGTTTTTGTTCCAATAAAATTCGCAAATAAAAACCGAGGATTTCGTTAGCAGCGGTGGCTTTGATGAGGTAGGCGGCCTTCATGGCTTTAGGGGCGTTCTTGGTCATAATCAAAATTTCTAAGAGTTCAAGAGTTTTATCCTCTGTGCGCCGACCGAGAGTTTGTTTTTCGAGGCTCGGCAATTTAGCAGTGATTTTGCTAATCGCGAGGAAAAATTCCTGGACGCGTAGGATTACTGGTAAATCAGTCATTTTCCTTGATCAAATAAATTTTCACAAAGTCCATTTTACCAGTTTTCTCGTAACTTCATCATATTAAAATCATCATTTAATGTAACATTTCCTCACCTCGGAAGAGACAGCCCGCTTTCTTTTCACTCGGACTCGTCATGTTATAATAACCCAGTGAAAGTTTATCAATCGAAATATAATACACTCAAAGGAACGGCTTACTTGGAAATTGAGCGGAAAGCCCGTGCTTTGTATAGAGAATGTGCTCGACGAACCAAGCGAATCCCGTATGTGCGAAGTGCTTACTTTAAAAAGGACAAAATCTTTCTAAATTTATTCTGGTCGCATATTAATCAAAAACCGCGTGGTGAGCGTATGCGACGTATAAAATACTACCAATGTGCACTTGATTTATTGCGCAACACACCGTTTGAACCAGAAACCAGGCAGAATCCTAATGGCAAAAATGAACTAGTTCATCGTTTCGCTGGGATGACGCATGAAGGAGACTTATTTTATGTTCAAGTTAAGGAGGATAAACGTCATGGTAATAAACATTTCATGTCGGTTTTCCCACCTGGCCACTTGGCCTAAAAGAAAAACCCCGCAGTGTAGTGTATAAACTACGGGCCGGGTTTCTCAGACACGCCGCCAAATGTGGTATGTCTGGCGTCATTGTATCAAAGACCATACCAAGTGTCAAGTTTCATTGTGAGTTTTCGCTGAAATTCTGCCGTAACCAAGTGTCGAGGCTGTTGCCACCACCACCGGTCATGGCGACGACTAGATCGCCGCGATGCAAATGTTCATTAATCTTTTCTCTCAAAGAATCATTCATTTCGGCCGGTTCGGCGATCGCACGTGTTTCACCGTCCAGGTGTTCGATCAATTCGGCGGGCGGGATAATTCGTAAATCCTCTGGCTCGCGCGCCAGATACGACGGCAGCCAATATAGCTGGTCTGCGCCCTGAAAAACACCCTTATAATTATCAAGAAAATAAGTTTGTCGCCGGTTGGTCAGGGGTTCATAAATCACCACCAATTTTTGACCAGTTTCGGCGGCCATTTCGCGGGCGACGCTCATTGCACCAACGATTTTCTCGGGGGTGTGGGCGTAATCGCTATATAAATTCGCCGCGATTTGTTCCATGCGACGACTCAGACCTGGGAATTTTTCCAAAATCTCGACCAATTTGTCGAGCGGCTCGCCGGTGATGTCATGAACGGCTTGGGCGACCAACCAAGCATCGAGGCGATTATAGTGACCAATTAGTCTCATCTGGTCAATCTGCGGTTCGTTAGGATCTAAAACCCGAATCTGCTCAGTTTCGTTCAAACTGAGATCATCAAAATCGTTCTGCCAGATAAAGGTTTGTTTCGATTGACCGATAAATTCTCGAAAAGCTGAGCGGTAATCGTCGCGCGTTGGAAAAATTTCGTGATGATCATAAGCTACGCCAGTAACCAGGCTAACTAGCGGATGAAAAGCCAAGAAATTGCGATCAAACTCGTCAGCCTCATAGATGAACCAACGACTCTCAGGGTCGTATTTTCCCATATCGGCGAAACTGGTTTTGGCGGGCAATAGATAGGAAATCGGTTGACGGAGTTCTTGCAAGAGAAAAACCATCATTGCCGTAGCGGTGGTTTTGCCATGTGTCCCAGCAATCGCGATCATCTCGAGTTTCTTGTCATCCAAAATAAAGTTCAGCAGTTCGTCGCGTTTGCTAACACGAATGCCGTGATCTCGCGCGAACTGTAACTCTGGCGGATCAGGATTTTCGAGCGTCACCGCCGACGAATAAACTAACCAATCGATTGGATTTTCAGCGTGCACGCGAGCGATATTTTCCTTAGTTTGGCCAATCTGGATATCGGAAATACCATGTTTTTTTAAATAATCGATATAACTCGACGCTCGTTTATCCGAACCAACCACGTGGTGGCCAATCTGATGAGCGACCGCGGCCAGCGGCCCCATGCCCGCACCACCGATCCCCGAGATAAATATATTCATATTGCTAGTATAACATGATACAATATCTGAGATGAAGGGGTGGCAAAAAAACTACCAAGACGATGCCGATCGAGGCGATAGGGCTCACTTGTACCGGCGGATTTTAAAGTTTCTAAAAACCGTCAAAACTTGGCAGCTGGCGGTGATTTTACTGTTATTTATTCTACTGGCGGCGATTTTCCTCCGGCTGAATAATCTCGGGATGATGGATCGACGAGAAGCACTGATCAAGGCTGACGAAACCGGCGATATTGCCCAAGTTCAAACGGCCGCCAGGGATCTCCAAAACTACGTAGCGCATCATATGAACACTTCGACTGGGCGGGTGGCGCTGCAGACACTTTACGAGCAAGATTTCAACAAAGTTGTCGAAGCTAACAAAATGCCAGAGGTCGAAAATGGCGATTACCAAGCGGCGATGGTCAAATGTCGCCAAATTTATCCGCGCGGTGGCACGGGTTGGGCCAAATGTGTGGCTGACACGGTTGGCGTATCAGAGGTCGATATTACCACGGAACCGCTGCCGTCGCCCGATGCTTATTATGTTAGCTATCTGCCGGCGCGCTGGAGTTTTGATCTGGCTGGCTTGTTCATGTTGGTCTGTTTGATATTAATAATTGCGATAGTTTTTCGACTAATCCTCATCCTAGTCCTTAAAATTATTCTGAAAATTAAATACCGCGCCGCCTGAGGTCCAACTGTGGTAAAACGTCAAAATTACATCATAAGGGGTTGACAGTGGTATGACGGTAGTGTAACATGGCACACGTAAGTAACAAATAAGGAGGAAAGAGTTATGGCAACTTACACGCACACCAACTCAAAGGGGGTGAAATATTACCTGCACTATAAGGACGTTACACTACGTGGCGGCCGTGAGCAGCGAATTTACTTCTTTGCCAAGGTCGAAGGTGGCAAGGGTACCCCATGTGAATTACCTGCCGGTTTTGAGGTTGTTGAGAATCCGCGCAATGGCTTCTTGACCATCAAGAAAATCAGAAAATAATTGATTTTACAAAGAAAGCGCGCCTGAAAAGGGCGCGTTTTTTGGTTTGGTAAAACTGGTGGTGGGGGCGCCTGGACTTGAACCAGGGACCAATCGGTTATGAGCCGACTGCTCTGACCACTGAGCTACGCCCCCCATATATAAAACTTTTCCCTTAATAATTATAGCATGTGTTATAATAATCGCATGTTCGCGGAAATAAAAAAACATTTGACTCTCAATAACACGGTGCTGCTCATCGCGCTGATGTTGGCGCTATCTTGGGCCTGGTCGACGATTAATGTGCTGGCGAAAAATTATGATCTCGAGCGCCAGGTTGAACAAGCGCGCCTCGATACCGACATCATGAAACTGCAAAATGAGAATTTGCGTCTCGAGCAAGCCTACTACCAGACTCCGGAATATTTGGAATTATCAGCGCGAACACTGCTGAACAAAGCTCAGCCTGGCGAGCACCTGGTGATTTTGCCGCGGGTGGAAAATGCCACATCAACCACCGCCACAGCGGTGACAGTAGTCGAAAAATCCAATTTTGAACAGTGGATGGATTTTCTCTTTGGTCGTCGCGAGTGATGTGATAAAATTGTCATGTATGAAAAAGCAAGCTGGTTTTACGCTCATCGAACTCATGGTGGCGTTCGTGGTTTTGGTGACGCTAGCGACTTTCTTTGCCATCCAGAAAAACGAACTCGAAACCGCTGCGCGTGATCAAACGAGGAAAACCGCGATCAACGCCATGTATTATAACTTGACAGAGGTTTTTTATGCCCAGAACAAATATTATCCAGAAACTATTAGTCGTGATAATTTAACCGCCATCGATCCAGCCCTGTTTACTGATCCTGATGAATTTACCTTAAATGGTAATGCGTGTACTTATACTGACGCGGATGGCAAGAAAGCCACCGATGGGGATTGTAATTATCGTTACACACCGAGCGAATGTAATGAGAAGGGCGAATGTCAGAAATTCAAACTATCCGCCGATCTCGAGGCCGAAGCAGTCTACACTAAAAATTCGCCAGAACAGAAAACGACCGACTAGAGAATCGTATCTAGCGGAGACCGCGGCTCTTGTGGACGGTTTGAACGACTTGATTGACGATTTTAAATTGTTCAGTTGGTCGAGCAACAAAAGTAAACAAATAAGTTTGCTCGTCACTGATCGTCGATAATCGAATCGTCCCAACATCAAACAACATCTGTAGCAGGCCGTTCTTGAAATAGCTACAATCTTCGATATGTCGGAGGTCGATGTTCTGTAAATGATAGGCAAAGGGAGAATTTTGAATTCGCGCAAAAACGCGTTTATTAGTGACGATGAAAAAGTTTTGGTGAAAGACATATTGACCAACCGCGCCGCCAACCAAACAGATAATCCCCGAAGCGACGACGATCGTGAACATGACTAATGGATCAACTTGGGCGACGGCGATGATAGTGGCAGCAAACAACAGAATCACCGCAAAGGCGACGATCGCTACCAGCCAAATCAGCACCAATCCCCAAATCGTCCGCTGGACATCGATAATCACATATTCGGTCGATAAAAATTGGATATCCGGATAATTTTCAACGGATTGATCATGTTTGAGCTGGAGTTCTGGGGGTAATTTCCCGCTGTTCGGCGTGGTTTCTGCGGACGCTTCGAACGGTCCGTACTGCGCGATGCTGGCGATCAATTGATCGTTATCAATATCGGATGGTGATTCAGGATTCATCCACCCATTCTATCAAATTGCGCGCGACTAGCAAACAGCTATTGCTTTTTAGCCAGAGTGGTTTTAAAATATCAGTGTGAAAAGAGCTATGCTTTTTCTGGCCCTGGTCGTGCTGTTGATGGCGATGCCGTTACCCGCGCAAGCCTTGTCGAGTCATGACGAAGTCGCCGTTTCACGCCTGAACAGTACTAATAATAGCGAATTTATCGAAATCTATAATTATGCAGCTGAGCCGCTTGACATCATGAAATTAGATGTGAGAGTTTTCAATTCAAATGGTACGCAAAACCTGAGTAAGAATTTTGACAAAGTCACTTGGCTCGGCGGCGGATTTGTTCTGATCGCTCAGGGCGGCAGCAAGGAAAATTCTGATGAAAATTATGTAGCGAACAGCATCACGCCTCTCGGTGGTCGGATTGAGGTTTACTTTGATCTAGAACTGGTCTCGGAAATTTGCTGGGGTTCGATTGTTTGTGAAAATCACGTTGTGATAGCGGATAACGCGATTTTTATGACCGAAGATTGCCAAGCGGACGAAAACTGTGCCGAGGCGACGGTGCGTTGGGGCGGCCTGGTCGACGCGGAAATGTGTCAGTTTAACAGTAATATTTTTGCTAGCAGCGAAAACTGCATCGAACCTGACGACGACGAAGATCTGCCTAAACTTTCTTCTCGTCGGTTGGTGATCAGTGAAATCGCCGCGCGGATTTGCGCGATTGATCAACCGAATTGCACCAACGAACAGGCGAGAGGCGGCGGTTTCATTGAAATTTATAACAATTCGCCCGAAGATTTCGATCTCAGTGGTTGGCGAGTCCAATACGCGTCCGCCACCGCGACCAATAGTTACCAGCCGGGAAACTTCTCGACCTTGGCGACGATCACCGAACCAATTCTCGGTTTCGAGTGGTTGGTACTGCCAGTAGCGGTCGGCAGCGCTGACAACGGCTATGTGCGGATCATCGATCCAGCGGGCGAGACCATCGACATCGTCGGTTGGGGTCGAGCGGCGGCGGCCAAAGGCGATAAACCGGCGGAGAAAATCACCTTTAATAATTCGATTCAGCGCTGCGAACTAGCCGATGGTTATTTAGTTGATAGTGGTAGTAACGAAGGCGATTTCACAACTTACGTCAATCCAACCAGAGGTGAAGGTGTGGCCTGTTTGCCGCCCAAACCGATTAATCCTTGCGAGGGTTTGATTCTTTCGGAAATCGCCGCGAACGTAGATAACCAATTCATCGAAATCGCCAATCCGACGAATCAAAATATTAATCTTACTGATTGTCAACTAATGACCAATCGCAATCAGAACCAGTATGTCTTGGACGAAGGAATCTTGCCGGGCGGAGGTTATTTAGCGATTTACATCAAAGACACTAACCTTATCTTGACCAAAACCACCACTGGCACAGTTTATCTATTGTCCTCGGATGGGGTGCGAGTCGACTCGGTGACTTATGCGAATTTATCCAAAGAAACCGCATGGGCGTTGGTGGATGGCGTTTGGCGACAAACGTATGAACTGACGCCGGGCGGAGCCAATATCTGGGAAGCTTACGCTGCCTGTCCAATGGGGCAATATCGCAATCTCGATACTGGTCGCTGTCGTAATTTAGAAACTACTGCCGGGTTGGTTCCCTGTAACGAGGGTTACGAGCGAAATCCTTTGACTAATCGTTGTCGCAAAATCGTTGTCGAAGAAGATGCGCTCAAACCCTGCGCCGAAGGTTGGGAACGTAACCCCGAAACCAACCGCTGTCGCAAAATCGTTTCGACCGACAGTGCGACCTTTGCGCTCCAACCGACTGATCCGACTGGTGGCACGATGGGCTATATCTTGGCCAGCGCCAGCGTTTTGGTCGTAACCACTGGCATCGTTTTGTTCCAATTTCGCCTAGAGGTTGCCAATTTAGCGCGGCGACTACTGCCGAAACGTGTTAAAATGAGTACATGAGAGTTATTAACATCGATCCAGCGCTGGTATTTTGGAAACCCCTCCCATCTGTCATCCTGAGCGAAGCGAAGGATCTACTGGGTGATACATGAGAGTCATCGGCATTGATCCTGGCACTGGGATCTTGGGTTTTGGGGTTATTGACTTCGCATCTGGCAAACCGCCAAAACTAATTGACGCCGGTATCGTAACGACGCCAGCCGGTACGCCGCTCGAGGAGCGTCTAGTCGATATTTTCGACAGCCTAACTGAGGTTATCACCACGACCAAACCCGACGTCATGAGTATCGAAAAATTATTTTTTGCTCAAAATATCACGACTGCGATTTCGGTGTCGCACGCTCGTGGCGTCGCCATGCTCGCCGGCGCCCGCGCCAAATTAGCAATTTTCGAATATACACCCTTACAAATCAAACAAACTCTGACCGGCTACGGCCGAGCTGACAAAAAACAAATCCAGGAAATGGTACGAATTCATCTCAATCTCAAAACCGCACCCCGGCCCGACGACTGTGCCGATGCGCTAGCCGCAGCGATCACACACAACCTCATGAGCAGTCAAAATTAATACGTTGTAAAAATTACAACTCTTGACGCAGAGAGAGAGAGAGTATTCTTGTGCTTGTCATCTAATAAGAAGGAGCGGGCATGTTTGATGAGCGTACACAAATAGATAATGCACAGATCGATATTGGTGAAGAAGAACACCAGGCGGTTGCCGAGCAAATATCACGACGAGCAATGGAAAGCGGTCTCGACTTTAACCTACTGATGGGCGACAAGGGTGATGAGAAGATTGCTGAAACAATTCGAAATCTGAGCGAGACCATCGCTAATGTAATCCAAGACGCTTTCAATAAAGCGGGCGCTGCTCAGGTACAAGAAATGATGGTGACTAGTGGAGTGATAGCTGAACTAAAGGCACTCAAATCGCTCGAAGAAGGTGATCTCAAAGCCTTAAAAGATCTGCCGGCAAAAGAGCGTGTGATCGTGATGGCGCATAGAGTCAGAGAGCTAAAGAAACTGATAGAAATGGCGCAAGAAAAGATTACGGAACATGAGAGTAAAATTATTAGTGGAATGTCTGTGTCTGCAGATCTCACGAGGTATCACGAAGAGCAAGTACAAGGATTAGAAGCCAGACGTGACAAATACATTAACGAACTAGACCAATTAAGCAAGCAGAATAATTTTTTGACGGACTTCAGATCCAAAATCTCCAACTGACAGTCCTGGTACATCAGGCGAACCAACCGAACAACGGGCCGGATATAACGGATAACGCTCGATATAGCTCATTGCAGTGCAGTATACAGATAACCTGTGATACAATATTCCTATGATCGCCTTAGTCCGCGGAACGATAATTGAGAAATTCGCTAGCTCGGTCGTGGTCGATGTTGGCGGCATCGGTTACGAAGTGCAAGTGCCAGCTGGCGATTACGACAAAGCCGCGCCGAACACCGAAGCCAAGTTTTATACTCATCACCATGTGCGCGAACAGGCCGAGGAGTTGTTTGGCTTTTCGACCTTGGCGGCGAAACGTTTGTTTGAACTCTTAATCACCGTCCAAGGAGTCGGTCCCAAAGCCGCCCTAGCGATTTTGTCGCTCGCCGAGGCCGACGCGGTGCGCAGCGCCATCGCTAGCGAGGACGTGGCCTACATCGCCAGCGCCAGCGGAGTCGGCAAAAAAACCGCCGAACGTATCACCGTCGATTTGCGTGACAAAGTCGGCGCGCCATCCTACGTGCCGACGCGCGACGCCAAAACCGGTGCAACTATTAATTTCGCCGGCGACGAAGCCCTTGATGCGCTAATGGCGCTCGGTTTCACCCTGGCCGACGCCACCACCGCTCTGCGCGACGTGCCGAACGATAAATCGACTGCCGAGCGAGTCAAATTGGCTTTGAAACAAAAATAAGATGTGCGGTATAATGGGTCTATGGCAATCCAAAGATTAGTCGAACCGTTATCCGACGATAGCGATGCGAATGAGCAAATCATCGAAGTGACGCTGCGTCCGCAGACTTTCGCCGAGTACGTCGGTCAGGAACGATTGAAAAAGAATTTATGCTTAGCGATCGCGGCGGCTAAAAAACGTGGCGAACCGATCGATCATGTTTTGTTGTACGGACCGCCGGGACTGGGCAAAACCACTTTGGCGGGTGTGATTGCTAATGAGATGAACACGGGTTTTCGGGTGACTTCGGGTCCGGCGATTGAGCGGGCGGGGGATTTGGCGTCAATCTTGACCAATTTACAGGATGGCGATATTTTGTTTATCGACGAGATCCATCGACTCTCGCGTACGGTTGAGGAGATTCTCTATGCGGCGATGGAGGATTTCAAACTCGATATTGTTATCGGCAAAGGGCCAGCGGCGCGTTCAGTGCGTCTCGATTTGCCGAAATTCACGGTGATTGGTGCAACGACGCGGACCGGATCGCTGGCCGCGCCGCTACGTGATCGTTTCGGGCATCTACATCGTTTGGAATTTTACACACCAACTGACATCGAAAAGATTATTCAACGCAGCGCTAAAATTTTGGATTCAAAAATCGACGCGGCAGCAGCCCAAATTTTATCAGAGCGATCCCGCCAAACGCCGCGTATCGCCAATCGCCTGTTGAAACGTGTGCGTGACTACGCTGACGTCAACGGCGACGGCATAATTGATGTAAATGTTACAACGAATGCGCTAAAGATGTTGGAGATTGATGAGCTTGGCCTCGACCCAGCCGATCGGGGAATGCTGGCAGCGATTCATGAAAATTACGGCGAACGGGCAGTCGGCCTAAACACCATCGCGGCGCTGACCGGTGACGAAACCACCACGATCGAGGACTTTTACGAACCATACCTGATGCAAATCGGTTTCATCGAGCGCACTCCACAGGGTCGTAAAATCACACCGAAGGCGATCAAGCACCTGCAAAAATAAGCATTTCTTGCAGGATCTTCTTGCAGGATCTGGTCTTGCAATAACCTTGCAATAACACCTTGCAATAGTGCGGCGCAGTAGTATAATAAGTATATGGCTAATCGCAACACTGTTCGCGAAGACGATGTTGACGCGTTTTATCACGTTTACAATCGCGGCATAGCCAAAATGGATATTTTTTTGGACGAGGACGACTATACCTTCTTTGAGCAACTGCTAGCACGCAATCTTTCCCTCCGGAAAACTGCAGATCGGTTTGGCCGATCACATAATAATTTTGCCAACCAGGTTCAAATTCACACCTATTGTCTGATGCCGAATCATTTTCATCTGCTGCTGCATCAAAAGGAACAGAAACAGGTGGAAAAGTTTATGCACAGCCTGAGTGTTACTTATTGCATGTATTTTAACCGCAAATATAAACGCCGCGGCCCGGTTTTCGAGTCGCGCTACAAGGCGGTTTTGATCCGCAATGACTCGCAGTTGACGCATGTGTCGCGTTACATTCACCTCAACCCGATTGGTTATCGGGTTTGGGACCATAGTAGTTATAGCGACTTCGTCTATGAGCCGCGTGAGTGGGTAACGACAAATTTCATCCTCGGCATGTTTCCGTCAAAAAAAGCCTATTTGGATTACGTTGATGATTACGAAGATGTCAAGCGTACGAATGATAAATTCAAGCGTGAAATTGGTGAAATGTGAATAATCTCTTGCAGGACCAGGTCCTGCAAAGAAGGCGGATTGTACATTTTTGTTTGTTCAACACCTTTGCAGGACCTGGTCCTGCAAAGAGGGGGCTAGATTTTGTAATTTTTCACCTGTAAAATGGTTATCGTTAAGTAACCAGAAAGGGTAAATTATGGCGAAAAAAGCAACTAAAACGATGGCCGACAAGAACGAGGATAGCGCCGGAAAAAGTGCCGCGCTCGGCCTGGCGGTCGATCAAATTACCAAACAATTCGGCGATGGTTCGATCATGAAACTCGGTGATGCCTATAAAATTAACGTCGAAACGGTTCCGTCGGGCACATTGTCGCTAGATCTCGCGCTCGGTGGCGGTTATCCCAAAGGGCGTATCGTCGAAATTTACGGTCCTGAATCGTCCGGCAAAACTACTTTGGCACTGCATGCGGTGGCTGAGGTGCAAAAAAACGGCGGTTCGGCAGCCTTTATTGATGCTGAGCACGCGCTCGATCCGGCCTACTCCAAAAAACTCGGTGTGGACACCGTCAACCTCCTAATTAGCCAACCTGATAACGGCGAGCAGGCACTGGAAATCGTTGAAACTTTGGTGCGCTCTAATGCAGTCGATATTATTGTTCTCGACTCGGTGGCGGCTCTGGTGCCCCAGGCCGAAATCGACGGTGACATGGGCGATTCTTTGCCCGGCCTCCAGGCTCGCCTAATGTCTCAGGCACTGCGCAAACTAACTGGCATTATTAGTAAAAGTAAAGCCACAGTGGTTTTTATCAACCAAATTCGCATGAAAATTGGCGTGATGTTTGGCAATCCCGAAACGACGACTGGTGGTAATGCGCTAAAATTCTACGCGTCGCAGCGTGTTGACATTAGAAGAATCGGCCAGATCAAAGCTGGCGAAGACGTCATTGGCAACCGTGTCCGCGTCAAAGTCGTCAAAAACAAAATCGCCCCGCCTTTCCGCCAGGCCGAATTCGACATCATGTACAACGAAGGCATTAGCACAACCGGCGACGTGCTCGACCTAGCCGCCACGCACGAGGTAGTTGCTAAATCCGGCGCCTTTTACAAATACGGCGACGAGACGATTGGTCAAGGTCGCGAAGCTGCCAAACAATATCTCAAAGACAATCCAAAAATCCTCGCCGAAATCGACAAGAAAGTTCGAGAAATAATGAAAAAAGAGGAAGAGTAGATGACTTTTGATGAATACCAAGCCCAAGCAAAAACCACATTAATCAAACATCCCGACGAAACGATGAATCAAACGATTTTGGCTATGGGCATCGTTGGCGAAGCTGGCGAAATGATTGATAAATGGAAAAAAATCCAGAGTTATTTCGACGGCGAGGTGAATGCGGAAACGCTACAAGAACTAGGTCGAGAAATCGGTGATATATTGTGGTACATCGCCACATTTGCCGACAGTTTGGGACTTAAATTGTCCGACATTGCCCAAACGAATCTAGCCAAATTAGCCGATCGAAAAAAACGCAATGTTCAACGTGGCGAAGGTGATAATCGTTAATGAAAATCACCAAAATTTCTCCCGCTGTTAAAACCACTGGCCGCTACAATGTTTTTGTTGACGATAAATTTGCGTTCAGTCTCGACGAATCGCAACTAGTGAAAATTGGCTTAAGAAAAGGCGATGAAATTTCCGAAGAACGTTTGGATGAACTAAAAACCGAAAGTGATTTCGGCAAAAATTACATTCGCGCGGTTGATTTGATTTCACGTCGATTGCGTTCGGAAAAAGAAATTCGCGAGTATGCATTTCGAAAAAACTGGACCAAAGAAAATACCGAAAAAGTCGTCGAGCGGTTGCACGAAAGAGGCTTTTTAAACGATGAAAAATTCGCCGCCAGTTTTGTCCGTTCGCGCGCGACTCTCAAGAATTATTCACGGCGCAAAATGGAACTGGAACTAACAAAAAAAGGTATCAAAAAAGAAATCCGCGAAAAAATTTTAACCGAAAACGAAGATTTCGATGAAACCACCGCACTAAAAAAACTCATCGCGAAAAAGCGCAACCATTACGAGAATGATCAAAAACTGATTGCCTATCTCGCGCGACAAGGGTTTTCTTATGACGATATTAAAAATTCTCTAAGTGATTAATTTTTCGATTTGGCGGGTTCGGTGGCTGGTTTTGGTTTACGAAAAGGATTTTCAAATGGCACCGCGCTCGGGTTAACCGCGACGATTTTTTGCTCAGCTTTTTCACGAACAGTCGGTGTTCTGACGGTGATTTTATCGTTATCAATCGCCACGATTTGATCGCGCGAAACGGTCAAGTGGGCGATGCTTAAACTCTTCATTAGTGTTGGTTTGAGATACAATTGTTGAATCATAAAGTCATCAGGATTAAGCGTATAGTTTTCGACCCGTCCTAGTTTATGCTTTTGTTCGTCGACGACATGAATTCCATCGAGGATAAAACCATAGGAAATCACTTCGCCGAGGCGGACCATACCTTCGGGCGACAGAAGATTATCCGACGAATCAACGATCGCGCCCATTTCGCCAAACTCGCGGATGTCTTCGGAAAACAGCACTGCTGGGCTAAAACCAACCATCGGTCCGTTAACGTAGAATGCGACAATTTTTAAATTATGCGGATTGATAATCGGCATACCAAGCTTGGCCAGCGGCTGCCCAGTTTGCAGGCTCATGATCGGCGCACCAAGCATGTTACGAATCGTCAAAAGCATAAACTTATTGTAGCATTTTCCATGCTAAAATGGAATGATGAAAGTTTTATCGGACCAAGCAATGCGAGTTCTGGGTGCGCGCGTCGGCGCAGCGCTACGCGGTGGCGAAGTTTTTGAACTAGTCGGTGATATCGGTGCGGGCAAAACAACTTTTGTCAAAGGTTTGGCGCGCGGGCTAAAAATCACTGACGATGTCCAGTCGCCGTCTTTTACGATCAATCGTCATTATCATGGTCGTGATGGTTTGACGCTGAATCATTATGACTTTTATCGTTTGGCCGACGCGGGCATTATGTCGATAGAAATCGCCGAGAGTTTAACCGAACCGAAAAACGTCGTGATTGTCGAATGGGGCGAAAGTGTCCGCGACGTCCTCCCCGCGGAACGTATTGGTGTAAAAATTACCTATTTACCAAAGGAAGGTCGCGAAGTGACTTTTGAAATTCCTAAAAAATTTCAGTATTTAAATGTGGAGGAAGAGTAAATGATTTTAGCGATAAAAACCAACCAAGATCCAGCAGAAATCTATTTGCTAACCAGTGATGGCAAAATCATAGTGGAGAAAAAATGGAACGCTGGGCGACTCTTGGCGAAAAATTTGCTAAGCGAAATCGAGCAACTTGTCATTGCGAGCGCAGCGAAGCAATCCAGAAAAAAATCCCTGGATTGCCACGGCGACAAGTCGCTTCGCAATGACAACACCTTGAAAGATCTCTCCGCTATTATTATCTTTCGCGGCCCAGGTTCTTTTACGGGTCTGCGCATTGGGATTACTGTTGCTAACACGATTTCTCATGCTCAAGAAATTCCGATCGTTGGCACGAATGGCGAAAACTGGTTGGACGACGGAATGAAAAAACTGAGTGCCGGCGAAAATAACAAAATTGTCCTGCCTTGGTATGGCGCGCCAGCCAATATCACCAAACCGAAAAAATAAAATAATTTCCTTTGCACAACAATTCGTGATATAATAATTCGCAGTCAGCAATGACTTTTGATCAATGTCTAATAGTCCGCGCGCCGCGGACGGGCTGGAACCAGTGTGAGTGAGAGCCAAAGATACGTCCGGAGCGGGCGGCGGAAAGGTAACCATGTTAGAAGTAATATTAACAGTAGTCGGCCTGTTGGTCGGCGGTAGTGGTGTGTTTGCTGCGACCAAAGTCCAAAATGCAAAAAAAGGTGCCAAAGCTGACAAAGTTTTGGCGAACGCTCAAAACAAAGCTAGTGAAATTGTGCTCAATGCTACTGAAACGGCCAAAAAAGAAACCGACGAAATGCGTCGCGAGGTCAAGAAAAACGAAGAGCGTGTGGCCGAACGTGAGGCTTCGATTGTCAAGAAAATCGAAGAGCTCGATAAACGTGCGGAAAAAATTAGGTCCTCAGAAAGCGATCTCGAAAAACTCAAAGACGAAGTCCGCGACATCCGCGATAAGCAACAGGAAAAGTTAGAGAAAATTGCCAAACTGTCCAAAAAAGAAGCCGCCGACAAGTTGATGGAAATGACTGAAAAAGATCTTAAGAATGATCTGACTGGTCTAGTGACGAAACTGCAGAAGGAAGCCGAAGACACCGCCGAAGAAAAAGCCCAAATGGTGGTTTTGACCGCTATGGAACGGATGGCATCGGATGTCACGAGCGAACGCACAATCACTTCGGTTGAATTACCCGACGAAGAAATGAAGGGTCGCATAATTGGCAAAGAAGGTCGCAATATCCAGGCTTTGCAACGCGCAACCGGTGTCGACATTTTGGTTGACGACACACCAGGCATGATCATCCTCTCGAGTTTCGATCCAGTGCGCCGACAAACCGCGCGACTGAGTCTAGAAATGCTAATGAAAGACGGTCGTATTCATCCCGCCCGCATCGAAGAAGTTGTCGAAAAAGCTGAAAAACAAATCGATAAAGAAATCGTCCGGGCTGGCGAGGACGCCGCTCGCGAAGTTGGCGTGGTTGGTATTCCACCAGAAATGCTGCGGCTGCTCGGTGAACTCAAATTCCGTACTAGTTACGGCCAGAATGTCCTTAAACATTCGACGGAAATGGCACAACTGGCCGGCGTGATTGCCGAAGAAGTCGGTGCCGACGTCCGCACGGTGAAAATCGCGACGTTACTCCACGATGTGGGCAAGGCCGTCACCCATCGCATCGAGGGCAAACATCACCACATCGGCGCGGAATTAGCGCGCAAATACGGCATGAGCGACGCTATCGCTCACGCCATCGAAGCCCACCACGACGACATTGACGCCACCACACCCGAAGCAGTTATCGTCCGCGTTTGTGACGCGCTGTCCGCCGCCCGACCCGGCGCTCGCAACATCAGCGCTGAGAATTTCGTGGAGAGGATGAAGGATCTCGAAAACATCGCCACGTCATTCGACGGCATCGACAAAGCCTATGCTATCAGTGCCGGTCGCGAAGTTCGCATCATCGTCAAACCCGAGCGCATCGATGATCTCTTGGCTATCAAACTAGCGCGCGATATCGCCAACAAAATCGAAAGCACTATGCAATATCCCGGCACGATTAAGGTCAACGTGATCAGGGAAACCAGGGCGACTGAGTATGCGAAATAGCTTATGAAGTTTAAAACTATCCAATGGAATATCGGCGGCGCATTGATTCGCGATCCGCACAGTGATAAGACGCTCGACGGATCGTACAACGTTGACGGTCTGGATTATATCGTGCAAAAGTTAAAATCGGTCCAGCCAGATATCATCACCTTGCAAGAAATCCATCTCAACGACCATGATAATCAGGCTGCCGAAATTGCTCGAAAATTAGGAGGGGAGTACCATTTTGTTAGTGGGAAATTTTCCAACTCTCACCTCAAGCCAGATCAGTTTTTGGGTATGGCGATTCTTAGTCGGCACCCGATTAAAAATTCTCGCACTGCTAAATTCCCCAACCCCCAGCTAGTGATCCAGCGCCCGAATGGTGAGCTATGGCGAACGCATGATAAGGGTGTAATTATCGGCGAAATTGATCTAACTGGGGAGATTATTGAAGTCATGTCAACGCAGGCTGTCCCGCTCCATCGCTTTTTTGTTGATATGACAACGTCCATGGGCCAGGCGATGTGCGCCAAAATCCAGCGTGTACTACTACCAAAATTACCAAAATATTTAATTCAAGGTGATTTCAATATAGATTCGCCGAGCCTGAAAGACTTCTTTCCCGGCATCGTGAACGGTGGTCACGAAATTATCCAAGACACTCCAACCGGCGTATGGGGTAGGCGGAATGATCACATACTATATGGTGGCCTAAAGTTGCTATCGTCGCGTGTCGATGACCAAGTCCTGACTGATCATTACCCAATCATTTCGGAATTTGAAATCTAGTAAGAATCATCAAGGCGGAAATTTGCTTTTCGCACGTAGATCTGCTAAAATGCAGACTAGCAACTTGGTGTTATCGCGGGCGCAAGCAGTCTGGTCAGCTCTCCCGTGAATCAATCGCTCATAACCCATGGTTATGAATCGAATCCTGGACCAGATTAACAACTTGGTGTTACCGCGGGGTGGAGCAGTCTGGTCAGCTCGCGTGGCTCATAACCACGAGGTCGTTGGTTCAAATCCAACCCCCGCCACCAAGAAATTTAATTTTACAATCAGTATTATTTAAAAGGAGGATA
>JGI24702J35022_10000057_pt1 | contig 46789 bp, 36 predicted proteins | sample TergutTh196P4_FD_35022 | JGI IMG/M metagenome (IMG submission 35022) | reverse complement strand
CCCCCGCCTTTTGTTATACTTACAAGGTTCGTCTTTTCGTTCTAAAAAAGACGAGCCTTGTAAAGGTGAAGTCAATTATTTGAGCAAATCGGTAAATGATGCGTTGCTCAGGAATTTGGCAAATTCCAGATCATACTCTGCCTCTCTGGCTAAGGCGCGGTCTTTACCGATGGCGGCTCGCATGTTGCTTATTACGCCGTTAGCATCGTTTGTACGGGCTGCAACAACTGCTTTAAGGTAATCGGTGATGGCATCCGGCTGTTTCACAGCATTCAACGTCTGCGCAGCGGTACTGTAGTCCCTTGTTAATAGCTGAGCCAGCGCGGCATTATTACTCTTAATCCCGGCAAACGAACTGACAGCTCTCGCATAGTCGCCCTGTTGGAGGTACAACAAACCAAGCGCTTCGCCTAATTCGGGGACATCCGATGCGCTGCCAAACAATTGTTGCGCTTTCGCTTTATCGCCTTTCAACAATGCTAAAAGACCTAAATTGATATTAGCCTCACTGTTATTCTTGATCGAATTGGATTTGTTAAACATCTCTTCCGCTTTCGTATAGTCGCCTGCGCGGAAACGTTGCATACCGATATTATTCCATGGGCGGTAGTCATTCGCAAAAATAGTGCTTGCTTTCGTATAAATCGTTTCTTTTTCGCCTTCATTATCCGTCAAAGTAGCGGCATACAACAATTCTTCAACCGTAAGGCTTCCGGCAGCATCCTTTGCCAAAGCGGTTATTTCGGCATCCGACTTACCTATAATCTCTATATTGGCTGTCAGACGTGAACGGCGTAATTGCGGTAAGATTTCATCAGCCAACGTTTTGAAAACGGTCGAAATATTTTTGATCTCCCTTTCCCGTTCAGCCGGGTCTGTATACATGGATAACACACGAAGCACCAACTCTTTATCTTGCAGATTCGATTTTGAAACTAACTCTCGAAAGCCCTCCCAGTCCTGAGCCGTATAACGGGCGTCAATGGGAACATCAATGTTGCGACGTTTCAGTTCTCTATTCAGATAGTTGGAAGTATTTGTTTCGCGACGTCCTGCCAACGCATCGTTCAATTTCACCCCGCCATCCGGAGAGGCATAAGCGGATATTTCAACCGAAACATTTTGATTAGGCGCCTGATTAGCGTTCTCAACTAAGTTTTTCCAGTCGGTTAAATCACTTTTACCAAGTTCGCTGGAGCGCAATTCAGCCTGTTGAATCAAGAACATGATATTTGCATCGTAAGCTTCTTTGATGATTCGTTGAAATTTGTCGGCGCCAATGGCCGGATTAGCGGTAGCGGCATCAGCCAGCATTGAAGTGGCAAGTACGCCATCAGCGATCTTAATATCCGGCAACTTAACCGTTTTATTTTTTATCTTCGCTTCGAATGTCAGGTACAATTCCGATTTCTTCATCGCAGGTTTGTACTCAAATTTTGAACGCATAGTAGCGTTCCCGCCGGCGGCATACGATACAACTTGGTTGTTGGCTTTCACTTTCTCCCCTTGAAAGGAGTAAGAGGTACCCCAGGTTTCGCCCGTAGCATAACGAAGTACCGGTTTAACCGTTACAACCGCGTTTTTATTAAACCATTTAGCCGGATACGTTGCGCTAATCGTTACGGACACTTCACCGCCTATTGCCTCCAAAGGCTGAGGATCGGCTTTAATGTACTGATCTGATAAAGGAGTTAATTTCCCCGAACATGCCGGGAGTGTGATAATTGCGACCATTGCAAGGAATGGAAATAAGAACTTTTTGTTCATAATAGTTAATTTTTAATTGTTTATATTATTATTTGTCAACATATTTCGATCTAAAAAACTTCTACTGCCCTTTTTGACAGCGTGCAAAAATAATAAATAATTTTAATAATAATGATAAATTAAAAAAAAAAATTTTAGTATGATACTACTTTCGGGGTTTACTTTTATTAATAGTCTTGATTATAAGGTTTTTATCATCTATCGGCTTTTTAATTCGAATAGCGTTTCCTATACTCTTTCGGGGTAATCTCCATTTCCTGCTTGAACGATTTAGAGAAATGAAACGGATCAAAATAACCTAACCGGAAAGCTATTTCCTTGATTTTCATATCAGAAAATTGTAAATAGGAACAAGCGCGCTGTATTTTCAATTGGTTGTAGTATTCTATGGGCGAATAGGAGGTCTTGTGGGCAAAAAAAGCGCTGAAATGTGATGCTGAATATCCTGCTTGTTGTGCGATATCATCAAGCGTGATTTTTTTTTCGAGGTTATCCTTCATGAATCGAATGCTTTTCTGAATTAAATCTGATTGCTTTGCTTTTTTTATTTCACGAAACTGGTTGATATATTTGAGAGATGCAAGAAAATGCATCAGACAAAAACTCACATATTCCAGGTTTTCAGGACTGTAACCCATTTCAAGATTCTGATACATTTCCTCGAACAGTTGAAAACGGTCAGCATAACGGCTTTTGTCCGATTCCTCGACATGAATGATTTGGCCGATGATACTCGAAAACATAGCAATATTATCACCACAGAAGTGAAACCAATAGATACTCCATGGGGCGACAAGATCAGCGCCATAAGCATGCGCATTGTGGGCCGGGATAATAAATGCCTGATTGCGGGATAATAGAGACAAGGTGTCGTTATGCTTCACCCATCCCTTCCCATCTTCGCAATATATAAAAATGTTTTCATTGCATCCTTTCAAACGCTCAAAGTAGTGGTATTTGGCATTAGGATAATAACCGATATGCGTAATATATAACTGCTTGGTTATCGGATTGTCGGCCTGATAATTCCGTACATTGTAGGGGGTGACAATGGCTTTTTCTCCCTTGAATCCATCTGCTATCTTCTCCATAATATTTTACAGTTTAACTTTATACAATGTGCCTTGAGTTCATATCTGATATAAAAAATTCTTTTTTTAGCAAATGCAAATTTAATGCTTTTTTACATGTTTTTCTAAAATAACTTCATTTTTTTTCATCAGATACTAATAATTTTTCATACCATATAATAAGTTATTTAAAAATAATTGTACCTTTGCTACTCGGTTAATACGCATTTATGAGCAAAAAAAGTGTCAGAGGGAGTAACGTTACATTTGGGGTTTATCTCATTAAAGCTCCACAAACGTTACATGCCGACATTTCCCTGCCATCATCTAAAAGCATAAGCAACAGAGCGCTTATACTGAACGCTTTATGCGCTCGCCCAAAGCCGATTCGGAACCTCTCGAAATGTGATGATACGGACGTAGTAATCAAGGCGCTAAGCGGAAAACAGGAAATCATTGATGTCGGAGCGGCAGGTACAGCGATGCGTTTTCTTACCGCTTATTTTGCCGGACAACAAGGCGTTCATATCCTTACAGGAACGGAACGGATGAAAAACCGACCCATACGACTTTTAGTTGAAGCGCTACGCACCTTAGGCGCGCAAATCGACTACCTTGAAAAAGATGGTTTCCCGCCGTTACGAATCAATGGAAAAACACTGAAGGGAGGCGAAATTGAACTTGACGGCAGTGTTAGTTCGCAGTTTGTATCAGCGCTACTCATGATAGCCCCGATGATGACGAATGGTTTACGACTGCACTTGACCGGCCGTATAATCTCGGCTTCATACATCGGCATTACAACCCAATTGATGCGTCAATTCGGAGTAACCGTTCAAGAAGAGAATCATACGCTCACTGTTCCTCATCAACAGTATGCTTCCATTGATAATTTTAGGGTCGAATCCGACTGGAGTGCCGCATCTTACTGGTACGAAATAGTCGCTTTATGTAAAAATGATAAGGCCTCCATTTCTTTAAACGGATTAAAACCCGATAGCCTTCAAGGTGATGCTGCAATTGTACAATTATTCGACAAATTAGGCGTTAACACTTCATTCTCTTCGTCAGGCGCTGTCATCACTAAAAAACCTCTAAACTTCTGCGGCCCGTTGAACTACGATTTCATATCCATACCTGATATGGCGCAAACGGTTGCTGTCACCTGTGTCATGCTGCAAATACCTTTTCGCTTCACCGGCCTGCAAAGTTTGAAAATAAAGGAAACCGATCGTCTTACCTCGCTCAAAACCGAATTGAGCAAGATAGGGTATCTGCTCGAAATCCACGATGATAACACGCTTGAATGGAAGGGGGATACTGCGAGTAACAAATACGGAGAAACCTCTTTGCCGGTCATTGAAACTTATGATGACCATCGGATGGCTATGGCATTTGCTCCCATTTCATTGTGTAAGGAAAACGGTATCCTTATCGCTAATCCGGAAGTGGTATCAAAAAGTTATCCGTCGTTCTGGAACGACTTGAAAAAGGCTGATTTTTCAGTCCTTCCCACTGGCAATACCGAATGTTGCGGGCTTCAGGAAATATGCGGATTAGATCATTTGCCGACGACCAAAGGGATAAAAATTGACTACTACGATGATGAAGAATTGGATCAATATAGTGGTATAGCTTCCGGTAGTCATTCGACCAAAGCGATAGACGAATTTAGAGAAGTACTGTATACCATGCAGGCAAAGGAAGTGGTAGAATGGTTGCATAGCCTGCAACTTCGTAACATCCACCTACCCGACCAACTCAAGGATGAAGCTTTGTTAATTATTAAAGAACAACGTAATATAGAATAAATGACGGATATTTTACAATATGCCTTTTTTCAAAACGCCATCTGGGCAAGCCTTTTGATCTCCATAGCTTGTGGCATTGTTGGAACATATATCGTTTCCCGCCGGAACGTATTCATCAGCGGAGGCATTACTCATGCCACCTTCGGCGGACTGGGGATAGGTTTCTACTTCGGCATAAACCCTTTAATTTCGGCGCTTGTCTTTGCCGTATTATCGGCCTTCGGAGTAGAATATCTGAGTCATTCAGGGAAACGCCGGGCCATGCGTGAAGATTCTGTTATAGCCGCTATCTGGTCATTCGGCATGGCAATAGGCGTTATTTTCATCTTTTTAACACCCGGTTATGCGCCCAATCTTTCGGCCTTTCTCTTCGGTAATATTCTTACCGTGTCAAAAAACGACCTGTTATGGATGGCTATCCTCTCTATCAGCATTGTCTTGATGTATGTTTTAGGGAAAAGAGCCATTACTTATACTGCTTTTGACCGCGATTTTGCTTTTACGCAGCAACTGCCTGTGCGATTTATTGAATATATGATGATGCTGTTCATCGCTGCCACAATTGTGCTGTCTATCCGCTTGGTAGGCATCATGCTGTTGATGAGTAACCTGACTATCCCACAAATGACGGTCAACCTGTTTACTTCCAACTATTACAAAATAACTATCATAAGTTGCATCCTCGGATTTGCCGGATGTGTAGCAGGACTATTTCTGTCTTATTTTTTCAATATTCCCTCCGGCGCTTTTATTATTCTTGTCCTTATAATCCTGTTTCTTATCGCCAAAATTATTCAAAAAATTATGCCTGTAAGATTATTTTGACGCTACTGAAACATTCCTTGCTAATAAGACAATAATTTACTGTTTTTTTAGTTATTGTATAGATAGCATGTATCTGTTTATGAGCGTTAAAATAAAGAAAATACTTTCTATTTGGGGAATAACGTTGCTGGTTCTCGTGACATTAGGTTCGTGCAGTGCAAGAAAAAACACTGCGCCAAGCCGTTTTGTTCACTCCCTTAATTCTCGCTATAACACCTATTTCAATGGAAAAACCTCGTTCGACGATGCCCTGCGATCAATGAACGAAGGCTATCAGGAAAGCTACACCGAACAAATTCACATGTATCCTATCAATAGCATGTATCAGGCCGAAAAAAGTACGACGGGCGGCCCTTTCAACCGAGCGATAGATAAAGGTAACAAAGCTATCAGGTTACATTCGATAAAAGATAAACCACCCCGCAAAGCCGGATGGCAAAACGACCCAAAGCAAGTAAAACTGCAAGCAACCGAAGAATTTAACCCCTTTATGAAATACTGCTGGCTGCTGATTGCCGAAAGTCATTTTTATAACTGTGACTTCCTGACGGCAGCCGTCACCTATTCCTATATCACACGACACTTTTCAACAGACCCCGAATTAGTAGTTGAAGCACGTATCCGGCAGGCGCGATGTTATACGCAAATGGACTGGTTCTATGAAACAAATAATCTGCTTAAAAAACTGAATGAAGGTACAATACCACGACAGCAACAAAAAAAATATGACCGCATGGTTGCCGAATACCTGATTAAAAGCGAACAATCGGAAAAGGCCATTCCGTATCTGCAAAATACGATCCAAACAGAAAAAAATAAACGCCAGCGCTCACGGATGCGTTACCTGCTCGGACAATTATATATGAGTACCGACCAAAACGAATTAGCCTATCAGACTTTTGGAAAATTAGCAACTTCAAACCCGCCTTATGCCATAGAATTCGCTTCACGCATCCGCCAAACGGAAGTTTTTCCCGGTAATAACTATGAGAAAGTATTGAAAATGTTGCGCCGGATGTCGAAAAGCGATAAAAATATGGATTTTTTAGATCAGGTATATTATGCAATGGGGAATGTGTATATGACACAACAGGATACGGTGAAAGCAATAGAAAGCTATTCCTTAGGCGTCGAAAAAAGTACGCAAAACGGCATGGATAAAGCGATTTGCCAAATCCGATTAGGCGATATCTATTTTACCCAAAAAGAATATATCAAAGCGCAACCCTGTTTTAGCGGCGCACTGTCGGGCCTGCGCAAAGAATATAAGGATTACGACCGCGTTTCACGACTGTCGGAGACATTAGATGAGCTTGTCGTTCATTATGAGGCGGTTCACCTCCAAGATAGCTTGCAAACATTGTCCCGCATGACAGAAGAGGAACGCCTCGCTGTTATCGACAAAATTATTGAAGACCTTATCGAAGAAGAAAAAAGAGCGGAAGAAGAAGCTAAAAAAGAAGAATATCTGGCTCAACAGGCCGCAACAGGTACAGGTTTGAATCAAAGAGGCGGTATGACGATGCCCATGATGCCTTCCGGCCCCGGAAGTAGCGCTTTCTATTTCTATAACCCGCAGACCGTAGCACAAGGGAAAACACAATTCGAAAATAAATGGGGAAAAAGAACACTCGAAGACAACTGGCGCAGAAGAGACAAAAAAATGGCCATCCTATTAACCGATGAGGAAAGGAATATCATTCCCACAGATGAACAGACAGATGATTTGCTTGATAAATCCGATTCACTGCAATCCGCAGAAAACGATCCGGCGCAAGACCCCAAATCACGCGATTATTATTTGCAACAAATCCCTTTCACCGAAGACGAACTTTTAGCTTCCGACTATATCATTCTGGATGGGTTATTCAATATGGGAATGATCTATAAAGACAAATTGGAAGACATGCCCCTCTCGGTCGAAGCCTTTGAAGAACTCCATCGCCGATTCCCCGACAATGTATTCCGTCTTGACTATTATTATCAAATCTACCTGATGGCGTTACGGTACAAGGATACGGACTTGACGGAAAAATATAAAGCCCTCATGCTGGCCGAATTTCCTGAAAGCGACTATACAATAGCTATCTCCGACCCCGAATATGAGTATAACATGCGAATGATGAACAGTGTACAGGATTCTATTTATGAAATGACCTACAATCTATATCTTGCGGAAGATACCGCTGCTGTCCGCAGCATTTATCAGGAGTTTAGTTCGAAGTATCCGCTTGCCAAGCTGCTGCCTAAATTTATGTTCTTGAACGCGCTCACATATGTTCAGGCCGGCGATCAGGAAGGATTTAAAGAAGAACTGACGCTCCTGACCGAAAAATATCCGGACGCCGATGTGACCGAATTAGCCCTCGAAATGTTGAAAGGCTTATTGCGCGGACGCCAGTTGATGCAGGGCAACTTCTCCACAATGACATGGGACTATCGCTTCGGCGTAAACAAGGACGGCGTTTTAATGGGCGACTCCACCGCTACCTTTTCAACCGATATGGAAACGCCACACCGTATGCTACTCATCTTTTCGACCGGAAGCGTCGACCGTAACCAATTGTTATTTGCCGTAGCCGCCTTCAACTTCGCTAATTTCCGCGTCAAAGGATTCGACCAGAGCTTCGAAGAAGCCGGCGCCTTAACTATTCTGACAATCAAAGGATTCGACCACCTCTATGAGATTCTCGATTATTACCGCATTATTTATGGAGAAAACGGTTATGCCGCTGCTTTTGACGATGTTGTCACCTTCTTCCCCATCTCCGACCAAAACTACGAAGTCCTGATGAGCGGAAAAACGCTGGAAGAATATATGCGGTTCTTTATTGAAAATAATAACGAAGAAGCGCCTTCCTTAGTGAACCGTTGGCGTATGCGTATAGACGCCGACAGAGAAGCAGCAGAAGTCGAGGAAATCAGCATAGAAAAAATGGAAATTGAGGGTGTAGGCGAAAAAGAAGAAATAGAGAAAGCAGTTGAAGTTAAGGAAGTTGAAGAAGAAATCGGGGAAGTCGCGAAAGTCGGGGAAGTCGCGGAAGAAAAAACGAAAATAGACGAAGAAGAAGCTATTACCGAAAAGAAAGCCCCAGAAGAGACCGAGCTTATCGACATGGAAAACGAACGTCCGACCGCAAAAAGAGACAACCTTTTCAAAAGGCTTTTTAAACGCCTCAAGGACACCAAAGAATTTCAGTCGATTGAAGAAGGAATCAAGACCCTGAAAGAATTGGCTGAAGAAGAAGAATTAATAGTCGACAGTGTAATCATAGAAAAACCATTGGAAAGAGTCGATGGCGAATTAACATTTGAACAAATACAGGAAATACGCAAACGCGAGGCTGAAGAAAAAGCGGTACTGGACGCCGAAATCGCTTTATCGAAAGAAGAAGCGAAAAAAGCGGCCGATGAACAGAAGAAACAACAAGCAAAAGAACGCGACCAACTACGCAAAGAAAAAGAAAAAGCTACGAAAGAACGCCTGAAACAACAGGATAAAGACCGTAAACAAAAAGAAAAAGAACGTAAAGCGCTACAAAAACAAAAAGAAAAAGAGCGTAAAGCGGCTCAGCAAGCTAAAGACAAGGAGCGTAAAGCGGCTCGGCAAGCTAAATGATAAAAAAATCATACAAAAATTTGGAAATAATATAGATTATTAATAGTTTTGCACCCGTTATGTATGAATCATTATTAGAATTAGACCCGATACACATCAATATTACCCAATCGGGGAATTTTGCGCTAAATTTAGTTTTAGCATTTATCATGTTCGGAGTAGCATTAGGAATGAAAATAGCACATTTCAAAGCGCTGTTCCGGTATCCTAAACCGATAGGTTTAGGGGTTTTTTGCCAATTCATTTTTCTGCCTTTTATCACCTTCATCCTTGTCATTATCTTTAATAAGGTAATCACGCCGACAGTAGCTATGGGTATGATTCTGGTATCGGCTTGTCCGGGCGGTAATATCTCGAATTTTATGACGTCTCTGTCGAAGGGAAATACCGAGTTATCGGTCACCTTAACGGCCATTTCTACGATGTTTGCCATACTGATGACCCCTCTTAATTTCAGAATCTGGGGTAGTTTCTATGTCAACTTTATCAATAAGCGAGCCGGAAGTATGCTGCAGCCATTAGTCATAGAGTATTCCCAGATGTTTGAAACCGTTGTTATCATCTTGGGAATACCGATTATTTTAGGCCTGTTATTTGCTGTCTATTTACCTAAATTAGCTGCCAAATTTCAAAAAGTACTTCGTTTTCTTTCCATCCTGTTTTTTATCGCATTGGTAGTCATCATGTTTTCTAACAACTGGGAGTTGTTTGTCCAACACATCAAGTATATCTTTATCATTGTTTTAATTCATAATGCCACGGCATTGCTATCCGGATACGGTATTTCATCCTTACTCAAACAACCCGACAGAAACCGCCGAACCATAACCATTGAGACCGGCATTCAGAACTCAGGGTTAGGCCTCGTTCTACTGTTAAATCCCAAAATTTTCCCTCCGGATTTAATCATAGGGGGTATGTTTTTTGTCACCGCATGGTGGGGTATCTGGCATATCATCTCCGGTCTGGCCATCTCTCTCTATTGGTCAAGGAAAAAATTTCCATAAAATTTTTCAATGCTTACCTTTGTTGAAAGGGCTGCAATCAATGCGCGTTCCGGCGCTTTAGTTCCTTCGGTTGTACAGGCAGCGGCGGAAGCAGCCATTGCCAGGGCAAATTTTTGTTCGTCTTCTAACCGTTTTTCAAAACCATAAGCTAACGCACCACACATACTGTCGCCTGCCCCTACTGACGAACGAACCGATACCGGAATTGCTTTGGAACGCCATATTCCTTTTTTGTTGACAAAAAGTGCGCCGGCTTCTCCCATGGAAAGTGCGACTAACTTAATTCCTTTGTCAAGGAGGGATAGACATAATTCAACCCATTTTTTTTCCGTTATCTTGTCATGGTCAGCTATGCCGAAATACCGGAGCAGTTCGTGGCGGTTTGGTTTGATACTATCAGGTATTTCATTCGGAGGGGCTGAAAGGGCAAGTTCTAAGGCTTTACCGTCGGCATCAAGAAATACTTCCGCCCCACGACGCCGCAATATGGCGGAAAGTTTTTGGTAAGTATTGTCGGCAAGTCCTGTTGGCAGGCTGCCGGAAAGAACCACAATATTGCCGGCAACGCCGTAATCGGAAAGTTTTTGCTCCATAGCGCTCCATTCTTCCGGTTTTATTACCGGCCCCGGTTCGTTTAATTCGGTCAGCTGTCCGGAATGGTCTATTACCTTTAAATTGGTTCTGGTATTACCTTCAATGCGTATAAAATCCGCTTCTAACCCCTTCGTTGAAATTTCGGAGAGGAGTTTTTCTCCTGCGCTACCTCCGGCGAAACCGGTAGCAATACTTCTACCTCCTAATGAATGGATAATGGCAGAAACATTGATTCCTTTTCCGCCTGCGTCAACTTTAACCTCTTGCAGACGATTCAAGGCATAAGGTTTCATCTCATCGATGAAAGCGGTTTTATCTAATGCGGCATTCAAAGTCACTGTAATTATCATGCATTTTTCCCGATAATATTTTATACTTCAATCAATCTCAGCGCTTTATGCCATAATAATCGTTTCATCCCCTCCCTTGTTTCAAAAAAATCAACAATATTCTGCTATGATACTGTCTGCAACCTGTTCGGGCGACATATACGATGTGTCGATGACTAAATCGAAATGAGACAGGTCGGAACTGTCTGCACCATATAATTCCTTGTATCTTTTGTTTTCGCTTTCTTTGCGAGCGGTTATCAGGCTGGCCGCCTCCTCCTTTGAGGAATAACTTTCATTTATTCGCTGACTGTCGGATAAGATCCGGTTGATAGCGACCATCAAGTCGGTTTGTAAATAAACCTTGAACGACTGGGGAATAAAAAACCATGCCATCCTTGAATCTACAATCAAATTGCTTGAATCGTTCATCGACTTGAAGGTTGAATCAATTTCCTCATCTATCTCAGTATGTGTTTCCGAATATTTATTCAACTCCATCGTCGTCATGTTATATCTTTCTGCTATCAGTCGTTGAATTTTACCGGTATAGACATACTCGTAATTCAACCTTTCCTGTAATAGTTTGGAAACGGTCGATTTCCCGCTCCCCAAGTCGCCTGTAATAGTAATAATTTTTTTCATACGTAAATATTTTTACTCAAATGATATATAGGGCTGCAATTTTATTTTGTCGCTTTCTGTAAATTCATTTAATAGCTGCAGGTTTTCCCAACCTGTCAGCCTCCCTTTCTGACGTCTTAAATTGACTATCACCCTTGCCTGTACATAACTGATATAGGGATGCCGTTGTAACGAATCCTGTGGTATCTTATTGATTTCTATTTTGTTAATAAGTGAAGGGTCGGCAGTAAACCATGGTTTAAGCGCCAAATAGCGCTCTTCGTCTATGCCGTATACTTCGCTTAATTGGGTAACGGAATAATAGCCTCGTAATATATTCCTGTAATTTACAATGCGATTTGCAAAAGCGCTTCCTATTCCGGGCACTTTTTTTAATGTGGTCGTGTCAGCCGTATTCAGTTCGACAATTGTGCCCTCTGCAAATTTTTCCGTTCTGACGTATGTGGGTTGCGTATAGGAAGTCAGCCGGTTCACGCGCTCCCCAACCGATTCCCGCGTATTTCTTGCGGATGTCCCTCTCGCTGATGTTGTTCCGGGCGCTGAATTCGCCGAAACGGATGAAGCTTCTTTTGAGTTTGCCCCGGAAACCGGAATTTCCGAACCGGAATTTACCGAGTTTGAGCCATCAACAGGAATCATCCCAGCATTAACAGACGCAACCGAATCTTTAGTCGTCAAGGGGTCTACATTAGGGACGGTTGACATTTCATGCCGTAAGTCTGACTGCGACGTTTTGTTAAAAAACAAAATCGTACAAGCTATGACTATTATCGTAAGAAGCACGATTAATCCGCTCCTTTCGCCTTTTGAAAAATAAAAAAAATCATGCCACAACATAGTTTTCAGTTTTTTTACACTAAATATAGTTGAAGGAGTCAGGGATGTCCTCCTCTATAAAAAACGCAACAACCCTAATTCGTTCAGGAAAATAAATCCGATTGCCGCCGGAGCAATATACCTAATCAGAAAACAATAGATAGAAAAAAAGTAAAACGGCACGGTTCCTTTATTCGTTAATTCGGCTTTCAGTATTTTTTTATCGATACGCCAACCGACAAAAATACAAATCAGCAGCCCGCCAAACGGCAACATGAGTTTCGCAGTAATATAATCCAATAAATCAAAAAACGTGAGACCAAATAATGTGAAGTCTTTTAGTATTCCAAATGAAAGCGAACTGATAGTAGCTAATATGAGAACGCTAAAAGAAACTAACAACGCCGCCCGTTTACGCGTGAGTTTCTTTTCTTCGTGCAGGTAGGCAGTTGCTACTTCATGAAGCGAGATAGTGGATGTCAAAGCGGCAACAGCAAGCAAAATGAAAAAGATACACGACCATAAGTTACTTAAAAACATCTTTCCAAACACATTCGGTAATGTGATGAAAACAAGCTCTACACCTGCCGTAGGCTCTATCCCGAAGCTGAAAACAGCAGGAAAAATCATGACACCGGCCAGTACGGCTATCAATGTATCTATCAATGTCACCTCAATGGCCGTTTGTTGAAGGTTGGTAGTATCCTTGAAATAGGAAGCATATGTGATCATACAGCCCATGCCCACGCTTAACGAAAAGAACGCTTGCCCCATTGTGCTTAATAATACAGAGGAAGTAATCTTGCTGAAATCAGGCCTGAACAGAAAATTAAGCCCCGCCGAAGCGCCGGGTAACGTTAGCGACCGAATACATAAGATTATCAATATCACAAACAGTAGCGGCATCAACAACTTGGCTGACCGTTCGATTCCTTTCTTCACTCCGGTAGAAACTATCAGATGATTGATAGCAATAAAAATCACAATCCATAAAATAGGTCTGAAAGCACCCGATGAAAAGTTGGCAAGGATGACACGAAAATCATCAGCAGATTTATCGCCAAACGTTTCTGTTGCAGATTGGAAAACATATTCGAGTGTCCAACCGCATATTACAAAGTAAAAACCGAGAATTAAAAATGCTGCCAACACGCCTATATAACCTATTATCGACCATTTTGTTCCCGGCGCAATTATTCGGAAGGCCCCAGCAGCATTACTTTTAGAATGACGACCTATATAAAACTCGGCTATCATGACCGGCAAACCGAGAAAAATAATACAAAAAATATAAATAAGTAAAAAAGCAGCGCCGCCATTCGATCCTAACATATAGGGAAAGCGCCAGATATTACCTAATCCTACCGCGCTGCCTGCCGCTGCCAGCAATATACCTAACCGGCTGCCAAAAGTTACTCTACCTGTATCTGCGTTTTTCATCTCATTTAACTTTAAAAAGAACTTATTCGCTTATTACTGCATCTTTCTTTTGAAGAAGACGATCGGCAGAACCGCTAATGAGTCCATCTTTCATGTGAATAATCCGGTCGGCAAGCGATGCTAAGTTTTCATCATGAGTGACTATCACAAAGGTATGTCCCATTTTTTGTCGCAAGTCGAAAAACAATTCATGCAGTTCATCTTTATTTTTTGAATCCAAACTGCCGGAAGGCTCGTCGGCCAAGATGACAGTCGGATTATTAATCAAGGCTCTGGCTACTGCTACCCGTTGTTTTTCGCCGCCTGACAGTTCCGCAGGTTTATGATTCATCCGGTCGCTCAATCGAAGAAAATGGAGCAACTCTTGTGCCTTTCTTTCGGCTGCGCCATGATTCCTGTTTCTTATCAGATGAGGTATCATCACATTTTCAAGCGCTGTAAATTCGGGTAACAAATGATGAAACTGAAAGACGAATCCTATGTGCCTGTTACGGAAAGCAGCCCGCTCTTTTTCATTCAGCCTGAAAGGGTCTATTCCATTGACGGTCAATTGTCCGGACTGCGGCCTGTCAAGCGTGCCGATTATTTGCAGCAGGGTGGTCTTCCCTACCCCGCTCGCACCAACAATCACTACAATTTCTTTTTCCCGTATCGACAAATCAATACCTTTAAGCACCTGCAACGAACCGAAACTCTTGGTTATTCCTTTTGTCTCTACCATCTCCTTCGTTATGTTAAAAAAATCGGCTACCACTTGATATGATAACCGATTCTATTCTATGTAAGTGTCAAATTATGGGTTCTTTACAATTTCAAATAATTCTACTTCAAATATAAGCAGTTCATTTAATTGGGGATTATTCATCCCGAACCCTAATTCCATAGGTATCCACAGCGTATATTTTGAACCTACGGGCATCAGTTGTATTCCTTCTTTCCAACCGGGAAAACCATCTAAAATACTTAAGTCTATTTCTACCGGGTCTCCGCCACGCTGTATCGTACTATCAAAAACTGTCCCATCCAACAATGTTCCGTTGTAATGAACTTTTACTTTGTCATCTGCTTTGGGCTTGGGGCCGGTACCTTCTGTCATCACCTTGTACTGCAAACCGCTTTCGGTAGTTATGACACCGCTTTTAGTTCTGTTTTCAGCTAAGAATTTATCGCTTTCCGCTTTTTTATCATCAGCCAACCTGTTTTGAGCGTTTTGAAAATAGTCATTGATATATGCATTTGCTGCCTGAATTTCCATTCCTAAAACTGAAATAAGCGTATCGTCTTTAAAGGTTTCCTGAAAACTTTTCATGAATATCTCCGTATTAATAGCCGGACCCGGAATGGTTTTTAAACTTCCTTTCATATTCATGGCAGAAAATGAACCTAAAATATAACTAACACTGTCAATGTCTGACTTAAAATTGACTGGTTTTTGGGAATCGCATGATTCAAACGCAAATCCCATCCCCGCAATTGCCAAAATGACTAAAAATCTAAGTTTTTTCATTTCTTCTTTATTATTAATTCTTTACTATCTCTAATAATTCTACTTCAAATGTAAGGAGTTTGCCATAATATTGATTATTAGGATCATTGTAGTAGCCTAACTCTACCGGTATCCATAATGTATACTTTGACCCTACAGGCATCAATAGTAATCCTTCCGTAAAACCGCTAATAAATCCTGCCGCAATATTTTCATACGGTTGGTCACGTTGTACCGAACTATCAAAAACCGTTCCATCCAACAAAGTGCCATGATAATGAATTTTTACCTTATCCTCAGGTTTCGGTTTGGCGCCTTTACCCTCTTTAATAACTTTATATTGTAATCCGCTTTCAGTAGTAATTACACCGGATTTCCCTTGGTTTTCTGCTAAGAATTTCGCAGCTTCAGCTATGCTTTCTGCCGCCTTGGCTTTACTTTCTTCTGCCATTATTTCCTGTGCTTTAGCGAAATAAGCATTTAGAAAATTGACCGCATCCATATAGTTTCTTCCTAAATGCAAACTATCATCCGGATTTTTCATACCATGGATGAAACCCGCTATGACTGCATCTAAATTACCCTTATCAGGCCAACTATCAACCATTGGTTCTGCCTGTTGTTTTCTGTAACCGGTTCCTTGAATCTGTCCTATTGTAAAACTTATACTGTCAATTTCAGTTTTCAGTTTTACAGAACTTCCGGCATTTTTAGAATCGCACGATACAAACGCAATTCCCATCATTACTATAGCCATTAAGGCTAATAAACTTAATTTATTCATTTCTTTTATAAAATTTTGTTAAACAATATTTTTTTTTACTTACTTACAATTTCTATTAATTCCACTTCAAAGATGAGTAATTTATTGCTGAGTTTATGATTAGGGTTATTGTAGTAGCCTAATTCTATCGGAATCCATAGCTTGTATTTTGAACCTGCCGACATTAATAGCAATCCTTCCGTGAAGCCGGGTATCAGCATATTTAAAGGAAGCTCCACCGGCTTCTCATCTAATATCGAACTATCAAATACTTCTCCGTCAATCAAACTACCCTCATAATGAACTTTTACTATATCGTCTTCATTCGGTTTCGGACCTGTACCCTCTTGAATAACTTTATATTGTAAACCGCTTGCGGTAGTGATAACCCCGCTTTTTGAACTGTTTTCAACTAAGAAATTTTCAGCTTCTCTCTTTTCCTTCTCTTCCATACGGCTTTGTAATTCCTGAAAAGCCTTATTTAAATACATTTTTACCTCTTCTATCTCCATGCCTAAGTGGATAGAATCTCCTTTCGCAGCATTAACAAATCCATTGATTAGATCATCTACTAAGATAGGAGGTCCGGGAAACTGTTTTATCTGTTCCCTTAGTTCTTGTCCGTAACCCGCGCCTATCAGATAACTGACAGTGTCAATATCCGATTTAGTACCGCCGACTTTTATTGAATTGTTATTGGTAAACCCAACTCCAATCATTATTGTCATCATAAGGGCTAAAAGCCTCAATTTCTTCATTTCTATACTGTTATTCGTTCGTATTATCGATTGTGAAGTTCATCTTCTATTCAAAATCAAGCCGCAAAGTTAATGTTTTTCTTTAGATTAAAACTTATTTTTTAAAAATTTTTTTCAATAATTTCTTTTTTCGACTTTATTTTGTACCTTTGTAACCTTATAAAGCAAGCATAAAAATGAAAAAATTAGTTATTCTCACGGGAGCAGGAATGAGCGCTGAAAGCGGTATCTCTACCTTTCGCGACTCGAATGGATTATGGAACAATTACCCTGTGGAACAGGTAGCCACTCCCGAAGGATTTGCGCAGAATCCTCAGTTAGTGCTTGATTTTTACAACTTTCGTCGACGTGAACTCCTTAAAACCGAACCAAATGAAGGACATAAAGGCCTCGCCGCATTAGAAAAGTATTTTGAAGTGCATATAATTACACAAAATGTTGATAACCTGCATGAGCGCGCCGGAAGCTCTCACGTTATTCACCTGCATGGCGAATTATTAAAGTCGTGCTCGGTCAATAACAAAAACATATCATTCGACATCCCAACCTACGACCCGGATATAAACCTGGGCGATAAAGCCCCGGACGGAGGCCAACTTCGACCTTTTATCGTATGGTTCGGCGAATCCGTTCCTAAAATTGAAGAAGCTATACCTTACGTTGAATTATCTGATATTTTTGTCGTAATAGGAACCTCGCTGAATGTCTATCCGGCTGCCGGCTTATTGTATTATGTCAAAAAGGATACGCCGATATTTTTGATAGACCCGAAAGAGGTAAGCGCCTGCCGTCACGATATCAAGTTTATCAAAAAGGGTGCATCCGAAGGCGTCAAAATCCTTACGGAACGCCTTAAATTGTAGATGTACCCCCTATTTCAAAAATTTTTGTAACAAAAAATGCCTTTCTTCCGTCTTGGTAATGTAGCGCAAAATAGACGCTACACAATTACTAACCATTATCAAAAAAGTAAAACGTATGAAAAAGATTATTTTTATTACATTTGCGGCGGCCGTTTTGTGCCAGCCTTGCTTCAGTGAAAAGTACATCACAATGCAACAGAACACGGTCGATGCGCTGTTCAGTAATTTTTCAAAGGAAAAAAAAGTGACGCATGTCAAAATTGGCGGCTTTATCATGTCATTAGCCAAGGCATTTACAGATACTAAAGGCGTCACTGGCGTTGAAGTATTTGCATTCGATGAATGTGACCTTCCGGTTAAGGAAAAATTGAACAACGCCATCAAAAACTTGAAAGACTCCTCCTACGAAACCATTGTTTCTACAACGCAAGACGGCGAAAGAACAAAAGTATTAGTAAAGATTAAAGATGATTACATTAAAGAAATTGTGGTTATTGCGGGTGGTAACGATCCCGCTTTGGTACGGATAAAGGGTAAAATAAAGCCTGAAGATATACAGGATGTAGTCGAAAACAATAAGTAATACTCTTTTCTAATGACTGCCGCGTATTTCAAACAAGCGTATTTTTCCTTACATCCGAAACTCTACAGAGTAGCATATGCAATACTAAAAAATGCCCAAAACGCCGAAGATATTGTTCAGGACGCTTATTGCAAACTTTGGGATGAACGTGATAAACTTGTTGACATACAAAAACCGGAAGCATATTGTGTGACCCTCATTAAAAATTTATGTATGGATTTTTTTCGTTCCCCTAAAGTGGCGCTATACCAACAAAGCATAGAAGAATGTGATTTCCCCGATTATACGCCCAATGCCGAAAATGAATTAGTCCATAAGCAAACAGTCGAAATAATTAACTCGTTACTCCTACTTCTACCCAAAAAGCAACAAAGGGTAATAGATTTACGTATATTTGCCGGATGTTCTCAGGAAGAAATAGAAAAGATAACGGGTGAAAGTTCCGAAAATGTGAGAGTTCTGCTGTCGCGAGCGCGAAATACATTGAAAACCAAATTAAAAAACTATATTTTATGACTGAAGAAAAGATGATAGAACAATTATTAGCTGCTTTTTATAACGGCGACACAACTCCCGAAGAGGAAGAAGTCTTATTGAATTATTTAAAAAAAGGATTTCTAAAAACTGACTTTGAACGTGATTCCGAATTATTTCATCTTTTATATGATACTTCCAGTATTCCCCTTCCGGAAGGTTTCTCTCAACGATTGGAAAAAACGATTGATCAACACATCGCCCAAAACGCTAAACCCCAACTATTTCATAACAAACTATATCTTACCCTCATGTCTGTAGCAGCAGTTGCAATGCTTTGTATTGGTTTATTTTTCCTTATCGGCAAAAACGACAACCCTCCATTAATGGCTGATACCTATTCCAACCCTGCAGAAGCCGCAGAAGCCGTAGAACAGACCTTAATGCTTGTTTCTTCCAAACTTAACAAAGGATTATCGCCCTTGGAGATAGTTAAAGAAAATTTTAATACAACCAACCGATTATTAAATGAAAATTTTACTTTAAATTAAAAATTTATATGAATATGAAAATCAAGTGTTTATTCCTTATTGTAAGTATGTTCTGCAGTAGTATTACATACGCTCAAACTAACGCTTTCAACCGGCTTTTTGAAAAATATGAAAACGAAGATGATATAACTATTATTAACATCTCAAAAGCCATGTTTAATTTGATACCCGGTAATTTAAAAACCGGCAATGTTGATATAAAAAATATTGTGCCAAAAATTGAATCTCTACGTATGCTTTCTTCCGACAAAAGCAGTTTGAAAGAAAAAATGGCTTCCGACTTCAAAAACTTAATTGAAAAAGATAAAGATTATGAAGAACTTATGCGCATAAAAAGTGGCAAATCCAATATTACTTTCAATTTTAAAAAGAAAGGCAACCTTATTCGTGAACTAATAATGCTGATAAACGACGAGGAAGACTTTGTAGTGATTCAGATTTTAGGCAATTTTTTACTGGATGACATTAAAAAAATTGCCGAGGAAGCAACACAATAATTAAACCTTAAACATCGTTATGATAGTATAAAATAACGATGTATGAAAAAAGATAAAATTCTTTGGGCAGACGACGAAATAGATTTGTTGAAACCTCATATTTTCTTTTTACAGGAAAAGGGATATGAGGTTGTGCCTGTGGTTAGCGGTCAGGATGCTATTGACAGTTGCAAAGAACAAACTTTCGACATCATATTTTTGGATGAAAACATGCCCGGACTAAGCGGCTTGGAAACCCTTACGCAAATCAAGCAAATTAATCCGGATGTTCCTGTGGTTATGGTAACAAAAAGCGAGGAAGAAAGTATAATGAATCAGGCTATAGGCAACAAAATTTCCGATTACCTCATCAAACCGGTCAACCCTAATCAACTTTTTCTTTCCATAAAAAAGAATCTTCATAAAACCAACATCATCACGCAGACAACAACAAGCAACTACCAACAGGAATTTAAACGTATTAGCCAGCAGATAAACGAAGCCCATACTGCTGCCGACTGGATTGACATCTATAAAATTATAATTTACTGGGAATTGACGCTTGAGGATGGACAAAATCAAATGCAGGAACTACTGATAATGCAAAAAAAGGAAGCCAACCTCTCTTTCGGAAAATTTATAAAAAAAAATTATACGGACTGGATTCAAAAACCTGATAACAGACCATTACTAAGCCCGGATTTATTCAAAAATAGACTGTTTCCCTTGCTCGATAATGAAGAAAAACTGTTTTTTATCCTGATAGATAACTTTCGTTTAGACCAATGGTATAGCGTAAAAAGTCTACTCAGCGATTACTTCACTTTCGATGAAAGCCTTTATTACAGTATCCTGCCTACCGCTACCCAATATGCCCGCAACTCTATTTTTTCAGGTTTAATGCCCCTGCAAATAGAAAAACTATTTCCCGAACTATGGGTAGACGAAGAAAGCGAAGAAGGAAAAAACCTGAACGAAGAGCCGCTAATAAAAACCCAGTTTGAACGTTTTCGCAAAAAATATTCCTTTTCTTATCATAAAATTTACGATTCTTTGTATGGCGAAAAACTGTTGAAAAATTTTTCAGATATGCTAAAATATCAACTCAATGTTATCGTGATAAATTTTATCGACATGCTTTCGCATGCACGTACGGAAAGTATAATGATTCGCGAGTTGGCGCAAAACGAAGCCGCCTACCGCAGTCTGACAAGGTCATGGTTTCAACATTCCACTACCCTTGAACTCTTCAAACATATTGCAAATAAAGGAATCAAAATTATTCTCACAACCGACCACGGAACCATTCGTGTAGATAATCCGGTAAAAATCATAGGAGATAAAAACACTAACACCAATCTTAGATATAAATTCGGAAAGAACATGGATTACAACTATAGAGAGTTATTCGAAATAAAAGAACCTGAAAAAGCAGGTTTGCCTTCTCCCAACCTAAGTACAAAATACGTGTTCGCCCTGAACGAATCGTTTTTCGCCTATCCCAATAACTACAATTACTACGTGTCCTATTATCGCAATACCTTCCAGCACGGAGGAATCTCCCTGCAAGAAATGTTAGTTCCTTTCATCGTTTTACAGCCCAAGTAATGAAAGGGTAAATAATCCGTTCATATCATGTAAATAGGATGTTGATAAGTAATTTTTAAAAAAATTTTTTTTTCCCAAAATTTTTCTAACCCCTTTTCCTTTTCTTCCTGCAAATAAAAAAATCTAATTTTTTTCTAAACTTTTTATGACCTTTTTGAACGGAAAATTTAAGCCTTCTCCTAATTTTGTAACGATTACAAATATTTTAAACTGATTGTTTATTAATATACTTAATATTTAATTATCAATATAATAGACATTAAAAATGAAGTTGAAAACTAATTGTAAGCGCCTTTCTAAAGTTAACAACACAGCATACAACTTTTTTTCCTTAAACTTATCAATACTTTCAACAACCTATCATCTACATCATCAATTATTAAAAATTTCTTAATAAAATAATAATGATATTCCTGTCAGCAATTTTACGGGGGGCTGTCTTCTAATCGCTATGTTGAGTAGCTATTAAAGGATTACCTGTTAGCAGGTTGAAATATAGTTCGTCGTCGTTAATGATTTGCAAGGCTTTTTGATAGCTTTCGTTCCGGTCGTTCATTATATGATAATATTCGCCGATATTGAAAAGATTACTTGCCAGATGGGCTTTCAATTCAAGCGAAATCAATTCTTTAGACTTATTGTATTGCTCTTCGTCGAATTGAATATTTTGTTCGGTTGCGGTTGCTAAAAGTTCCTGTAAGATTTCTTCGGTAATAATGAACTTATCCTTATATTTAATGATGTCCGGATAATTTTTATTGAGTTCCTTCCGGTGTTTATCTAAATAATTAAGCGACACATGTTTAAAGACGAGATTTCTTCTTAATTTGAAATGGTAATCCGTGATAAGGGCAGTGTCAATAGGCACAAAAACATCAGGCATTATCCCTCCCCCACCGTATACAGTGCGGTTAGAGAGTAGTGTTTGAAATTTAAGAGAATCCGGGAAATGGATACTGTCTGCGTTTGTTAGTTCTCCATTATGTAAGCGGTCTAAAATATCATGCTTATAGGCTTCTAAATTGCCTTTTTGGTAAGGTTTTTGTATATAACGGCCTGAGGGGGTATAATAACGTGCTACCGTGAGGCGGATAGTAGAACTGTCGGGTAGTTCGATAGGACGTTGAACAAGACCTTTACCAAACGACCTGCGTCCGACGATGAGGCCTCTGTCCCAATCCTGAATAGCGCCTGCAACTATTTCACTTGCCGAAGCAGAACCTTCGCTCATTAGAATAACTAATTTTCCTTCTTTGAAAAAGGCATCGTCGGTTGAAAAAATATCTTGGCGTGGTACCTTATCTCCTTGTGTAAAGATAATCAATTTACCTTTTTCAAGAAACTGGTCGGCTAATAAAAAGGCCATATGCAGAAACCCTCCTCCATTTCCCTGCAGGTCAAGGATAAGATTTTTCATTCCTTTTTTTTTCAGTATAGATATGGAAGTTTTAAAATCATCTAAAGTAGAAGCGGAAAATCGGCTCAGGCGAATGTAACCGGTAGTTGCATCTGACATAAAGGTCGCATCGATGCTGTTATTGGGAATTTTGTCGCGTACAATGTTAAATTCAAGAAAATCAGAAAATAAATCGCGTTTAACCATAATTCGTACCGAAGTGCCTTTTTTACCTCTTATTAGTTTTATTACATCCGAATTAGGCTTCTTTACGCCGGCTATTAACGTATCATCTACCATGATGATACGGTCGCCGGGAAGCAAGCCTACTTTTTCGGAAGGACCTCCTTGAATGACCTCAACAACATAGAGGGTATCCATTAACATATCAAAGGATATGCCGATACCTTCAAAATTAGCTTCTAACGGTTCGTTCATTTTACGAGTTTCTTCGGCGTTTGTATAGGTAGAATGAGGGTCTAATTTTTGTAGCATCGCTTTAATAGCTTCTTCTACTAATTGTGAATTGTCAACATCTTCTACATAGAAACGATTGATGGCAGATAAAGCCGTTCCAAACTTTATAAAATCCGAATCATTCTGAGGATTCCTTTGGCGCTGAGCGGTAATTATACTGTTAGAAAGGATAAAGATAAAGAAGGTAAAAAAAATTTTTTTCATTTTATTTGCGGTATAAAGTGAGAAATAAGTTGTTTATGTTTTATTAATTCGCGTACTAAACTCGAACTGATATGAGCAAATTGAGGTTCTGAAATGAGAAAAACAGTTTCTATACCCGATATTTTGCGGTTAATATCAGCCATGCTCTTTTCATATTCAAAGTCAATATGGTTGCGAAGACCGCGTAATATGAAATTAACACCCGCTTTTTTTGCAAAATCAAGCGTTAGCGTATCATAAGAAATGACTGAAATTCGATTTTGTTTCGCATATAATCTTTCGATAAAGTCTATGCGACTTTCTAATGTATGAAAATTACTTTTTTCAGGGTTGACGCCAATACCTATGATAATCTCATCCGTAAATAATAATGCCCGTTGTACGATAGCATCGTGGGCAACGGTATAAGGATCAAATGTACCGGAAAATAAGGCCTTCTGTTTCATGCTTGAAAAAATTAATCGAACTTACATAGGGTTAATCAGCCAAATCTTCTTCGACTACCAAATTATCTATAATAAAATTCTGACGGTCTAACGTGTTTTTGCCCATGTAGAACTCCATCATTTCCTTTACAAAATAATCTTTTTTCATTTTCACCGGGTCAAGTCGCATGTTGTCTCCGATGAAGTGTTTAAACTCATCGGGCGATATTTCGCCAAGTCCTTTGAAACGGGTAATTTCGGGATTCTTACCTGTTTTTTTTATTGCGGATTGCTTTTCATCTTCCGAATAGCAATAAAAGGTTTTGTGTTTGTTGCGGACGCGAAACAAAGGAGTTTGCAGGATATAAACATGATTCTTACGAATAAGGTCGGGAAAAAACTGAAGGAAGAAGGTGAGTAATAACAAGCGGATATGCATACCATCCACATCTGCGTCAGTAGCTATAATTACCTTGTTATAACGAAGTCCCTCTAATCCGTCTTCAATATTGAGGGCAGCCTGTAACAAATAAAATTCATCGTTTTTATAAACTGTTTCTTTAGTATCGCCAAAGCAATTCAAGGGCTTGCCGCGTAAACTGAAAACGGCCTGCAGGTTGGGGTCGCGACTTTTGGTGATAGAACCGCTCGCCGAATCGCCTTCCGTTATAAAAATACAGGATTTGATCTTGTCATCATTTTTAAAATCATTCAGGTGTATCCGACAATCACGTAATTTTTTGTTATTGATACTAGACTTTTTAGCTTTTTCGCGAGCAATCTTGGTAACACCGGCAATTGCTTTTCTTTCTTTTTCCGATTCGAGGATTTTTTTAAGTAAGGTATCAGATGTTTCCGAATGTTTATGAAGAAAATTATCCAATTCCTTTTTGATGAAATCTCCAATGAATTTAGGTATAGAAGGACCATTAGGACCAATATCCTTAGATCCCAATTTTGTTTTCGTCTGACTTTCAAAAACGGGTTCTTCTACTTTGATACTGATAGCTGCCGTAATGCCGGAACGTATATCCGTATATTCAAAGTTTTTATTGAAATATTCCTTTACAGTTCGACTTACCGATTCGCGAAAAGCAGTAAGATGCGTACCACCCTGCGTTGTATGTTGTCCATTTACGAAAGAATAATATTCTTCTCCGTACTGATTGCTGTGCGTTATAACGACTTCAATGTCTTCGCCTTTCAAATGAATAATGGGATAAAGCGGTTCGGACGTCATGTTTTCGTTCAACAAATCAGCCAAACCGTTTTCAGAACGGAAATTTTTACCGTTGTAGTTAACGGTAAGACCTGTATTAAGGAATACATAATTTTTTATTAGGTTCTCAACAAACTCATCCTTATATTCATAATCAGGAAAAATTTCAGTATCCGGCCTAAAAGAAACAAGCGTACCGTTTCTTTCTTTTGTAGGCACAATAGAAGCATCATTAATGATGTTAGCTTTCTCATACTCAACCCTTTTAGCTTCTTTTTCACGAATGCTTTCAATTAAAAAATAACTACTGAGGGCATTCACAGCCTTAATCCCTACCCCGTTCAAACCGACAGATTTTTTAAAAGCTTTGCTGTCATATTTGGCCCCGGTATTCATTTTGCTCGACACATCCAATACCTTTGACAACGGTACTCCGCGTCCGAAATCCCGGACGGATACTATTCCGTCACGGATTTTGACAGCGATTGTCTTACCGAACCCCATCATGTATTCGTCAACACAATTATCTAATACTTCTTTCAGAAGCACATAAATGCCGTCGTCTGCAAAAGAACCGTCGCCTAACTTACCTATATACATGCCCGGACGTCGACGAATATGTTCGTTCCATTCGAGGGTGATTACTTCCTTGTCTTCGTATGAAATTTCATTATCCTGATACATCTTTAATAAATCGTTCATAATCAAATATGTTTGATAAAAGCCCTCCTCCTTTTGTGATATTCGGTCTTAAAATATTTCCATTGCGACAGCACGGCATTGTTGTTTTCAAGTTCAAGATTGCTTTCAGCATATTCAGCGCCTGCACGTATATATTCAGGAAGTAAATCATTGAATAACAATGAATTTACTCCTTTGTGCTGATATTCGGGCAGTATACCTATTAGATATAAATCTACTATTTTAGGTTTTGAATACAACGCTTTGAGGAGATAGATGAATCCGAATGGGAAAAATTGACCTTTCGCTTTTTGCATAGCACGCGACATGCTCGGCAGCGTGATAGCAAATCCTACCACAGCATCGTCTGCTTCGCGAATGATTATAGTTATGAATCGAAGTTTCAACATCGGTATATACATCTTCACATAGTAATCAATTTGTTTGGGCGTAAGTGGTGTGACGCCGTACAAAGGGGCAAAAGCAGCGTTTAAGGTATCAAAAATCTTGTAGGCATACGGCCATATTTCTTTGCGTTTTTTAAATTTCAATACCCTGAGACCATATTTTCTCTTTACTATCTCACCAATGCGAAGGTGCTTTTCAGGTATGCTGTCAGGAACATAGATTTTTAACTCTCTCCAGTCCAAGTCTTTCTCAAACCCTATACGTTCCAATTGCTTTGGATAATAGGGATAATTATAGATAGAAGCAAACGTACCCAACTGGTCAAATCCTTCTATCAACATCCCTTCGTGGTCTAAATCGGTGAAACCAAGCGGCCCATGTAGCGCCGTCATTCCTCTTTCTTTTGCCCAACGAATGACAGCCCCAAAAAGCGAATCAACGACTTCATCATCGTCTATAAAATCAACAAATCCGAATCGTGCATGTTTTTGGTTTCTAATGCGGTTACTCTCGTGCACAATAATTCCCGCTATACGACCCGCTATCTTGCCATCTTTGTAGGCGAGAAAATAGATAGCGTCACAAACTTCGAAAGCCGGATTCTTATCTTTTGACAAAGTCATCATCTCTTCGTCAATCAGCGTAGGCACATGATATGGGTTCCCCTTATAAAGCTCGTAGTTAAACTTCACGAACTTCCGTAAATCCCTCTTAGTCTTTACTTCTTTAATTTCAACTACCATAAATACAAGTTTTAAGGCAACAAAGATAGATATATTAATTGATAATTGAGAAATGAGAAATGAGAATTTTTTTATGATCTCAAAAAATAGTTTGAGACTTTAAAATAATCTTGGATATAAGTTGAACTATTGAAGCAACGACAACAGCAAACGCTCGATATCCATCTTCATTTGAGTTTGAGAGCAAGAAAAGTTATTGACAAGTATGGCAACGGCGTAAACCGTATTATCTAACGTTACATAACCCGCATAGCAGCGGACACGACTCATACTGCCACTTTTAAGGCGTGTTATTTCCTGTAAACGACTACCTCTTAACGTATTTGAAACAGTACCCTCCATGCCTGCACGCGGCAAAGATTGAAAAAATGATTGGGAGACGGGCGATTGGGTATACATGTAAGATAGAAGGTCGCATAAAAAGGAAGCGGTTAGCTTGTCGGCTGTAGCTAATCCGCAACCATCATACATCCATAAGGAAGAAGTGTTCAATCTCTTTTCCTCCCAATGTTGCTTCAGCTTCAGGACGCCTTTATCGAACGATGATGTTAATTCTTGGGAACGTCCTTTTTGAGAGGATGTAACTTCTTCTTTGTTAATAAGTTTTAACCCGATGGTTTTTAATAAAACATCCGCATAAAGATTATGGCTGACATGATTTGTTATTCGCACTAACTCTCGCATTGGAGGCGAATAAGTTACGACTAAAATCTTGCGTTCGCGCGTATAAGAGAAAAGGTTTGACGACAAAAGGCGATAATTTGAAGGAGCATCACCTACCCCAATGGCCGATTTTTGCAATTGTTTGGTAAGGTATTGCGCTAAAAAAAGGGAGGGTTCGGGGATGTCGCCTTTCAGTTGGTATTCATTACGGTAAGACGGGACGACGCCGAAAAGATAGCGTTCATTGACATGAGGTAAACCGATAATATAAGAGCTGTCACTATCTGTTTGGGAAGTAATCAGGTAGTTGTGGAAAAGCAGCGAAGGCATTTCGGGTTCAGTTTTAAGGATGAGAGGTTTACATGCCGGCGCTTCCGTTTTGAGGTAAAGCGTGTAGCGATTATCAAAAACGTTCAATCCATAGCTACCCTGACCGTAGTAACTTCCTAGGTCTTCGCGCATCCACTTCATGGATACACCTTCAAGATCGAAGATGCTTTCATCGGCTATCACCGAACCGGTTATGGAACATATTCCGGCCTGTTTGATAGCAGTTACCCACTCTCGTATAGTTTTGTCGCGATCTCGACCCATTTCGGACGAACCAAGTGTAGGGTCTCCGCTCCCGATGATATAAATGTTACCATAAAGCGTGCTGTCCTTTATTTCACCGTCGTACACGATTGTAGTCTCATACCTGAAATTTTCCCCAAAAACTTCGAGCGCCGTAGCCGTAGTTACCAACTTCAGTACGGAAGCAGGAATTATTTCCCTATTAGCATCATAGCGGTAGATAGCAGTGTCACTTTGAACGTCTTTTATCATGAAAGATACGGAAGCGCCCTGCATATAAGGCGTCGAAAGAAAACGATCGAGCGCAGGATGTGTCTGTGCAGCGCTAAAAGCATAAAGTAAGCCCAATAATAAAGTAGCAACTATTCTCATCACTTGTTTATTTGGGGACAAAGATAAGATAATTTTAGGAGTATACTAAAGTGCTAACCCCTATACTTTAAGGAAAATTTATTTTTATGTGTTACAATTGAAAAATTCCTTGTACCTTTGCTCTAAATTAATTCATTTCAAAATTTGTAAGCGATAGTTTATATGGCACGTTTTATTGACCCAAAGCATGATTTAAAATTAAAGAGAATAACAGGTAGACACCCTGAATTGTTGAAAGTAGTAAAGAAAATTTGTTTCTGTACTATTTTCACCGTTGCCGTAGTTGCAGGACTATTAGTAATAATGACAAGTTGGTTTTATATCACGTGTCCTGTCTATTCGTTTGAAGAACCGAAACCGTTCTTCGGAACTTCATTTTATAATCCTTATCAAACGATAAGTGATGACGCTTGGAAAAAATGTGTATTTCATGTACATACAAAAAATTGGTTAGGTCTTACCAACGGAGAAAGTTCGGATGAGGAGATGATAGATGCTTACAGGCAGTTGAATTTCGATGTAATAACCATTTCAGATTATATGAAAATTAATAATTCGCGCGCGTACTTAAATATATTAAAAAGAGAAAAAGAAAGAGGGTGGGGTAGGATGGAACAATCTGACATGCTACTGTATATCCCTGCATATGAGCATGGATACAATATTAAAAAGGCACATCAATTAGCCTTAGGCGCAAAACGCGTTGTATGGCGTGATTATTTCTTTCCTCAAAATCTACATCAGAAGCAGCATATTATTGATGTATTGAAGAAAAACAGCAGGCTTGTCGCCATCAATCATCCAACCATGCGTAGCAGTTATCGTCAGAATGATTTCACCTATTTGTCGGGATATGATTTATTGGAGGTTCAAAACGGTACGCACCTGTCTGAGGCAACATGGGATAAGGCGTTATCAAACGGTCATCCGGTATGGTTGATAGCCAACGATGATTCCCATTCGGTCAGTCCGGAACGTTTACAGCGGGAAGTTACCTTTGTAAATATACCTCAATCCGCCGATAACCCAAACGATAAGCTTCCGCCGTCAAGTAGTGACATCTTAAAATACCTTGAACAAGGCGTTGCTTTTGGTGTTCATTTCCCCCGAAATAAACAGTCGACAATGCAGGAAAAAATTGAAGAATCATTAAAGGTGTCGTTTCCGGTATCCATACAGATACTTGATGATACTTTACATGTCGTTTGGCAACAAACAATGCAACGAATCGATTTTATAGGAGACAACGGACGACTGTTAAAAACGATAACCGATAGTGATGCCGCTTTTTATCCGGTTCGTCTTCAGGATTCATATGTTCGGGTAAAACTAACTTCGCCCGATGGGCTTGTTTATTACCTGAACCCAATTATTCGTAGTTCGGAAAATATGCCTGAAAAACAATCACTAAGCCATATAGATACACATAAAACTTTTTGGAAACGGACTTTTTTTGCGCTATCTTTTGGAACATTTTTTCTTCTAATAGCCATAAAATTTCACCGTTCAGTTTTCAAATTAATAAAGAAAAATGTTAACTAATGCAATATTTTCATAAAAAAATAATATTATATACCATTTTTGAAAAATATACCCTACTTTTGTCGGATAAAGTAAAATAATTGACGTATGAAACAAACTTGTACTTCCTCACACCCAAGCGATAATGAAAAAAATTTCATTGTTCATTTTTTTAAAAAATCGATTTTAATATCTTTGCTACTCTTTTTATCGATTTCCCTCATAGCTCAAAATCAACAAAATGAAGAGAATAATTCGATAGAGATATTACCTTTAGACCCAAAACTGCGCTTCGGACGTTTGGACAATGGATTAACATATTACATCCGGCACAATGAAGCGCAGAAAGGACGGGCTGATTTTTATCTGGTACATAATGTCGGTTCAATGCAGGAAGAAGACAATCAACGCGGATATGCGCATTTTTTGGAACACATGGCGCTTAGAAGTTCAAAGAACTTTCCTGAAAAAAGCGGAATTAAAGGATATACGGAAAGTAGAGATTTGAAAACAGAATTATATACAAGTTTTGATGAATCGGTTTACAGTATATTGGATGTACCCTCTAATAATCAGGGTATAATTGATTCCTGTTTGCTTATACTGCACGATTGGACATCTTTTCTCTTATTGGAGAGTGATGCGATAGGAGAAGAACGTAATGCGGTACGGGCAGAGTGGCGGGTAAAACATACCCCGATGATACGTTTATTAGAAAAGCAATTGCCCGTCATGTACCCCAATACCAAATATGGCACACGACTGCCCGTAGGCATTATCGGTATCATAGAAAATTTTCAGAGAAAAGATTTTTTAGATTTTTATAAAAAATGGTACGTAACTGACTTGCAAGCTGTTATCATTGTAGGCGATATCGATGTTGATAAGATAGAAGAGAAGATAAAAATCACATTTTCAGATATATCCAACGATAAAGACCTACAACTGAAAGAGTTTTATATAGTGGCTGATAATGATTTTCCGATTGTTTCTATCACGACAGAAAAAGAAGAAGAAAATACGACACTAACGATTTACTATAAGCATGAAACGCTACCTTTCAGGTTGAAGGGAACCATCGCTGATTTTATATCAAACTATTCAAGGGAGATACTATGTCAGGTCGTGAATGAAAGATTAAAAGCACGACTTAAAGCGCCAAACACCCCCATTATTACGGCATCGGCAAGTAATAGAAATTACTATATTTCAAAAACTAAAGATTCATGGACTTTATCCTGTAAATTAAAACAAAACGATATAGCAGGCGCGATGAGAGTCTTAATTGAAGAAACAGAGAAACTAAGAAAATCAGGCATCACCGAAATAGAATATGAACGGGCAAAAGAAAAAATATTCAAAGCATACGAGACAGCTCTCAATAATAGGGATAAATATCCTAATAATAAATTAGCAAACAATTACATAAATCATTTTCTAAATGGTGATTACACGCCGGGAATAGAAATAGAATATGAAATGATGCATAAAATAGCTTCCATTTTTGAAGTAGAAATAATTAATAATTATATTCGTTCAATCTTTAAAGAGCACAACTATAGCAAAAATATCATTATTACCCTGACAGGTCCTAATGATGACAAAATAATATACCCTACAGACGAGGAATTGATAAAAATTTATATAGATGCCTGCGACGAAATAGTAAGAGAGAATTATGAAGAAATAAATAATACAATACTGATTCCCGAACTACCCGCACCCGGTAAAATAATAGAAGAAAATGAAAATGAAATATTGGGGACAACGAATTATAAGTTAAGTAATGGGATACAAGTGATAGTGAAAAAAACAAAATTAAAGAAAAACCAGATTTTAATGTCGGCAATTAGTCCGGGCGGTACCAGCCAATTCAAAGATGAAAAGGATATTTTGAATCTAAAAATGATTAATACTTCAATAAAATTTAGTGATTTAGGGGAATTTAAAGCAACAACTCTAAACAGATATTTAGATTTCAATAAAGTTTCATATAAAGCAGGTTTAACCGAATCTTCGGAAGTCATAAATGGAGAAGCAACACCTGAAACTCTAAAAACCTTATTTGAAGTAATTTATCTTCAATTTGTAGGAATTAACGCAAATTATGATGCCTTTTCAGCAGCAAAACAGGGCATTACAACCCAATTAGAAACCCAGAACAAAAATCTATCTACCATATTTAATGATAGCGTATTTTCAATAGCATTCAATAAAAATCCCCGCACGAACCGACTAAAGGCAAATGATTTAGAGTTAATCGATTATAATAGAATTATAGCGATGTATAAAGATAGATTTGCAGATGCTTCGGATTTTGTTTTTACATTCGTGGGTGATATCGATCAACAAGCAATTCGTGCGCTAATAGAACAATATTTAGCTACATTACCCTCGCTGAATAGAAAAGAAGAACCCAATGAAAGTCAAATCGTTCCTTTTCAGAAAGGAACGATCGTAAAACATTTCTCCCAAGATACAATAGAAAGCGTATCAAAAAGTGCGCTATTGTATACAGGCAAAATGCCATATAATCTTAAAAATCTGATTATATCACAATATATTAATAACATACTCGAATTGACATTCTATGAAAAGCTCCTGCCTTATGGCAGTGTGATTACTAATCTTTTCACAGGTGTTGAGTTGTATGACTTCCCCGAAGGAAGAACATCAATACAAATTTTCATTGAATCCAGTCCCGATACCCAAAATAAAATAATCGAAATCGTAAAAGGAGAAATAACCAAACTAACAAATGAAGGCCCTAATGAAAGTGTTTTTATAAGATCACTTAATGCGATACTTAAAAAACGGTATGAGATTTTAGAAACGAATGATTATTGGTTAAATATTATAAGCGCCTATTACTCAAATAATTTTGACAGTCATACCGATTATGAGCAAATATTGAAAAGCATAACGCAAGAGGATATAAAAGCCTTCACAAAAGAGTTTATAAATCAAGGCAATGTTATTGAAGTTGTGATGAATGCAAAATAGTAGTTAAAGCCCTTGATGAAGTTATGACATTATAGATAAAGTAGTTGAAACGCCCTTAAAGAAACAAAAGTAATATGTCCAAAACAGTTGAAACTCCCTTAATGAAGCAATATTACGACATAAAGTCGAAGCATCCTGACGCGATTTTGCTTTTCAGGGTCGGCGATTTCTATGAAATGTACGGAAATGATGCTGTCACAGGCGCTGGGATACTCGGCATCATACAAACGAAACGATCAAACGGAAGCGCCGCCGATGTAGCCATGGCCGGTTTCCCGCATCATGCTTTGGATACTTACCTCCCTAAACTGATTAGAGCAGGAAAGAGAGTGGCAATATGCGACCAGTTGGAAGACCCGAAGTTTGCTAAAAAAATCGTTAAAAGAGGAATAACCGAAATTGTCACTCCCGGACTATCTATCAATGATAACATATTGAACAACAAGGAAAATAACTTTCTTGCTGCCATACATTTCGGAAAAGCAGTGTCCGGAATCGCATTACTCGATATATCTACGGGAGAATTTATGGCTGCCGAAGGATTAACCGAGTATGTAGATAAATTGCTGAATAATTTTGCGCCAAAAGAAGTGTTAGTCGAACGAAATAACCGCCAACTATTTGAAGAAAAATTCAATTTACGTACTCTTCTTTACCCGTTGGACGATTGGATATTCGTAGAAAATACAGCAAGGGATCGTTTGATGAAACACTTTGATGTTACTACTTTGAAAGGCTATGGCGTGAACGATTTTCACGAAGGTCTCATCGCCGCCGGGGCAATTCTCTATTATTTGGACTTGACCCAACAAAAAAATGTAAGCCATATAAACACATTAACACGCATAGAAGAAGATACCTTTGTCAGGTTGGATAAATTTACAATACGAAACCTCGAACTGTTGAATCCAATGAACAGAGAAGGAGTTTCGTTATTGGATGTGATAGATAAAACGATTTCACCGATGGGTGGACGATTATTACGTCGATGGTTAGTTTTCCCTTTAAAAGATGTCAATAAAATAAAAGAACGACAACAAGTAGTTGAATCCTTTTTCAGACATAACGATTTAGCAGACGAAATAGAAGGATTATTTTCACAAATAGGCGATTTGGAACGTATAATTACAAAAGTAGCAGTCGGTCGCGTCAATCCGAAAGAAATAATACAACTGAATATCGCGCTTAAAACGATTGATCCGATAAAGAAACTTTTCGAAAATAGCGAAAATGAATTTCTGAAACGCCTAAGTGATAACCTTGATCCTTGTTTAGCCATTCAGGAACGTATTGAAAAGGATATACAACCTAACCCGCCTTTTTTGATAAATAAGGGAGGTATTATTGCGAGTAATGTGAGTGAGGAACTCGACGAATTACGAAATTTAGCCTATTCAGGGAAAGACTATCTGCTTAAAATACAAAAAGAAGAAACAGAACGTACCGGAATATCAAGTTTAAAGATTGCATTCAACAGCGTATTCGGCTATTATATTGAAGTCAGAAATACGCACAAAGACAAAGTACCACCTGAATGGATTAGAAAACAAACATTAGTAAATGCTGAAAGATACATTACTGAAGAACTGAAGGAGTATGAAGATAAAATTCTGGGTGCAGAAGAAAAAATTTTCAACTTGGAAGAACAGCTGTTCAGAGAAATAATAACTGAAATTGGGAAGTTTGTGGCAATTATAAAAAACAATGCAAATCAGATTGCCCAGATCGATTGTCTGCTTTCATTTGCGCGCACCGCCAGAGCAAATAATTATGTATGCCCCATAGTCGATGATTCTGAAATAATTGATATAAAAGGAGGACGACATCCGGTTATCGAAAAACAACTACCTCCTGAATCACCCTATATCGCCAACGATGTATATTTAGACCGGACAAAACAACAAATAATAATCATAACAGGCCCCAACATGTCAGGCAAGTCCGCTTTGTTACGACAAACGGCATTAATAACATTGATGGCGCAAATGGGAAGTTTCATCCCCGCCGAGAGTGCCCGTATCGGATATATAGATAAAATTTTTACCCGTGTAGGCGCATCAGATAATATATCGCTTGGCGAATCGACCTTTATGGTGGAGATGACCGAAGCGTCGGAAATTCTCAATAACCTGTCTCCAAGAAGCCTTGTCTTATTCGATGAACTCGGACGAGGAACAAGTACCTACGACGGCATTTCAATTGCTTGGGCTATCGTCGAATATATTCATGAACATCCAAAAAATAGTGCAAAAACCTTATTTGCAACCCATTATCATGAGATGAACGAAATGGAACATACATTTAAAAGAATTAAAAATTTTAATGTATCAGTAAAAGAAGTCGACAATAAGGTGATTTTCATGCGAAAACTTATGCCTGGTGGCAGCGCGCATAGTTTTGGAATCCATGTTGCCCAAATGGCAGGCATGCCTAAGAGTATCGTCAAACGTAGCAATGAAATTTTAAAACAACTCGAAACGGATAACCGACAACAAGGAATTAAAAAGAAACCGATTAAGAAAATTGCATCATCCTACGAAGGTTACCAATATAATCTGTTTCAATTGGATGACCCCGTCCTTTGTCAAGTAAGAGACGAAATACTCAATTTAGATGTTAACAACCTGACACCCATGGAATCAATGAACAAACTCTATAATATAAAAAAAATTATAACCGGCAAATCATAAAAATTAACGATGATACTCAACTATATATGGGTAGGATTTATATTAATTGCCTTTGTAGTAGCCTTATGCAAATTAATATTTTTAAACGACGCCGAAGTCTTTAATCTAATCATTTCTTCTACTTTCGATTCGGCAAAAACCGGATTTGAAATTTCAATCGGCCTCACCGGTATTCTTTCTCTATGGCTCGGACTTATGAAAATAGGCGAGAAATCCGGCCTAATCCATTCATTCGCACGTTTTGCCTCACCCGTCTTCAGTAAACTTTTCCCCGATATACCCCCAAACCACCCGGCTGCAGGCTCTATTTTTATGAATATTTCCGCCAATATGCTTGGATTGGATAATGCCACAACACCTATCGGACTGAAAGCCATGCAACAGTTGCAAACACTCAACGACAAAAAAGATACCGCAACAAATGCTATGATAATGTTTCTAAACATTAACGCTTCAGGCCTGACCATAATACCGATAACCATTTTGATGTATCGCGCTCAATTGGGGGCGGCAAATCCAACGGACGTTTTTGTACCGATTCTTTTGGCTACCTTCATTTCAACAATAGTAGCAATATTGACTGTTTGCTTCGTACAAAAAATTAATATACTCCAAAAAAACTTAATTTTGTTTTTTACAGGCATAATCGTCTTTATCGGAGGTTTACTTTTTCTGTTTAGAACTTTACCGCCAGATAAAGTGTCACTTTATTCATCACTATTTGCAAATTTACTACTTTTTACAATTATTTGCGGTTTTTTGCTCGCAGGAATAAGAAAAAAAATATCCGTTTACGACACTTTCATTTTAGGGGCAAAAGAAGGCTTTCTAACAGCCGTAAAAATAATTCCATACTTAGTTGCCATACTCGTTGCGATAGGCGTTTTTAGAGCATCTGGTGCAATGGGTTTTTTAATTGACGGAATATCGTGGATTACAGCTCTTTGCGGAGTTGATACATCGTTTGTAGAAGCATTACCCACCATTTTTATGAAACCATTGAGCGGTAGCGGCGCAAGAGGGATGATGATTGAAGCCATGAAAACTTTCGGAGCTGATTCTTTCGTCGGTCGTCTTGCCTGTATTGCACAAGGTGCAACTGATACTACTTTTTATATCGTCGCTGTATATTATGGCTCTGTCGCTATACGCAATACACGACATACAATTCCATGCGCTTTATTGGCCGACTTAGTCGGCGCAATAGCCGCAATAACCATTGCATACATCTTCTTCTCGGTCCCTTAATTTCAAATTAGCATAAACAATGATAAGATACAACGCATTAAATGTCAAAATGCCAAAATTCCCCAAAAGAGTCGTTTCAAATTGGATAAAATCAGTAGCAGATATTTATAAAAAGAGGGTAGGGGACATCTCATATATATTTTGTTCAGATGACGAAATTTTAGAACTGAACCAAAAATATCTGTCACACAATTATTACACCGACATCATAACATTTGACTATACCAATGATGATATAATCGCCGGCGATATTTTTATCAGCTTAGATACGGTATCTACAAATGCAATGAAGTATTATAAAAATTTTGAGCAACATGGACTACATAAATCACTACAACTAAAAATAAATTTCAAACAGGAACTATACAGGGTAATGATACACGGCATATTACATTTGTGCGGAATAAAAGACAAAACAAAGAAAGAAAAAACCAAAATGAGGGAAAGAGAGACACAAGCTTTAAAAAATCTATTGGTTTCAAATAATTACCTAAATAATCAAAGTAATGAAGTTCAATTATGATGTCATTGTAATCGGAGGAGGGCATGCAGGATGTGAAGCAGCTGCAGCAGCTGCAAATTTAGGTTCGCAAACATTGCTTATCACAATGGATATGAATAAAATAGCCCAAATGAGCTGTAATCCGGCCATAGGCGGAATCGCGAAAGGTCAGATTGTAAGAGAAATAGATGCTTTGGGAGGTTATATAGGAATTATCGCAGACCAAACTGCAATTCAATTTAGAATGTTAAACAAGAGTAAAGGACCGGCAATGTGGAGCCCAAGGTCACAAGGCGACCGATTGCAATATATTAAAACTTGGATTAAAATACTTGACAATATTCCAAATCTTTTTATTTGGCAGGATACAGTATGCCAACTACTTATTAATGAGAAACGAAACTTTGTCTATGGTGTAAAGACGCTTCTTGGCGTAGAATTTTTATCGTCAACAGTTATCCTGACAAATGGCACTTTCTTAAATGGAGTCATGCATATAGGAAAGACACGTTTTGCGGGTGGACGTTTATCAGAACCGGCATCATACGGCCTAACAGAACAACTTATTTCATTACATATACATGCAGATAGAATGAAAACAGGCACTCCACCACGCATTGACAGCCGAAGTATTGATTTTGATGAATTAACAGAACAACAAGGAGACACCGATTTTCATAAATTCTCTTTTTTAGATAACGTAAAACGTAAACTAAAACAATTAAGTTGTTGGACTTTATTTACTAATGAAGCTTGTCATAACGTCCTAAGAGAAGGACTGCCCGAATCACCACTCTATAATGGACAGATTCAAAGTAAAGGCCCAAGATATTGTCCAAGTGTAGAGACAAAAATTTTAATTTTTCCAAACAAAACCCAACACCAATTATTCTTGGAACCCGAAGGAGAAGATACAAACGAATATTACCTGAATGGATTTTCTACTTCATTACCACTTTCGATACAATTAAAAGCTTTAAAACAAATACCGGCATTACGCGACATAAGAATATACCGTCCCGGCTATGCAATAGAATATGATTATTTCGACCCAACACAGTTGTATCATTCATTAGAATCCAAAATAATTAATAATCTTTTTTTTGCCGGGCAAGTAAATGGAACAACAGGATATGAAGAAGCTGCCGGACAGGGATTAATTGCCGGCATCAATGCCCATTTAAAATGCAACGAATGCGAACCATTTGTTTTATCACGGGATGAATCGTATATTGGAGTCTTAATAGATGATTTAGTAACTAAAGGAGTAGATGAACCTTACCGCATGTTTACTTCTCGTGCCGAGTATAGAATCTTACTCCGCCAAGATAACGCAGATATTCGACTAACAGAGAAAGCATTTAATTTAGGTTTAGCTAACCGATTTCGTTTTAATCTATTAGATAAAAAAAGAGAACATATAAAATCTTTAATGTTGTTTGTTGAAATGTTCCACGTGAAACCAAGCAATGCAAATGAATTCCTTATGGCAAAACAGACTGCGCCACTCTTACAGGGATGTAAACTGATCAATCTCATTAAACGACCACAAATCACATTATCTGAATTAGCCGAAATTATTCCGGAGCTGAAATGCGAAACTGAAAAGATTCCTTTCAACAGAAGAGAAGAAATAATGGAAGCAGCAGAAATTTTAATGAAATACAATGGTTATATAAAACGCGAGAAGCTAATAGCAGAAAAAATATCAAGATTAGAAAATATTTCGATCAAAAATATTTTCAATTACGAATCAATTCATTCTTTGTCTATAGAAGCAAGGCAAAAGTTGAATCGCATAAAACCCGAAACGATTGCACAGGCAAGCCGAATTCCTGGAATATCCCCAAGCGATATTAATATACTATTAGTTTTATTAAATCGTTAATATTCAGTTTAAAAAGGGAGTAATTGTTTCACGTGGAACATGGTTTTTGTAAGACTATCCCTATAAAGTTTGAAAATTCCGAAGATAAAGACAATAGTCAAATATATAAAAATGAGCACAAAAGATAATGAACATATTAGCCTTATTACAGCCGCTCTGCCTGAGCTGCCGGGTTGTTATCAGTTTTTCGATGAAAAAGCTGTTATGATTTATGTTGGGAAAGCAAAGAATTTAAAGAAAAGAGTGTCCTCCTATTTTAAAAAAGAACATACGGATAAAAAAACAAGGGTGCTCGTAAGACAAATAAGAGACATCAAATATATCATAGTTGATTCGGAAGAAGAAGCGCTTTTATTGGAAAATAATCTGATAAAGCATCATCTTCCCCGTTACAATGTGATGCTTAAGGACGATAAAACATATCCATATATAGTTATAAAAAACGAGTATTTTCCGCGAATATACCAAACAAGAAATGTTGTTAAGGACGGTTCTCATTATTTTGGGCCATATGCGTCTGTTTATACTGCAAAGACAATGCTCCAAATGATAAAATCTATCTACAAAATACGCACGTGTAAAAATCCGCTGACACCTGAATCTATAGCTCATGGGCGATTTAAAGTTTGCCTGGAATACCATATCAAACGCTGTAACGCTCCCTGTACAGGTTTGATTTCACTAAATGATTATAATGAACAAATTGTTGAAATTACAGATATTATAAAAGGTAACAGTTCACGCATAACATCCGTTTTGTTAAATCAAATGCAGCAGTTAGCGCAAGAAATGCGCTTTGAAGAAGCACAACAACTGAAAGAGAAATATGATGTGATAGAAAATTATCGTTCTCATTCAACGGTTGTTACTGATTCGATGCATAATATGGATGTGTTTTCGTTTGATGAAAATGAAAAATCAGCCTTTATAAACTATCTGCATATTAGTAACGGTGCCGTAGTGCACGTTTATACGATTGAATACAAAAAAAGATTGGATGAGCCGAAAGAAGAAGTGCTTAGTTTGGGTATTGTTGAAATGAGAGAGCGGTTTAACAGTGTTGCGCGTGAAATAATAGTTCCCTTTTTGCCGGATGTAAAATTATCAGAACAAGTAGTTTATACCATTCCTCAAAGAGGTGATAAGAAAAAAATTTTGAATCTATCAATCCAAAATGTAAAGCAATACAAGGTAGATTGCTTGAAAAGAGCCGAGCAGTTAAATCCCGAACAACGTACGACACGGTTACTTAAATCAATTCAAAATGACTTGCACTTACCCGTCTTACCAATGCACATCGAATGCTTTGATAATTCAAATATACAGGGCACAAATCCGGTTGCGGCTTGTGTAGTTTTTAAAAAAGGTAAGCCGTCTAAAAAGGACTACCGTCATTTTCATATCAAGACCGTAGTAGGCCCCGATGATTTTGCTTCTATGAAAGAGGTCGTAACACGTCGATATGCTCGCTTACTTGAAGAACAACAACCATTGCCTCAATTGATTGTAATAGACGGAGGAAAAGGACAATTGAATGTAGCAGTACAGGTATTGAAAGAACTTAACTTGGAAGATACAATTTCGGTTATCGGATTGGCAAAACGAATCGACGAGATTTTTTATCCGGGCGACGCTGACCCACTTATACTTAAAAAAACCTCAGAGACATTAAAAGTGATACAACGATTACGCGATGAAGCGCATCGTTTTGGTATCTCATTTCATCGTAAGTTAAGAAGTAAAAAACAAGTCATTTCCGAATTAGATACTATAAAGGGAATTGGAGAAAAGACAAAAGCAGTTTTACTAAAGAAATATAGAAGTGTAAAACGATTGAAAGAAATTAATGAAAGCGAGCTAATCGAATTAATCGGAAAATCGAAAACAGAAATACTTTTATTAGGATTGAAATAGTATGAGAACAGTTATACAAAGAGTTATTTACGCTTCGGTTAGCATTGACGGAGCAATGAAATCAAAGATAGGAAAGGGGATATTAATCTTTCTTGGTATAGAAGATGCGGATAATAAAGATGATATCGAATGGTTGACAAAAAAAATCAGTAATTTACGCATATTCGATGATGCGGAAGGAGTAATGAATAAATCAGTGTTAGAAGTTAATGGAGAGGTACTTGTCATTAGTCAGTTTACGCTTCATGCGCTGACAAAAAAGGGGAATCGTCCTTCCTACATTCGCGCTTCAAAACCGGATGTAGCTATACCTATCTATGATATGTTCTGTGTGGAAATGAGCCGACAACTGGGTCGGAAAGTAGAAACAGGCATTTTCGGCGCCGATATGAAAGTCGAACTGTTAAATGATGGCCCTGTTACAATATGGATAGACACCAAAAACAAAGAATAAAAAATGAATGGATTGACGATAAGAGAAGCTCAAAAGCAAGTAGATGAATGGATTAAGAAGTTCGGAGTGCGTTACTTTAACGAATTGACCAACCTCGCGTTACTAACTGAAGAGGTAGGAGAATTAGCGCGCATCATTTCGAGAACATATGGAGAACAATCATTCAAAGATAGCGACCCAAGGAGTAATATTGCCGATGAAATGGCAGATGTAATGTGGGTGTTGATCTGTTTGGCAAATCAAACCGGAATAGACCTAACAGAAGCTTTTGAGAAAAATTTAAATAAAAAAACGGAAAGAGACAGCGAAAGACATAAGAACAACCTAAAACTTAACAGGTACGCTGTGAAAGAAAATCCGCCAACAGAAGCAGGCTGTAGCGAGCTTCCGATTCGGGAAAGCGATTGATAATTTTAACAGCTTTTTGTTTAAAATCCAACAACCTTTGTTCAGCATATTCTATGCCTTGAAACTGCTTGGCAAAATTGATTAAAGCGTTGACATTCTCCGACGTATAATCCTGATTATCAATAATTGAGATGAATTTTAAGCGGTCTTTTTCAGGAGCGTTTTTAAGTGCATACAAGAGTGGGAGGGTAATTTTCCCTTCCCGAATGTCATTTCCGGTAGGTTTGCCGATGTTGGCCTCGATGTAATAATCGAAAATATCATCCTTAATCTGAAAGCAATAACCCAAATATTCCCCAAACAAGCGACATTTATCGACTGTCTCAGAGGGAGCATTAACTGAGATAGCTCCGATTTCGGAACAGGCAGAAATAAGTGTAGCTGTTTTTTTACGTATCATACGAAAATAGTCACTTTCATCAAGTGTACGTTTTTCTGTGTTATTAATTTGTAAAAGCTCGCCTTCCGACAATTCGCGACAAACCCTTGCGATGGTTTTGATAATCGAAAGGTTACCTAATTCGACTGCATTGATGATAGAGCCTGAAAGAATGTAATCACCTGTCAGAACGGCAATTCGGTTATCAAAAATAGCATTGAGAGAAGGTACGCCTCGACGCTGTTTGGTTTCGTCAATCACATCGTCATGGATGAGAGTGGTAGTATGTAAGGTCTCTATGATTACTGCTGCTTCCTGTGTTACCTTTGTCGGTTCACCGCATGCTTTAGCGGTCAGAAGTAAGAGTAAAGGGCGAATATGTTTACCATTAGTAAGCAAAACTTGCTTTATTGCAGATTGCAGCAAAGGGATATCACTATGAAGTATTCTTTCAAAGTCAGCCTCAAATTGTTTATATTCGGGTATAACAGGTTTGACTATTTGTTGTTTATCAATCATTTTTCTTTAATTTCGGGGTCAAAGATAGTGCAAGTTGAGCATAATACAAAAAAAATGAAATTATTTCAGCCCCTGGGATTATCTGAGATCGCGAACATCTCGTCCGCGATAGTCAATGTTGCTTATGAAGGGATATGTATTCCTCAATTTCCCTGTGCATTTTATTGACGTAGTCGTTATTAGGTAATCCTGAAAGGGAGAAACACTCCAACTGAATTTTTTGGGTGACCTCATCAAATTTTAGCCATGTAGCTGCAGAAACACCCCAATTGAAAAAATTCATTTTCGACATAAATTTCAGCACATGCTCTCTGTCATCCGAAAAAGTAATAAACCATTTTTTTGAGATTTCTGATTTCAAATAGCTGAAATCAAATCCTGGCGGCACATCAATCTCGGATGAACGAATAAATTTAAAGGAAGGCTTCTCGCTATTATTGCTATCGATATATTTAGTCAGGGGGAAAAAGAAATATATGCCAAATACGCCCACCGACCATAATAAAAGATAAGTTATGAAGCCTACAATCCTGCTATCCGTAAAGATAAAGTCTTTACCGTGCAGTGTGATGATGAGATAATGTAATCCCACACTCAATAATAAAAGTGAAATAACGATAACACTCCAAAGTTGAATCAATTTTCTTTTCATAAGTACATATAATTATGGATAATAAGTATTCTAAATCATGTAGCGCAACGAATATTTGATACTGTAAAAGCTGCTCAAATTATGCGTATCGTCCACAAAAGTAAATTTTTTTTTTGAAACTACCGAAGTTGTAGAAATTTTTTTTAATTTTACGCTTTGATAGAGACTTTTTTCTGCTGTGCGAAGTCGTCTGTTTGATGATTTGTAAATTGATAATTAACAGGATAATTATTATGAGGTTGTTGTTAGTTGATGCTTATGCGCTGATTTATCGCGCTTATTATGCTTTTATCAAAAACCCGCGTATCAATTCGAAAGGAATGAATACTTCAGCTGTATTCGGGTTTGTGAATACGCTTGAAGATGTAATGAAGCGGGTAGAACCGACACATGTAGCGGTTTGCTTTGACCCGCCGGGGCCTACTTTTCGCCATGAGGCTTTCGAGGCTTATAAAGCGCAACGTGAAAAGGCGCCTGAAGTAATTCATCAGTCAGTTCCCATAATTAAGGATATTATTATGGCTTATCAAATTCCAATACTTGAAGTACCACGGTTTGAAGCCGACGATGTCATCGGGACTGTTTCTAAACAAGCTGAAAAAGAGGGATTTGACGTTTATATGCTGACGCCGGATAAAGATTACGGTCAATTGGTCTCAGCTCACATTTTTCAGTTTCGTCCCAAATTTGGTGGCGACTATGAAACGCTTGGCGTCAAGGAAGTGTTGGAAAAGTACGGATTGACTTCCATCAGCGGAATGATTGATTTATTGGGTTTAATGGGCGATACTTCCGATAACATACCCGGATGTCCGGGAGTAGGAGAGAAGACAGCGCAGAAATTGCTGGAAGAGTTCGGGTCAATTGAAAAATTGCTCGATAATACCGGTCAATTGAAAGGTGGCCTGAAAACGAAGATAGAAGAAAATGTAGAAAAGATACAATTTTCGAAATTTCTTGCAACAATTGTGACAGATGTGCCTGTTCAGTTTAACGCTTCCGATTGTATCCGCAGGATACCTGATAAAAACCGCTTGAAAGAGATTTACACAGAACTTGAGTTCAGGACTTTTTTAACCAAACTCGAAGAGGACGAGCATCCGGCAAAAATGACAGAGGCACAGCGTAAACAAGTCGTTCAAAGTTCACTTTTTTCGAGTGAGGAGATGAATCCAAGCGAAAAGAAACAAAAGCCTCGTGTACAAAGCTCACTTTTCGATGATAATGTATCGACAAGTGATAGGGCAGAAGTGAAAGAGGATAATCTACTCAATATCAGCGACATAACAACAACTCCGCATATCTATTATTTGGCAGATAATGAGGAGAAAATGTCGGAGTGGGCGTCCATTTTAGAAAACAGCCAAGCGTTTAGTTTTGATACCGAAACTGACGGAGCCGACCCGATAGTTTCAAAATTGGTTGGCATGTCGTTTGCGATTAAGGAATTTGAAGCATGTTATGTGCCTGTTCCCGAATCTATGGAGGAGGCACGTAAGATTGTGTCCCGTTTTGCAAAGGCGTTGCAAAATGAGGACATTGGGAAAATCGGGCAAAATATTAAATTTGACATCCTTGTGTTGCATAAATATGGTGTTTACGTCAAAGGGAAATTGTTTGATACGATGATAGCACATTATCTGTTGAATCCTGAATTACGGCATGGCATGGATTACTTGGCGGAAACCTATCTGAAATACCGACCTGTACCGATAGAATCGCTTATCGGCCCAAAAGGGAAGAATCAACGATCAATGCGTATAGTTCCTGTAGAGCAGGTGGCGAATTATGCCGCTGAAGACGCCGATGTGACGTTGCGACTAAAAAACTTCTTTGAACCGAAACTGAAAGAAAACGCGGTGGAATCGTTATTTTATGAGATAGAAATGCCTTTGGTTTATACATTAGCCGAAATGGAGTATTGCGGCGTCAAAATTGACACAAATGCACTGAGCCAATATTCGGTCGTTCTGACGGAAAGATTACAGCTTGTAGAACGTGAAATCTATCAGTTGGCAGGGAGCGAATTTAATATCAATTCTCCGAAGCAGGTAGGAGATATTTTGTTTGAACGCCTAAAAATAACGGATGGTAAAGTCAAGAAAACGAAAACAGGCGGATTCAGCACAAACGAAGGTACGCTTGAAAAACTTCGTTACAAACACCCTATTATCACAAAACTTCTTGATTATAGAGGAATTAAAAAACTATTGAGCACGTATATCGATGCACTTCCGCAACTGATAAACCCTGCAACGGATAAGGTGCATACGTCGTTCAATCAGACGGTTACCTCGACGGGACGTTTGAGCTCAACAAATCCAAACCTTCAAAACATACCTGTTCGTGAGGAAATGGGGCGTGAGATACGTAAGGCCTTTATTCCCGACAACGATGAATGCGTCTTTTTCTCTGCCGATTATTCACAGATAGAACTTCGCGTAATGGCGCATATCAGCGGCGACAGGCAGATGATAGCTGCTTTCAAGCAGGGGGCGGACATCCATACGGCGACAGCGGCTAAGATATATGGAATTCCCGATGAAAACGTTACTTCCGAAATGCGAAGGAAAGCTAAAACAGCTAACTTCGGTATCATTTACGGTATTTCCGTGTTCGGATTGGCTGAACGGCTGAACATCCCCCGCAAGGAAGCGAAAGAACTGATAGACGGTTATTTCAAAACGTACCCCCGCATTCAGGAATATATGACGGAAAGTATCCGTATGGCGTATGACAAGGGTTATGCCGAGACGTTGTATCATCGACGCCGATATTTACCGGATATACACTCCAACAATTCGGTCGTCAGGGGTTTTGCCGAGCGGAATGCGATAAACGCGCCGATACAGGGAAGCGCCGCCGATATCATTAAAGTAGCCATGAGCCGTATACATCAGCGTTTCGAAGCGGAAGGATTAAAAAGTAAGATGATATTGCAGGTACACGACGAGCTTAACTTTAA
>JGI24702J35022_10000056_pt1 | contig 46878 bp, 41 predicted proteins | sample TergutTh196P4_FD_35022 | JGI IMG/M metagenome (IMG submission 35022) | reverse complement strand
CAGATGATTAAAAAAGAGCGGCGGGAGCGCAAAGGAAATGCGCTCCCGCCGCGTGGTTTTCTCCACATAATGAGGCTCTGTGCACTAGTTGCTGACAGTCCCGTACGGCCAGTCGTTGATACCGCCGATATCATGGACCTGCGTGTAGCCCAGCCCGACCAAGGCCTTGGCGGCCTGCTCGCTGCGTTTGCCGCCCAGGCAATGGACAAAGACCAACTGGTCCAAGTCCGGCAGCATTGTCCGGGCCTGATCGGCGATTGTGCCAAGGGGGATGTTGATAGCCCCATCGATCCGGAACTCTTTGAACTCTTCGGGGTCACGGACGTCGACAATCGTGAAATCCGGGCTCTCCGACATCATTTGGTAGGCATCGGCTGGCGATGTCTTACGGTAGACAGCCTTTGGGCCCGCCTCGGCTTGGGGCGGCTGTGCCCCGATGTCTGTAGAGCTACTGCTGGAGCTTAGGACATTCAAGCCCATGATCGAAGACATAATGATGGTGGAAACGATTCTATTCGGCATAATTGCCCCCCTATATTTCTTGTAAAAATACATTACCGTGACGATTATAGACGTTTCAGCGGCCAGCCACTGCCGGTGAGGCCTTAATGTCTCTGATATTTGTCAATTCGTTCCATAACGACGTTGTAACAGTCAAAGTCGTTCAGTACCTTTTCAAACCTTGCGGTACGGGCCCGCAAAAACAGCTCGTTTAGCAAATCGGGGTAGTCCTCCCACATGCATTCGAACATATCGACAAAGGGGAAAGGCCTGTGCATGCCCCCTTGGCCATAGTATGGGAAAGCCGAGCCGTCTTGCCCGCCCCAGCCCCAATAGCCCCTGCCTCTGCCGCCTTGTCTGGAGGCTTCGCTGAGCATGGCGTTTCCTTGGTCGAAAAGCGGCAACAAGCCAGTGATCGCCCGCTGGGCATTGATCGTGAAGTAGAAATTGCTCAGGTGCCTGCCAAAGTTTCCGATAATGGCATCAAAGAACATCATCTGGATAAGCCCCTGCTCGGCCTGGCGGGGAAGGTAGGGTAAAAGGCCCATAAAGGACATTTCACCAGGCTTCGAATATACGGCGTTGGCATCGTCTGACTCGTCGTAGTTAAGCAGGCCCTGGCACCTGCTGAGGTTGTCAGCCGCCAGGATATGGCCTTGGTAGCCGTCGCGGACATCGATGCTGATGCAGCCCCCGGCCCCGAAGATATTGCCGACCTCGATGCGCGCACAGGGGATGTCTAAGGCAGCTGCTATTTTTGAGGCGGCATACTCGCTGAACGCAGACCTTCGCCAATTGCTGTCTGGCTTGAAAAGGCCTTTTTCATGCGTTTGTACATTAATCACCCAAAACATGCTAGGCGTCGTGCCCTTGATCTCTATGCCAGACATTAGCCATTGGTCAGGGTCGATCCAGTCTTGCTCTTCCCACCAGTTCATACGTCACCTCGATATGGCCTTATTCATAAAACACGGTATTTCAGCTTTGGTAAAGATTGTTCGTCTCCCTATGTCAGATAAGCCTCTGACCAGCACCCGATGTGCCTAATCGAAGCGATGTGCTTGCGCTGGTATCTCTGTGTAAAAGTAAAAAAGCTGGTTGGAGTCGCAAAAAGGCTGCCCGTCTATGCTGTGCTGGGAATGCTGCTCAATCAAGGATACTAACAGCTCCCACTCGTCATAGTCGCTGATACCGTTTTGCTGCATCAATATGCCCGACGCCCATTCGGACTGGTCAGGCACAATCCGGTAAATAATGTAGCTGAGGACTTCTTGGCTTTGGTAAGTCTTGTCCAAGTCGTTTAGCCTGGGAATCTGCATGAACCAATACGGGAAGTCAGGTGCGTTGACCATATACCGGAACTGGTACTCGCCTTTCTTGATACGGCTTAGCTTCCCTAACAGGTATGGGCCGTCACCGATGTCTTTGGACATCAGGTAATACGATTCAGCCATCGTCATCCTCCACGCACATACTAAGGAACAGACAAAGGGGCCTGCCTGGGAGCTACGCCCTTGCTTCCTGCTGTCGTTTTCCTTAGATAACTAACTAAGACAACTATAGGGCTTTTACATAAAAAAAACTAGAAATTTACAATACAAATATCTCGCTTTTAGACTGGGTGCCAATACCTGGATTTGGCATTTGCTGGAAAATGTTGCTTTTCGATTTATAAGCGTAACGCTATACTTTGGATAACCTCATTCTTGATCCGGACTTTATAGGTGGACCGACATTTATGACGAGGAGCCCTAGGATTCTGTGGCAGACAGGTATCCTCCCATGTGATGTGGAAGCTGGAAAACACAGTGCGGGCACCCACCTTTTTTAAGTGGTGGGTTCATATCCTACCGGAACCAAGGGTGAGGCATTAAAACCAACACCTCTGAGCAGCCCTTACTGTTCAGAGGTGTTTTGGATAAAGCGCAATTTCGGGATGTGAGTCTGATTAGCGACTTTGGATTTGCTACAATCATTATCCAAGAGCATTAATCAGATAAAAACAAAAAAGGGCATGAAAAGAGTTGTAACTATGGCGTATAAAGCTCCGACTGGCACGGCCGACCTGCTACCAGAGGCTGCACAAAAATGGACACTGATTCAAGAAAAAGCCAACGAGGTCTTCTCCAAATACGGATATCTGCTGATGGAGACGCCTAGCTTTGAACATCTTGACGTTTTCGCGCGAGGCATCGGCGAGGCTACCGATGTCGTCGGCAAAGAGATGTTCTTGGTCTTCTCCAGACAAAACCTGGACGAGCTGCGTGGTGGCGGTGCGCTGGCCGGCGATATCCTGGCACTGCGTCCGGAAGGCACAGCAGGGGTGGCGAGGTCGGTAGTCCAGCACAGCCTGGTATCGCCCGGTGCGACAGCGCTGAAGGTCTACTACACCGGTTCGATGTACCGGTACGAGAGGCCGCAAAAGGGCCGCTTGAGGGAGTTCCACCAAATCGGCGTGGAGTGTATCGGGGCCGCCGAGCCGACAGCCGATGCTGAAGTGATCGAGATGATGATGCGCTTTTTCGTCGGTCTGGGCATCCCCGAGGCTAGTATGCAGCTAAAGATCAATTCAATGGGAGACGAGCACTGCCGTCCGGCATACCGCGCGATCATCCGGGATTTCATCTTGGGCCACCCTGAGCTTTGCGAGGACTGCGCGCGGCGGGCCGATACCAACCCTTTGCGGGCCTTTGACTGCAAGAACGAGCGTTGCCAGGCGGTCTTAAACGAGGCACCCAAGATCACCGACATGCTCTGTGAAGAGTGCCTCATGCACTATCAAAGCCTAAAGGATCTTTTGGGGCTTTCCCAGATCGAATATATCGAGGACCATCGGCTAGTGCGCGGCTTGGATTATTACACGCGGACGGTCTTTGAGGTCCAAGTCACCACCGGCCTGGGCAGCCAGAATGCCATTGGCGGCGGCGGCCGGTATGACAGACTGATCGAAGAGTACGGGGGAGCGGCTACTCCAGGGCTTGGTTTTGCCATCGGTTTCGAGCGCATGACATTGGTCCTCGACGAGCTAGGGGCCTTCCCGCTTTTCTCGCCAAACTTGGAGGTGTATATAGCTGCTGTTGATGACAGCTGCAGGGACGCGGCTTATACGACAGCAAGCAGACTACGCCTAGCTGGCATTTCATGTGACCTTGACCACCAAAGAAGGTCATTGAAGTCACAGTTCAAGGCTGCCGACAAGAACGGGGCCAGATGGGTCTTGGTAATCGGGCCAGACGAGCTGGCCTCAGACAGTGTCACGCTGAGGGCCATGGAAACAGGCGTAGAGGCCAAGCTGTCGAACAGCGAACTGATAGATTGTATCAAGCAAATGAAGGAAGAGGTATAGAAAATGCCTGTAGATACAAAAAAGTTTAGTAGTGTAATAGCAAATGAGTATACAAATTTGAACTGCCTGCATAGTACCGGCTGCGGCCAACTAGGCCAAGCCGACATCGGTACTATCGTCGAACTGACCGGCTGGGTCAACAACCGCCGCGACCATGGGGGCCTGATCTTTGTCGACCTGCGTGACCGCACCGGCATCTGCCAAATCGTCTTTGACCCGAGCTCGCTGGACGAGGCTGGCTTTCAGCTGGCTGAGAGAATGCGTCCGGAGTGGGTGATCTATACCAAAGGACTAGTGCGGGCACGGCCAGAGGGGACTGTCAACGAGAATATGCCGACTGGCGAAATAGAGGTGCTGATCTCGCAAACAGAGATCCTAAACACTGCGAAGACCCCGCCGTTCCCGATTATGGACGGGATCGAGACCGACGAGCTGACCCGGATGCGTTGGCGTTACCTCGACATCCGCCGCCCTGAGGTCTTACAGTCCATGTTGCTCAGGTCGCAGGTAACCACTAGCCTGCATCGGCTGATGACCGAACGGGGGTTTATCCACATAGAAACCCCGATACTGGGACGTTCGACCCCTGAAGGCTCGCGCGACTACATCGTCCCCAGCCGCATCAGCCAGGGGGAGTTTTATGCCCTGCCCCAGTCGCCGCAACTGTATAAGCAGCTCTTGATGATCGGCGGCTTGGAGCGTTACTACCAGATCGCCCGCTGTTTTCGCGACGAGGACTTGCGGGCTGACCGCCAGCCTGAGTTCACACAGCTCGATGTGGAGATGAGTTTTGTCAGTGACGACGACATAATGAATACTATCGAGGAAGTCATGCATAATATGATGACCGAAGTCGGCTGTCCCTTTGAAAGGCCGCTGGCCCGGATGACCTATGCCGAGTCGATGTCGCGTTTTGGCATCGACCGCCCCGACATCCGCTTTGGGCTCGAGCTGGTGGACATTTCGACAATTGTGGAGAAGTGCGAGTTTCAGGTGTTTGCCTCCGCTGTGCAAAACGGGGGAGTAGTCAAGGCGATCAACGCCAAGGGAGCAGGCGAGCTTTCGCGGGGTGAGATCGACAAGGTCGCCCAGGTGGCAAGCGACCATGGTGCCCAAGGCATGGCCTGGATAGCTTTTACCCTAGCTGGAGAGGTCAAGTCACCGATCGTCAAGTATTTTTCCGAGGACGAGCTAGCTATGATCAAGGCGGCCACGGCAGTAGAGGACGGGGACTTGCTGGTTTTTTGCGCCGACGAGTTCGAGACCGTGTGTGCTGCGCTCTCAGCGGTACGGCTGTATCTGGCTGACCTGCTGGAAATCCCGCGCGAGGGCAATGCGTTGCTTTGGATCGTAGATTTTCCCATGTTTAGCCGGGACAAGGAGACTGGCCGCTTGGAGCCGAACCACCATCCTTTCTCGCGCATCAAAGACGAGGACCTGGACAAGCTGGAAAGCGACCCCCTGGCTTGCATTTGCTACTCGTATGACATGGTCATGAACGGGATCGAGCTTGGCGGAGGGACTTTGCGGAACCACACCTATGATATGCAAATGGCTGTCTTTAAGGCCATGGGCTACTCGGAGGCCGAGGCACATGAGCATTTCGGTTTCTTACTGGATGCCTTGACTTACGGCACGCCTCCGCATGGCGGTGTGGCCTTTGGGCTGGACCGGATCATCATGATGATCGGTGGTTACGCGTCGCTGCGTGACGTGATCGCTTTTCCCAAGACATCCTCGGGGTCTGACCCGATGTCTGGCGCCCCGTCGGCTATCGAAGCCGAGCAGCTGCGCGATGTCGGGATTCGCCTAGTCTAGCCGATTTAAGGGTTTGCAGGCAGCGCCTTGTTAGATAAGTCTAACAAGGCGCTGTTCTTGGTGTGCCCGGGTGCTGCCTGCTAGGTGCCAAGAGGNCTCGCGCTTCCTAACGCGCCTAGCGCCCTTAGCGCTGCCGCACCATCACGCCCCCATGCTCCTTCAACATACTAGTATTATAATATTCTTTGCCTAACACGTTATTTAAGGCTAAGTGCTCCAGAATTGCGTTAGGGTACACTTTTTTCTCCGCTTAAAAAGAGCCGTTTTGTAAATGCCCTGGTCAGGAATTTGCCTAATCTGAGTAACATAATTATTCGCCCTAATTTTCTCGAAAAAAGTGTACCCTAACGCAATTCTGTAGCAAGTAAGCCTGGCTTCCCGACCGTACTCATGTTGGCTGGCTTTTACAGGAAAAACCCGCAAACCAAGCGTACCAGTAGGCAACTGCAAAATAGGTGGTTCTGCCTGATAACAGTTCATCCAACGTCTAGGTGCGGAGAGTTCGGACAGCGACAGGCCAAGTGCTTATCCACACTAAACGCACCATTAGGCGATTAGTTTGGATATGTGCGTTTAGCGGAGCGAACGAGATGTGAATTCACCTAGAAAACACATCACCATAAGCGAGAAGCTGTGTTTGCTTTGCCCTCGTTCAGACGCAGATACCGATGTAGGCAGCTGCCAGTGTCTAATTCGGTGTATTTGCATGTTACAATGTGCAATTAAGAATCACATACGAAAAGGAAGTGATCCAAATTCCTAGTAAAAAGAAGGTTGATCCGCTGGTTCCTGCTGACGAGGCTCTTGGCGGTGCAGCGGACCTTGAGGTCAATGACAGTGCAAAAAGCCAGAAGGCTACAAAGGCTAAAGCCAGGCCTGTAGTCGAGGTGGTGGTTGACGAGGCGGCCAGCGAGGCTTTGGGGGATGTAGCCTTAAGTATAGAGCCGCCAGACCCACTCACAACTAAGACAGGCAAGGCTAGCAGTGCAAAGCCTGCTACCGAAAAAGCTAAGGCAACAAAAGCCAAGTCCACTGCCAAAGGCGGGAAACACCGAAAAACAGCAGTTGCCCCGGAGCCAGAGCCAGGAAGCCATAGCCGGCAGGTAGTATTCGACTCTAACGACGACCGCTTCAATGTTGCTGACCAGGCAATTGCCGACAAGGCCATCCTGAAGCGTCTGGTGGACAACCTGGCTGGGGCAGAGAGGCGCATCAGGCAGTTCAGCGCTGGCGCTTTAGCGGTTGTCTCCGAGAAGCGCCCTGACTTGCTGGCACCTTATGTTCCGCAGATCGCTGACGCCTTGCATCGGCCGGAGGCCCAGACGCGCTGGGAAAGCCTTGAGGCCCTAAGCCGCATTGTCGCTTTGAACCCAGACGCTGCAGACGACGCGGTAAGCGGAGCCGAAGCCTCGCTTTACGACGAGGAGAACGGAGCCGCCCGCCTTGGTGCTGTCCGTTTCCTAGCCGCATATGGGGGGCTTGATGCCAAACGTTCGGTTCGTGTCTGGCCTTACATCGACGAGGCGATCCAGGTCTATCATGGCGACCCCGAGTTCCAGGATATGCTGATCGCGGTGATTGGCTTTGCCTCCGGGCATCCGGCAAAACAGGTCCGAGAGGCCCTGATCGACCGGATGCGCTTTGATGCCGACAATTCCAAAGGCCCGCTACAACGTCGGGCAGCGCAAATCATCGATCTTTGCAAGAAGTAGGCCTGTCCGACAGACCGTAGTATCGCAAAGGCACTGTGTCGGTGTTAGCTGGGCAACTTATAACATATAAACTCTGCTAGTATACTAGATTATTGCCAATAAACAACCGGGTCCCAAGAGCTTGGGCAGCCAGGCTGGCGATATCTAGGACAAGACCTTGGAGGGAACGCAGATGAGTGAGCTTATCCACATGAAAAACCCCTTGATCGAAATGGACGGCGACGAGATGACCCGGGTCATCTGGGCGTGGATCAAAGAGACCCTGCTACGTCCATACATCGACCTAGCAACGTTGTATTTCGACCTAGGCTTGGAGAACAGGGATAAGACCGATGACCAGGCAACCTATGAGGCTGCCTTGGCCACGAAACAATACGGGGTGGCGGTGAAGTGTGCCACGATTACTCCAAACGACGAGCGGATGGCCGAATATGGCCTCAAGCGGATGTATCCTTCCCCGAACGCCACGATTCGGTCGATACTGGATGGAACGGTCTTTCGAACGCCGATCATGGCTGCGGGAATGGTCCCGTATGTTAGTGCCTGGAAGGCACCGATCACGATCGCCCGCCATGCCTATGGCGATATCTACCGGGCGAGCGAGGCATTGCTGGTCGACGAGTGGGCGGATGCCCGTGTGGACTTGGTACTGACGCGGAGCGACGGGCTCGAGCGCCGCTTGCTGGTCTACGATTTTGCCGAGGCAGCAGACGCTGGCGGCGCCGATGGCAAGGGCCTGGCTGGAGGAGTCGTCCTAGGCATGCATAATACCGAGGCGTCGATTCACTCGTTTGCCCGGTCTTGCATGGAGTTTGCTTTGAGTCGAGGCGAAAACCTCTGGTTCTCGGCGAAGGACACCATATCAACGACCTACGACCGGCGCTTTCGGGACATCTTCGAGCAGGTCTATGCAGACGAGTTCAGCGAGCGCTTTGTGGCGAAAGGCATCGAGTTCTTCTACACCTTGATTGACGATGCGGTAGCCCGGGCCATGCGGTCAGAGGGCGGTTTTATCTGGGCTACCAAGAATTACGACGGGGACGTGATGAGCGACATGGTGGCCTCTGCCTTCGGCAGCCTGGCCATGATGAGCTCCGTGCTGGTGTCCCCAGAGGGCAATTATGAGTACGAGGCTGCGCATGGGACAGTCCAGCGCCATTACTACCGGTGGCAAGCCGGCGAAAAGACGTCAACCAACCCGGTGGCGATGATTTTTGCCTGGACAGGGGCCTTGGCCAGGCGAGGCGAGTTGGACGGTCTGGCCGATCTGGTCGGGTTTGCCCAAAAGCTCGAGGCTGCTACCTTGAAAACCATTGCCTCAGGCCTGATGACCGCCGACTTGGCTGATATCTCGCAGTTGGATAAAAAAGAGGCCCTTGGCACAGAGGAGTTCTTACAAGCCATCGCGGCACAGTTATAGAGCCCGCCCTAGACGCCATGTCGGCATCTCTAGGCCATCTACATGGCGTCTCGAAAGCGTCTCGAAAGCGTCTCGACTGGCTTTATACTTGTGAGTAGGACCGTTTAAACTGGATAGCTCATACTTTCTACATCGATCAAAGCGGAGGAGCAATGGACTACGACATTAAAGACATCGAGCTGGCACCAGCCGGCAAGGCCCGTATCGAATGGGCAGATCGGGACATGCCGGTGCTTGAAGGCATCCGCGAGCGTTTCTCCATAGAAAAACCGTTCCAAGGCCTGCGCATATCCGCCTGCCTGCATGTGACCTCGGAGACCGCCAACCTCATGCGATGCTTGAAGGCAGGAGGCGCCGACATCGTGCTGGCAGCGTCCAACCCGCTGTCGACCCAAGACGATGTTGCAGCAGCCCTTGTCAAGTATTACGGGGTCAGGGTCTATGCCATATGCGGCGAGGATACTGAGACCTACTATCAGCATATTGATGCTGCAATCGAGCATCGTCCCCATATCACGATGGATGACGGGGCCGATGTGGTGGGCAGGCTGCATTCGCAAAAGCCGGAGTTCCTTCAGACCATCATCGGCGGCACTGAAGAGACGACGACCGGAGTCATACGCTTGACGGCAATGGCTGCCGACGGGGCGTTGGCCTATCCGATCATTGCCGTAAACGATGCTAAGACCAAGCATTATTTCGACAATCGGTACGGGACGGGCCAGTCTGCCCTAGACGGTATCGTGCGGGCGACGAACCGCCTGCTGGCAGGCCGCACTTTGGTAGTCAGCGGCTACGGTTGGTGCGGGCGGGGAATAGCCCTGCGCGCCGCCGGAGCCGGCATGAAGGTCATCGTATGCGAAGTCGACCCGGTCAAGGCGCTAGAGGCCCATATGGACGGGTATCGGGTGATGCCTGCCGTCCAAGCAGCAGCGGAGGCGGATATCTGGGTTACAGCCACCGGAAACATCAGGGTCGTCGGTGAAGCCGTCTTTGGGAACCTCAAAGACAAGGCCATACTGGCCAATGCCGGCCATTTTAACGCTGAGATAGATGTGGACTGGCTAGCTGACAACTGTGTGGAGAAAAACGAGCTGAAAGCACTTGTCGACGAGTATGTGCTGGCAGATGGGCGCTCGGTAATCCTGCTGGCTGAAGGCCGGCTGGTAAACCTCGCTGCTGCTGAGGGGCATCCGGCCGAAGTCATGGACATGAGCTTTGCCAACCAGGCCTTGGCAAGCGAGTACCTAGTGCACGAAGCTAAGGGCCTGTCCAAAGGAGTTCATCAGATCCCTGACGAGATAGACAACCAGATCGCCCGTTTAAAGCTTGCTAGCCTAGGTGTGGGTATCGACAAGCTGACAGTAGAGCAAAGCGAGTACTTGGCTTCCTGGCAGTCCGGGACCAGTTAGTTAATCAAGCAGCAGGCAATCAAACGTTAGCTAGCCAGCTAGCAGGAAGGAGCCAGCTAATGACAGATAGACAAAAGGCTGACCTAAGCAGAATACCCCGTAGCATCTGGTGGGACATCGATGCTACAAACGGGCGTCCGGGAGTCTTCTTGCTTGACCAGACCCGCCTGCCCCTAGTCGGTGATGTCCTTTGTTGCCAAAAACTCGAAGGAGTCGAGCTGGCCATCAAGACGCTTGCTGTCCGGGGAGCCCCGGCTTTAGGCATAGCAGCTGCAATGGCAATCGCTGTCTGGAGCGAGAACGAGTCTACGGCTACCACTGTCGACGAATGGCTTTACGGTGTCGACACGCAAGCAGCAAGGATATCGCTGGCTCGGCCGACAGCAGTAAACTTGGCCTGGGGAGCCAAACGCCTGAAAGACTACAGCCATGACCAGGCCTTGAAAGGCAAAAGCTTGGCAGAGTTGAAAGAAGACATCGTAAGCTTCGCATCGCAGATGGCTGTCCAAGACGAGGCTGTCAATCGGGCTATCGGTGAAAATGGCGCGCCTTTGCTTAAAAAGGGCTCGCGCGTCCTCACCCACTGTAACGCCGGGTCCTTGGCAACTGCTTTTTTCGGCACGGTCGGAGGAGTGATCTATACAGCCTATGGGCAGGAGCGGCTTAGCCATGTCTGGGTCGACGAGACCCGCCCGCTCAACCAGGGCGGCCGCTTGACCGCTTGGGAGCTGATGGTTGCTGGAGTGCCTTGTACCCTGATATCGGACAGCATGGCGGCCTCTGTGATGCAGGCGGGCTGGGTCGATATGGTCTTAGTAGGGGCTGACAGGATATGCGCAAACGGGGACGTAGCAAACAAAATCGGAACGCTGATGCTTGCCATCGCCGCGCATTATTACGATATCCCCTTCTATGTTTGTGCCCCGTTATCAACTATTGACGCCTCTCTTAGCGAAGGCTCGCAGATACCGATCGAGCAGCGCGATCGCCGCGAACTGGCTGGCTTTACAGCAACCGGAACAATCCTGGCTGATGACGAGACCACGAGCAGGGCACTTGGCATGCTTACCCTAGCCGGCCCCCGAAACATCAAGTTTGCTCATGGGCACGAGATGTCGATATACCGCAAAGACGAGGCCTATGCCTTTGATGCCTGGTTTATGAACACTCCTCCAGACGTGCCGATATACAACCCGGCCTTTGATGTGACCAGTGCCTCGCTGATAACCGGCATCATCACCGAGGCCGGGGTGTTCCCGGCATCCGAGATAACAAAGGCCCTGGCATAATCAAGCGCTTTCGTGAAGTCCTAACATCGGGAGAAGCCCAAAGGCTTTTATGGCTTTGACATCGGTCAATCATGCAAGACACGAGTGATTTAAGAAGGCCTGTGCCTGCCTGCCATCCGATAGTAGAAGGCTTGTTGGAGCTAGTCTACCCGACACGGTGCGTAGTTTGCGAAAAGGCAGGCTCGCTGCTTTGTGGGCAAGACCGAAGCAAGCTTGTCTATATCGATCACACTTTGGCCTGTCCGCGCTGTGGCGCTCCTTTTGGCCGAAAGCTCTGTACTGAATGCGTGACTCGCGAAGGCTTCGAGGAGTTCGCTTTCCAAGAAGCGCTAAGCGTCTTGGTCTATAACAAAGTCGCCGAGTCATTGGTAAGGAAGTACAAAGACGAGAACGAGAGGCGTCTGGCAACGGTACTTGCTGGCTTGACTGCCGATGCCCTTCCTTTAGAGTGGCGTTTATGGGCAGATGGGCTAAGTTGGATACCAGCAGACAGCAACGCTTTGCAGAGACGGGGCTTTGACCATATCAAAGCCTTTAGCTACGAGTTGTCGGTTATGTTGGACCTGCCCGTTTACGACTTGTTGGACAAAGCAGCAAAAACCGACCAACGTGCCCTGACTAGGGCTTTACGACGAGAAAACGCTTTTACCTTGTTCAGTGTAAAGACGCCTGGCTCGCAGTCCAGCCCATTGGCATTAGCAAGGCTCAATAAAGGACTTAAATATAAGAACCTGATCTTGCTTGATGATGTTTTTACAACTGGTGCAACACTTGACGCTGCCAGCACAGTGCTCAAGGCTGCTGGCTTTGGGCATCTCCGAGCCTTGACTGTGGCGAGGGTCTGGTAAGGCTTGTATCAAAACCATCAAATCGATATCATTTAAATAATTAGCAAGAACACTCACGCCAGCGAGTCATCGTTTGTTTCAGGAGGCAAGATGAGATTAAAGCATGTTGTAAGTACCAGCATCAGATCATTGATGCTGATATCGCTTTTGGCTAATACGTCAGCTTTTTTAGTTGCATGCAGCAATAATGCCTTTCCGGAAGAGGGGCTTGGCGAGGGCAGGTATCGAGTCGGCTACGATATCCCTGCTGGAGAGTACGTGCTTGTTGCAATAGATATAGATATGACTAGTTGGCAATTATTATCGCAAGCTAATGATAAAGACAGTTACGAGATCGCCTCGGACATGGGGCTTCCTCGCTCGATTGTCACTGTCAGAGACAACGAGGTGCTGATCGTTAACAGTGGGGTCTTGTATGCTTTCAACGATGCCCAGAAGAGCACTGACAAAGTTACAAAGACAGAAGGCATGTACAAAGTCGGCTTCGACCTAAGCCCTGGTGAGTACATTATCAAACAAACGGGCCCTTATGCATATTTTAAGGTCTCACCTGACAGCAGGCATAACTCGCTCACAATAACTGCCAGTGGCAGGGTCGAAGGCCAAATCTACCTGACAGTTAAAGCAGGCCAGTATTTATGGCTAAGTGCCTGTGAGGCGATCATCCCCATTACAGAAAAAGGCATCGGCCAAGCAAAACAGCAAAACTATAATTATCAACCTGGAAAGGCGCTTCCTGCAGGAATGTATAAAATCGGCGTTGACATACCATCTGGCGAGTATGTGGCTTTGTCGCCAGACGACATATGGATTATGGTGGCGTCTGATTCTACAGGCGAGAATGAAAGCATTATCGGCGTTGTGAGCTGTCGCAACCATGCGTATATAGATGTGGCCGAAGGCCAATACATGTCTTTGGAGGGTTGCCAGTTATATTATCTAGAAGATGCTCCGAAATTTGAGTTTGAGGGATTCTTGCCTGAAGGCATATACAAGGCTGGTACCGATCTACCTGCTGGAGAATATGTTCTAGTATCCCCGGAAAATGACTTCATCACTTGTTACATGTATCTATCGGCAATCCCGGATTATGATGCTTTCAAGTACCTCGTCTACATTCAGGGAAGGAGTATAGTTACTGTCGAAGAGGGAGAATACATAAGTATCAAACAAGCAGTGCTTTACACCTTCGACACTGCACCGAAAATCGAGTTGACTGGGACGCTAGGGCCTGGAATGTATAAAGTTGGAGTTGACCTGCCTAGTGGAGAATACCTGATCCGGTCTATTGACAGCTTAGCCAGCTGTGCCATAAAGTCAGACAGTCGACACGGCTATGGGTCTACGGAATATTTTGAATATGTCGATGCAGAGGTATCAGTTACAGTCGCAGAAGGTCAGTATCTTGAGCTCAACGGCTGTGAGTTGGTTTTTTAGATTGAGTATATAAGCAGTTAAGAAACGAGGTCTTATCCAGATGAAAACAAGTGTCGCGAAACCACTTGATGGGCGGGTAGCGCTTACCATCACAGCCGAGGCCAACGAGGTCGATGATGGGATTTCCTATTTGATGACGAAGCTTGCTCAAGAAAACGGTATCGATATACAGCAGTCTTTTGATATCGAATTCGATTTACGGGCAAAAGTAGGCAGTGATTTTTTGAGCTCGTACCTAAACACACAAGTTCCTTTGTTCCTTGCTGCCCGGGCTGTTGGCAACGAGCGGCTGGAGACCGTCCTAGACCCTGAGCTACAAGGCAGGGTCCCCAGGGTCGAAAAAGGCAAGGCTTTGACCTTTCAAGCTTCAGTGATACAAAAACCACGCTTTGAGCTAAGCAGCTATGAGCCGGTAAGCATCGACGTCCAGACCGTCACTGTCAGCGAGGAAGAGATCGATGCCCAGCTTTACATGGTAGCCGAGGGTTTTGCTACTTTTGCCACTGGCGAGGATGGCGAGCCAGACCCAAACCAACGGATAATCCCGGCAGTTACCGACAAATGGGTGGAAGAGACGATACCTGGCTGCCATAGTGTGATGGAACTGCGCGAGAAGCTAAGGGAGAACGGCTTGCGGTACAAAGAGTCCGAACAACGGGAATATATCAACTACAAGGCTTCGGCAGAGCTAGCCAAGCGTCTGGAGGGTACGATTCCAGAAGATGTTTTCGAGTTGACGCGTAACGACTTGATAGTCTCCCTTCAGCGGAATCTTGAAGTGCAAGGTCGCACCCTTGACGAGTTCGTAAAGTCCCAAGGCGGTCAGGCTGCTTTTTATGCCCAGTCCATGGTACAGACAAACAATGTGCTCAAGCAGGGATTTGCCCTCGATGCCCTAGCCCGGCATTTGAACATGCGCCTGACTGCAGAAGACATCAGCCTGGCTTTTTCAAACATGGCCCCTGGCTTGGAAGACATCGCCCGAGCCGACTTTGAGCGGACAGGCAGAATGTATGTGATGGAAGAAGCAGCCATGCGTATAAAAGCTACTCTATGGTTAGTAGATCATGCTATTATTAATTATGTGGAGGAGGAGCCTGAGGAAGAGGCCATAGACTATGTAGGCGACGAGTCTGACAGCTAGAGCATGCTGGAAAAACCTTAAAAAAACCTTGTTTCAAGTCAAAACATGCTACTATGAAGGGCATCTTAGAGCTTGAATGCATTGTCTTAGGAGGTTCATAAATGATAGCTGTTATTCTAGCTGCTGGTCTAGGGACTCGGTTTTTACCAGTCACAAAAGCAATACCAAAAGAAATGCTGCCGATTGTAGACAAGCCTGCGATTCAATATATCGTCGAGGAGGCAGACGCAGCAGATGCTGACCCCATTGTCATCGTGACCAGCAAGTCGAAGCCTGCCATCGAGGCCCATTTTGAAAGGGAGGCGGACTATGAGACTTATTTGGAAGAGCATGACAAGGCTGATTATGCCGAGAAAATCCGCACATTAAGCAAATACCCTGTAGCTTTTGTCTATCAAGAAGAGCAGCTTGGGTCAGGACATGCTGTCAATTGTGCGCGGGACATGATTTTAGCGTCTGGCACTGCCTTTTCATCTGAGAACCTGCAAACCGACAAGGCTACCGAGCCGTTCTTTGTCTTGCTCGGTGACGTTATCGTACCGAACAACGACATGCTCCAAAAGATGATGGAGGTCTCTAAGGCCCACGATATGGCAAGCGTCATAGCTGTCAACAGGGTTTCTATAGAAGAGACCAAGCGCTATGGTGTCATTGACGGGATCGACTTAAGCGACCAGGGCGAACAAGGGGTTTGGCAGGTAAGGGGCCTGGTCGAAAAACCGCAGAGTGACCCGCCGTCAAATCTGGCAATATTTGGCAGGTACCTATTGTCACCGAAGGTCCTACAGATCCTGCCCTTGATCGAGGCAGACGCCAATGGTGAGTACCAACTGACCGATGCCCTGGTTGAACTGATCAAGACAGACGAAATGTATGCCCTGGAGATAAAAGAAGACGATGGCTACGATGTGGGAACGATCAAAAACTGGTTGATTGCCAACCATATGCTGTCGCAAGAGAACCCTGAATACACGAACCTGTGATTATTAGGGTAATTGCTTTTTTAGGCAGGCCTTGGCTTGTTGAAAAAAGCAGGCTTGGACAATGGTTTGGACAAGCGTCTGCAAAGCCCAAAAGACTTATGCCTTGGCTGCAACCAGTCGCTTTTCGTGGTAACCTATGGCATGCGGTAATTACACTGGTTTAATTGGCAAGAGCAGAGAACTGATCAGACTGGTGTGATGCCATTTTTACATGCAAACCTGACTTGGAGGTAGCACAATGGATTTTCCCGTTATAGCGGCTGCGAAAATCTTTGGTTTGGGGATGCCTGAGTTATTAGTGATATTAGGCGTTGCTTTACTTATATTCGGACCGAAGAACCTGCCAAAACTTGGGGAGACATTGGGAAAGACCGTAAAAGGTGTTCGCGATGGCATGGAGGGCAAAGAGCTCGATGAGGCTGACATCGTCGAAGAAGGCATAGTCGAAGAAGACATCGTCGAAGACGACGATGATGACGAATATGAAGAAGTGGTGGTCCGCAGGAAGAAAAAACCGAGCGTCAAGTAGCATTTAGTTATTCTTAAGCTACAACGCGGTGGGCGACAATTCTCGCGTACCGCGTTGTCTTGTATTTGTATGTGTCCGATTTATCGTACCTTTGACCGCAAAGGAGCAAAGGAGTAATAATGGCTAAAGAAATCACCTTGACACCAGAGGGTAAAGAAAAGCTCCAAGCCGAGCTTTACGAGCTTGAGACAGTCAAAAGGATTGAGATAGGCGAACGTATCCGAGTGGCTAGAGAGTTCGGTGACATATCAGAGAACTCAGAATACGACGATGCCAAGAACGAACAGGCTTGGATTGAGAGCAGGATAGCTGAAATCACTCAGATCTTGGCAAACTCGTCTATTGTAGAACTGCCAAAACGCCCCAGCCGGGTGGTCGTAGGCAGCCAGGTAACAGTAGCAATGGGCGATGGCAGCGAAAGAAAGCTGACTATTGTGGATGCAGCTGAGGCCGATTCGTCTGAAGGACGGATCTCTCACGAGTCGCCTGTGGGCGCTGCACTGCTCAGCCGCAGGAAGGGCGAGGTCGTGCAAGTCGATATACCGAACGGCACAACCTTGGAGCTGACTGTATTAAAGATCGGGTAAGAGATGACAGATAACCAAGACAGGCAAAAAACCAACAATGAGTCCTTAGATAGCGGAACAGCCAGCCAAACTGCGCTTGAAAAAGAGCCAGATAGCGCCTCGTCAGTAGAAAACGAGGTCAGGCTGGCCAAACGCCAACGCTATATTGACGCCGGGGCAGACCCCTATGGGGACGATTTTTCGATAAGCCACCATATATCCGAGCTGGAAGAGCGTTATAGCGCCCTAGAGGACGATACAGATACCGATGACGAGGTGGGTATTGCCGGCCGCATCGTGGCAATACGCGACCAAGGCAAGATAGTGTTCATGGTCGTGCGCGACTCGACTTCTGAAATACAGCTGTTCATTCGCATAGATGTGATTGGCGAAGAGGCTTTTGCCCAGGTCAAAGAACTAGATATAGGGGACTGGGTAAACGCCGAGGGCACTGTGTTGCGAACGAGGCGCGGCCAATTGTCGATTGCACCGCATAAGGTCAAGCTGGTCTCAAAAGCCTTAAGGCCCCTGCCTGAAAAATTCCATGGCTTGGCTGACCGGGAAACCCGCTACCGGCAGCGCTATGTCGACCTGATTGTGAACCCTGAGGTAAAAAACGCCTTCGAAAAGCGCTTTGTCATCGTATCGACCCTGCGTGCTGTGGCGATCGAACGTGGCTTTATCGAAGTCGAGACACCGATGCTGCATGCAATACCAGGTGGTGCCACTGCCCGCCCCTTTGTGACTCACCATAACGCCTTGTCCCGTGACTATTATTTGCGAATAGCCCCTGAGCTGCATTTAAAAAGGCTGCTAGTCGGCGGTTTTGAAAGAGTCTTTGAGATCAACCGCTGTTTTCGGAACGAAGGCATGGACCAGATCCATAACCCCGAGTTCACTACTTTCGAGGCCTATCAGGCCTTTAGCAACCAGGCAGGCATGAAGGAGCTGACCCGCGAGCTGATCCAGCGTGCCTGTTTGGCAGCCAACGGCAGCCTGCAAATCACTTATCAAGGCAATGAGATCGACTTGTCTGGAGAGTGGTCGTCTAGGACAATGATCGACTTGGTCAGTGAGGCTGCTGGTACAGAAGTATCATTTAACAGAACCCTTACAGAACTGAAAACCTTAGCGAACCATTATCAGATTTCCTTACAAGACTCATGGGGGAAAGGTAAAATAATCGTCGAACTATACGAGAAGCTTGTAGAGCGCAATCTCGTACAGCCGGTATTCGTCACAGAGCATCCATTGGAGACATCTCCCTTAGCCAAACAAAAAGCAGATGACCCCAATGTGACGGACCGTTTCGAGCTATTGATCTGTGGTTCTGAGTATGCGAACGCTTTCACAGAGCTAAACGACCCTGTTGAACAGCAAAGGCGGTTTGAGTCACAGCTGGCAGCTCGGGCAGCAGGCGACGACGAGGCAATGGGCTTTGATGCCGACTATATACGCGCATTGGAGTTCGGAATGCCCCCGGCTGGAGGTATGGGGCTTGGTGTGGATCGACTAACAATGCTACTGACTGACTCCGCTTCGATCCGAGACGTCTTACTCTTTCCCCATATGCGCGACGAAGTGTGAAGTTGCCTCGACTGTATCAGCATCGTTTAAAACAATGTACCGTTTATAACAGCCGAGGCCTTTAAGACAAGGGAGATGAAATGTCGTTTGACAGATTTACCGAAATGGCTAGGAATGTCTTAGCCATCGCTCAGGACGAGGCACGCTTGCTTAACTCCAGCCTCGTTGGCACTGAGCATCTACTGTTAGCCCTACTAAAGGTACCAGAAGGCGTTGCTGCACAAGCCCTAAGCTCGCTAAACGTAAGCTATGACAACGCGCTGGAGCAGGTAAAGGCCTTGATTGACGAACAGGACGAGTCGCCGGAAGGCCATTTGAGCTTCACTCCCCGGGTAAAACGGGTCTTGGAGTTCGCCTTGCGTGAAACGATGAAGCTCGGCCATACCAATATATCAACAGAGCACCTCCTGCTAGCCATAGCCCGTGAGGGCAATGGTGTGGCGATCCAAGCGTTAAGCCAGCTTGGCATTGAGGCCAGCATGGTCAGAGCAGCAGTCATCGAACTGCTGCAGAAGGCACCGACCACCCATGGAGGCCCTTATCCCGCTGAGGAGTTCTACGACTCGGAGAATGCTGGGATACTGGACGATTTCGGGACCAACCTCACCGACCAGGCTAAACAAGGCAAACTTGACCCAGTGGTTGGCAGGGAGCGCGAGATCGAGCGCGTGATGCAGATTCTATCCAGACGCACGAAGAACAACCCCCTGTTGATCGGCGACCCGGGCGTCGGCAAGACAGCGATCGCCGAAGGCTTGGCCCAGATGATCGCAATGGAGCAGGTCCCCGATATTTTGCGCCACAAGCAATTGATCACCCTCGACGTTGCAGCCTTGGTAGCTGGGTCAAAGTACCGGGGCGAGTTCGAGGAGCGTATGAAGCGCGTGGTCAAAGAGGCCAAAGACCGTGACGACGTGATCTTGTTCATCGATGAGATCCATACCATCATCGGTGCAGGCTCGGCGGAAGGCTCGATCGATGCGGCCGCCATATTAAAGCCGCCTTTGTCAAGGGGCGAGATCCAGATCATCGGTGCAGCCACTTCCGAAGAATACCGCAAGCATATCGAAAAAGACGCTGCTTTGGAGCGCCGCTTCCAAACGGTCGTCATCAACGAGCCCGACCATGATGCCGCGGTGAAGATCCTAGAGAGCCTAAGGGACCGCTACGAGGACCACCACCGGGTGCGCTTCACTGATGAGGCTATCGAGGCTGCTGTGACTTTGGCCGACCGTTATGTCCAGGACCGTTTCCTGCCTGACAAGGCCATCGACGTCCTAGACGAGGCGGGCGCCCGGATGCGCATCCGCAACATGACCATTCCCAACGACCTCAGCGAGATCGACCAGAAGATCCGCCAGGTACGGGTGGAGAAGGATGCCGCAATTGCCAGTGAGGACTTCGAGCAGGCAGGCGTCTTGCGTGACCAAGAGCACAAGCTGGTCGCCGAGCGCACCAAGCTTGAAGACGAGTGGCGCAACGACTCGACCAAGCACATAGCATCGGTGGGAGCCTCCGAGATTGCCGACATCATCTCGATGTCGACAGGCGTGCCGGTAACCGACTTGACCGAGGCAGAGACCGACAAGCTGCTGCGTATGGAAGAAGTGCTGCACGAGCGGATCATCGGCCAAGACGAGGCCGTCGTTGCCGTTTCAAAGGCCATTCGCCGTTCGCGGGCCGGCTTGAAAGACCCTAAGCGCCCTGCTGGATCGTTCATTTTCTCTGGGCCGTCCGGTGTCGGCAAGACAGAGCTGTCGAAAGCCTTGGCCGAGTTCCTGTTCAACACTGAAGAAGCCCTGCTCTCCTTTGACATGAGCGAGTATATGGAGAAACACACAGTTTCCCGCCTGGTAGGCTCGCCTCCTGGCTATGTCGGGTATGACGAAGGCGGCCAGCTGACCAAGGTTGTGCGTCAAAGGCCGTATTCCGTCATCTTGTTCGACGAGATAGAAAAAGCCCATCCCGATGTTTTCAATATCCTTCTCCAAATCCTCGAAGAAGGCCGCTTGACCGACGGGCAAGGCCGGAAGGTAGACTTCCGCAATACCATAGTGATCATGACCACCAACGTTGGCGCCCGGGAGATCTCCCAGAGCACCCCTGTAGGCTTTGGGGCGAGCGGTTCTCGGGGACTGGCCGACGAAGAGATCAACAGCCGTGTGATGACTGAGATGAAAAAGCTCTTCAGGCCGGAGTTCTTAAACCGCATTGACGAGATCATCGTCTTTAAGACCCTGACCGACTCGCAGATTGCCGAGATTGTCGAGCTCCTAGTCTCCGACCTGCGGGACCGTTTGATTGCGCAGAACATGAGTATCGAGCTGACCGAGGCTGCGAAGAAGCATATTGCCGATGAAGGCACTGACGCTGCCTTCGGGGCCCGTCCTTTGCGAAGGGCCATCCAGCGCCTAGTGGAAGACCCTATATCCGAGCAAGTTTTGGCAGGCAGATGGGCTCCCGGCACAATCATCTCGGTGGACTATGACGGCGAGGAGATTAGCTTTGCAGGCGCCGAGGGCGAGATCCCGTCGCCACGTAAGAAGACCAGCATCAAACAAGAGGCCGAATTGATTACCTCCTTCTTTGGAGCTGGCGGCAGCGAGCGAAACGACGGCGGGGGAGACCCGCTGCCGGTACCAGACGACGGCTCTGGAGACAGGCAAGACGCCCTGCTATAAACTGCTAAAGCCGAATAAACCCATTTGATCCATCACACCGCCCGTTTACGCCTATCGTAAGCGGGCGGTTTGCATCGTGTTATAATCGTACGAATCGTGAATGACATTCAAACGCAGTTTTAAGGCTTGCAGTGGCAGTTAGAGAAGGCATTTTTGGTTTTGGTAAGAAAGGAGAACGGAATGTCACAACCAGCAGCAGGGTGGTATCCAGATCCAAGTGGCGACTCCACGAAGATACGTTATTGGGATGGTGTCCAATGGACTAACGATGTTCGCGAAAACACAACGACACCTGGGACAGTGCAGCCTGGTTCAGGCTCAAGCCAAACCGAGGCCAGCAGCCCGACTTCAGGTTATACATCGGCTCCAGCTTATACGGCAACTTCGACGACAAGCACCAACACATATGGAAGCCCAACCCAGCCGACGACTGCCTCGACACCAGGCTATCAGACGCCAGGGGCCTATCAGGCTCCAGGGCAAATGGCTGCCTATGGCCAGCCCACTGCAACAGCCCCAGCCAAGGACAATGCCCCTTTGGCCAAGGCCGGCTTCTTTTGCGCTGTTGGTGGCTGTGCTTTAAACATACTCAGTTTCTTCATGTCTACAGTGGCATCGTTCTTTGCTGCCATCTTTTTAATCAGCTATATCTTGGCGATACCGGCAATCATCCTCAGTGCCATAGGCTTGAAAAGCTCCAAGCGGGGATTGGCGATTACCGGTTTGGTAGTAGGCATCCTAGGGGTCGTATCGTTCATATTGTTCATGCTTTTGGTTTTCGTCGTACTACGAGACTACAGTTACCTGTATTAACGGGCAGGCAGGTGGTTTTTTAAAAGCCCTTGCAGGAGATCTGATGCATGACTGATGGGAGCCCTAGACTAGAGTCGTCGCTAGCAGCACAGGGAAGGCTTGCTGACCAGCCAAGTTCAGCTGTAGTCATAGTGGCTGGCGGCAACGGCGAGCGCTTTTTGCACGAAGGCGGCAAGCAGCTGTTCAGCATTCTGGGAAAGCCTATACTGACCTGGAGTGCCTTGGCTTTTGATGCTGTGGCTGAAATAGGCCAGATTGTCATAGTAGCCCCCGAAGACAGGCTGGACGAGTACTATCAAGCGGCAATCGCTGGCTTTTCTTTCGTCACCCCAGTCAAAATGGCCCCCTCCGGTGTGATTAGGCAAGAATCGTCGTTTTCCGGCATCAGTGCCGTCGACGACCAATTCGACTTCATTGCCATCCACGATGGGGCACGCCCTTTGATTACCCCTGACTATATCGACCATCTGATCTCTGTCTTGCGAGGCGACCTTGAGATCGACGGGGCTGTCATTGGGTACCCGGCGATTGACACGCTAAAACTCGTCAACGACCGTTATATACTTGGCTCCCCTGACCGCTCGCTGCTCTGGGCTGCCCAAACACCACAGATCTTCCGGGCACAGATAATCCGCGAGGCACATGTCGCAGCATTGGCAGAAGGCTTTGTGGGGACTGACGACTCATCGTTGGTGGAAAGGATTGACGGCCGCGTCGTCATCGTCCAAGGCCCTCGGGACAATATCAAACTGACAGTCCCAGAAGACGCTGTAACGGTACAAGCTGCCCTGCAGAGCCGTTTGGATTTGGATAAAAGCACAAGATGGGACTAAGGATCGGCATAGGGTACGACGTACATGCTTTTGCCAAGCCCGAAGACCACCGCTTATTAGTCATTGGCGGGGTCGTTTTCGACCATGACCGTGGCCTGGCTGGTCATTCTGATGCCGATGTCTTGACCCATGCTGTAGCCGATGCCTTGTTGGGGGCTGCCCGGCTGGGCGATATCGGCGAGTACTTCCCCGATAATGACATCAGGTACCTGGGGGCGGACTCTATTGGGCTTTTAGGCGAGGTGGCGAAGCTGGTCAGCGATGCCGGTTATCGTATAATCGACGTAGACTGTGTCGTTTCGGCTCAGCAGCCGCGGGTTTCTCCACATAAAGAAGCGATGCGGGCAAGGCTTGCCCAGGCGTTGGGGCTCGGTGTCGATGCAGTCGGCATTAAAGCGACGACGACTGAAGGCCTAGGGGCGATCGGCAGGTCTGAAGGGATTGCTGCCACAGCGGTCGCATTGTTAGAGACGGTCTGAGCGGGTTTTAATAAGATTGGTGGGAATTGATGAGGATCTATAACACATTGTCGCGCCGCAAAGAGGAGTTTGTTCCCTTAAAAGCAGGCGAGGTAGGTTTTTATGTGTGTGGCCCGACTGTCTACAACCATATCCACATTGGAAATGCTAGAACGTTTATATCATTTGATGTGATACGCCGTTACCTGGAATACCGGGGTTACAATGTGCGGTTTGTCCAAAACATCACCGATGTCGACGACAAGATAATTAACCGTGCGTTCGAAGAAGGAACCACTACCGAGGATATTGCGCAAAAATACACGAAGGCCTTTGTCGAAATGATGCAGGCCATTGGCGTCAAGGAGCCGACTGTGCGGCCCAAGGCCACTGAAGAGATCCCCACGATGGTCAGCCTGATTGAGGGCCTGGTCTTGTCCCAGCATGCCTATGTCGTCGACAACGACGTTTACTTTGCAGTGCGGTCCTATGCAGGCTATGGAGAGTTGAGCAGGCGCAACATTGACCATCTGATCAGCGGTTTTCGTGTCGATGTGGACGAGCGCAAGAACGACGCCTTGGATTTTGCCTTATGGAAGGCAGCGAAGGCCGGGGAGCCTGCATGGGAGTCTCCATGGGGCCTTGGCCGGCCGGGGTGGCACATTGAGTGCTCGGCTATGAGCCGACGCTATCTGGGCGAAAGCTTCGATATCCATGGCGGGGGAGAAGACCTGATATTTCCCCACCATGAGAACGAGATTGCCCAATCCAAAGCAGCGGGAGACGGCTTTGCCCGCTATTGGCTGCATTGCGGGATGCTGACGATAAATGACGAAAAGATGAGTAAATCGACTGGCAACTACCTGCTGCTAAAGGATGTTTTGGGTCAGGTCTCACCACAGGCCTTGCGTCTGTTGATGCTCCAGACCCACTACCGGTCGCCTTTCGACTATTCCAGCGACCGGTCTGACGAGGCTACGGCAGCCTTGATGCGGGTCGAGAACTCGTTACGCAACCTTGATATGCTCGTATATTCTGATGATATAGTTATCGATGATAGGGCTGTCGAAGAGCTACAAGAGCGTATCGCCATAGCCGAGTCGGGCTTTCAAGAACAGATGGACGATGACTTTAACACTGCTGGCGCGATAGCTGCGATCTTTGCCTTGATCAGCCATGTAAACACGTTGTTTGCCTCGGGCACGGCCAGCTCGAGGCTCCAAGCCCTGGCTTTGCAGGCAGCAGCCACCATTCGAAACCTACTGGCTGTGCTAGGGGTCGACTTGGCCAGCAGTCCTAAAGCGACAAGTGGGCTGCCCGATGGAGTCCTCGACTTGGCTAGGCTTTTGCTTGATTACCAAGGAGACGACATCGGCGAGGCAGCGGATGCCTTAGCCGGCCTGCGGGCAAAGGCCCGGACAGACAAAGACTGGCCGGTCGCCGATGCAGTCCGGGACGGTTTGAGCGCCTTGGGCATCATTGTTGAAGACACGCCCAGGGGGACTCGAATGTTTCTCAATACGAGGTTGGACGAAGATGAGTGACTGGCGTGCCCAAAGCAAGAACATCAATGATGCCTACCAATACCAGTATGCGACACTATTCGACTTGGTCGCTTCCAGCCGTAACAAGAAGAACGCCCTGATCGTCGCCCTCGACCATATTACCGACGTAGGCAACTTCGGGGCTATTATCCGTAGCGCCGAAGTAGTGGGGGCAACCGGCGTCCTTATCCCCAATAAAAGGGCTGCCCAGGTCAACGAGACGGTCTACCGGACATCGGCAGGGGCAATCGAATACATCAGGGTCGCCCGGGAGACGAACATCCACCATGCAGTCCGGCAATTGAAGGAAGAGGGCTTTTGGATTGCTGGTGCTACCGAACATGCCAGCATGGATGTCTGGTCGGCACCTTTAGAGGGGCGTATCGTGCTGGTCTTGGGGTCAGAGGACAAAGGCTTGTCCCGATTGGTCCGAGAGCAGTGCGACTTTGAGTTCAAGCTGCCACAATACGGTTTCACCCAGTCTTTAAATGTTGCCCAGGCAGCTACAGCTATCATGTACGAATGGCGTCGGCGAGTCGTTAGCGAGTCTGGCTAGCATAATGCCTGAACAAAAGAAACTATTGATTGTCGACGGGTATAACGTCCTACGCTCCGGCAGCCATTACGAGGGCTTGCGCTCGCTGATGCCCGACTATGGCGACGAGGCGTTCAACGCCGCCCGAGAGGCGCTGATCAACGATGTCGGTGTCTTTGCCGGCCATGAGTACCATGCCCTGGTTGTCTTCGATGGCGGGGGGAACCGGTTTTCGGACGGCCAGCCCAGCAACATCGGCGGGGTCGAAGTGGTCTTCTCCCCAGCCGGAGTGACAGCAGACACCGTGATCGAAGAGCGGGCGAAACAAGCTGCTGCCAAGAGAGTCGAGGTCCTAGTCGTTACGTCCGATGCAACCACCCAGTGGACAGTGCTGGACAGCCAGGTCAGACGGATGTCGGCGAAAGGCTTCTACGAGGAGTTGAAAGCCTTGGAGTCCGAGATGGAGCCTTATAACAAGCAGTCTCCTGGAAAGAACACCCTTGGCGAGCGACTGCCCCCTGAAGTGCTTAAAGAGCTAAAAGACCGCTTTGGATAAAAAAAGCCCCGCTGTTAGACGGAGCTTTTTAGTAAAAGGCTTTGTCTCGAGGTTCGGTTTTTTAAGCTTTTGTCGACCCTGGTGCCGCCGCTGCTGCCTCAGCCGCCGCCGCTGCCGCCCTCTCGGCGTTTTCAGCAGCGCATTCGGCTGCATAGTCGTCCTTAATCCTGTACCCGAGGGTGAAGACTAAGGCAGCGACGATATAAAGCGCCAAAGTGATGCCGATCCAGATCGTAACGAACCAGCCGGTATCGGCCATTGTCGAGAGGCCTCCTGGATTGGCAACATAACCGGAGCTTTCCAGAATGTAGGCAAAAATAGGCCCGGATGCGATGAAGCCCAGTTTGATCGGGATATTGTTCAAAGACATTAAGAAGGGCCGGTTGTCGACACCGGTCTCATAAAGCTGCACTTCTGCGGCATCCAACCAAAGGTTGATGCCCCAGGTGCCAGAAATTGATGTACCTAAAGACATAACGCTTGTAGCAATGATATAGAGCCAGACATTGCCATCGCCAAACAACATAATCACAACATAGATCAAAGAAACCCAACAATACATGAACACGGACGAGTTCTTCTTCCCCAGCCTGCGTGCTATCGGTGGGCAGATAATCGCTGTACCAAGGGCTACAAAACCAGCAATCGTACCAGCCAAGGCCTGGTAGCTGACGTCGCCAATGGAATAGTTATAGTAATACATGACACCGGTACCAAAGACTTGTCCAGCTATACCGACACTGATCGCACTGAAAAGCAAGACTAGGATAGCCTTGTTGCTGCCAGCCGCTTTATACATTTGGCCAATTGACACCCTCTGGGCGTTAACTACACTAGCCTCGGCATCTTTTGGCTCATATGGTGCGCTAATGACATAAAGCATATAGTTAGCTATCATAAATACGATAAAGTAGATAATAGCGACATAGAAATACCCAGGTAATCCTATGTTCAAGAAGAAAAGGATCAAAGGCATCGATATTGCCGATATACCGATTCTAGCAGCACTCATGCCCCTTAGCTGCATTTGGGTGATAGCCACCCGGTTGGCCGGGTTGGCACCGGCGATTTTCATCAGAATAGTGTTTCCGACGACAGTGCTGAAATTCATTGGGAAGTGGATGCAGCAATAACCGATAATCAGAATAACCAGTTTTGGGGCCAAAGCGATATTTGGGTTGCTAAAACTTACCACACCGCCCAGTCCCGAAATCAGCGGGATGATTATCAACCATGGCCTGACTCGTTTTTGCCTCTGGATGACTGCTCCAGAGAACAAAGACACAATCAGATCGGCAATACGGGCGACTGAGTAGACAGTAGCCATCGTTATTGGTGAGACCCCTGTGTACTCGGTGATGAAAAAGACAAGGAAGGTCAACGGCATTGTCGTCCCAAACGAGCTTAGAAACGAGTAAATTGCATAGACCCAGGGTATTTGCCTGGGCAGTGTCGATTTTTGTTCGACAACTGGTACAGCGTTACTTGACATGTAATCTCCTAATTTTAATATGATAAAAAAATAATATTAGAACTTAATACCTTATACCATCACCCCCTTGGTGCTTTAATAGTGCATATAGGGACTCTTGTCCAATGAAGATTACATTGCCTGACACCATTCTGTCAACGGAAGTTTACCGAAAAGAAGCTCTTTATTAAAAATGTTACTTGGCTTATACATCTCAAATAGGAGTCATAAAGAAAAAACACCCTTGGGCCAGAGACAGCCAGTGCAGTACACGAGCACTTTGGGCTAGGCTGTTGAGTACAGCGTGCTACAATCGAAGCGGTCAATTGACATGAGCAGTGCTCTGGCAAAATGGCCTTGACGGCAGGCTGTCTAAGAGGGGAGCGACGATGTGTGGCAGGTACTATATTGAGATCAGCGATGCTGCTCTAAAAGAGATCGCTGACGAGATTTTACGCATCATGACGGATCATGAAGAGTACAAGCAACTTCAAATCAAGTTCGAAGGCGAGATATTCCCAACCAATGTCGTTCCAGTGAAGACAGCGTCAGACCGGATCGAAGTGATGCGATGGGGGTTTAGCGGGTTCAACCAAGGCGGCAAAAGGTCGGCACAGCCAATAATCAACGCCCGCAGTGAGACGGTTTTGGAGAAACCGACTTTTCGCAAAGCGGTCTTGGAACAAAGATGCCTGGTTCCAGCCAGTGGGTATTACGAGTGGAAGAAGCATTTAGGGTCAAGCCTAAAAGACAAGTACCAGATTCACCATGACGCCCCGGTCTATCTTGCAGGCTGCTACCGGCTGGAAAGGGCAATAGACGACCAGGTGAACCTGCCACGTTTTGTTATCCTGACCAAACCGGCTGCGGAAAGCATTGCCGGTATTCATGACCGGATGCCAGTGGTATTTGACGGCCAACATGCCTCACAATGGCTGCTGGAGGGCATGTCAGCGGCTGATTATGCCTTAAGTGACTTACAGTTCGAGCTGGCGTCGTAAAATGCAGTCTAAGCCGCTCTAATGCAGCTTCTTTGGCGTGCCTCTAACCCTGAGCCAGGTAGCCGTCTATGGCTGATATAACGCTTTGCCTTATCTCCGACTCATCGTCAAGCACTATGAAACGTTTATCAGCACCGATCTCGAGCAGGCAGTCCACCAGCCAATCGTCATAAGGCACCTCATCAGGCCCAGCCAACGCTTCGATCAAGGCGTCGATATCAGAATCGTCCGGCGGACGTAGAAAATCCTGGCGAAGGGCTATTCTGCCTTCCTTAAGATAGAACAGAGTAAACTCTCTAGCCCGGTAGGGACGAATCAAAACAAGGGTCGAGCCTTTGGCCGGCACATGGAAACGCTGCCATCGGCGGTCCTTGACGCTTGCCAGCTTCAGCAGGATATCCCTGATGCCAGCGGCCTCTTCGAACTTCTCTTGCCTTGCCGCATCTTGCATTCTTACTGTTAGCTCATGAAAGCGGTCTGGCAGGCAGCCATCGAACAGGCTTATCGCCTCCATCAGGTGCAAACGGTATTCCGAAACGTCAAGGTTACCGCTGCAAGGCGCCATACAGGAGTATAAGGAGTGGTAAAGGCAGGGGCTTTTGATGTTGTTGAAAGCCCTTGAACCACACTGGGCAAGCCCCCAGACCTTGCAGAAAAGGACCAAGACCTGCCTGATGTCTTCCTGGCTGTAGAAATGGTCGAAGTACAAGGCGTCGTCGTTTTCAGGATTCATGACCGGTGAGAGCGAGGGTATGGGGTCGTTTATAGACACCCGTAAATAGGGGTGGGCCTTGTCAGACTTCAGTTTTGAGTTGTACCAGGGCTTGTATTGCTTGATCAGGAAGTACTCCCGGATCAACGCGTCAAGCTCACTGTTTGTCGTCTCGTATTCGATACTGGCGATACGGTAGGCCATCTCGTTGATTTGGTCGTTTGCCAGGGCCTGGGGGGTAAAATACGAACGCACTCTTTTCGCAAGGTTCTTCGCTTTGCCCACATATAAGACATTTCCCTTGTTGTCGAGATACAGGTAACAGCCAGGCTCCTTTGGTGCCGACCTCACCAAAGACATGACACCCTCATCGATCCTGCCGATTTGAGGCCTGGCATGCTTGCTTTCTTTAATTGGCTCTGGTTGGGGCATAGTCTACCTATCTATATGGCCTTAAGGGTCATACCTTAGGCCTTATAAAAAACACCATCGATGCTACATTTTACGATAGTCAAGGCCTGATTATCATTTCTGACAGTAGTAAGTAACAATAATATCTGTTACATTTCATCAAAACAAAAGCATTCATGCTCGGTCCGAATGCTTGGCAGGCAATCCGCTGGGAGGCAACATGACAGAACAGTCTAACAAATCGCTGCAGGAACGGCTCGGGGCAGTCATCGATTACTATCTAAGCCACAATCCAAGCATCTCCGAAGTTGCGACTGACGAGTTCTTCGACTATGTGGACCCTCGGGACGACCTGTCTGAAGACGAGTTCGACCGCTTGATAGGCTTGCTCAATGAGTGGTTTGTCTTTGACTACCTCCTGCCAAACGGCCTCAGCCCTCTTGCAGAGTACCTTCGCGACAACCCCGAACGGCTCCAGGCATCAGAAATAGCAGCTCTGAAAGAAGCCGACGCTTCGCACTTCTCCACAGACTTTTGGCTGCTTGGGACTGATGTCGATAACGACATATTGGTTTTAGAGCCATTCCACGAGGCTTGCGAATATGAGGTCTATGACCCCCAGGCCAGTGTCGAGATGTCAGGCCTGCGGGGAGCCATCGGGTTGCGCCTAGTGAGGATAAACGACCGTTGGCAACCGGCAGGCACAGGGGTCTATTTTGTCGAGGCCGACCCGACAGACGAGTTGAAGTCCTTGGTGCGGGAGTCTGACGAGATCGGGGTCATGCAGTTCATCGATTTGGTCAAAGAGAACTTCGGGCTAGACAGGAATACGGCAATCACCAGTGCCGGGATCAGCGAGTTGGGCCCCCTCGAGGTCTCTCCTGAGCTTGTGGAGATCGAGTACGAGGCCATTTGTGCCCAAACCGGCGTGGACGTCAAATGGGACGCAGTCAAGGATGCGATTTATCAGTCTGGCGCTGACGACAACCCTTACGAGCTGTTCAAGGTGCTTTTCTCCTCAGGCCTGCCCAACCGGGCGACCTTTTTTGCCCTGTTCGACGTATTGATCAAGGCTTGGAACGTCTTGCCCCGCAAAATCAAAGAGGACTTGTAAATGGAGGGCGCAATGGATATGGACTCAGTCTTTGAGACTCCGTCGCTGTTGTTTATCGAGGTGACCGAGTATTACGCTGACAATCATGCTGGGCTCTTCGATGCAGCAATGTCGGGCTTCATGACGGAGGTGGACGCTGATCCGGCACTGGACAGCGAGGATGTCGAGGTCTTGGTCAGCCTGGCGGTCGAATGGTTCGCCTTCGACTATGTGCTGCCCAGTGGTATTACACCCTTCCATGAGTTTATCCAGCTTAACCCAGAGCATTTTGACGAGGAGACGCTTAGCCTTTACCGCGAAGTCGCAGAGAGCCAGTTCGTTGCCGACTTCTGGTTGACCGAAATCGACCTGGACACTGGGCGGATGGTGTTAAGGCCGATCCATAACGACGCCGAATACCTAGTTGTCGACAAACAGGCTGCCTCGATCTTTGGCGAAGCGGGCGCCCTTGGCATTCGTTTGGCAATGCTGGCAGGTAAATGGGTCATGCCTGGGTCACTGGTCTACTACTCGGAGCTGCCTGCCGATGTCCTAGAAGAGATCAACAACCCCTTGGCCTTTGACTCCATTGCCCTAGACGAGCCGCGGAGCTTCATCGAAATGGTCAAAGACTGCTTCGGGCCGGATTCGCAAGACGAGGTAGGTGTTCAAGTCCTTTGACCGGCCGTCGGCTGTGAAGCGGCCTATGCAATCAGCCCAGCCGCTGCATAGGTCAAGCAACTGGTCGATCTCAGGCTCGCTAAAGCTGTGGCAATAACGGTAGGTGTGGGGAGCGTCGTTCCACCCGATCAGCCAGTCACCTGCGTCCAGGCCGTCTAAACCGAGTTCTTCGAGGGCCGTTTCATGGGCCTTTCTAGCCTTTGCTGCCAAACTGGGACTGTCCATAAAGCGCCAAAACGAAACGATCAGCACCGACCCAGGCCTGGTTTGGGCACAGAGGACTTCCATCACCCGTTTCCGCAGGCCAACGCCTGGAACATGGTGCATGAACCCAAAACAGACGCTTAGGTCGACCAAGGGCGCCTGCAGCCGAAAGCCTTGGCCCTCGCCTTCGGCAGACATGAGGCTGCTTAGGATATCCATGCCTTGAAAATGCCCACTTTTGGCGGACCCTCGGGCCAGGTCACTGGAGTCGACAGCATAATAGTCGATCTTGGCGGCTGGGAGGCTGTCGCGTAAAAAGCCATAAAAGCGCATATTCCCCGCTGCCAAGTCAAGCACCGAGAACGCGTCCAGGGGAAAAGACTCCTCAGCCCGCAACAGTTCCAGGCAAGCCGACCAACCAGGCCATGCCGACTGCCGAGTGGCGAAGAACGAGTCGCCGTTTAACCGGTAGAATTCGTTGTTCAAACTAATCAGTTTTGTTGCAGTTTCTCTGTTCATATAGACCTGCGCCATTCTATACTATAGGCCATGGACATGATTTTACTAGAAATACTCGAGCAGATTAAAAGCGGCCACGACCTGCTTGAGCGAGACCTAGAGAAACTGATCCACAAGAACAACCAAAACCGCGCAATCGGCCAACAATATGCAAAGAGGCAGATACTGCCCTATTACTTGCAGCAAAAAAAGCTCGACCCTGACCTTTGGGACCACTTAGGCATCGACCAGGCAGTCGAAGAGCGGCTATTTAAGGTCTTGCGGATAAAACCTCGGCGAAGCGCCTCAGGGGTAACCACGATCACGGTGATCACCAAGCCCGGGAAGTGCCAAAGCGACTGCTTGTTCTGTCCGAACGACATCCGCATGCCAAAGAGCTATCTAAGCGACGAGCCAGCCTGCCAAAGGGCGGAGCGGAACTATTTCGACCCCTACCTGCAAGTTGCTGCCCGTTTGAGGACCCTTGTCGATATGGGTCATCCGACCGATAAGATCGAGCTTATCGTCTTGGGCGGGACTTGGACAGACTATCCGGAAGCATACCAGACATGGTTTGTCAAAGAGCTGTTCTTAGCGTTAAACGACAGTGACGACGTGCTGGAGACTAGCTTCCAAGCACGCATGGGCCTGTACCTTGAAGCCGGTATCAGCAACCAAGCCGACGAGATTGCCAAAAAAGTCGCGGGTGTCCAAGAAGCAGTCAACAGCCAAGTGCTCACCTACAACCAGGCAGTCGATAAGGTCTATTCGGTTGATGCCGATTGGAAGCGCCTTGAGAGCTTCCAATCGGCAGGCTTTGACGAGCTGGCTGAACAGCAAATACAAAACGAAACGAGCAGGCATCGGGTAGTCGGGCTGGCAGTCGAGATCCGTCCTGACGCCGTTGACCCAGACAGCCTCAGGCTGCTTAGGCGATATGGTTGCACAAAGATCCAGATGGGCATCCAGAGCCTTGACCAAGAGTTGCTTGAGCTGAACAACAGGCATTTAAGTGTCCCTCGCATCAGCGAGTCGTTTCAGCTGCTCAGGCTGTTCGGTTTCAAGATCCAGGCCCATTTCATGTTGAACCTGCTGGGGTCTTCTCCACAGAAAGACGCCTCGAGCTACCTGCAGTTCGTAACCGACAGGGGCTTTATCCCCGACGAGGTGAAGTTGTATCCCTGTGCCTTGGTGGAAAGCTCGCATCTCATGGACAATTACCGGGACAAGAGCTGGGCGCCGTACAGCGAAGCCGAGCTGGTGGAGGCTTTGGCGACGGACAGCTTGAACACCCCGCCGTTTGTCAGGATCTCCAGAATGGTTAGGGATATTTCTGCTAAGGATATCGTGGCTGGCAACAAGAAGACGAATCTGCGCCAAATGGTGGAAAAAAAGCTGCTGGGCCAAGGCGTAGACATTCCGGAGATCCGTTTTCGGGAGATCGGCTCGGCTGAGGTCTTAATCGAAGATTTGGACTTGCAGACCATCTCGTATGACACGACTGTCACAACCGAGTATTTTTTGCAATGGGTGACTGACCAGGGCCGTATCGCGGGCTTCTTGCGCTTGTCATTACCGAGACAGGAGTATGTGGTAGCGAACCAAGGCGCGCTGCCGGTCGGCCCGTTCCAGGCAATGATACGGGAAGTGCATGTCTATGGCCAAGTGGCTCCTTTGAGCCGCAGGACGTATGGGGTCCAGCACTTCGGACTGGGGCGCAGTCTGATCGAGAAAGCATGCCAGATTGCCAAAACGTCCGGGTACAGGCAAGTCAATGTGATCAGCTCAGTCGGGACTCGGGAGTACTACCGAAACCTGGGCTTTGTCGACGACGAGCTTTATCAAGTAAAAAGCCTCTGACTTTTCAAGCATCGCGAATGGGACTTAGGGCCATTATGAATGGGTCTTTAGGACATTGCGGGCTCAAAGCCCTCTTGACACAGGCACTCTAAAGCACTAACCTGCATAACCGAGGATATGATGAACAGTTATGCAACACAAGCCTATTGCTACTACTATTTGTAGCTGCACCATGGCGACATAGGTCACCACGGGTGCAGCACCTTGTGGTGGCTCTAGACAAAAGCCGGCAAGAGAGCCGGAAGTTAAAAAAAGATGGGCCACGAGAATAGAGCGTGGCTATTTTTATGCCCACAGACATTTTTAAAGGAGGAACAGACAAATGCCAATTACCGAGATCCTTGAACAAAACGTAGAGCTCTATGGAAATGAGACTGCTTTAGTAGAAATCAATCCGGAAATCACCGAAAGGCGTCGGGTGACATGGCGGGAGTTCGAGCTTGTAGAGCCAGCCAATACATCCTACTACCGTCGTGAGATCAGCTGGTCGGTGTTCAATGAGAAAGCAAACCGCTTCGCGAACCTCTTGCTTTCATGGGGTGTCCGCAAGGAGGACAAAGTAGCAATACTGCTCACCAACTGCCTGGAATGGCTGCCGATTTATTTCGGGATCCTAAAGACTGGCGCCATAGCCGTCCCTCTGAACTTCCGCTATACCGCTGACGAGATCGCATACTGCCTGGACAAGGCCGATGTCGACATTCTAGTCTTTGGCCCAGAGTTCATCGGGCGCATGGAAGACATCGTCGAGCAGCTGCCAGAGGAGCTGGCCTTGATCTTCTTCGGCGTCGAGGTCTGTCCGAGCTTTGCCGAGAGCTACATCGAGCTGACAGCCGACTGTTCGTCATCGTCCCCGGATATCACACTGACTGACGACGACTTGGCGGCGATCTACTTCTCTTCTGGGACAACGGGCTTTCCCAAAGCGATCCTACATAAGCACCAGAGCCTGATGCACTCCTGCCAAGTCGAGCAGGCACACCACGGCCAAAGCCATGAGGATGTCTTTTTGTGCATACCCCCCTTGTACCATACTGGTGCCAAGATGCATTGGTTCGGCAGCTTCTTGGTCGGTGGCTGTGGGGTCTTGCTGAAAGGGACGTCCCCAGAATACATCTTCGACGCTGTGTCGAAAGAGAAATGCACGATTGTCTGGCTGTTGGTCCCTTGGGCCCAAGACATCTTGGTTGCCTTGGAAAACGGCGACGTCAAACTGGAGGACTACCCAAACCTCAGCCAATGGAGGCTGATGCACATCGGGGCCCAGCCGGTGCCGCAAAGCCTGATCCATCGCTGGCTGGAGGTTTTCCCGCACCACGAATACGACACCAATTATGGCTTGTCCGAAGCAATCGGGCCGGGATGCGTGCATCTTGGTATCGAGAATGTGCATAAAGTCGGAGCCATCGGCGTGCCTGGCTTTGGCTGGGAGACCAAGATCGTCGACGAGGCAGGAAACACTATTACCGACACTAGCGTAGGCGAGCTCTGCGTGCGCGGGCCGGCAGTAATGGAATGCTATTACAAGGACGATGTTGCCACTGCCGAGACTATCAAGGACGGCTGGCTGTTCACTGGCGACATGGCAATGCAGGACGACGAAGGCTTCATCTACCTCGTAGACCGCAAAAAAGACGTCATTATCTCAGGTGGGGAGAATATCTATCCGGTGCAGATCGAAGACTTTTTGGCAGCGCACCCCGACATCAAAGACTCGGCAGTGATCGGTGTCCAAGACACCAGGCTAGGCGAGATCGCTGCCGCAATCATCGAGCTCAAGCCCGGACGGGAGGTTAGCGAGGACGACATCAACGAATACTGTCTTGGCCTGCCTCGCTATAAACGGCCAAGGCTGGTTATTTTTGCCCCTGTGCCCCGCAATGCGACCGGGAAGATAGAAAAACCCTTGCTTCGCACAATGTATGGGGCAGAGAACGTCGTTGCTGCCCAAAGCCTCTCATAGTCTTAACAGGAACGAACGGTTTCATGCTTATCGCAATTGCCAAGCAGGCTGCTGCCAAGGCTTATGGTATACAGCCTGCGGCAATCGCGATAAGCGCCTGTTTTAGAATAAACGCTCTATTAGCCGCTGTCTTAGATGGTACCCTTACAACCACATTTTGCTTTTTAAGTTGTTTTTTAACAACAATCGTCCTTTTCCCCTTATATGCTGCTTATCGATGACAATAAACTTAAGAATTGGCAAAGATATTGCGGGTTTTTTAATAGTGCCGGCCTGGTTTTACACTAAAATATTACTTACCAAAAAGCACTTGGTGAAGCAAACGCATGAACTTTGTATTTCGTAGAGGGAATTAAGGAGGGTTTCATGCTTAGAAACCGCTTGGGCAATAAACTGTGGGCTTTGGTATTGGTAGCTGTAATGGGCTGTGCTACTTTGATGATGGGGCTGTCGTCTGTAGCCTACGCCGCCAACGAGGTGGAGATTCAGATGCATGGCGGAGAAGGATTGACCTTCCACTTCTATTTCTCATACCCGCCAGACAACGACCCCGACGACCTGTATGAAGTGGTTGTCTCGGGCACTGGCAGCGGAGTAAGCAAGTCTGGCCCGACAGAGCTTGGCATCGGCTATGTTCTCGAGTATGTCGAAATATACTCGGGCAGCCTGTTCGTCGAGGAGGTACTGCCCAGCCAGATAGCCCATCGTAGCGACAACCAGGCCCGCCTTGTCGACGACGGCTCGATGCAGCGGAACAATGGCCGGGTAGAGCAAAACACCGGGACTGTCAACTTCTGGTACCGGGGCGGTGCAGCAGAGACCTTAGTTACCATTGAGGCAGAAAAGATAGGCATCGGCGCGCCTCTAACTGATGGCTTGTTCAGTTTCGGCCTATACAACAGCAGTGGCGTCCGAATCGGCACGGCAACCAACGATGCAGACGGAAACATCGTTTTTGACCCGATAAGGTTTACCGAGTACGATGCCGAGGGAGACTACTTTTATACCATCAGCGAAGACTCGCTGGGAGGTGGCCGTTGGATATGCGATGACACCGTCTATCAGATCAAGATAACCGTGTACTTATTATCTGGAGACACCCGGTCGAACACGGTTGTCATTGCGGTTATCGATTATGGCGACGAGCCGGTAGTCTTTACAAACACATACATACCCCCAAGAATAGAGACCGACCCGAGCCTGGTCCTGGAAGGCACGAAAAACGTCGAAGGGGCACGGCTGGTTTCTGGGATGTTTACCTTCGTGGTCATCGATGCAGACGGGAACACCGTTGCCACAGGCACTAACGATATCGACGGAAACATTGTCTTCACGCCTATAACCTACACTGAAGACGGTGAGTACACATATACAGTAAAAGAGGTCAACCAGACTGGTGCTGGCTGGAAATATGACAGGACAGAATACACTGTGAGCGTTACTGTCTATTTCTACCCAGACCAAGACGCTTATGAGCTTGATGTGACTTATCCTGACGACGGGCTGGTCTTTACTAATGTGTACACTCCTCCAGCAACACCGAAAACTGGTGATATTGCTATCTTGCTAGTGTGTATAGCAGGGTGTATGGTGCTCTCAGGAAGCGTGGTCCTGATGAGGCGCAAAAGCACTTCATTGTAAAGTCAAAACTACTAGAGCTTTATAGGCGGTAGTGTTGATAAACACTACCGCTTTTTTAAGTGCAGTGTATTCAACAGATGGCTCTATGAACGCTGCTCGCACATAACGTAGGGGAATAACCCTTAGATATGGTATACAATACCAGCAACAGTTAGGAGTAATGATGTTTTTTCCCACAATCCTCGATACGATTGGAAACACCCCGCTGGTAAGGATAAATGTATTGAACCCGAACCCAGGAGTAGAGCTTTATGCAAAAGTCGAGGGGTTTAACCCGACAGGCAGTATCAAAGACCGCATCGCCTTAAAAATGATCGAACAGGCCGAAGAAGAAGGCACTCTGAGCAAGGACCAGATAATCATTGAGGCGACATCGGGCAATACCGGTATCGGCTTGGCCATGATCGGAGCAGTCAAGGGCTACAAAGTCTTGATAGTCATGAGTTCGGCTGTGTCTATAGAGCGCCAGAAGATGATCAAGGCATTTGGCAGTGAGATATATCTTACTGACCCTGAGCTTGGCACAGACGGGGCTATCATGAAGACGGCTGAGCTGATCGAAGCCGAGCCCGACAAGTACTTCCATCCCAACCAGTTTTCCAACGAATACAACAAGATCTCGCATTATGAGACCACAGCTGAAGAGATCTGGCAACAGACAGACGGGCGTATCACCCATTTTGTGTCTGCCTTGGGCACGTCTGGCACTTTGATGGGGGTGGGCATGATGTTAAAAGAGAGAAACCCCGACGTGAAGATCATCGAGGCACAGCCAGTGGCCGGGCATTACATCCAAGGGCTAAAGAGCCTGCAAGAAGCAATAGTCCCTGAGATCTATGACATTAACGAGATCGACGAGAGCATTCTTATCGATACCGAGGAGGCCTATGAAATGGCCAGGCGCATAGTCCGCGAAGAAGGTATCTTTGTGGGGATGTCCAGCGGTGCCGCTATGCTGGCTGCATTGCGCGTTATAGAGCGAATTGACAAAGGCGTGATGGTGACTATACTGCCGGACCGGGGTGAAAAGTACTTGAGCACCGACTTGTTCTTGGTTTAAAGCCTGGTAAGCAACAAAACCATATAGATACATATACTTGTCGTGGTCAGTCCAGGCCGTACTTCTCCCTCTGCTTTTTAAAGTCTTCTAGGATGCTATCATGCTCTGCATCCATAAGGTCCTTAAAAAAGCCCTCATAATAGTAAGTCAGCTCGGTCAGAGGCTCTTCGATGACTTTGCGCGCATAGGCTTGAAAAACCGGGAAATTCTGCTGATAGACATGCATTGAGTTCGAGGTCTGGGAGTAGGTTCCGACAGGGATTTCTAGCCTGTCAGCAAGGTTTTCTTGCATGCAGATCAGAGCAAAGGCGTTCATAAAAAAGGCTTGGGCAAAGTCGTTGGAGCGAAACAATACGCACATGTCAAGCTTCCCATTGCGCACGAAAAACTGGATGTTCTGCAGGCAAGCCGGGTTTGTGAGCTTAGAGTCGAGCAGGTTGTTTCGGACACCGATAACTGCCCTGCGGCTTGACATTTGCGGGTTCCTCTTTAGTTCGTTTATGACAAACTCGATCTGGTCGATGGGCTGGGTGATGCGATGATGGTATGTGTAATCTTCCAAAGCCTCGAGCCTTCCGTTCCTCTCGACTTCGACATCGACAGCAAAGTCAAGAATCCCATCCAAGATCTCTAACCGGTACTGCTCCAACTCCCGGGGGCCGCAGATGACCAGCTTGCTGATCCGGGGCTCTTTCAATGGCTCTTCGACATGGATCGTCATCCGGCATTCGAGCTGGCTATAGGAATCGAGGTTCTGTAAGTTCCAGTCGGAGCAATCGGCCAACTGTCCGCCAGTGAACAAGGCCGATATGCCTTTATGGTATACCTCAGGGAGGCTTTGTCCCTCGATGTAAATATCCTTCATTTCAATATCCTTTGCAGGCATACAAAAGCTTGGGTTTGTAAGAGCCTCTATGTTATACCAAAACTGAATAAGGGTTTTTGGGGCTTAACGGAATGCTTGGCTTTTATATAGCCTGCAGTGTCGATTTGGATCGCATTGGGCAACCCCAGCATTGTTGATGCGGTCGGGATCAGTGATGCCCGCCTATAAAACGATGGGCCATGCACCCTGCTTCTGGTTGTTGCTGGGCATCTGCTTGGTAAGGTTGCTTTTGTGCCGTCGCTCTCCCATACTGCAACTTTGCGGTCACTGCCGGAGCACAGCTAATAGTTATTCACCGAATGGAGGTAAGTACAATGATAAAGGGTGTGACCTTCTTGATACCGCAAGCCACAACGGACATGCTGCGACAGATATTGGAAAACATCAATGTGGAGGGGTACTTCTGGCGGAACATCGTCGAGCAGGACGAGGTATGGAACGCTTCAGGGGAGCGGTACCTAGACGAGGAGTCCTATGACGGCAAGGCCTTCAAGGAGCTGATCCAGCAAGACCACTACATCATCTTCATTAAGCTCCAGGCTTATTTCGCCGAGGGCGACTACGACAACATCTCCTACTACGAAGACTTCGTTCTAAGTGACTGCCAGATCGTCGTGCTTATCTTTGACAACATAAATGTACACATCTACACCAAGGACGAAGGCGTCGCCAAGTCGCTCTATGAGAACGCTGTCCAGCGCTTTGAGGAAGTCGAATACCTGACTGACACATATGACACTCGGACCGGCTTTGATATTCTAAGCTGATTGCTTATCCTAAAAAACAACTGCAACCTGGTTCGCATCTGCAATGCAGGTTGTAACTCTCTATTATGGCAAAACAATGCTCATTCGAATGCTATAGAGGCGCAGCTCGCTACAGCGGATGCAACGCATAAACCTTCGAGTCTATCTGTTTTAAAGGGTATCCAGGTTGCCTGACGTTTTAATCACCCAACTGGGCGAGGTGACCGGCTGATCCAAGGGCTTGTAACCGCTGCCAGGCGGAAGGCATTTCAACTCTGCAGACAACCGCACACACCACTTCGTGCCTACTTAAGAAACCTAGCGAAATGAACATACACTATAATGGTTAGGCAAATCGAAGGAGGATCAAAGCAATGGCAATTCCAATGAAACGTAGCAGGCTTATTCTAGTGTTTGTCAGCTTGGTACTACTGTTGTGTTCAGCAGCTTATATACCACAAACCGCCTATGCTGATACAAAGACTGTCAATTTGACGAACAGTGACACCACGCCACAGGTCCAAACAAAAATACAAAGTGCGATAAACAGCTCGGACAGCGGCGATGTTGTCAATGTTACAACAAACAGCGGAGAGATCTCGAACGCGTATAGCACTTTGACGATCGACATCAAATCTGGCGTGAAGCTAGTCTGGCTTGCTACTTATGCCGGCTCTGTCAGCCAAGATTACATTGTATATCTTACTGGAGAGGGGGCATTCGAGCTTGCTTCCGGAAGCACGATTATCAATAAAGGCCCCGGAGCGGGGATCAGCGTTGGCTCGAATGTGGACTTTACCGTGAATGGTGGGACAGCCAGTGCAGCTGGCCTGGACTACACCATCAACGCTAGGATATTTACCATGCGCAGCGGCACAGTCGAAGCAGCGGGCACCGGTGGAGCTGTCGCTGCTTTATCAGTCGAAGTGAGCGGAGGGACCATCAGCTCAAAAACCGGGGCTGCAATCTACGGGTCAGGCGCTGGAATTGTGCATATCACCGGCGGGACGGTTTTTTGTTCTGGCTCGGGTGCAGCAATCAGCGCCGAAGGCGGCGTAGAGATCGAAGGCGGGACAGTCCGGGCGGCAAGCGGCAATGCTGTCTATGCTGTTGCGACAGGAGAGGTGACGGTGAAAGGGGCTACGATAATTGCCGAGGGCAGCAACCCTACGGTCTACACTCGCAACATTCGCGTCGAGCCAGGCAGCTTCATCGAAGCCACAGGCACCGGGAATGCGATTTTTTCTGTAGGCAAGTTCTCAACCGTGACAATCAATGGCGGCATCGTCAGCGCTAGGACGGGCAGGGCGCTGATGTGTGACGACGATGACACCGTAGAGCTAAACAACGGGCTGTTGTTTGCCTATGGTACCGATATAGGACCCTTTGGCGATGTGATCATGCTTTTCAACAGCGGAGGATTGACAATCGACGGCGCATCGATCTGCGCTTGGGACCGCGACCATGGCGTCACCACCTATAACGCAGGCGAGACAGACGACCTGGCAATCGACTCGCCCGGCCCCATTCGCTGGGACAGGGTAGGCGACCAAAGCGGTATCAGCTATAACAGTAGCTCCGAGAGCGGTTTTCTGCCTATCTTTGGGGTAACGGTGAACAAGACAGAGTCCTCTTCAAGCCCTCAGACCGACGATCCCTCTTCAAGCCCCGATCCTGACCTGTCAGTAAAAACCGACCATGGGGATAAGATCGGGTTTGACGGACTCGAAGAAGATGCGACTGGCGAGAATGCCGACGACAGCGCAAAGGCCGGGGCAGGGCCAAGCTGGCTATGGATAGTCCTGGTAGTGCTTGTCGTTGTTGCTGTGGGAAGCGCCATTGTGTTCTTCTCCACCAAAAAGAAGGAAGCCAGCCAGGCGGTTGCTGAAGACGTGCCGGTGCCTGAGGGCGAAGACGCAGATGCACTGAAAGAAGAGGAGCAGCAATGAACCGCTTGTCTACAAGGAGAAGGGTGTCTGCCGGTATTTCCATCGTCTCGACCATAGGCGCTGTTATCATAGCCTTGGTGTTGATCTTGAACAACACTCCAAGCAGGGTCGATAAGGACCTGCTCGAAGACTTGGACAAGCTAGAGTCTATCGGCGACGATGCGGTGGTCCTCAATGGCACCCATGAGGATATTCAGACCTTCTATGCGATGATGGACGATTGGAACATGGGAGCCGACCCCTACAAGATCAGTTATGCCCTCGACGACTTAGAGTGGCTCGAAGGCGACGAGGCGGTTCTAAGGTACATGGAGGACCGTCCCAGCGCCACAAGGGAAGAGGCCGAGACCGAGACAGAGGAGTATGGCTATATCTATAACGCCAACGCCGACATTAAGTGGTACACCACGACAGAGGATACCGAGTTCTTTATCTATGACATCGAGGTTTCCATCGAGCTTTATTCAACCGACCATCAGACGTTCTTAGACACGATGATCAACAGCAAAGGCCTTACCGGCCATTATCCACTCGTTTTAGTCACTGTCTCTGGCGATACAATACTTAGAATGGAGCGAGTGTTCACACCTGCCAACGGCTAGACGGTGTACGGGCAAGGGACTGCCTTGCTAAAGGATTGGCTAGCTAAAGGACTGCCTTGTCTATCCTAAGTATGCTCTAAAACGAGCTCCCCGTCGCCTTCCAGCCAGATCTCGTGATTAACCGAGGTTGTAAGGTTCAGGTAGATCTTTGCGTGGTAGTTCTCGTCGATCACGATGAACAGCAGCACGTCGTAGTTCACGTCTTCGCCGAAAGTGCCAACCAGGGCATGGGACGATGTGCCGGTGTACTCCATTTTGAAGGCTTCAAACATCAGCCAGCTGCTTGTTGGCGGCTGTACCGTCTGTCTGTTTTTATCCTTAATCGGGGACTGCCAGTTCTTAGGGACCCTGTGGACATAGACTGGGCCAGTAGAGGCATCCTCGGTCCCCTCAGGGAAGATATACATGCCGTCCTCTTCGTCATAGGGCGGGATAACCGGAAAACCATCGGCACCGATATAGTAGGGGATGTCGCTTCTATACTCGCCAGCAAGGACGACGTCAATGCCTAGGTCCATTCCGCTGACATCGCTGCCAAGCAGGTCGTTGAGTATATTGTCAGCTGCCTCGTCTGTGTCGATCGTGATGGATGATCTCACCGAAAGGTCGTAATAGCCTTCTGCATAGTCGGTGGAGTTATCGTGCACGGGGTCCTTCCCGCCGGTCATCTCGATTGTGAAGGCATAGTCCGCGTACATACCGGCATGCCCGGCTTGCGTGCCGAACTCCTCTTTCTGGTTGATGCTTCCCTCCAAGCGCCAGAAGTAGCGCTGCCACCAGTTGTCCTCGTCTGAGCCATTAGGGCTTGCATCGTTCAAGCCGGCGTTCACAGATGGGCCCAAGCTTTGCTGGCTGTCTGACGAAGGGCTTTGCTTGTTGCTGTCGCTGCATGCAGTTGCCAGCATTTGTGACAACATGAGCAAGGTTGCCAATGCCAACGATACACTCTTTTTCATGAAACTTCCCTCCTGACTTGCCAGAGCAAACACGTCTCTGTGCATATCTGTAAGTATAAAGCTGTTTAGATGAAGGTACCTACTCATACCAATTGAATTGGTGCGGGTGAAGGGACTTGAACCCCCACGAGCTAAAGCTCACATGGACCTGAACCATGCGCGTCTGCCATTTCCGCCACACCCGCACTTAAACACCGATGCGATTACCCATGTGACGCCTTGTTGCCTCTCGCAAAACAAGCAGTAGCCCATGGGAACCAGCAAATAGTCGCTTTTGTGTGAAGATAAAAACCGGCATTCAACAACTATCCAATCAAATACCTCCACACCGCATTCATGAGTGGGTATGTTACCATTAATCAGCTTTAAATACTAATCTGAATCATGATATGAAAGCTGTAGCGGTATGCCAAACAAGCCATATATAATCGATGCCCACTGCCATGTCTATCCAGACAAGATCGCCGATAGGGCTACAGCGAGCGTCGGTGAGTTCTATAACGTCGTCATGACTGGAGACGGCAGCGTCCGACAGTACCTGAATCTTCAAGAAAGCGCCGGAGTCGCCAAGTCGATCATCATGTCAGTGGCCTTAAAGCCCGAGAACGTCATCACGATCAACGACTTCATTGCCTCCCAAGTCGCAGAAAACCCCAGCTTCATAGGCTTTGCCACAATGCACCCTGATTTTGCCGACATTGAGGGAGAGGTAGAGCGTTGCTTGGGAATGGGCCTGTGTGGATTTAAGATCCATCCGGACTCCCAGCTGGTCAATGCCGACGACCCCAGGATGATGAGGCTTTATGCCGCCATCCAAGGCCGTGTGCCGATAACGATTCATGCTGGGGACTATCGCTACGACTATTCGCATCCTCGACGCATCCGCGAGATCTTGCATGCGTTTCCCGGTCTGGTGGTAAATGCTGCGCACTTCGGAGGGTGGTCTATCTACGACCTGGCGCTTGAATACCTGGAAGACGAAGCCTGCTTTATGGACCTTAGCTCGGCACAGATGTGGCTGGGTCCCCGGCGCACGAGGGAGCTGATCGGGATCTATGGGGCCGGCCGTATCCTCTTCGGCTCCGATTTCCCCATGGCCAGCCCGGCAGCAGAGCTCGACCGCCTAGCCGCAGCCGGGATCGACGAGCGCAGCCGAGAGCTTATCCTCAGTAGGAACACCGAGGCTTTCCTAGGAATCGACCTAGTGCGATGAATCGGCAAGACGAAAGCACGATTGATTGACAATGGCACGTCAGATAGGCAATTTCCCGCATTTCCACCAAACCATAGCGCATACCAAATGGTATTACTTCGCGTTTGCCATTGGCGTGCTTGCCTTATTCGCCCTGGTCACCAACATAGTCAGCTCGGTATTTGCGTTCATGTCGACACAGATTACGAACAGTTGGCGCATGGTCACCCCTTTTTACGTGCTGGTCTTCTCCAGCGCCACTTATTGGCTGCGTCGCCGCGGGGCCCCGATCGCAGCCCTGCTGGCCGCACTGCTGTGGAACTGCATAGTGCTAGCTTGGTACACGTATTGCTGGTCTTTCTACCAGACCCTGGAATTTGCCATCCCGAGCGTCAGCCAGGTCTTGATGCTTGGTTTTATCCCTTTGGCCTTGGCCCTGCCCTTCGTCCGCAGCACCAAGCATGTGAAGAACGACTTTCGCCAGGTAGCCATCAAGCGGCGGACTGCGATCAGTGCACGCGACCGGTCGATTGCCTCGGTCGCAGCCAGTCGGCGCTTGTTTGACTTGATTCGGGAGAATACCTTGCCGCGCGACGGTTACATCGCTGTCTACTCGTCAGTGGGGAGCGAGCTGTCACTGGAGACCCTGATCTTCAACTTGGGTCGGGCTGGGTACAAGGTTGCTTTCCCAGCAATCCTTGGGGAAGGCCTGATGCGGTTTTATACGACGATTGGCACTGGCGAGCTCGACCTTCAGTCGATCGAGCTGATCACTGACCCTATGGAAGTACAGACGCCAGAGCGCCTAAAGAAGCTCAGGCTAGTCGAACCACGTAAAATATCGGTGATCATAGTGCCGGGGGTGGCTTTTGACCCGGAGTGCTACCGAATGGGCTTCGGCGGCGGTTTTTATGACCGCTACATACCCAAACTAAGGGACACCACCAAGGTCTTTGGCGTCTGCTTCGACGAGCAGATCTACAAGTCACTGCCCGTGCAGTCGCATGACCAGCGTTTGGACGCTGTGGTTACCCCTACCTTCTGTTATCACGGCAAGGCATAGCATCCCCAAGGAGGGCTTATGGCGCTTGGTTGGATAAGGCCGGAGGATTATTCCTTCAACAGTTTCTTGCTTTTAGAACGGTTTCAGATACGCCTGATGATGGAAATGGGCGGCTGGCGCAACGACAAGTCCGAGTGGCGCTACAACATGGGAGTCGCCTTGAACGCGAACCCGGCCGTTGCCTGGTATTTCAAGCAGCGTTGCCCAGAATGCAAAGCGTTAGTCGACGAAGTCACAGCCAACGCACCGACGCTTGCCGACATGGTTGAGGTCCGCAAGGCCGAAGCGTATGCACTGGCCAGTGTCGAGGACTTCGTCATTTACACGACCCCAGAAAAAATGGCGTCGAACTGCGACTTTATCTATGGATGGGACAAGCAGCGCTTGTTTTCCCTGGTGTACCTGGCAGGCAAGACCGTCCTTGACGTCGGTGCCGGCTCGGGGCGCCTGGCTTTCGCCGCTGCCGAGAAAGCCGCCTGGGTCTATGCCAGCGAGCCAGTGGGGACGCTGCGTGAGTTCATGCGCGACAAGATCAAGCGCGAGGGCATCAAAAACGTCCGCGTCTTGGACGGGCTTGTGACCGAGCTGCCGTTCCCAGACGACATGTTCGACGTCGTGATGAGCGGTCATGTCCTCGGCGACGATTGGGACAACGAGGTCAACGAGCTGGCGAGGGTTTGCAGGCCCGGAGGCTGGCTGGTCGACTGCCCCGGCGACTCGGAGAGGGACATGCAGCCGAGCCAAGAGCTTGCCTCTCGCGGCTGGGAGGAGCTCCACTACGTCGGCAGTTTCGGAAAAGACGTCTACACCCATCGAAAGCAGGTCGCAAAATAACTCATCCCTAGCCAGTCTTATGGGGAGAAGCCCTTGCAACTGG
>JGI24702J35022_10000055_pt1 | contig 46911 bp, 51 predicted proteins | sample TergutTh196P4_FD_35022 | JGI IMG/M metagenome (IMG submission 35022) | reverse complement strand
GGCGTGCCTGTTTCAACAATTGGCTCTGCAGCAACCAATATATTAAGCAAAATTCCCGGCGGTTCCAATGTAAGGGAGATTAGGGTTTCGGGCCTTGTAACCGGAACGGCAGACAGCCCCAATGTAAGCCTCGATGTTGCCGACATGGCAGGCACTGTTGTCGAAGCTGTTAAAGAACAGGTGATGGAAAAGGTGGAAGAAGTTAAAGAGCAGATTAGGGAAGGGATAGATGAGCAGATAAATAATATCATGGCCGAAGCAGAGAGGCAGGTACAAAATATCCGCAATACGGCAAAACAAAGTGCAACAAGGCTGCGAACCGAAGCAAATAACGCTGCTGCAAAACTGGAAAAAGAAGCCGAAGGGAAATCCGCCATTCAGCAGCGCTTAACACAAGCTGCGGCGGATAAAGTCCGCAGCGAAGGAGAAGATGCTGCAGCCAAAGTAGAGCGGGAAGCAGAAGTTCAGGCTAATGCCATTCTCGATGCTGCAAGAAAGAGGGCCGATGGTTTAAGGAATGGTTGAATATGACAGTTAATCTATTTAAGGATGCATATAAAATTACACGCCCCAATGGCAAGGAAATCTACAAGGGGTTTGGTTTTAAGCATCATTCAGATGTAACTCAATATTATGTCCATCCTGATAATCAAAGCCAGGAAGGCACTACCTCTTTATGCCAGCCAATAGGTGAAGCGGTGATCATTTTTTCAATCCTTATGCAGGGAATTGTTACAGGCAAAACAGGCCTCATTGGCGACTATTATTATAACGATGACAAGTCCTGCTTTATGCTGGAACTGAAAACGCCCGAGGAGTTAATAAAAGCTGCCATAATAAGCAAAGAAGCAGCAATTTACAGGGCATACCTAAAAGACAATTCAATTCATTTTGGGGCTTTCAGAAAAGACGGTTCTTTCATAGAGGACGAGATGGAACCACTCTCGTCGCTTTACAAGATGCTCCCCTGTTTTCTTGTTTTGCTTGCAAGGGAAATGGAAACCAATGCCGATTTTTCCCCTCTTGTCGAAAATTTTCTGGAATCACCAGCTGCTGATATTTTTGTAAACATTCATGAGGATTTTTACCAGAATCACAAATCCGAAGACTATAGCCTGGCTTATACCAAAAAAGAGCCATTCGACCCGTCAAAATTTCTGTCATGCTCATCAACGTATACAGCAATAAAGGAAAACAAAAAGCAAACGCAGGAAGTTAAGGAAATAGAAATAAAGCAATTTTCTAAATCCAGTTTCAAAAAAGAATATTTTGACCTTATCCCGCATCTGTCAGAAGAATTCGTATTGCAAAAAGAGCTTATGAGTCTTTGTAATGCAGTTTATTCAAGTGATTCCAGAGCCACACTTTTTCACGGCCCTGCCGGAACCGGCAAAACCATGTCCTGCAAGCTCATTTGCCAGGCTATTGGGCTTCCCATCATGGATACCGTAAACTGCACAGAAAACCTGGATGAATTCATTTTGGGCAAATACATTCCACAAGACGACAAAATCGTTTTTATCGAAAGCTATGTAACAAAAGCGGTTCGTGACGGCGGGGCAGTAGTATTTGAGGAAATTAACTTTGCCAAACCCCAATACCTGGCTTTCCTTAACTCCCTCCTCGATGATAATGGTTTTGTACGCCTCGATTCAGGCGAGATTGTTAAACGTCATCCCAATTTCCGTTTTTTCGCTACCATGAATGTCGGTTACTATGGGACAAGAGAACTAAACCAGGCGCTGTTTAACCGTTTTAATTCCGTAATTGCACTTGCAGAACTCTCCGACGATGCAATTAAGAAGATGCTCTCTGCCAGGATTCCCGAATGTGTTCCTTTTATGGAAAAAATGCTTGGCGTTTACAAGAAAATCAAGAAAAAGATAGAAACTGAAGAACTTGAAATTGTTATTTCCCCGCGAAACCTTGAAAACTGGGCAAGAATCGCAAGGCATGACGGTTACGTTTTGGCGGCAGAAAAAACAATACTGCCTGTTGCCAAAAACGATAAAACACTGGAAGGAGCCATCCGCGGTATTATCTACCTGTATAGATGGACTTAAAATGAGCATTGAGCCGTGGGGTTTTCACAAATCGAAAATTCCAGAGCATAAAAACCGGGGGTTTTTATGTTAGATCTATTAAAGGAATTTCAAAAAGAAGACAATCGGCTCCTTGAAGAAAGCTTTTCCCAGATTCTGACTGAACGTAACGATCTGCGCTTATTCTTTATTAATGAAGATAAATGCTTTACCGATGGCAAAAATATCATTATAGACCCTGCTTTTTCAGGATTATTCCAGGATATACCTACGCTTGAGAAAGTGGAAGAATTTTTAAATATCAGCGACGAAATATCAAGCAACCCATTTATCACTTTAAAAATGTGTGCCCGTGCTCCCAATATCCATGAATGTCTTCATATAATTTATTCAAATTTTCCCGGCGGCTGCGTGTCCGATGAAAGAGGAACAACCAATATTAGGAAAAAAGTATTGGCTTATATTTCAAATATTATAGAGGATGCTTTTATTGAGGCTGCCGGATGCAGTGAATTTGATAATCTTGAGCATTTCCTGCTTTGGTTCAGGGTGGGGATTGGTTTTGCCGGCCATCAGGAAAGAACAATTGTCCTGGACGATCCATTGGCGTCTTTCCTGAATTATATGTGCAAATTTTTATTGTACTCTTTTATAGAACAATTCAAACCTGGCATAGATATTGTTGAATATGTTGAAAAGACAAAACAATTATTCCTGGATGGTGCTGTCTGCGGAGATCCTGATGAACGGTATACCTATACACAGAAAATCTTTGATATTATAGAACCGCTTATTCCGAAACAAGAAACGGATACAACGGCTTTGGACAAACTTATGGAAGAACTTCTTGTTGGTACTAAAACTCACAGCGGTGAAAGCTCAACTATTGCCAGCTTTTCAAATAAGGGAAAAACCGCAGTAATTACCAGGAGGCTTTTTAATGATGAAGAAGCGGCTGGTAGCCAGTTGTTAACGGATAGGGAAGAAATACAGAAAAAATTTAACCAGGAAATAAAACGTATAAATGATGAAGCAGGTGATTTTGAAATACATTTAATTGTGTCAAATGTTTATAAACCATGTTCGGAATATGACTGCTCAAACATTCATAAAGGTATTAAAATTGAAATTTCAAGGGCGAAAATCAACTTAAATTTAAAAAAGGCATATCAAAATATTGTTAATAAATACCGTTTAAACATTAATTCCCATTCAAACAGGTTTAGCCAGCTTCTTAAAGGAATGGTTGATGAAATTGAAGATCGAAGGTATTTTGGAACCGGCATAATGTCGAAAAAGCTAATCGATATAAAAAAACGATATTGGTTCAGGAAAATACAAAGCGAAAACGTTCCCAATATTGGCTTTTTGTTCCTTATTGACGGGTCGGGTTCCATGGGAGGTGAAAGACTCAAGGGCGCCATGGAAACCAGCATTATACTTCATGAAGTATTGCATGCAAATAATATTATGCATTCCATTGTTGAACACCGTGCTATTTATGGCGAACCTCTATTGGAACATAATATAATGGTAAGTTTTTCCGGCAGAAAGGAGGAAAAGTTTAATTTGCTGGGATTGGAAGCAAATGAAGGTACAAGAGAAGGTTTAACGCTTTATTGGGCAGAAAAATATTTACAAGATGAATGTGATGCCGAAAAAAAAATGATCATCATGATTTCCGATGGGGCCCCCATGCACCATTATGAAGACGACAATGGCAATACAAAAGAGTACTGCCCCCCGATTTCTATTAAAGACACGGCTTTGGCTGTCAAGAAAATCACAAAGCGTGGAACAGGCATTGTGGCAATTGCCCTTTCAACCCCCGGGGAAGACGATTGTTATGGCCAGTTAAAAACCATATATAAAGATGTAGTGGCTTGTACCGATATGGGTACATTAACAGGCCAATTGCTGGGAGTAGTATCGAAATGCCTAAGAAAAATGTGAAACAGGCAGCAAAACCACCCAAGAAGACTGTAGATGAAGAGCCGGAAGGTTTTACATTGATTGGTGGTCAATTGGACGGCAAAATTTTTCATCCTACGCTTGTGCAAATTAAAAAAGCAATTCAGGCGCTGGATACTGATAAAAATGATCCCTTTCTAATTCTGGCAGTTAATCCGCCAATAAATGGAGCAGATTTTATACAAATATATAAACATATTGGGGCTGAAAACGGAAAATTTTTCTATACAACAGAAATTCAATTTGATTTCATAAGTAATAACGAAAAATGGAGGCAATACGGTAACGAAATAGATGATATTAATGAAGTAAAGAAGATATTTGAGGATTATTTTATTAACAAAATAACCCCTGATGTAACTGGATGGGATGATATTTACCAGAGAGTTAAAAATGCAAAGAAACACGCCGGTTTTTTTAATATTGAAGAAATATGTTCAAAATATGTAAGAAAAAATGATAATTCAATTTATAACGGGCATGGCATAAAACATGGAGCTGTAATAAGCGAGAAAGCAATTTATCAATTGATGGGAGAGGCATTGTCTCTAATGGCAGAACTTTTTGATTCAGATAGAAAATATGGCGATGTCTACTTTAGTAACGATAAAAAACGATTTTACTGTAACATTATATTTCCAAAAACCTGGCCAGGACGAAATAGAAATATCCCGCAATTTGCAGTAAGCCACATAAGAGACAGGTTTTCAATTTCGGCGATAAGTAGCGGAGGGAAGCGTGTTTTTTTAAATATTGAGCCTATAAGTACCGCAAATAGGTTGTTGCCATGTTTAATACTTCTTGTTGTGGAAAAACTATTAAGCGATGAGGCTTATCTCGAAACTGCAATAGATTATTTTTTGAATGCAAATTATGCAAATTTTATCAAATTGTATAAATTAGTATACACTGAATTTTCTTTTCGTAAATATTGGATGGTTGATAATTATGACGACGACGGCGAAGATGAAAGCAAATTTGATTTGAGTGATTTTTCATCGTTTTTGTTCATGTGCCAAACTATTATGGAAAATAAAAGAATTTATAATGAATCGCTGGGGTTAACTTGAGGATTTATTTCAAGATACCAGCCAGGTGTTTTATCTGTAATATAACGATAATTGATACCAATTGCCTTAAAATGCTTTGTTCCGCATTGTATTTTACGCCCTTCACTGGAAAAACGAAGCTTTGTTATGTCTTCTGTTCCTTTAGTTTCACGTACAAGCCGGATTTTGGTGTTTCCTTTGTCATCCAGGCGAATGATTCCCCAATCGGGGTTATAGAAGTTTCCCAGGATTCTTGGGATGTGTATTTTGAATTTGGCAGGAAATTTAAAGTAACAGATTATTTTACCCTGGCTGTCTTCTGTTTGTATTATATTTTTAATAAAGTTTTCTTCAATATTTGAATCTTTTTGAATATCGGAATAAAGGCTGTGTTCAGAACCTTCCATTAGTTCACGCTGCGGGAATTTTATCAATTCAGGAAAGTAATCGGGATGTTTTATATCCTCCAAGAGATTCTTCTTGCCAGAGACAGGATTTCCATCGGCGGCAAATAAAGCCGGCTCTTCGCTTTCATCCAGAGAGTGATAGGAAAATAAAGAAGGTTCTGATGCGGTCATTATAGCATCTTTTTTTTCTTCATAAACCTTATTGAGGACATACTCAATTTTAGAGGCAACATGATTGGCCAGTAATTCCTTTATTCTCTCGATAAAGACACTTGTAAATCCTTCCGGATTAATGAAAATTTGTTCTTTTTTTTCATCACATATGGAATTAAAAATTTTAATAATTGTTGGGCGGGTAATGCTTGTAACTGAAGCAGTTCTTGAAACGAAATCCTTTACAGGGTAGATGGATTGTTCTGCTTGACGAAACTCCGGGACATGGCTGTCTAACGGGGCGCCATCAAAGGAATAGGGAGCTTCTTTGGTAATTGTTTCGCTGTTGCTGAAGGTTACTGCCCCGTCTTTTTCGTTGATTTTTACTATTGTAAAGTCTTTTTTACGGATATCTTTGAAATTTTTTAATATTCTCTCCGGAAATGATTTCTGCTGTTTAACCCAAGGGATAAATTCATTTTTTCTTCCATTAATATCGATGGCAGTAATCTTGATTCGGGCATGGTATGTACTGACATCTACTAAACCAATTGTGTACCGATAAAAGTTATAGCTCCCTCTGGCTATCTGTATTTTTGTCGCAGGGAAGATTACATTGTCGTTGAACTCCTTTTCACATTCTTTAATGAAGTTTTGGGTGTCGATGTTTATATTATAGGATGTTTCCTGACAGAGGGAGTTCCAGAAATTTCTGAAATCTTTGTCCTGGTAAACCTTGTTGTTACGTTTTACCTCCGCTTTGTAGTTGGAGGGTGCAGGCGGCATATCAATATCACCGCTTTCGATGTACTCGGTCTGGAGTCCTTTAACATAATCCTCGTACCCTTCTGGGCAGATAACTGTAAGGATATTTTTGCTTGCATCCTCGATGCGCTCTCCTTCCTGATTTACACAGATACGAAGCCCCCGGCCAAGTTCCTGGCGGCGGGAGTCTTTTTGCCTGTCGGTTTTATAATTGGGCTGTTTCAGTAAGCAGATGTTGAATACATTTGGATTGTCCCAGCCTTCACGAATGGCGGAGTGGGCAAAGATGAAACAGACCTTATCATCAAAACTAAGGAGGCGTTCTTTGGACTTCATGATGCGTTCAAAAGATTTTTTACGGGCGTCTTCACGGTCTTTTGATAAAATTTCATCGAAATCTTCGACAATGCTGTCATCTTTCTTTCTGGCGAAGTAACCGTCGTGTACCTCTTTTGCATCAATATTTTTATAGTAATCATCATTCTGCTTTTGCCTGTTGAAGGCATTTTCGAAGTAGGTTCGTAAAAACGGTTCGGTATCTCCTCCGGTTGGAAGATAATGTGGTACATAATCAATGAAAAATAGGGTAAGGACTTTTATTCCCTCGCTGCGAAGTTCACGCTGCTTTTTCATGTGTATTCTTATTGCTTCCTCGATTTGGACACGGCGGACTTCTTTTTCCGAAAGGGTAATACCTATGGTACTATTAGTGGAAAGCGTGGTTTGGTTAGTGAATACAATTTTATTTTCTGCAATATTAATTTCTTCGATTTCAAAGTTTTCAAGGTCAGGATTATGTGTTTTATTAATGAGTTTATCACCCTTTTTAACTTTAAACTCCTGCCAGGTTTTGCTTCCGTCAATAAAGGTATAGGCCTGCATTGTTGCTGTGATAGAACCTTTGTCGTTAATTGTTTTTACAAGCGCCATTTTGTGGCTGTCGTCGTTGACATTATCGTATTCTGTAACACCCAGTACTTCGATTTTTTTTACAAGATTTTCCCTGAAAGCGTCAAATGGAGAGAGCTTATAAATAAGGCCGGATGATTTTTTCGGCGTAGCGCTGTAGTTAAGGGCAAATAGGGGTTTAAGAGTTCTTAAAGCTTCTTCCGATTTTTCTGATGTATAGTTTTGATTTTCATCCAGTATCAGAATGGGATGGACTTTTTGGATGTACTCGATGGGCAAGCCATCCGGGAAACCGTCATTGGGTTGATAAATTACGTTTACACCTGCCTTATTAAAACTGTCTATTGTGATAATCATCGCAGAAAGGCTTTGGGAAGTAGCAAATTTTATAATGTTGTTTAATTTATACTCGAAGGGAATAATTGTTTCGTTGCGGTAATATTCCCGAAAATGGTCTTTAGTCTGGCGCAGAGCCTGCAATGTACCTTCGTAAATGGCAATACTTGGAACTACGATAATGAATTTGGAAAAACCGTATTGCTGTTTCATCTCGAACATGGTTTTGAGGTAGGTGTATGTCTTCCCGGTTCCGGTTTCCATTTCAAGCGTAAAAACAGGATAGCTGAATGATCTTGAATCGAACTTTGTTTCCCGGAGCATTAATCCATCTGATTTCGCTTCGCTCCAGTTTGGGGCTATTGATGACCTGGCAAGATCCGGGTTTTGTTTTTTATTGTTTTCTACAATTACAGACTCGTAATTTCCACGAAGCAGTTCATCATCAAATGTAAACCATTGGTCGCGGTTTGGATAAACATTGTCGCCAAGGACAAAGCCGCCGCTTGCTTCTTCGAAACCTTTAAAAAGATTCAATGTGCTGTTAATTGCTGCGGTTTGATGAGGCTGTCCATTGTCAAACTTAAATTTAATTGTTTTTGCCATTGTTCTGCCTCAACTAAATTGTAACCAGACGGCCTTTTTTATCATCAAGCCGGGCTTTCGCCTGATCCGTAATGGCGCTGTCAAGGCAGATAAAAATATTGCTTTCTCCCAAGTCCAGCTTTGATATTGTCTCATTGTCAATATTGGGGTCGAGGCAAATTACAAGGGAATGGCCGCAGAATTCATGGGATACTTCGTATATTTTATTTTTTTTATGCATATCTAAGGTGATGATTTTACTGTCAAGTGGGAAGCCTTCTTTTAGCATTACTTCGGTGAGAAGATTTTCAGGTTTCCAGCCTTCAATAAGAGGATCACCGGAAAACCAGTCTGGGAGTTCTTTGATGTCTGATCCGGTATAGGGTTCAACCGGTTTGAAGTTGGATTGTGAAAGGCGGAAGACTTTGAAGCCGATGTCTAATTGGGGAGAAGAAGATTTTATTTGCTCTCTTATCTTCTTTCCGGCTCGGCGGATACGTTCTTTGCCGATTTCGCAGATGTTCAGAGGCTTTTTTTCTTTTGATAGAAAGTCAAATGCTTCTTTGAAGCTTTTTTGAGTTACTTCTTCTTTTAATTGTACCATGATGAATTGGCGGTTTCCACCGTCTTCTGCATTTAATTGCATAACCGAGTGGGCGGTGGTTGCGGAACCGGAGAAGAAGTCGAGGATAACGTCTACATTATCTGCATCAGATAGTTTAATTAGTTCTATTATTACATTACTGTTTTTTGGACTATTGAATGGAATATCAACTTCAATAGGTTTTGATGCTAGTAAATCAGACCAATTTGTGTTTCTTAATATTCCTTCAGAAGGTGGAATCCAGTGCTCTACACCAGAATTCTTTCCCTTACTTATTTCTTTTCTTCTAATGAATTTTTTATTTTTTCCTGTAGATGCCCAGTATTCTTCAATGCTCATAGATGAATGCTTATTGGTATATTCAATATAATTATTCACAGCTTCAAAAGCTAATTCTTTCCCCCATTTCCATTGTCCAGATTCTGGTGTGAAACCTAATATATCATAACGCATTGTCGGTCTGTTTGCATCATTCCAGAACCCCTTCCAATATCCAGTGTTAGCTCGTTCTTCTGATGATTTTCTGAATACTGGATTAAATTTTGCATTTGCATCTTTTGAATACATTAAAATATATTCAAGGCCTGTATTCATTGTAGACAATCCTTCTTCTATAAATTGTCTATTAATATTTTTATCATATCTCCTAGTAAATATTGAATTTCGAAAATTCTCATCTCCAAAAATCTCATCGCAAATCTTTCGTAACTGTGCTACTTCATTATCATCTATGCTGATGAAAATTACCCCATCATCACTTAATAAATCCCTAGCTAGACGCAGCCGAGGATACATCATACTGAGCCACTTTGAATGAAATCGCCCATCAGCCTTATTATTCGTTGTTTGCTTTACTCCTTCTGCGTTAACAATACCAATCCGTTTCTGAAACTCTTCCACTGTTTCGGTAAAATTATCATCATAGATAAAATCACTTCCAGTATTATAAGGCGGGTCTATGTAAATCATCTTAATTTTACCGGCATAAGACTTCTGCAAAAGTTTTAAAACTTCAAGATTATCTCCTTCAATGTATATGTTTCGTGTGGTGTCTTCATCAACTCCGTCTCCAGGGACTGGTACAAGGCTGCCTTTCGGTTTCGTCTGGGCCATTTTTCTGGCAGCTTTCTTGCCGGGCCAATAAAGGCCAAAGAGATGCTCATCTTCATCAAGGACATCATCACCGGAATAATCGGAGAGGGCATCGCTCAAGGCGCCAATATCGACAAAGCCGTCTTTGAAGGCTTCCGGGATTATTTGTTTCAACTGTTCAAGTTGGGTTTCGTTTAGCTTAAAGGAATTGTCGAATTTTTGCGGCATAAGTAAAAAATACTACTCTAAATTTAGAGTAGCATCAAGACCAATAGACCTCTATTTTTAGAGTAATAATATGGAGCCTGAAACTGAATATATTCTTGATAACATCCGCAAAAAACGTCTTGAAAAGGGAATATCTGTCCTAAATTTATCCCTGGATGCAGAAATAGCACATAGTCATTTATTCTATATAGAAAGCAAGCGTATTGTTCCTTCAGTTGATGTACTGGTCAGGATTGCAAAAGCGCTAAATATCAAGGTTAGTGAATTAGTAGATAATAAAGCGAAAAAATGAAAGGTTTTGCTGTTACATATCATTTCCCGGCATGCCGACAACGAGAGGTGCGGTGTTTACCTTGAACCATTCTTTCTGACAATGTCAAGTCTTGACCCTGGTATGCCGTCTTTGAAGGCTTCGGGGACGATTTGCTTGAGCTGTTCCAATTGGGTTTCGCTGAATTTATAGGATGGGTAGAGTTTTTGCGGCATGGGGCTACCTCGTTAATTTGACTTCCCAATCAGTGGGGAAGCCAATATGTTTCAGTTGAATGTCCGTGCTATATTTGATGATGAGATTTTTAATCGAAACAAATACTTCTTTTTCCCATTTATCTGTATGAGGATAAAGGGTTTTCAACGCCATGATTGCGCCAAAGAGACTGCGGTTGTTTGTTTGGTCAAGAGCAGGAATATCCTTAGGAATAATCGGGAATTTACGGAAATATAAGCGGCCAAAATGAGCACAGATATTTCTTAAAATGGTACAACTATATAAACAGCTAGAAAGCGCTATTTGGTGGCTTTTAAAAAAGGTTCTGGCTAGATATTTTTGGGATTTACCTGGCATATCAGAATAAAAAGGGAAAGGGTTCGGAATGAAAAAAGTTCAATTATAGTCCATATTGGAAATTGACCGCCATATATGGAATTATGATGCTGCACAAATAATTCTTTAGCTTGTTTCTTTTTTTCACTGTCTATGTGTGCCATGAATTCTGTATGTTTATGCTTTTGGTTATAATTCTTATGATCAAGGTAGCCTAAGGCACCGAAAGTATGTGCATGGTAATAGGCAAAAGTGGAACGGGTAAAAACCTCTATTTCTTCTATGGCTGAAAAGATGATATGCCTCATTTCCCGGTCAAATTCATAGATATGATATACTGTTTTAAAGTTGGTTCCCTGTATATATGAGCCATCAAATTTTTTAAACGAAAGAAAGTAGGCAGACAGGCGATAATAATTGACATAGGATAGAATCTGGATTGCTTCAGATTCATCATCTATGATGCAGTCTCTAGAACGTAGTTTTTCAATTTGTTCTTTATAAGTTGTAGGTGGTTTAACAGGAATCAAAAAAATGTCCTCCCCTGTTACACATCATTTCCCGGCATGCCGACAACGAGAGGTGCGGGGAGGTCCTATTACTCTCAATATCGCCCCAATACCAATAATTGTCAAGCTTTTTTGTCTCAAAAACACCCTATCTACGTGCATTGGCTTCTTCACGATCAAATCTAAACCCAGTCATATCAATGCCAATATAATGAATTTTCTTTTTTTGTTGCTTCAGAGGCTTTTGGGAATTATTTTCCATCGCATGGACTACTACTTCCATTTTATCAATCAAAGTATCTCTATACTGCTGAGGAATGGGGATCATGCCGTTATCAATAGTGGCTTCAAATTCAACAGCTTCCATTTTATTCCCTCACAGAAAAATATCCCCCCGCTGTTACACATGGCAAATCGGCATAGCAGATTTGAAGAGGTGCGGGGAGGTTAGCCTTAAATTTAGCCCAGAATTGCTTTTTTTTCAAGTGTTTTTTCAAAAATGTCAACGATCATAAATTACCAATATGCGGAAAATATTTTGCTCCTTTATTGGCAATCATGGTAGCACCTTACAATACCATCTTCGTCCTTTCCAAGTTGTACTTCAATAATATCATTCAAGTGAATACCAAGTTTTTGGTGAGGCTCATTTAAAAGTTGCCCGAATATTTTGTCATTTTCTTTTTTTAGTAACTTTACATACATTCCCTCACCGCCAAATCCTTCCTTGAATACACTGGTCATAATATCATCAGGAAAATCTTTGGCCCTTAAATGGTCAATAAAACCCCAAGTTCGAAATTCTTTAATATCATTTGGTATTGTATAGTTTTCGTTTATCAAAGAGATGTGTTTATCCACAACTTCATTTCCAGATTTATCTGTATCAATGATGAGTATTTCAGTGTCAGTAACAGATCCAAATCGTATTTTATACATATAATCTCTGTCTTCCTGGACAAACATTGCCATTGTCTCGCTGTTGAATAGGCATAAATACTCAAAAGTAATGCCTGCCTGATTATCCACATAACAGTATGTAAGAATAGAATCGGCGCTTTCATAAAATTTGCTTTTATACACTTTATCTAATAAAGATTTATCCTTAATTATTATCAATTTATAGATAATAGCCCTAAAATTATAATCATCATCAGATAGTTTCATATTGTTTACCTTGGCCCTTGTTCCTCAATTAAATTCTCTAATCTTTCCGTATCAATATTCGCATTTATAAAAGCTTCCGTGTCTGCTTCATCCCGGTATTCCTCGTAATATTTTTTAAAATCTGCGCTGGTTTTTGCCCCAGATTGCAGGGCATATTCCCTGTAGGATGAACAGGAAAAACGGCCATCACAGTTACGGCAGGTTCGTGTTGCAAAAGTAACTCTGCTATTTCCAATTGTTTTTAGTAAATCTTCCAAAGGTTTTGCTTCAAAACAATGGCTTTCGATATTATCAACAACTTTGGCAAAGTCAGTTATAGTCTCTTTAACTTTATCATGATCAAAACCCACAGGGATAACCGGATTCCATTTTCCCACTTCCTGTGTTATATAAGCTTCGTTTCCGCTTTCCAAAGCATTTTTCAGCGCCCTTGGGAAAGCCGTAGAAATAACAGCGGTTTCGTCAAGCTTTTCTTTATGTATGTTTTCCCAAATATGGGCGTAAACATTCAGCTGTTTCTCGTAAAAATGCTTGTTGGCCTCAATAAAATCCGGATCGTGGGTTTTAATATCGTACATCCACACTTTATCCTGTTCGGCGACAATGTCTACAACCCCTTCGATGGTAAAACGCCGGTTTTGTTGTGTATATTGTTCCGGCAGGGTTAATTTAACTTCTGTCTCGGTTACACGTTCTGCAACAGAACGTAACTTGCGGTAATACCATAGCACCTGTTTCCATGCCGCTTCTTTTACATCCGCTGTAAGGGCATGGCCGCCTTCAAGGCGAAGCATCGTATAGTTTTCTTCGAACTTTTCTTTTAATTCCTGTTCAATTTCCGCCTGGGTCATAAGAGGCTGTCCTTTTTTCTTTTATCTATGAGCATATAATGAAGGTCTTCAATTGTCTGGTGTACAAGACTTCCAAATAACATTGTCTGTGAACGGCTTGGTACAAAACCGTATTGGCGAAGCATCATATACTGGCGCGGGCAGCGTTCATACATGAGGTAATCCCGCGTATACGAATAAGTTTTTCCCAAATCTTCTATATCAAGGGCAGCCTTCTGTACGCTGGAAAAGTTTGCCTGTATCTCCGGAATTGTCGGAAAGTTATTTTCAGTAAAAAACCGGATAAAATAATCAGATGCCCGTAACTGATCGGGTTTTGGTACAACGCCATTACTTCTTGTAGTAGAAAAGCGCGGCATTATTAATACATTCTTTGCACGGCTTAGAGCCACATAAAACATTCTCATGTTGTCAAATCTTGAAATGCGTTCCAGTGGTTCGCCTTCATCATCATCGGGGTAAAGTTTTTTCTTTATTCCACGTACAATTTTTTCTTTTACATCGGCTTCTCTTTCCCTGCGATCACAATTGCCCAGGACGACCACAGGAAACTCCAGTCCCTTTGACTGGTGTATCGTAAGAAAAGATACACGTCCTTTGGGGAAGGGGTCATCGGAATCCTCGTACTCAGATTCACCCCGGCGGTAAAGGGCATAAGTAAACGACGAAAATAAACAATGTGCAAAAACATCGTTTTTATAAAAGCCGCCTGTTATAATTGAACCATATTGTTCCATAAAACGGGCAAGGTAATCGCTTATAAGGGAAAGGTTACAAATAGGCCCTTCATCAGTACCGTCTTCTGCAAGGCTAAACATATCGCTGAAATATTTAAAACCGCATATCTGGTAGAACAAGTCAAGGATTGACCAGTCAAGAGAAGTAACCCTGCTGATAATATATTCTATGGAGAAAGGGTTGCCTTCTGCTTCCCGCTTTTCGATTATATCATCAAATATTTTCCCTGTAATATTTTTTTCACCTTTCTTTGAAAGCCCTGCGTTGTAAAATTGCCTTTTCATTGACTGCTTAAAAGGTTCTTTCAGGTTCAGGTTGTTTTTTTCTGCCATCGAAACAAGGGCATCATAATCTTTTACAATTGTTTTAAGTTCTTCGTTTTTCTCTTTTACAAAATCTTTTAGCCGGGTGTCTGCATCGCAAAGTTCGTCGGCAGTTTTACTGCACTTTTTCATCCATTCCCTGTAACTTGCAACGCTTCTCCCAAACGATTCCTCATGTTTTGGCATTCCAAATACTTTCAGCAAAATTCCCCAAATCGCCTCTGCTTCATTAACTTCCAGAAAACGCCCCGCCCTTGGGGCATATACTTTTAGTTCATCATTGGTATTAAAAAGATTAAACTCTTTGTTTACTTCCAAAAAGGCATTTTTAAAACCTTGTACCCGCCCATTTTCTTTATTGTTAAAGGAATCCCAAAGAGAGGGGAAAAGAAACGCACATTGGGAATAATCTTCTATTTTCTTTGCCCTCTTCAAATCGTAAATAAAATGTGCTACCTGTTTATAGACATTGTCTGCAATTGTATGATCTGTCACTATTACTGAGGGGAAATCATCCTCGTGATGCGCTTTTATTTTTTTGTCATGTATACGGTAGTAGCCGGTCTTTGGCGCTTCCTTCTTCCAGTCCACCAGGTCTATAAAACTTGTATAGGCTTCAACGATTTTTCTTCGTGAACGATAGTTAATATCAAGGTCTTTTCGTACAGGTCTTACGCCAAGATATTTTTCCGAGCGGCTTTCGAACTCTACGAGGTTTTCTACAGTGGCGCCTCTGAACCGGTACAGCGCCTGATCATCATCGCCTACGACACAAATATTTTTGTGCCCTTTGGCAAGCGTAAAATATATTTTTTCCTGTATCGCGTTTGTGTCCTGGTATTCGTCAATGATCACATGTTTGTATATTTTTTCTGCATCTTTATAACCAGCGAGCTGTTCATAGGCAGCTTTTTGCAAAAGCGAAAAATCCACATGCCACGGTGCTTTTTTTAAATCTTCAAGGTACAAACGGTACATTTCAATCAGTTTTTGAAAAGTCTCCCTCTCTTCTTCTGCAACTGCATCCATAATACATTGCTCCGGCTCAAGATTTTCTTCCGAAAGCCGGTTAAAAAAAGCAATTACCGAGTTTACAGCCATGTGCCTGGACTGGCTTGGGCCGCTTTGGTTAATATTTTTAAAAAGCCTGTTTATTTCAATAATGGCAGTTTCTAATTCAGGAAAGCCTGCACCAAGACAAAGATCCGTCCAGTATCGCCTTCCAAAAATCTTAAAGTATTGTGATAACTCATCCAGTAACAAAGGCGGCCGTCTCCGGGAAGAATCTTTGGAAAAACGCCGGTCAGTAATTATCTTCTGGCAAATTGAATGCGCTGTTCCAAGCGCCATACCGGAAATATCATAAGGCTGCCCTGTTCTGTTGGTTACAAGGCCAAGGAGAGAACGGAGCCCGTCTTTTAGCTGCGTAGCCGCTTTTTCAGTGAAAGTCGCCAGAAAAATTTCTTCCGGTTTTATGTCATGGTATACAAGTAAATTTAAAGTGCGCCATAAAAGCACCCTGGTTTTGCCGGAACCCGGGCCGGCTGTAAGGAAAAGGGGGCCTTTCGTGTGCAGGATAGCCTCTCTCTGCGGTTTATTCGGTGTAAACTGGCGCTCTTCCCAAAATTCTTCAATCGGCGGTAAATTTGGCATGGTTTATTATAATACGCACTGGTAATATCCTCAAGGATATTAAATTTTACAGAATCCATGGAACCTGTATTTTTTTTGAATGAAATTTTTAAAAATCGAATATATTCTTGATGTCGCGATGGGTAAATATCCTGCCTTTTTTCCTGGTAAGATTGTAAATAACCGTCCATTGCAGAATGTCAGCTCCATCAATTAGGCCGCCTACCTTTACCAATAGGCCTAATGCCTGCTCATTTGTCAGAATCCCCTTGTTTTTCCATATTTCACTTTTTACTATATTGCATCGATCGATATCATATTTATCCTCATCATAATTTATGGGTTTGCATGCGATATAGTTTGTTGCAATTTGAAAATTATCACGTGATGTAACTATTTGCATTTTATCATCCCAATACTCAACAAGAGCCGAATCTCCGCTTGAATCTGCAAGCATATAATGGCAGTAAAGATTTGCAGAAAAATAAACATTGAATTGCTTAATCAGTTCCAGGGCTTCTTTTACTGTAGAAGCTTTATCAAGGATAGCTCGTACGATAGTAGTTGTATTCAGGGTTATCTTTAAATCGCTTTTTTGATAGCTCATTTCCGGAACTACCAATAGGCCTACCGCCAAACCTTTTTCGTTCATACCATCACATGGTATATATGGTGTAGCGAGCATATGAATGTTATCTTTGTTTATTCCTGTAAAAAGAAAATCTTTTGTATATCCAAAAAAAGTCAGGGCAGTCGTTGATACAGACTTATAGCCTTTTTCAGGGGAGGTAAATAATTGAAGTACAGGTGTGTATATAAAATCATAATTTCGGCAAAATAAAACTTCATCCATATCATTTTTGACAACAAATATAGTACAAGCTCCTAAATTAAAATTTAAATTTATTGGATTCATTTTGAAAAAATTTTTATTAAGAAAAATTTCCAGATCTTTGTCATTTTGTGCACCTTGCTGTAAAAAATTATCAAAATAATAATCCCCATAGTAAGTCATTCGTAATAAAGGCTGCTCGTCAAGTTTTTTTATTGAAGTAAGGCTCCTTTTTTGATCTCCTGTTAATAATCGTAACGGTATTTGCATAATTATCTCCATTCATCAAAAGTTAATATTGTATTAAAATAATACAAACCGCTATCAAGGACATTATGTGTGTTTTCAAGCAACCTGTCCTTTTAATAATTTTTTATATGCGATATATGGCATTTCCGTATTATCCAGGGAAGAACCAAGAAGATTTATTCCCCTGTTAAACTTTAGTTTTTCAAGCAATTTTATTGAAGCTTTGTTTTCTGTATATACATCGGCTTTTAAATAGTCAGTGTTAATGCAAATAGACTCTTCAATGGATGTAATCGCTTTCTGCATAATGCCCTGGCCGGCATAATTTTTATTAATCCAATATGTTATATATCGATACTTATTTTTAAAAAAATCCATAAATAATTTTGTTATGCCAACAAACCCGATTATTTTCCCTGAAATTTTTATCACATAGCACATTAGATCATATTTTTCCAAATAATTCACATAATCATCCGGACCTTTAAAATCAAATTCCGGAAGGCCACCATGCCAGAAAAATAAATGATCTTTGTTATTAATATAAAGCACGGTTAATTCCTCGAATGATAAAAAATCTCTTTTGGGATAAATTCTTTTGATAGTTAATCCGTCACAATGGAAATAATTTTTTATCCGTTTAATATTCATATGTTTCTCCTTTCATTGGTCATAAATGCCTTCCTCCATTGGTGATTTATTTCCTGTTTACCATCATTTTATTATATCCCCTGTATGCTGATTTCATTGTTTTCAGGCTTTTTAAGCCATGTAAGCACATCTTCAAGCATTTTGATTATCTGTTTTCTATATCTCCTATAGTTGACAAATTCAATTCTATAATAATCCAAAGGGTTTTCGAATTTATATCCATAAATTTTATTTTCTTTCATTTTCTCAAGCCTTTTTTCCAAATCGGAAAGAAATACCGCAGTTTGCTCTTTATTATAATATGTGGAAATTCCGTAAATATCGAAATTATTATTCGCTTTTTTTAGAAGATCATAAAACTGGTCGACTCCATTTTGATCTATGAAAATGGAGCCTCTTTGTTTGTATATACCATGTCCGATGTATCTCTCTGGATAAAAAATATATTCCCCGGAAGAAAATTCCACAGTAGGGCCGGCAAAATAGTATTTTGATATTTGATAATCTTCGGAAAAATCGCTGCATATTTTTTCTATTTTGAATCTTCGTTCCTTAAATTCTCTGGATATTTTGTCATAAATATCTTTTCGCTCAGTACCAAACATTATATAGCTAATATTAACCTCCTTCTCACCTAACTTTTCTTCTTCTTCCCAACACACATCTAAAATCCAGTTATCATTATGAATAAATATTTTATTGCTTGGATAAATCGAAAAAATTCTTGAGTTGCTCATGATTTCTTCCAATTTAAATAAATATTCATTACCTTCCATGCCAGCCTGAATTGATGCATCTATAAGATGCATGCCAATCTGGTCTCCATCAATATCAAATCTATATCTAAATCCTCCGTAAAACCCGCTATTAATAATGCGCTCCAATAAAACGGTTTCTATTGTTTTATTCACGGTTTCCCATTTATAAACAGCAATTTTATTTTCGCGTCCTTTGTATTTTTTATAATAAACGATAGGATCTTTCTCATAAATGTCTTCAACTTTAATCCCCAATAAATAATTCGACCAATGTCTTTTACCAAAAACAAGTAATTTTTCATCCTCAATGAAAAGGTCTTCAAGTCTAAAAATATGGTCATTTATATTCAGTTTTTTATTTCTGCCAAATAACAGATAGAATTTCCTTAGCGGGATTGGTAACAGTATGTTCAGCCTCTTTTCTGCCAATGCAATTCTGTGTTCGGAAATTCCATAGTTATTGGCATTATTTAGAGAAAATGCTTTTCTTACTGTGTCTTCAAAATCCATAATCCTTCCTTACAAATACTATTGGAAACTGGTGTCGGCAAAACCGCCATTGTTTATCTTAGGCTAGCATAAACTTTTACGAAAACAAGTGTGTATAAAAAAAATTTTCAAAATTAAGATATTTTATTTATGTAAAGCCTTGTATTTTCATTTTTTCCGTCATTATTTGAAAACTATGATGAAATTTAGCCTATGAAAACCAATAGTGGGTCATTTTGACACACTATGGCCATATTACCTTGGAATATGAAATTTTGGCCAAAGAAAAACTAATAGGCTATGATGTATTTGACGGGCAATCAGCATGAAATCTTCAAGTGTCAGAGCATGTCTTGGCGATCATAACAAAATCTTTACTATCCAGTAAATCTTTTAATTTAAAAGTAGTCTCCAAATTACCATTTAAAACCTCACAAACTTTAACAGGATAATCAGCTCGATCAGGATTCTTATTTAACACACCAGAAGCCCACTCCTGTAAATATTCCTTACACGTATTACTAAACTTTCCCAACTCAACATGAAAACCAAAATCACCAGAATAGTACCTTATTCGAACCCAACCATTAGAAACCAACAATGCAATGACCTCATCTCTTGCATTCCCCTCAGAACCAACCCCTTCATTATGACGATTAAAAATTTCCTTTAATTGCTCTTTTGTAAAACCGAATTGCCCTGGATTACTTATAACAGATCTTATATGAGTTAATGGAATACCAAAAATATCCCCACTAGGACTAATCCACACACCGCCAGAAAGGAACTCTTTTGAATTAAACACAAATTGTTTTCCCATAGACATATTCTTAACACCATCCCCGCCAGAAAACAAGTCGATATAGCTTTCCCCAATATTACTCTCATACCGAAACCACTTAGTAGGGCATGGGGCTGTACCCTCATTCTCTCAATAAGCGATGATTTCATCTTCATGCCCTTCCGCCACATTGAACTCTATGTAACAGTATGAAAGAGGAAAATGCAACTGTGTTTAAAAAATAGTCTACTTTATTTCTTTAAAATTGCACCCTAATAAAGTAGCCGCCCTTAAAATTCTGTATAAATGTCATATACGAAATACAAAAATGTAAATAAAAGGCAGTAAAATACTGCCTTTATTATGAAACCTATTGAAATAATTTACTTATCAGACAAATCTACTCCATGCACTGTAGTAATTTCTTTATTAGCAGATGGAATTTTCTCTATTTGAATGGAACTTTGAATAGACTCCAAACTAGCATCACTCCCAGAAACACCAGAATAAACAGAACCCGGAACAGCTCTCTCCAAACAATCTGCTACGGCCTTTCCCGCTTCCTCTATAGAAGAGCCCTCATAAATCACTCTACGTCCCAAACTGACCTCCTCGCAAATGCAATATAACTTCAAAAGCCCCTCGACTTTTTACTAGATGACACCGGATTTTATAATCGACTTTATGTTACTTTCCATACGAGCTGCTGGAGCCAAATCCAAAAAATCCGCATTAGAATGCACTGGGACTAAATAATCCATCACAAGACTCCCTTTCTGAAAAGCATTTAATAAAGCCTCATTAACTAAATCATTCATATCAAACTTGGAAGAAATTCCGGAAGAAAATTCAAAAATAGTAGCTCCAGAAAACCTATGATTATTAACAGACTCTAACTCCTTATAAGCCCATTGATACAAATACTCTCTTGTCCTTGAATTAAGTTTCCCCACATCAATAGAATAATAATTACCTGCTTGATAATAACGAATTCTAATCCAACCTTTAAAACACAAATTTTTTATTATTTCATCCCTGGCTTTACCCTCTACACGCAAGGCTTCCCCATATTTTTCATACACTTCTTGAACTTTATTATCAGTAAGCCCAAATGAAACCGGGCTATCCACCACATCATCAATATGAGTGTTAAGAACAGGTCTAATCTTCCCAGAATGATTGATCCAATAAGCATTAGCAACTTCAAAATCCATGGCTGAAAAAATAATAGATCTGCTATATAAAGGAATCCCTTTATCCGAAAAACCCATAATCGGCTGAATCCCATCAACCCGATCCCTTTCTCCCTGAGATCTTACAATCTTACTAGCCAAATCCTTATCCACCAAATCACCCTCCAAAATACCCTCAGGAAATAACCCAAGTTCATCATTTCCTTAAACTATTTTCTCATACATCCAAGTCCCATTTGACATAACCACCTCATACCCTTACCATCTTATCAAAAAATTCCTCATGAGTAATTCTCCCGTCAGATATTAATTCAAGAATCTTTTTATTTTTTATAACAAAGTCCTTAAGTTTATTTACAATATCCTCTGGGGTATCACCCCAATCCATAACCACAGGATCATTAGACACAGTAACAAAACCAGCCTCTCCGTACAAATGTTCTAAATCTTTATGTGGGGGCTCAGGCCCTGGAGGAATACGAAATGCTATCCTATGCTCCCACCTGTAATACTTTGATAACTCGGAATCATCACACAAAATTACAACAGGAACCCCACTATACTCAGGGTCAACTCTAAAAAAACCCCAACCTTGTAAATGCATATTACCTAGCCCACCTTGTTTAAACAAATTAAACCTTTACCATCCTTTATGAAACCTTATCATTTATGTGTTACTCTTTAGTTTAGAGACCATACTGGATGTCTCAGCTTCAATTTCTGACAGGAAATTCCTGGCGAACTTCTCTTTGTTACATTGCAGCAGATATTCCTTAATAACGAAAGAAATTTTATTATCTTGATTTAGTTTATCTTGCTCTGATTTATCCAAAAGCTGTATTACTTTTTTTATAAAGTATTTTTTTTGACAAAACGATAAAATGAATGCTATTGTTTGAGGATATTCATTTCTAAATAGATATACAAATTCTTTAGGAGAAGTAGTATTAAAAAGATCGCAAAAAGGGGCTTTTACTTTCATGAGTTTTCTGGTTTTTCCTTTACTTGCGGTTCCTTTTCTGTAGGAAAGGAATTAAGTATCTCTGTAATCCTAACGGCGAAAGTATCATCTACAACAACAACCTCGCCTTGGGCTATAAGAACTCCATTTGCCACTATATCTACTGCTTCACCGGCTTTTTTATCAAGCTCAATAATTGAACCTTCTCCAAGGCCCATGGCTTGCCTTACCGTTAATGCTGTAGATCCAAGTTCTGCTGTAATATGCAGAGTTGCATTAAAAATTGAATCGCTAACAAGCGGGTTAACTTTATCAATGGTCATGTTTCCTCCGTCCGTATTAAATGGTAATTCAACTAAAGAAATAATTTCGATTTGTTTAGAAAACCATTTACTATTTTTCAAAATTTTACATTTCCAGACGCGCTTATCTCCAATTTTCAAATAGCAATGGTTTTGTTCAGAATGACAAAGGGGAAATATTAAAGACTCTTCCTTAAATTGGAGTACCTCTGCCAGGGGAAAATCACGTTTTAGTATTTCTGCAGTCATTTTAATTGGTATGTCTTCAAGATTCTTCAATTCTTTATTGGCTTTTAAAGGAATTTTTTTACCGGCCCACAAAGAATGAATCAGTTTATCGGCTATTTTTGAAATCATCGCTGATGGGTAAACAATGGTCACAATACCTTCTACACCGCAAAAACTAGCTTCCAGATTTACCATAACAATCATTTCAGCTGGACTTACCGGCATAGAAAACATAGACTTCGTTTCAATCTCTAAAAGTGTTGGATTAATCTTCATTGTTTCCTGCCAGGAGTCTTTTAAGCACTCTGTAAATAAATGCATTACATTCTTAATCACAATCCTTTCCAAATTTGTTAATGCATGAGTATTTTTTGGAAGAATGCATTTTCCGCCAAAATGGCGGTTGATAAAGGCATTTGATAAATCAGGATCAATATATAAAATTACTTTTCCATCAAATGGAGCTAAATTAACTATGCCAAAAGTAGCTGGTATAGGGACAGAACGGGCAAATTCTTCACATGTTAGATGCTCTACATCTCTTAAATAAATGAAAAAAGCATCCTCAAGCCTGGCAAATTTTGTTGTTATTAGTCTTACGAATTCGTCATGTATCTTTATTACCGAAAGCATTTGTTCTTTGGGTAAATCCGGGCGTTTAAAGTCGTATATTTTGATTTTGCGTGTATTTGCTATAGAATTTAAAGTGAATGATTCAGAATCATCAGAATTAATAGCTTCAAGAAGTTGATCGATTTCGTCTTGCGATAATACATTAGTCATCATTATTTCCCTTTATCTCTATAATATTCGTAAGATAACTGTTCAAATTCATAAACCTTCCTGCAATTTGCTTTTCAATATTTCATAATAGCTCAAGATAACTATAAAACAAGTATATATAAAATAAATTTTACATTATAATAATGGAATATTTGGAGATAATAGAAAAATATTAATAATTACTGGTTATATTACGAATCTAGATTTTTTTAAACGCAGGATCGCTTAAAGGGATATAGGATATATTGCCTTTGTTTATGAAATTTTGGCTTATTTCCAAAAAAAATGAAAAAAAAAGTTATACAGACTTGTTTTTCTGAATTTGGTGTGTTAAAAAATACAAGCTGGTTGCTATGAGTTAAATAACTCAGGCTAATTTATGGTTCGGCTTATAATATGTAAGTCGATATAATCGCCAACCATTAAGGTGTGCCATAAAAAGTCTCCATTATTTGGGAGAAAAAACTTTAGAATATGAATGTAGCAGTTGAAACATTAGAGACAAAACAAGAGGCCACTAAACCCGACATTTTTTTTCATATCATCAAGATAGATGAGATTGCCAAGCAGGCAGGGGGATTAAACGATCTTTTTTATGAATTCTCAGAATCTCATTTACAATTTTTAAGCGCCCATTTGCAGACAAGTAAACTTGGAACAGCTTTACTGGCAGTTTTAGTTAACCTCTACAATGGAGATAGAATATCCATTACCAGATTGGCTAAGTATTTGGATTGCAAATTAATAGAAGTACTTACATATATGGATGAATTTGAGGTATTGGAACAAAAAGGGCTTCTCCATATTATTCGCGATAGTGAAGATTTTCGTGGCTTTGATCATAACGAATTATCCTTCGAGCTTCGGTATAATACTATCGACGAACTTAGAAAGGGAAATTTTACCGATCCAGATTCTGCGAAAAACCTATCTATTGAAAAATTTTTTATACACCTGGAACGCCTTTGTGAAGAAATAGTTCAGCGAAGGCAATCATATGACAATGCCATAAAGGTAATGCTTAATTTGCTGCGAAACAACGAGCACCTTTTATTTGTTCAAAAAATCAAAAAACTTGAATTACCCGAAGATGCTTTAATTGTTTTTATTCGCTTTTTCCATTATCTAATAAATGTCGATCAGCCCGAAATGAATTTTTTTCAATTAAGTGCATTGTATGATCAAGATTACATGTTTTCAATGTTAAAAAAGAGTTTAAAAAGCGGAGATCATATTCTGATTAAAAAGGGATTGGTGGAAAATAGCTGCAGCGATGGTTTTAGTGATACAGAAGCCTACCGTCTAACAGATTCTGCAAAAGAAGATTTTTTGGTAGAGCTAGAAGGATCCATGTGGAAGATTCCGGTTAAAGGCCTAAAATCCCCTGATTCAATTATAGCAAAGAAACTCTATTATCCTGAAAAAACGCAACAGGGCATAAACGAACTCAGCTTGCTTTTAGAACAGGAAAAATTTAAAGATATTCAAAAAAGGCTCTCTGAAAATGGTATGCGGCAGGGGTTTACTTGCCTTTTTATGGGTGGCCCCGGAACTGGAAAAACAGAGACAGTTTATCAAATTGCAAAGGCATCAGGACGCGATATTATGCAGGTAGATATTGCCAATACCAAAAGCAAATGGTTTGGTGACAGTGAAAAAATCATTAAGGGGGTATTTGAAAAATACCGGTATGCAGTCAAAAGAAACGAAATAACCCCGATACTATTTTTTAATGAGGCTGATGCTGTTTTTGGTAAACGCCGCCTTCTTAACGAGAACCATAATGGACCTGGGCAAACTGAAAACGCAATTCAAAACATTATTTTATCCGAAATTGAAAATCTCACAGGTATCCTTATTGCTACTACAAATCTAGAAAGTAATTTTGATCCAGCATTTGAACGCCGCTTTTTGTACAAAATAGAGTTTTCCAAACCTGATGCAGAGACCCGAAAATCAATTTGGGGTTCCATGATTTCAGGTCTTTCAAATGAGGATGCACTTTATTTAGCTTCGCATTTTGACTTTTCAGGAGGGCAGATAGAGAATATTTCCCGAAAAGCTACTGTTCATCAGGTACTATCCGGAAAAGTTCCGTTGCTGAAAGATATTGTTAAATATTGCAATGAAGAACTTTATACAAAAACAGCCGTAAAAATCGGCTTTTCTGCTAATTCATGAGAAGCAAATAAGGGGAGTAATGGATATAGACGAAGAAAAAATTAAATACAGCATCCAGATTTCTTAAGCGTTGATAGGATTTCACCATAGGAATTTTCGTCTATCCCGATACTCAATTATATCGGTGAAGTACGTAATTTTGGTTATTGCCGGGCTAATTTTGCTCTTATCAATAAATGGGGATTTACACAGCCTTATAGATATTTTCAGATAATATATACTGACGATTTCTATGTTGCATGGATGGGGTATGTGCTTATAGGGGATCCAATATATTGGATTTCATATCAGAATACTGTCTATAGGCTTACATACAACCACAAGGAACTTGATCTTTTCCCTAATATTTGTAAGGAACCTGAATTAGTTGTTGGCTTAGACCATACATCTTTAACAAATGTAGTTAAGAAATACCATAAATCTCTTAGGTATTTTGATCTAAATTTTAGAATGTTTGAGCACCCAACTGGGGTTAAGACAATTCTATTGGATGAGTATTTCCAAAAGGGCTTTTTTTTTAAAGGGCGGCCTCTCCTTTCCAGGCAGAGATTTATTTCATTAGCCTTGCCGGGACTGAACCTCACACATTATAATATAGGATATTAAATCATTGTATTCTTTTATCATTTCCCCATGTAAATATTGTCTGGTTTTTTTATTTGCCGTTGATTTGTATCTACGTCTCATAAAAGAAGAAGTGTTTTGCTTCCTCTGAAAATGCCATCCACCATGCCCCCTGCTGCCTAATTCACAATAAGCTACTTGCTTTAACGGAGTATAAGTTCTACCCTTATTTGTTTTATTCCATTCTTTCATCAATTCTTGATGCCTTTCAATTCCAATTCTCCACGGATTAGCCAAGTCCCATTTATGGAACCCTTTTGGAGTTATACAACCAGTATCATAATCATAATTTCCCTTGTCATACATAATTATCTCCTTGCAACCGTATATTTTTATTAAACTAGTAAGTAGATTAAAATTATCTATGTCCTGAATTAGACTCCTTCAACAGACCATTTTCAATAAGGACTCTTCGTATCTCCAACTGTAGTTTTTTGGATTGTCTCTTTAACAATGGATACATACTAATTTTTTCATTATATAGAAATTTTCCAATAGCCCACAAAAAGGTATTGGTTTCAACATCTTTTACCAAATATGCTTTTATATTCTTCGAGTTAATTGCAAATTTCAGCATTGTTATTAATCTTAAATCCCCAGACCATATCATATTAGATTTAAAAATAAATTTATTCAGTAACTTTTTCAATTTAGGGTTTGTTTTATATTGTTCTAAAAGTTCATTATAAACATTGTCTTCCACCGATGCAATTTCAAAAACTTTAATTTTCATAAAAACATCCTTTTATCTATTAATTGACCATAAAATCAAGACTCCATTTTAACTGTAGTATGAAGTATTATTTATGCTTCTCTGAAGAAAAACCATTGCCCACAATAAATATAATCAAAAAGTGTTCTTAACTCCCTCTAAAACAGAAGAGCCTCAATCTTGCTCTCAATCCTATCGGACTTGCTTAAACTAACCAAACTCCTATGAGAAGTAAATCGGTTCCCAATTATAAAATGATGATGTTTAAGACTCATTTCACAGTCCTCCTCAAAGTTTGATAGTTTTATATAACAATACGAAAGAATAAACTGCAACCTTTAATAAAATTGGTTAACTATTCTTTATCTCCTCGACTGTATACTTCAAAAAGTCATTGGCATTTTTAATTACAGTCGGCATCTCAAGAGAAGTCCACCAATATGACACTGCATATTTGACACCTTCAAAAACCACAGCCTCTGACTCCTTCGGAAAATAATATTGGTAAAAGGTACCTTTTTTTGTTGGCGTATTATTGATATCCATTGCCTCATCGAAAGGCAACATAAAAGGTTTTCCATTGGGATATTTAATACCATTCCCTATCTTTTCAGCAGTATAACAGCCAACGGAAACCCGTTAGCTAGAATCCTCTTTTCCTTAATCTTTGACAACAAGGAATCCTTTATACCAGCAGGTCAATACGCCCATCCTTATCTCCCTTAGACCAATTAACCTCAAAACCACGTACCTCTATCTCCTCATACCCAGGCGCTCCTGATTATTTTTCATTTTATCATGGCAAAACCGGAAAACAAGTCGGTATAACTTTTTTTTATAGAACCTTGTTTTTCTGAAAACAAAGAGTAAAGTAAACTCATAAGGGAAGAGAAAGGGGCAATATTATGTGGAAGAAGAGAAAAATTAGAACAGAAAAACAGGCGCTTGCCGCTGTATATTGGGGGGAAGATAGTGATTTTAGAGATATACCAGCGGACCTTAAAACATTAAAAGTGTGCCTTGCCGCCGCGCAACGGTTTGCACATACTCTTGAATATGTACCGGAAATAATGAAAACACCTGAAGTCTGTCTGATCGCTGTGAAACGTCATGATTTAAACCTTGAATTCGTACCGGTAGCCCTCAAGACTGCTGAACTGTGCCTTGCAGCTATGCAAAATGGCTTAAATGGGGGCCGCGTAATTGACCTTATTCCATCCAGTTATTTCGATGATCCCGAATTCTGCTTTGAAGTTGTACAGCGATATGGCCCCGCTATTGAACGGGTGCCGGATAGTCTCAAGACTGCGGAGCTTTGCTTTATTGCAGTTCAACAGAGAAGTAGGGCATTGGAATATATACCGGAATCTTTAAAAACCGCTGAGCTTTGTGCTGTTGCTGTAAATAATGGCGGGTGGGGACTTGAATACGTCCCCGAGGCATTAAAAACCAGTGAACTCTGTCTTTCAGCATTGGATTCTTCAGACCTTAATGTTGAGCATATTCCTTCCAAACTATTCGAGAATTTTGAATTTTGCATTGCAGCAGTGAAAAAGTATGCATGTGTTCTTAAATATGTACCGGAAGCATTTAAAACTGCTGAGCTCTGCCATACTGCTGTGCAGCAATACGGAGCCGCCCTGGAATATATACCAGAAGTATTTAAAACTGCCGAGCTATGCCGTATGGCTGTGTACGACAGTGTTTTTGCGTTAGAACATGTACCGGAATCACTTAAAACCACTGAGCTCTGTATTGCTACAGTAAGAGGCGGAGAACACGGTTGGGCCAGTATCTCTTCAACAAGTCGTTATATCCCTGCTGATCAATTCGAGAATGAAGAATTCTGTCTTGCCTTGGTTAAATCCGAAGGCAGAGCATTAGAGTATGTACCTGAAACGCTCAGAACAAGGGAAATATGCCTTGCAGCCGTACAAAAGGATGGACAAGCCCTGGAATATGTACCTGAAGCGCTCAGAACAGAAGAAATTTGCACTGCTGCCGCAAAACAAGAAGAAGAAGATGAGTTCCCATGGGAAAACAATGACAATACCCTTGAAAATGTACCTGAAATGCTCAAGACAGCAGAACTTTGTCTGGCTTCCTTACAACATAATAGAGCTGCACTTAAATATGTACCGAAAGAACTCATTGACGGCGATTTTCTCCTTGCCGCAGTAAAAAGAAATTGCCAGATATTTATTGATATTCCGGAAGAGCAGATAACAGAAGAACTTTGCCTTGTTGCCGCCGCAGGATTTAATGAAAAATATTGCCATGATTCTGACTGGATGGAGAAATTTTTTACCCTGGTTCCGGATAAATATGTAAAAAAAGTGAAAGAAACCATGAGAAATGCATTTTACACGGACAATAAGGATTTATTGACAAAACGTGAAGTCCATTTTTTTACTACACCGAAAGTAAAAAATAACGATTCAAGGTCTCCATTATTTATGTTTTTTGAAGCAAAATGTAAGGCCCGGGGAATACCGGATTTGCTGACTAGAGAAATAGCTGGGGCATTTTCAAAAAAACTTTATAAGAACTACCAGCATATAACGGTAATCAGCTTTCTTGATTTAATTGCGAGGCAAAAGGATTATGTGATTGATGAAGAAGAGCTAGCCGAAATTTGCGAATTCCTTGATTCAGAAATAATCAAATATAATGAAAAACCGGAAGAGAACGCTCCTTTTTCCTGTAAGGGGCGTACCATGTCCAGTGTATCAGCTATTTCCAACGAATGGCATGTTCAGAAAAATGCTGAAGAATTATTCCGATATGGCATAAGAGATAAAAAGGATATTAAACAAGAATGGGAGGGTTTGTCTGTTAAAAATATTGATCCGGAAAACAGTGGTTATGTTTGGAATATAACCCAGCTTTGCAGCGTAAATGAGCTTGTTAATGAAGGACGAGTCATGAAGCATTGCGCAGCTGCTTATGCGCATAGGTGTTCGAAAGGAGAGACAGCAATATTCCATTTTGCGGGTCATAAAAAAGATTCCTCAAAAAATAAATTTAAAAAAGCGACTGTGGAATTATTAATCCCAAGCCGCACAATAGTTCAAATAAAAGGAAAATGTAATACTAAAGTTGATGGTGTAACTATCGGCATAGTTAAAGAATGGGCTCAGTACAATAATTTTAGAATGTTTGATTATCTTTAATAAATTTCTTCAATTTATAAATCCTTTTTCAACAAGAACATCTTTATTGGAAGTTTCCAAATAAAAAATCTTTCTTTTTATAGTTAGTACCTTCAATAAGATTAAGTACAATATTAGCAGGGGTATATTGTATCAAATTTGTAATCAAAGTTGGTTTTTCCCCCATTTCTTTTATTAAGACATCATTCCTTATTCCGGTAACTGTTTTTTTTGTTATTTTCCTGCTTGTTTTCTTTTCCGGTAAATTTGGCTTAAATAACCGGTCAATAATTGAGGGATTAACATTTTGTACAGTCTCTGTAATCTTTTTCACATCTTTATTTATAATATTTTCCGGTTTCCTTGAAAGTACTTTAATTCCTTTATTTTGATAAAAATCTTCAATCGCATTCATTGTCTGTATTCTGCAAAGAAATTGCACCTCGTTTTTAGGAGTTCCATCCACTATTACAAGTGCAGGAAGGAAATAAGTTTCACATTCTTTACAAAATAACCTAGTGTCTTCTCTATACTGCTGTGTTTGGTTTTTAAACAAGGGATCAGGCTTTGGGTTCAGATAGTAATCTGAAATATCCTTAAACGAAAATACATGTCTGCATTTAGGACAAATTGAATAATTAATCAACTCTATATTGGTTTTTGGTATTTTAATATTTCCCATGTTTTCTGATTCGTTTTTTGATTTTATATCGGCAAGAACTTTATCACCGTCTTTTGCGTCGAAAAATCTGAGCATGGTTACATCTTTATCAAATATCCCATATTTCTTTTCTGGTTTTTGTCTTTCAAGCAAATATTTTTCAAATTCTTCTACACCTAAGAACCCATGTTCAAATCGTACATCATGGTATTCCGGAATTTCTGCGATTATATCAAGTATCTTTTTTTGAGCCAGCCTTTTTTCATGTCGGGTAAAAGCTTCAGTGGTTTTCAGGCTGATGTCCAGCGTCTTTAGGTCAACTAGAGCCATATTCTTATAAAAAAGTTTTCTTATCTTTTCATCTTCCCTAATTAATGCCTTAGTTAATTCATCAATATTAACTTTTCCCAGGACATCTCTGATAACATGGTCTTGAAGGCCGGAAATATCATCAAAAATAAAAATATTATCCATTTTGGTAAATTCTACTCCTTATGGTGTTTTCTCTGTACACATTACCAGCAAATCTCCGTTATATGATACTCATAAACGGGAAGTATCATTCCATTAGGACCTATCCAATAAGCAGGAGCATCTTCAATTACCGGAATTTGCCGATCATCCATCGTTTACCTGTCCCCTCTGATTATATTCTGCAACTTCCTCTTCACCTAATTTATCGTCTTTGCCATGAACAGTATTATAATACTCTCTTCTAATCTTGTACCAATATTCACCCGCCAGGTCAAAACTTTTTATTGTCACAGGGTCCTCAAGCATCCAATCAAAATTCATAACTTGTTTTACCCTGGACAAAGCAATAGTATAAATCTTTTTACTAATATGACCCTCAGCATATGCCTGAGCTATTAACTCCATTGAATAAAAACATTGATGGATTGGATTTATACTATAACTACCCAAAAACTCAGATTCATCGCTCCATTTCATATTATATGTACCTTCCATTAAGAAATCTTTCCAAATTTTGGAGCAATTTCCATACGCTTTCCTTTTAATTCTATATATGCTTTACCACCCTGATAATTACTATGATCATAAGGATCAAAATTTATACCAAGCAGTTCCAGTTGTTCAGGAGTAAGCGGTTTTGAACCCTGCTTTGAAGCAGTTTCATCGTGCTCTTTTATCTTTTTTCTGATTGTATCTTTTTCTTTGGAAGCGTCCGGCATTTCCAAATATGGAATCATTTTCATTCTCATCGGTGAATATGGCATAGCAAAGAATGGCACATTACGCCATTCAATATAACCACATTCAATTTTACATGGGAATGCGGTTCCATATTTTTCAATACAAAGCTGTTTAACCTCAGATGCCCATCGATAGCGAATGAATTTAATTATTTTTCCTGTTGCTTGATCTCCGAATTGTTCTTTGTAAACATCCATTGCTTCTTTCTTTGCAGTTTCTTCATTTTCGCTGAAAAATTCCGCTGAAACACCTTGTCCCTCTTTATTCAAAGGATAATCGAATTGTACAAAGAATTTATTGGCATGGATCCGTTCATATTCGAGCATTAATAAAAACTCCGTATCCAACATTGTTTTTTTTACATTGCTTCTTAGGTTTTTCGGAACCAGGGCAATAAATTCTTCTAAAAGATCTGGGTTATCGTAATACCTGTCTTCCAAATTTGATGCGGCAATCAGGCAGAGTTCTTTGGTCTTGAATTTTTCAGGTATATACCTAAGCGCCCTGCCATCCGGATACTGCACATAGTCAATGCAGAGTTCCATAGTTTTCTGGAAATCATTTTCTGTTTTGTATTTATCAGGTACAAAAAATAATGCATAGTTATTCTGCTGTACAGCGGCAAGGCAAACTTCCTGTGTTTTAACCTTTTCTGGCACAAATTTAAGCGAATAACCATGCTTTTGAACAGCGGCCAGGCAGAGTTCTTCGGTTTTAAATTCTTCCGGAACAAATTCAAGCGCAAAGCCATGTTGCTGAACAGCGGTAAGGCATATTTCCGGTGTTTTAATTTTCTCAGGTACAAATTCAAGTGAAAGCCCGTGCCTTTGCACTGCAAAAAGGCAGAATTCCCCAGTTTTTAACTTTTCCGGCACATATTTAAGAATAAATTGAAGGCCAACAATATTTTTATACTGTAAAGCGGCCAGGCAGAGTTCGGAAGTTTTAAACTCATCAGGCACATATTCAAGTGCATTACCGTGGTTTTGCACAGCAACATGACAGAGCTGATAAGTCTTAAGTACCTCAGGAACATACTCAAGGCTGCGGCCATCCTGCTGCACAACGGCAAGGCACAGTTCAGGAGTTTGAAAACTTTTTGGTAAATCTTTAAGTGTATAGCCATGTTTCTGTACAGCAGAAATGTACAGTTCCGTAGTCTTGAGTGTATCCGGCACATATTCAAGTGCCATACCATCTTGTTGTACAGCGGCAAGGCAGAGTTCGGAAGTTATATGTTCTTCCGGCACATATTTAAGCGCATAACCGTGGTTTTGCACAGCAACAAGGCAAAGTTCTGGTGTCTTGAGCGATTCTGGCACGAATTCGAGTGTTTTGCCATTCTTTTGTATGGCAAGAAGGCATAATTCAGCAGTTTTAAGCGAGTCGGGCACAAATTCAATCGCCCAGCTATCTTTTTGTACAGCGGCATAACAGAAATCTCTATTTTCGAAGACCCCCGAAGGTATAAATCGGGCGTATCTTGAGTCATCGTGCATTAAAGCGGCAAGGCATACTTCCGGTGTTTTTAGATTCTCCGGCAAATACTTAATAAGCCAACGCCTGCATTGCATAGCAGAAAGCGCTTGCTCCTTGGTAGTAATTTCCCTGGCCATCAATTCAGTACTCCCTTGTTTTACTTCTTTCTAATTAGGATTTAACAACACAAAAAAGCAGAAAACAAGTCTGTATAACTTTTTTTTATAAAAGCTTGTTTTCCTGAATTTCGTGTTCTACAATGGCAGCATGGATTTAGGAGGCAAAGAATATGGCAAACCCTATGGATGACATTTTTTCAAAAGAAGAAATTGAAGGTATGTTTCGCGAAATAAATGGCGATGCTATAGAACCCAAAGATGCTGAGCCTACAGGTAAACTTCTAAAGATTAAAATTTACGATTTTAAGCGTCCAAATAGGTTTTCTGAGAAACATATACAAGCCCTTACTGACATTCATGAAACTCTGGCCCGGTCATTGACAAAACTATTCAGTCAATTTACTCAAGACGACATAAAAGTCAATTTTTGTTCTGTAGATTCACTTACTTATGAAGAATTTAACCGTAGTATACCTACCCCTACATCATTGATAATATCGGAAGGAATTTTTAATTCTGTCCCTCTTCCACTTTCATTTATGATTGAAATAGATCCAAAAAACCCAATACCTTCTAAAACCGATCTGAACAAAATCTGTAAACCATTGCTCGATGAATATTCTAAAATTTGGAATAACTTTCCTGGTATAAATTTGGAATTCAATTTGAAGTCAATGGGAACAAATCCCCAACTTATCCAAATAGATTCGCCCTCGGAAATGGGTATATTGATTACGATGGAGGCAAATTCAGAAAATTCCGAAGGTATGGTTAATATTTGGCTGCCCTATTTATTTTTACGGCCCTTGCTGCCTTATCTGGAGGGCATGGATAAAACCAATAATCCGGCAACAAAACCTTATAAGGAGACCAATATGATAAACAATGATGGAACAATAATTGAAAAAGGCCTGGACAATTTAAATGTTCAGGTTATTGCTGAATTTGGAAGAACGGTAAAAAAACTAAAGGATATTAAAGAAACACAAGAGGGAGCAATCATAGAACTGGACAATATAGAAAATGAGCCTCTTAAGATCTTCGTTAACAATGTTCTTTTTGCCCATGCAGAAGCAGTAGTCATTAATGATCATTTTGGTATAAGGATAGTAGAAATTTTCGATCAGGACCCTGCAGAACAGGAACAATCGTCATAGGAGTAAAGGAAATATGACAAACATGTATTTACGGCCAATATTTAACAGCACGGACATTGCTAAAGATTTAATCTTAATAAATTGTACATTGGGATTTGATGGAAAGATAAATTTGCTATTTGCTGATGGAGTATATGATAATACCAAAATCAATAGAAATAATTTAAAGAATCTTGATACCTCTAAAAGAGTAGAAATAGGAGATGTTACAATTAGGAATTTGAAAATTATTCCATCAGCGCCTCAAAATTACAAACTTGTAGTGCTTGGGAATGAAAATATAATAGTAGAATTTAATAATCAAAAAAAAATTATACATATGGTTTGCAAATAGATGATAAAAAATATTGTTTTATTTATAGCACTTACAGTTATAAAATATTTAATAATGCTAAAATCGTTGATTGTGCAGGCAATACAATGCATAAATTTGCTGTTGGAAATGGAATCAATGATGTACAGACAAATGGTAATAATGAATTGTGGGTCTCATATGCAGACTATGGAATATATTCTTTTTCCAGTACTGCTATTGAAAAGAGAGGTTTGAATTGCTTTGATAAATATGGTAAGTTAATATATGCTTACCATCATTCCCCTTTAATCGACGAGTGCAATATGCTTAATGTAATATCTGATACTGAAATATTAATTAATATTTATTCTGGTTCAATTAAATCATGGTATGCTCTGGGAATAATTAAGAATAAAAATATTAAGAAAATCATAGAATGGAGGGTACCGTCACGCATTTTGGCGTATTCTGACAATAAGATATTGGTTATGGGTTATTATCTGAATGAAATAAAATCAAAATTTAAACTTTTAGACATAGCAGATGAACCTATGGATATTGGAACATTTGAATTTTACAATGAAGAAAAAGAACAATTAAATTGTGTGCATGCACAGAAGGATCAGCTATTCTTTTGGAAAAATAGCCTGTTATATACAGCATCAATTGGTGAATTGGAAATGACGAGAAAAAATTAAATTTTCCCCGTACTCTTGTCATTACTCATGTTAACTCCTTTTTTCCCGGGTTCTCTTGTTCCTTAAAAGATTCTTTAAAAAATTTAGAATAAATATTGGTCCAATACTTTATATTTAATGCCACAGAAAAATAAGTTCTATAGCTCTTGCCCATGTGGGCCTTTTTAAAAGATGACTCAGTAAAAACAAGGCCGGATAGATTATATATGGAAGTATTTTCTTTTATTGTCGATGGTTTTATTATTATAGGTGAAGGAGTCTCAAAATATTCCCACTGTTCATCACAGGATGTTGACAATAAGCCCTTATCTTCAGGTAAACTGTAAATTGATTTATTATAGCAGTATACATGCCCGGGCAGCAAAGTATTATCCCATGGGTCCTTTATTTTGGGTATTTTTATATCTGGTGCCAACTTTAAAATAGCTGGAGGAACAGTTATCAAAATGGATTTTTGTTTATATTCAGTACAAGCTGCTGCCATAAATTCAATGAACTGCATAAAAGTTATGGGATTATTGTCATAACAGTTTATAACCACAAAGGTCTCTCCGTTGTTGGTGCCGGTTTTTTCGTCTTCGGCCTTTTTCCCCCAATGGCCTATGGTAGTGATCCACCCAAATCCATAATCATCGAGTTGTTTTTTCAATCTCTCCTGTCGCATTACATTATCCTCTATAGAGCGGTTATCATCGAAAACATTGATAAAACAAAGCATATATCTATCAGCGTATTTCATAAACCGATTAAGATATTTGTTTGGGTGTAAACACCCTGCGCTATCCTGATTGTAAGTTTTTAGGTGATAGTTGCTGTTCATGCCAATCTCCATTGGTTCCAGACTAACATAGTTTTTTGAAAATACAAGTCTGTATAAAAAAATTAATAATTACTAATTTTGGTTATAAAACCAACATTTGAATTTGTAAATAGCAAAAGCTTTGAAATTCGACATAATAAATAAAATGGATTTATAAACCTTAAATTTTTTTTTTATACAACCTTGTTTTTCGGTTAGGGCGGTGTTAAGGTTCTTGGAGTGCAGGCGAAAAGATTGGCTATTCCTGGTTTTTACCAGGGATAATTCAAAAAGAGATAGATACTTCATTTGGTGGATACCAGGGAGGATTTATAGAATGAATTATGAGGAATTCAAACAGGCATTTTACGATGAGTTCAGGCAGGCTCTGGCTTTGTCTGAAAAAGCTTGGCGTGAAGGTTTATTGTCTTTAGAAGAGGATATATTAGAAAAAGACAAAACTAAATGTGAACAACGGGATGTACTTTTTTATGGACTCCGTTTTGCCATTGATGGGACAGACAAAGAAATAATTGAAAAGATTCTTTCAAATTTGGTAAATCAGGAAAAAGATGAGTACCTGCATCTGCTGAAAACTATTCAAAAGGAAGCAGTTTTGTCCATTCTGAGTGGATACTCCCCCAGAATTCTGTTTGCGGTATTAAATTCCTACACTGATATACCTTTGAACGATCCTGTGATGAAGGATATTTTTGATAATTGATTATATTAAAGGGGAGATAAGGGAATGGTATCAGATGGCAGCTTATCACAGGATGAAATTGATGCTTTGCTGGCCAGGGCATTTCAGAAAGTGATTAGGTTATTGGATTCTCAGGAGTTAGCCAAAGCCCTAAAAAGTGCCAGTGAAGCTGTTTTGGACAAGGTTTTCAGGAATATGTCTAAAAGGGCAATGATAATGTTCAAAGAAGATATGGAATATATGGGGCCTATCCGCATGAGAGATGCTATTGAATCTCAGCATAAAATTGTAAAGGTTATTCGCCATTTGGAGGATACCGGGGAGATTGTAATTGGAAAGGCTTAGTAGAAAATTCAATATAGGAGAATGGTGTGTGGGGGTAAAGGGCATATTTCAATCAGTGAGCCTTTGGCTTCATGGGATTTTATTCTCTATTTTAGCATTGATCTGGGTGCTCCTCTGGTTGCCCTTCCGGGTAGGCCAGATGTTATTAAAAAGTTCCCCAGTCTACAATCATTTGAAGGAAGTTTTTATTCAGGAAGTAGAAAAGGTGAAATTTTTAAGTGCCTTTTATTGGGAAGTCAATTACAAAATTCAGAGAGTTCAATATCGGATAGGGGATCAAGCGATAATTCTGCATGTAAAGATGAAAAGCAAATTTCAGGTAGTCCAGAAGGAGACTGTTCTTCATTATATAGTTCATCTTTTCAAGTTTTGGGCCTTTACAGCAAAGTACAATATTCTTAGCATTTTCTTTTGGGAGGTGACGGGAGAATTTGGGAGAATCCATCCTTTGTTTATCGAAGAAATTTGGCATTGTTCCATGGGATATGGGACAATGCTTCTTTGGGAGCTAATGAGGATAAGGAAGGAGCTGGGTTGGAGTCAGCTCAAGAAAAGAGATTGGTATCTAAGTTATCAGTGGGGGAAGTATCAGACGGAGGTAGTCAGCCAGATTTGGGTTCAGAATGGGTTTCCCGAATGGTGGGACAATAAAATAGATGGTTTATGGGTTCCTCTGAATGACAACAAGACGGAGGCTTTTCAGTGGGAGGAATATCTTCGGATAAAGTCTGATTTAGTTCAGTCAGGACAACTGAGAGGTTATCATCCACAGGAAACGCCGAATTAATAGGGTCTGCTATTATTCTAGAGCTTATTGGTATGAGTATAAGACATCATAAAAACAAGCATACATATTGTCATGCAGAAATGGTTGTTATTGAGAAGGCCCAGAAGGCGTGGGTTCGTTCTTATGGAAGCGTTAATTCTCCGCTGTCAACTGTAAATAACTCTGCTTATGTGAGGTTTCAATTAAATCAACTTGCTTTTGGGTGTTGGGGAACATTAAGAAGTTCTGCATGGAGATTTCGTCAGTGGTTTCAAACAGAAATGGATTGTCTGAAGGATCCTTTCTTTATTCTTGAAATGATCTTAAGCCTGAAGAATAAATATAAAGGGCATCCCCTGCGGTTGCGTCTCTTATCAAAAGCAGAATGGATAGTGTTGAGGTTCTTGGAGACCAGGGGGAAAGGGATATGAAGGAATTTGTTAGTTCTGTAGGGTTTGATTTTTTTAATGGTTATAATGATCCACTGATTCGTACAAAGATGCGAGAGATTTTGGGGCATTTACATGGAACTCTACGTTTAGTTGTAATGGTAAATCTTGTAATGTAAAGTTTGATGAGGATGGTCAAAATACTTTACGGGTTTATGTAGGGGATGATATTAATCCGGTGGCAGTTTTAATGCAGCAAGATGGTTTTGAAGGAAAATCTAAAAATATCATTAACAGATTAAGGAGGGTTTCCAATGGAAAAAATTGAACGAACTGTGGTGCAACAACTCGCTGCTGATAAGGCTGATTTTGACAGAGTAACTGCTGAGTTACTCAAAGAGGGTTTTGTAGAAGAGTTTAAGCGTAATTGGGGTATTCCTATTCAAAGTTCCATTCAAATAAAGAAAAGTCCCTCTGCTGATAGTAGAACGCCTCGAGGTGATGTTTCAAAGGAAGAATTGCTTAATAGCACCTTAATGCATATTGGGGATGTTCAGAAGGTTCTTTCTTTTTTGGCTAATAAACTTATTGAAGCTGGGACTGTTCATGATCATACAAAAATATCTGGCATAGATGATTTTTATAATGATTTTAAAAATGTTTCTCCGGGGGATGCATTTAAAGCTGGTAAGTGGTTTAGTGAGCAACATTTAACTGAAAGGCATCATTTACCTGATCGGTGTCCAGATGATGTTAATCTTATTGATGTAATGGAGAGGGTTGCTGATAGTGTGGCGGCGGGTATGGCTCGGAGTGGTAGTGTGTATGATGACCCAATAGATCCAGAAATCTTACAAAAGGCATATAAAAATACTTTTAAGCTTTTAATTGATAATGTTGAAGTTATAGATTAGTTGATTCGTATATGACAGTTATGACGAAGACTAATTTAAAAGTATCAGATTGTATGGTGTCTTTGGGTTTAAATCCGAGGTTAAAAAGAGACAAACGAAAGTTTGCTAATCAGTTAGACTATGGGGATGTTCAGGAACCCATGCAACTTAGGGGTATAAAGAGGGATTCTGTTACGGGGTATGTTTGGAGTAGGAAGGAAGAGTATATTTCCAAGTATAAGTTTGGGGTAGAGTTTTCTGAGGTGGCATCTGTTTTGGCTGGTTTAACTAAGGCTACGTGTATTTCAGTGTTAAGTGTGGATGGGGATCCTCTTTTTGAGCGTTTTTTAGTTGTTTTGCCTGAAAAATTGACTTCTGTGTATGTTTCTGTTTATAAAGGTGAGGGGAGAAAGAAGATTTTAAGGGTTATTCCGATTGATGCTACGGATGTGGTTCGGTTGGTTTAGTTATAAAAGCTTGTTTTTTATTATTCCCATGATAAAATTATCTATTATTATTTAAGGTGGTAGGTAATGTCTAATCCTAAGGTTTTTTCTCATTTTTCAGCAAATAGTATTCAGTTACAACCGTTTCCTTTTAGGTCCGAATTGGCAATGGAAGCATATTTATATGAGAATAGTGATGTTTTAAAACTATATGATAATGACTCTGTTCAAGTCCATTCTCTTGAGAAACCTTGGTATCGAGGGTCTAAGTTAGGAAGAATAGATTTATCGGTTTCATACAATAATGATTATTATGCTATTGTTGAGTTAAAGAATGCGGAGCTGGTTAGAGGACATTTTAAGCAGCTAGAGGAGTATTTTGAGAAAGAAGCTTATAAGGCTAATGTGGTTTCGGAAGATAAAGAGTTAGTGCCATATTTTCAAAATATTCAATAAAATTATTGAATTAATTTATGAACTTGTGATATAATTTTAAGGGGGGTCAAATATGAAGTTATTTTTTGATTATAAGACAAAAAGAAATTTAGCCACTTTATTAAGTATTATGCCGGATAATGTTGATCGTATTTATGCGGCTATTGCTTTTTCATATGATGATTTATTGATAAAAAAGTGTATAGAAAAAAAAAACAGTTAGAATGGTGGGGATTATTCAATTCAGATGTTTCTACAAGCATTGAACTAATTAAAACAGCTATAAAATCATCTATTGTAAAGTTTTACCCATTCGCCAATAATTTTCATCCAAAAGTTATCTATTTTGAAAATTATGGGTTATATATTGGTTCAATAAATATGACTAAAAATGGTCTATACAATAATGTGGAGGCAGGTGTATTTATTGAAGAAAACGAAATATCAAAAGAAATGAAAAATGAAGTACAATCATTTTTTAATTTTCTAAGAGAAAAAAGTATTCCAATATCAATTGATGATATTAATGCTCTTGATGAATATATTGAAGAAATAAAAAATGATGAAAGTGAAATTGAAAGGAAGAAATCAAATATTAATGAGCTTTTTGATGAAAAGTTTCAACACCTTTTCTTGATAAAGGCTGGTGTTACCGATTACGAAAATACAAGAATAGATACCGAAAATAAACGAAAATTAATATTTCTACAAGAATGGAGGGAGACTCAAAATTATATTTCTATTGTACACAATGAAATACTGAAAATATATAACAAACTTAGCTGGATAAACGAGAATGCAGATCCAAAAATTGTAACTGATCAATTATTACAATCATATTATTATGATTTTGTTTTAAAAGGGAAAGAAGAAGGAAAAAGTATTGTAAAAGTTAATGAGAGTTATGAAAAAAATAGAAGGGACCCATTATATGCTGTTGAAAAAGCTATGGATTGGTGGCAAAATGAATATATTCCAGATGAACAAACTATTTTTATATGGGGAAGAGAAAACAAGGAAATTTTATATAAAATTAAAGAAAGGGATATTACTTATGAAGAATTCCATAAAGTATTTAGTCAAAATTACGCAGCGGTTAATCATGCACGACAAATAAAAAACAAATTCTTTAAATTACCAGAAGATTTTAAAACTAATCTTGCAGGACGAACAGAATTATTCACAAAATGGTTATATGAACAAAAATCATCAGAAAAATTAAATATAAATTCTGTTTTAAGATATGTATTATTTGAAGATACTATTTCATTAGAAGAACGAATATATAACACATTAAATAATAAAATATATAGAATAGAACGTTTAGGTAGGAGTATTATAGGTGAATTAATTGGTTGGTGTAGAACAGATATTACTCACATAAGGAACAATAGAGTAAATAAGGCATTAAGGTGTTTTGGTTATGATGTTAGGCTTTTTTCTGAGTAAATTGTAAAAGAAAATACGGCACATAACAAACGGTATATGCTGCGAGCCTATTCGGCGGCTCAGGTTTCCGTTCGGCTAGGTCTCTCACCCTGCGGGCTCGCTCCCACGCCTCACTCCAACCACATTTTTACTTAGCTTCAGGGAATGGTTTTTCTATTTTGGATACTTATGATGTAGATGCAATTTTAAGCAAATGGCGACCAGATATAAAGTGGGTTAGGACAGTGGTGTCTACTACAGCAGAAAGCATTCTTCGTTTTTCGTATTCATTAATAAGAAAGAAGTCGGAAGATGTGCTTGGTAAAACAGTTTTGCTAGCTTCGGGTAGGTCATCTAGAAAATATTTCTTAATGATGGAGTGAGCATGGCAGATAAGTTTATTTATGAGGGGCCTTCTTTGAAGGAAGGTATTGATGCACTTATTTCTCATTTAGAGGCTAATGGTACTTTACCGCCCAGGCCTATTGAGGCATCCACTAAGATAGTTCCATCTATTGATAATAAAAAGGATGAAGACCTCGAATCGGAATTTATGCCATCAGGAGATTCAGCAAAAAATACTGCCCCTGATTTGGATGCAAAAGATCAGCTTTTAGAAGAAACCAATGCATCTATTAATAGAAGAAAGGGAGATTATAAGGTAACAAATAATTTTATATTGTCATCTGCTGTAGCTGGTTCTGGTTTTTCTGCTTGGGTTGGGCCTGATGGGGGTGTTTTATATGTCCCTCAGGGTAAGGATCACATGGATGTGGTTTTTGGGAATCCAGAGGTTTTTGGTTTTAGTTTAGATGATTTGTCAAAGTATTCTAATTTTAAAAATTCTGATGATGGTATTTTGGATGAATTATATTCTAATTTATATGTTAAAGGTTGGGTAAGAATTCGTAATTTTAATAAAGTATTTTTTGTTTCTTGTGCGGAACCTTTGCTTGCAGCTTCTAATATGCGGCAATGGGCTGATGATGTGTTGTCAACAGGCATTTTAAAGGATGCTACTGAGGTTTCATTTTCTGGGAAGGATTTCCATTCTTCTAAGGTTTTTACTTTGGGTGAGTTAGCACAGGCATCTTTCCGGCTATGTGGAAAGGATTAAATACTCCGGCCGAAAGTGTTCCAGAGCTTTTAGAACAGTATAGATATGTTATTTCTGAAGGTTCCGTAGTTGAAGCTATGAATAAGCTTTTTCAATGACAGGAGGGCAGTTCTGTTTTAAATGTTTGTTTCTCTGTTCCCGGGCCTTTTGTTTTTGGTGTTTCCCTTTGATTTTATTGAAGAAGCATTTCCATCGTATAATGTTCAATGGGAAGTGGCGGATGGAAATGAGCATCTTTCAAATCATATAGATTTTATAAGGAGTTATGGGGTTGAGCCAAAAAAAGTTGAGAGTTTTGGTACTTTTTATTCTTTTTTCATTCCGAAGGGTTCTGTACGGGGTGTTATTAACAGGACTCCTAAAGCTGAGCGAAAGGTTCCCCATCTTAGTGATAGAGACAAAGCCTCCGTTTCGGAACAAGCCTCTTTACAGGATGGGGGTTCAATGGTTCAGGATGGAAGTAGCAATGGGTTCCAGAATTCGAGCTTTAAAACAACAAACAACGCAGAATTAATTGAGTCTGGCTGGAAAGATATCTATTCAGCCTTGTTTTCTGGTGATGATGGTGCTATAAGATTAATTAGTTCCCTAAGTTCTATTATTTATTTTAATGAGGTTAGGTTTTCAATACGAATGGGTTATGTCTGAAGGTAAATCCTGAGGGTATTTTGAGAGGAGATTTTACTAATTTTGTTAAGGAAAAAGTTGAGTCAGGTTATGATATTCATTGGAGTTTATATAAGGATAATTCTCCTGTTCCTGCTTACAAAGATATTATTAACCTTTTTGACGGCACGTGGGGGCAAAGCAAAGATGATGCTCAAATATTGGATTTTCACATTCCTGGACAAACCAATAATGCCACTTTACAAGTGGCTCCGCCCGAAGACCCTACATCCTCAAAGTCCTTTTCATCATCTGGATTACAAAGTCCGTTTCATGCATCAACAATGGTTTCACACGGGGGCAGGTTATCTGGGGTGGCTGGACAGAAGGAAAGAAACAACATAGAGTCAATAGAGTCAGCAACTATTCAAGAACTTATTGATGGTAATGATAATCCTAATTTTTATCATCGGGCACAGCATTTAGCTGCAACGAAGGTTCAAGGTGATCCTGTAATTATGAGAACGTTTGCTAACACTGTAGAGCTTCGTATAAAGTCAGAGCATTTTTCTTCTAATAATACTTATTATAGTCAGTGGGTGATGCTTAAGGACTTCAAATCTGTGGCAGCCGGAAGATTCTATGATTGCTATTTCGGCTAAGGCTGTTGAGCAGGAGGAGATGCCGGAAGAGGAGAGGAATCTTCTTGAGGCTCTGGGTGAAGAGGTTTCGGTGAGGAAGAGAAACCGACGGATGAGGTTACTGCTGAGGCTGATGAGGTAACTGATGGGTTCAGGAACTTGAGAATAAGATTGACGAGGTTATAGGTAATCCATTGTCTGAGGATGAGAAGTTTACTAGAGTGGTCTTTCCAGTTGTTTAAAAGAAAAAGTTATCCAGACTTGTTAGTTTCTGGGACTCGTGGTATTTTAATAGGGAGGGTGGCAGCGGCGGATGACTCTTTTAGAGCTTCTATTCAAGTTGTCATAGGAAGGATTCAAAACTTTTCTAAACAGGTAGGATTATTTATTAGAGAGTTTTTTCCTAGTTCTGGGCCTCGAGGAATTAAAAGTTTTAAAAAACAATGGAAGGAATTGAATTATCTGTAGATTTTGTTACAATTTATGATAGGGTGGATTCTACAGTTATACTATCTTTGAAATTTTGTATTAAAAATAATCTGTGGGATAATGCACAGTTTACATGTACTGATTCTAATGTGGTTGTGTTGGCTCATGTTCCTACAAATGATTTTGGGTCTGGGCTGACAGATAAATTGGCTTTTGTGTTAGTTAAAAAGGCTGTTGAAGCTTTTTAAGGGGTGTTTATGGAGATGGTAAATTTAGATTCGGATGAGGCATGGGAAGCTTGGGGTAATAGCATGTTTGATCAGATTGTAGATTATGTAATGGAGTATGATAAAAAACAGGATAAGACAGTGGCAGTTTCTTTTAATAAAAATATTAAACTCGGTGAGAAGGATCAATAATTACATAGGTGGTGTTATGTGTGAGGTTCGTATAGATCGTTTCAAAGAAGGTTGATATAAACAAATGATGAAACAGAAAGAATGTGGAACATTGCTATTAACAGAAAATATTATAAATTTAATGATGCAAGAATCAAATATTTGGAACATCATCGAAAAAAATGTGATGATCTTTTTGGGCATTAGGAATAATAACCAATGGTAGGATTATTTTTAGATCAGAGCAGAGGAAGATGAAGAAGCATCACTTTTTACTGAAAATATTTTCAATATGTATTCCTCATTTGCTCAAAAGAAAAGGTGGAAACTTGAAGTACTAAAAACTAAAGAAAAAAATTCCGGCGGTATTGAAATTATTATTTTTTCAATTAGAGGAAGAAATGTTTATAAAAAACTCCAATATGAAATCGGTGTACATAGGGTTCAGTGCGTACCAAAAAACCAAACTTCGGGGAAAATTCTCACTTCTACCATATCTGTGGCAGTATTTCCTGATGTACATAAGAATGCATTAAATATTGATATTGTTACGGACATGAAAAATCAATTAAATCAAAACAACTCTCAAGAACGCATTAGAACATATAACTTTCCGCAAAATCGCCTTACAGATCACCGAATCAACTTCACCCTTTATACACTTAACCTTATAATGCAGGAAGAATTAGAAGAAATTTTCAGTGCTTTAAAGAGCAGGCTTTGAGATTTGACTTTTTTATCTTTCCCCTTTGATAATTCTAATCCACCGCCTTAAAGTTATAAACCGTTCTAAGCCGGTTTTCAACCTCTACGGTTTCTTCGACATAGTCCAGCACATCTTTGGGCTTTTTATAAGCCATAGGGCTTTCTTCCAGTGTATCTTTACCAATAACGCTGGACCAAATGCCGCGCATTTCTTTCCGGTATTCGTCAAGTGAAAGACTCCTGGCATCCGTTCTGGCTCTTTTTCTTCCTGAACCGTGAGGGGCGGAATAATTCCAGGCGGCGTTTCCTTTGCCCCTGCCCAAAACTGCTCCTTCTGCCATTGAAAAGGGGATAATTACTTTTTCATCTTTTTTTGCAGAAATTGCCCCTTTGCGAATAATTGAATTGGCAGTGTCAATATAATTGTGAACACAATCCCGGTATTCCGTTTCGCATAAAGCAATCCTGAAAAACCCCTTAACGATTGTGTGAGCCATAAGGGCCCTGTTGAGGCGGGCATAATGCTGAACAAGCTCCAAATCATTCAGGTATTGTTCTGCAAAATTACCTTCCAGGTACTTGATGTAACTGTCCGCCCCGGTCTCCCGCAGGGCAATGTTTTCGTGATATTCGGCAGTACGGGCGCCAAAGACCCTTGACCCTGAATGTATAAGAAGCCATCGGTTTTGGTTTTCGTCCGTATCAATTTCTATAAAATGGTTTCCTCCGCCAAGAGTACCAAGAGAAGCAAAAACCCTTTCGGGGCTTTTCCCTTGCTTTTCTGAAAGCTCTCTTGCCTCTTTTTTGAAATGCCCAGTGTCGGCAAGAGGTGATAATGCAAGATCAGAAAAGCTTTCGTTTTTGCAGGCAAAAATGTTGACTTCATCCAGATCCTCATGCAGTGATGAACGAACGTCCTGTCCGGCAGGAATGTTTTTACGGATAAACTTATCCAGTTTGTCAAACGCCAGTTTTCCCCTGCCAAGATTGCAGGCACATACTCCGCAGCCAATGTCAGTACCGATTACAGAAGGAATGATGAGCTTATTATAAGTAGCTGTCCATCCAACAACTGTAGATTTTCCCAGATGGACATCGGGCATTATC
>JGI24702J35022_10000054_pt1 | contig 48095 bp, 41 predicted proteins | sample TergutTh196P4_FD_35022 | JGI IMG/M metagenome (IMG submission 35022) | reverse complement strand
GAGAAAAATGCTTCGTGCCTCGCAATGACGGGAGGGTTTTTCTACAGTTTTCCTTTCAGAAATGTCCCGGTATATGAATCTTTGCAAGAGGCTATTTGTTGGGGGGTTCCGGCACAGACGAGATAACCGCCGTCTATTCCGCCTTCCGGTCCTAAGTCAATGATGTAATCGGCGCATTTGATGACGTCGGGGTGATGCTCGATGATGATAACCGTATGGCCCTTACCGATGAGGGCATTGAAGGCCTTCAACAGTGTCTTTATATCATGGAAATGAAGCCCTGTCGTCGGTTCGTCAAAGACGAAAATCGTACGTTCGTGTTTATCCTGCCCTAAATAGTAGGCTAACTTAACCCGCTGATTTTCACCGCCTGACAAAGTGGAAGAGGGTTGCCCTAATTTGATATAACCAAGCCCTACCTCCTGCAATGGTTTGAGTTTCTTCACCAATTTTTTAGCCTGCGTATCTTTCTGTACAGATAGAAATTCAATGGCTTGGTCGACCGTCATATCAAGCATATTATAAATGTTTACCCCATGATATTCAACCTCTAACACCTCGTTTTTAAACCGTTTCCCATGGCACGATTCACATTCTAATGTGATGTCGGCCATAAATTGCATCTCCACTGTAATTTTTCCGTCGCCTTTACATTCTTCACATCGTCCGCCTTCTACGTTAAACGAGAAATAGGCCGGACTAAAAGTCATTTGTTTGGATAAAGGCTGTTCGGCAAAGAGTTTACGTATTTCATCATATGCCCCGATGTAAGTCGCAGGGTTGGAACGCGAACTCCTGCCAATCGAGTTCTGGTCGACAAACTCAATCGCCTTGACCTGATGCGTATCACCGGTTATGGAAGCGCACGCCACCGAAGGCGACATATGATCCAACAGACGTCTCACCCCTTCATAAAAGACATCCCTTACCAATGAGCTTTTACCAGACCCGCTGACGCCCGTCACAACAGTCATCACATGCAACGGAAATTTTACGTCAATCTGTTTCAGGTTATTTTTTCTGGCTCCTTTTATCTCGATATATTGATTCCACGGGCGGGTATGAGCAGGTATTTCTATCCGTTCATCTCCCGTCAGATAACGAACCGTATAACTATCGTCCTTTTTCTGCAATCCTGACACAGCGCCCTGATAGATAACCTCTCCGCCTAACCGTCCCGCATCGGGGCCAATATCGATGATATAATCGGCTGCCCGGATGATTTCTTCGTCATGCTCTACCACGACGACCGTATTACCTAAAGCCTGAAGTTGTTTTAACACGTTGATAAGCATGCCCGTATCTCGCGAATGAAGGCCGATGCTCGGTTCGTCCAAGATATAAAGCGAACCGACCAAGCTGCTACCCAATGAGGTGGCAAGGCTGATACGCTGGCTCTCACCACCGGAAAGCGTCGACGAGAGACGGTCGAGCGTCAGATAACCGAGGCCTACATCTAATAGAAACTGAAGGCGGTTTTTTATTTCCAAAAGCAAACGCTTGCTAACAATGGCATCTGTTTCGTTCATTTCAAGGCGATTAAAAAACAGTATCAGCTCATTGACAGGCATGGCAACTAACTCGGCAATACTCCTGCCGCCTACTTTCACAAACAATGCAGCCGGTTTCAGCCGACCTCCTTTACAAGCCGGACAATTCGTCTTGCCGCGATAACGGGCTAACATCACCCGATATTGAATCTTATACATATTGCTCTCGACGTGCCTGAAAAAATCGTCAATACCGTAAACACCCTTAGCGCCATGCCATAACAAGTCTTTTTCATCTTCGTTCAACTCATAATAAGGGCGGTGTATCGGGAATTTATAACGAACACTGTTACTTGTAAAATCTACAAGCCACTCGTTCATTTGTTCGCCTTTCCAGCAAACAACAGCGCCTTCATATACCGACAGGCTCTTATCAGGGATAACTAAATTTTCGTCGATGCCGAGCGTCTTTCCGAAACCTTCACATACCGGACAGGCGCCCACCGGATTATTGAAGTTAAACATCATATCCGAAGGTTCTTCAAACGTCATCCCGTCTGCCGTAAACCGTTTGGAGAACTCAAAGACTTCCGGTTTTTCCGCCACATATACCTTCAACCGGCAGACGTTATGCCCCTCGAAAAAAGCTGTTTCAACCGAATCTGCCAGCCTGTTTTTCAGCAGTTTGTCGCCCGACATAGCCAGCCGGTCGATTAATATCTCAATTTCACCCGATGCTAACAGTTTGGCGTCATCAATCACTTCCTGCATGCGATACACAACATTATTTATTTCAAGACGGGTATATCCCTCTTTTTGAAGAATCTCCAACTGTTCCTTACGTGTACGCCCTGCCGGTATGAACAGCGGAGCATAGATTGCAAAACGCATGCCCATCGGATAAGACAAAGCCTTATTAACCACATCACTCACCTGATGCTTCCTCACTTCCATTCCCGAAACAGGTGAAATAGTCTTACCGGTACGGGCGAAAAGCAGACGCATATATTCATAAATCTCAGTCGAGGTACCAACGGTAGAACGTGGATTGCGCACACTTACTTTCTGTTCGATAGCAATAGCAGGCGGTATACCTGTGATAAAATCACATTCGGGCTTACTCATTCGCCCCAGAAACTGACGGGCATACGACGACAGGCTTTCCACATAACGACGTTGACCTTCGGCATACAAAGTATCAAATGCAAACGAAGATTTTCCGCTTCCTGAAAGCCCGGTTATTACCACAAACCTGTCACGCGGAATTTTTATATCTATATTTTTCAGATTATTGACACGGGCGCCTTTTACGAAAATATACCCGTCGCCATGCTTTCCCGTTTCTGTTAAAGTCATCTTCTTTTGTTCTTCTCAAAGCCTGTTTAAATCAGTTATTCACCAGACTGAAAGTATATTCCGTAATTTTGGCGATGTCTTCCTGATTGGAAAAACTGATAGAATGTTCTTTCGCATATTCGTCAATCTTTGATGCCTGTCCTTTGAACAACTTCCCTAAAGACTTGGCGGAAGTAAACCTTTTGTAACCATTACCTGATTTGATAAAAAAACTACATTCTTTTCTCATTTTAAATTTTTCATCCACCTTCAAATCAGTGCGTCCCAAACCAATAATGCCCAATGTGCCGCCTTGTGAATCCATTGAACCGCCCTGAATACTACTGATTGAAGTAACAGAGCTTGTCTGGGAATAACCTCCGTAAGCCGCCGCTTTCCCCTGAGAAATCATAACCGCTTTATGTTGAACAAAAAAAGAGCCTTCGCCAGCTTTAATTTCTTCATAGAACATACCTTTCAATGAAATGGGAAAGAACCGTCGTTCACCGATAATAACTACAAGAATATTGGATAAATCGGCAAATTCCATCATATTGTTTTCGTTATCCAAAAACATCATAACCTGTTGAAGCATATTGTAATTGAGCGGAGCCGGCGTACGCGTTCCATTCTTAAACACAACAATTCCGCTTTCAAACTGAGGGAAAAGAAATCCGTCGCCCATCTCCTCCTGTGCAAACAAGGAATTAAAGCAAAAAACGGCGCATAAACAAAAATACAGTCGCATTGTTTTCATAATTATCCTGAATTAAAAGTAATAAATCACGCACAAATGTAAGCATTTTTTTTCAAATACAAATATTTATTTATAGTTACAGATAACTTTTGAGGGTCATCTGCTCTCCATCCCATGCGGCATACGAAAAGAGATGCATCCAATCGCCGGTGATAAGCATTCGTGCGGAAGGGGACAGTTCGCGGTCGACCATGATATGGAGGTGTCCGAAAATGAAAAAGTTAATGTCAGGATGCGTTTGAAGGCAGGTTCGCGAAAAATCCTCTAACGCTTTTGTATTATGCGCTTGGGCTAATTTCACCTTATCCTGTGAATAGCCGCTTTTCCGGCTTTTCAACGACCAGCTGCGAGCAAAGCCGACTGACCATCGCGGATGTATGGAGGCATATAACACCTGACAAAGATGGTTGCGGACGATGCTTTGAATGAAGCGGTATTTTAGAGGGCGAAAGCCTACCTCATCGCCATGAGCCAGAAAGAAGTTTTTTCCAAGCAGTTCTACCATGATAGGTTTTTCATGGATGATGACACCGACTTCTTCAGTGAGGTAACCGAGCATCCTGATTTCATGATTGCCTAATAAAAAATGTATTTCTATACCGCTGTCAGACATCTCCGCTAATTTGCCGATAAATCTTACATGACCGCTTGGAACAACATATTTATATTCAAACCAGAAATCGAAAATGTCACCAAGAAAATAGACAGCCGCCGCGTCTTTTTTAATATCATCAAGCCATTGCACCATTTTATGCTCAGCATCCGAAGGATTTAGCAGATAACGGTTACCAAGATGAAGGTCGGAGACGAAATATATCTTTTTAGCTTTCATCACTTACAAAAAACCTAATTCAAGTTTAGCTTCGTCAGTCATCCTGTCTTTGTCCCATTCCGGTTCGAAGACAAGGTTAATCTGGGCGCTGCGCACATCATCAATATTTTCAATTTTCTGACGCACATCTTCCATGATAAAATCGGCAGCAGGACAGCTTGGCGCTGTGAAAGTCATATCAATACAGACATTTTTTAGGTCGTCGACCTCTATCTTGTAAATAAGCCCAAGGTCATAGATATTGACCGGTATTTCCGGGTCATAAATCGTTTTAAGCGCCTTCACCACCTCTTCCTTAATCTTCAATTCATAATTCATAATTCCTAATTCCTAATTGATTTATATCCTCCCTTCGTCGGCATAACTGTAATAGTTATTATCGCTGATAATGATATGGTCGAGCAGTAGTATGTTCATTAGTTTTGCCACTTGGCCTATCCGTGAAGTCAGCATATCATCCTGTGGGCTGGGCTGTAAATTTCCGGATGGATGATTGTGGCACACGACGATACCATGACATACGGTATTGATAGCCGCTTTCATTATAATTCGCAGGTCGGCGGTAGTCTCGCCGATGCCACCCTGACTAATCTTCACTTTTTCAATCACTTTGGATGCATTGTTTGTCAACGCTATCCATAGTTCTTCGTATGAAAGGTCGCATAAGAGGGGATAAAACAGCAGGAAGGCATCATGGCTGCTGCGAATAGATTCGCGCTTGGCTGGCTCGGCAATCCCTTTGCGCCGTCCTAACTCCATGGCCGCAGCAATCGCAAGGGCTTTTGCTTCGCCAACACCCTTGAATTTCATTAACTCTTTGACAGACAGCTTCCCTAACGAATTGAGATTGCTTGAGACATGACTAAGGATTTTTTGGGCTAACTGAACGGCTGTATCCTCTGTGCTACCGGAGCTTAAAAGGATGGCAACAAGTTCGGCATCGCTTAAGGAAGCGACGCCTTTATGAAGCGCCTTTTCCCGAGGGCGGTCATCTTTTGCCAACTCTTTGATACGAAGCCTCCTGCCGGCGTCTTCTATCATTATTTTGTGTTTACGCGTCCTACATATGAGCCGTCACGCGTGTCGACTTCTATGATCTCACCCACATTGATAAATAATGGAACACGCACTTCGGCGCCTGTTTCGAGTGTAGCCGGTTTAAGTGTATTTGTCGCTGTATCACCACGGATTCCCGGTTCGGTATAAGTAACTTCCAGCGTCACATGCGCCGGCAGATCGCAAGTAAGGATAGTCTCGCTTTCAGCATGTACCATTGCTTCGACGATGTCGCCATCTTTCAAAAATTGCACGCCGGCGATACTGTCACCCGGAAGGGATATCTGGTCAAATGTCTCGGGATGCATGAAGTTGTAACCCATATCATCCTTATAAAGAAACTGATACGGGCGTCGTTCGATGCGTACCTCTTCTACTCTGACGCCGGCGTTCCAAGTCTTGTCAAGCACGCGACCGGTCGTCACGTTTTTAAGTTTTGTACGCACAAATGCCGGGCCCTTGCCCGGTTTCACATGAAGAAATTCTACGATAAAAAAATAGTTACCGTCGATGTCGAGGCACATCCCGTTTCTAAAATCTGCTGTTGTAGCCATAAAAAGTTTTTTTTCGGGTTTTAAAATAAAAAAATAACGGCACAAAAGTAAATAATTTTTTATTGATTTCCAAATCTGATTTTGAGAAACTGCATTTTTGTCAGCGTACGCAGGCTAAACGTTCACATTGAGCAAAGGAACGTTCGCGTACCTGACTACCCCATCAAGACAGATGTGGTAGCCATATAAATCATCATGCCAATGATGTCGTTGGTGATAGTGACAAAAGGGCCGGTTGCAATGGCGGGATTCACACGAAACTTATCCAAAATCATTGGTACGATGGTACCAAACATGCTGGCAAACATAACGACCGAAAACAAGCTGACAGAAACGGATAAGGTTATATTGTGGTCTCCGAGTGTGAAAAAGTTGTAAGTAAAGACAATAAGGCTAATGATAGCAGCATTTATCAGCGCTACCCCCAATTCTTTCAGCACTTGTTTTAAGATCTGAGAATGTTTTAAACTGTTATTAGCTAATCCTTGTACGACAATAGCTGACGACTGTATACCTACATTTCCGCCTGTACCGCCGATAAGGGGGATAAAAAGCGCCATTTTGGGATTAGAGGCAAATCCGCTTGTAAACCCTCCAAGTATGACGGAGTTACTCAAACCGCCTATCATACCGAAGAGCAGCCATGGGAGGCGTGCGGCTGTCTGGGTCCATACCTTATCCGATGTTTCCACATCATGTGAGATACCCGATGCCAACTGATAATCGCGTTCATGGAGTTCTTTTACTTCGTCCATCACATCATCCACTGTGATATGACCGAGCAACCTTCCGATACTGTCGACGACGGGCAATGATACCAAGTCGTATTTTGAGATAACTTCCACTACTTCTTCCATTTCGGCTTTGTCCTGTATGGACACGGGGTCTTTCTGCATGACATGTTTTACTTTCGAAATGGATGGACTGGTAATCAGTTTCTGCAGCGGCAGCGCACCACGCAGACGATTTTCATTATCAACAACATACACATTATATACTTCATCAATACTTTCCGATTCGGCCTGTTTTCGCATTTCTTCAATACATAGCGGCATACTCCAGTTTTCGTTGACGACGATCATTTCGGTACCCATCAGTCCGCCAGCCGTATCTTCATCGTATTTCAGCAGATCGATGATGTCGCCGGCCTGCTCCACGTCGTCGATATGCGAAAGGATTTCTTCCTGACGTTCTTCGTCCAAGTCACGCATCAATTCAACGGCATCGTCGGTATCCATTTCGTTGACAAAGCGTTCGGCAATGAGCTTGCTGGGCAATTCTTTTAATAATCTACGCCGGTCGTCTTCTTCGAGTTCCATCAGCACGTCAGCCGCCTTGTCGCCATCCATCAATAGGTGTAGATAGATTACTTCTTTCAGCGACAGTTCCTTATACAGTTCTGCAATATCAGCCGGATGCAAATCCTCTAATGTTTCTATGGCCTGCTCATTGTCCTTTAAAGCGATGATTTTTTTAAAATCATCGATGTGTTCTTTTGTTAGTTCTATCATATATACCTCTCTTTCAAGTGTTTGCCGGTTATCAGCGTTAGTTCGATAAATTGTTCAATAGATAATTGTTCGGGACGTTTGTCGAAAATATGCGCTTCATAATAGGGGCAGTCTTTGCCTAATAACGGTTTCATGGAGTTGCGCAAAGTTTTCCGACGTTGATTGAACGAGGTCTTTACTACCTGTTTGTATAATGATTCCTCGCAACCTAAATTCGTCCGGGTGTTTCGTGTCATCCGTATGACGGCGCTTTTGACTTTCGGCGGAGGGTCGAACACTTCTTCGCTTACTGTAAATAGATATTCGACATCGTACCATGGTTGTATTAATGCGCTTAATATACCAAACGAACGGCTTCCCGGAGCGGCGGCAAGGCGTTCGGCTACTTCTTTTTGTATCATACCCGAGCAACAGATTACGCGGTCGCGGTAATCGAGTACTTTGAAAAATATCTGCGAGGATATGTAATACGGATAGTTGCCGATAACGCAAAATTTTGTGTCGTATAAACTGTCTAATTTCATTTGCAGAAAGTCTTCTACATGAATGCGACCGTTTAATTGCGGAAATTTTTTTTCGAGATATTGTACTGATTCCCTGTCTATCTCCACGACCGACAGGTCATGACCTTCATCTATCAGGAAACGTGTGAGGACGCCGCTTCCAGGGCCAACCTCCAGCACAGGGTAGCCTTGATAGGATGACAGCGTTTCGGCTATACGCTGCGCAATGCCTAAGTCTTTCAGAAAGTGTTGTCCGATCGACTTTTTGGGACGGATTATCATCATTGGGTTCCAAATTACTTATTTTTTATGCCACAGAATGTATAAATTATCCTAAATATTTTAAATCCTAAATTATTTTGTATTCCGTTAAACTTGCACTATCTTTACGGCCGCAAAGTTATCGTTTTTCACCGTAAAATGAAACAACAGACTGAAAACTTTGTTCAAAATAGAAGATACGAATTATTAAGTACTTGATTGTATGGATTATAAAAAGATATCCCGGACGCTAATAAAGGTACTCCTTCCTTTGTCGTTGGGTATTATTTTGTTATGGTACCTGTACCGGAACGAGGATATTAGTGAGATCATGAACATCATCAGGAGAGGGGTAAGGTATGACATTATCTTATTTTCACTTATTTTCGGATTGATGGGGAACATTGTTCGCGGTTGGCGCTGGAGTATGCTTATTGATTCGTTGGGTAAACGTGTCAGACGTGTTAATGCCATCTATGCTGTTCTGGGCAATTATGCCATCAATCTGGCGTTGCCCCGCGTCGGTGAAATATGGCGTTGCGGGGTTGTCTCAAAATATGAAAAGATACCTTTCACAAAATTGTTGGGCACGATGTTTGTCGACCGTATCATGGATACGCTTGTTGTGGGGATGCTGACGCTCTGTTTGAGTGTTTTTAATATCCGTTTTTTTCGTAATTTCTTCTCTGAAAACCCTCCCGTTTTCATTGAAATTCTTTATCGCGCGCTATCTTCTGTATGGTTTTATCTGGGTATCTTGTTGTTAGCGCTACTGATATGGTTCGTCTTTGTCAGGTTGAAACACCTGACGATTATCCAAAAAACGGTCGTACTGCTGAAGAATGTGTTGGAAGGCATCAAAAGTCTTTGGAAAATCAAGTACAAAGGACGTTTTATCATCGAAACACTCCTTATTTGGTGCTGTTATTTTACTTATTTCTACATCACGTTTTTTGCGTTTGATTTCACGAAGGACTTGGGTATTCGTATTGGACTGATAGCTTTTGTGATGAGCAGTATCGGCGTTGCAGTCCCCGTACAGGGAGGTATCGGGGTATGGCATTTTATGGTGATGTCGACATTAGTAGCTTTCGGAGCAGATAAAAATGATGCGGGCGCTTTTGCATTGGTAGTTTTTACCGTACAAACCGTATGGGTGGCGCTTGTGGGTTTGTTCGGAGTGGCGGCATTACCGGTAATCAATAAAAATTCTTTAAAATAAAATATTATGGAAACAGAAATCACATCGCTAAAACCTCAATCAGTCTGGAGGTATTTTTATGAATTGACACAGATTCCGCGTCCAACAGGGCGGATGGAAGCCGTTACTCGCTACATCGTCGATTTCGGACATCGTTTAGACCTTGAAACCAAACAGGATGAGGTGGGTAACGTGCTCATCCGCAAGCCTGCCACAGCAGGATATGAGAACAGAAAAGGGGTTGTGTTGCAATCACACTTGGATATGGTGGGTCAAAATAATAGTGACATCGTTCATGATTTCGCCAAAGACCCGATCAAGGCTTTCATCGACGGCGACTGGGTCAAAGCGCAAGGCACTACTCTCGGAGCTGATAACGGGATTGGCGTGGCTTATGCGATGGCTATATTAGCTGATAATTCGTTGAAACATGGGCCATTAGAGGCATTATTTACCGTTGATGAAGAAGTAGGCATGGATGGCGCTAACGGGCTAAGTCCGGGATTTGTTCAGGGTAGAATTTTACTCAACTGCGATTCGGAAGAAGAGGGGAAATTATTTGCCGGTTGTGCGGGTGGCGCAGATTTGAATGTAGCGTTCCGATTCAAGAAAGGCGCTCCGCTACTCAATGGCGACGTTGCGGTACGATTTTTTTTATACGGGCTGAAAGGGGGACATTCGGGGCTTGATATACATCTGGGACGCGCCAATGCCAACAAGTTGATGGTGCGTTTCCTGAAAGAAGCCGTCCGTAATTATGGCGTAAGGTTGGCATATATTGAAGGCGGCTCGGCGCGTAATGCGATACCGCGCGAGGCGAAAGCAGTGATTACGCTTCCCAAAGACGATGTAGAACTCTTATGGGAACTGGTGTCTGATTATCAAGACATCTACCGTATGGAATATGCCGGCATTGAGGATAATATTCATTTTACGGCAGAAATGACAGATACACCGTTAGTGCTAATACCCGAAGAGATTCAGGACGACCTGCTCAATGCGGTCGAAGGCTGTCAGAACGGCGTCGCAACCATGCTAACCGATTTTCAGGGTATCGTCGAATCGTCTTCCAATCTCTCTATCATCAAATCATCGGAGGGTCTGATAGAAATCAATATATTAGCCCGCAGTTCGTCGGAAAGCCGGAAAGCAGCTTTACTTTCCTCCTTGGAAAGCATTTTTTCGCTTGCCTGCGCCAAAGTTGATTTCGGAGGCGCCTATAACGGTTGGCTCCCTAATGCAAATTCGCCGGTATTAAAAGTGATGGCCGAAACATATGAAAAGCTTTACGGGAAGAAACCGGAAGTAACGGTCATCCATGCCGGCCTTGAGTGTGGTATCATCCAAGGCGTATATCCGGATATGGATATGGTCTCTTTTGGCCCGAACCTGAAAAATCCCCATTCGCCGGATGAAATGGTCAGTATCTCGTCAGTAGCCAGAACATGGGATTACCTGCTATCAGTATTGGAGGATTTGTAGTTTTTTTAACACTAAGGTACGTTCATTGTTCATTGTTCATTAATCATTAGTTCAATACAAAAGAAGCGCTCGTTCCCGCTGTACTTGCAGATTTTAGCAGGGATGGTCATTGGGATAATCATTGGCTTTATAGCTTTGCAAGTCAAGGGTGAAAGGTTTGTCGGTTATTGGATTGCTCCATGGGGACAACTCTTTATCAGGCTGTTGCAACTGATTGCCATTCCATTGATTTTTGTTTCGCTTATCAAAGGGGTTATAGGGCTTCAAAGCATCCGGTCGTTTTCGCGGTTAGGGGCGAAAACGATTGTTTTTTATCTGTTTACCACTTTGTTTGCTGTCCTGTTAGGCGTTTCAATCGGGCTGATAGCCAAACCCGGAAATCTTGTTGACCGTACACAAATTGAATCTATCAAAGGCGACTATGACCTGTTTGTAGCGGAGAAAGCGCTTTCGGCGGAACTGACGCAAGACAGGGGTCCCTTGGGATTTCTGCAGGATATTGTCCCCAGTAATATTGTGGATGCAGCCTCCTCTAATTCGGGTATGTTACAAGTTATTTTCTTCGCCATCTTTTTCGGAATAGCGGCTTTGTCTGTTCCAAAAGAAAAACTGAAGACGGTAATCAGTTTTTTCGACGGGGTGAATGACATTATTTTCCGGATGGTCGATTATATCATCGCCTTTGCTCCGATAGGTGTTACAGCGTTGATGGCCGGACTTATCGTTTCATATGGCGGCGAGATAAGTATTTTTGTTGCTTTAGGCGCCTATGCCTTGTGTATGACCGGTGGTGTGTTCTTCATGCTGTTACTTTTTTATCCGCTACTGATCCGGTTATTCGCCAAAATACCTGTCGGGAAATTTTTAAAAGCGATTTATCCGGTTCAGCTATTTGCTTTTACAACAAGCAGCAGCGCCGCAACGCTTCCCTTTACGATGGAAACGGTAGAGAAAAAACTGAATGTATCGAAAGAAACGGCGTCATTTGTCCTTCCGGTAGGCACAACGGTCAACATGGACGGTACAAGCTGTTATCAGGCGATAGCCATTCTTTTTATCGCGCAGGTATTAGGTATTGACCTGAGTTTGCAACAGATATTGATCGTCATTGGCATGACCGTTCTTGCTTCCATTGGGACGCCAGCTATCCCCGGAGGTAGTTTTGTCATCTTAACGATGGTACTTACTTCGGTAGGCATTCCCCCGGAAGGATTAGCGCTCATTATCGGTGTCGACCGTCCGTTAGACATGCTACGAACGGCAGTCAACGTAACAGGCGACGCTACAATCGCCGTCATCGTCGATGGGAAATGAGTAACGCATCTATACTCCTGCCAATAGAATTACATATTGATTTACAATTAGTTATGATGAAAACATTTGTACGTTTTTGCGTATCCGTAAAAAAAATGTGCAATTATGTGATTTTGCTTGCGCAAATATGAAAGTTTTTACTATTTTTGCGAAAAAATTGGGATACCCACCGCCCCCCGTCATTCCCTCTTAGAAGGGAATTCCCCGTCGCCTGCGCGGGAATAACACGTGGGCGCTAAGGGATACTTGATGTCTTTTGTGAGCGCACGCATGAGTTCAAGAATAAAAATTTTTAACTATAACTAATAAAAGAAAGAAAAATCATGGAAAAATTCTATTATTATCCTGGTATCAGGGAGATTAGAGACCGGTCAAAAAAAGGGGCAAGCTCGAAAAGCCCCAAGAGAAGAAAAAAATTTCCGAAAGCATCTTTAATATGCTGTATAGCTGCGTGTCTTGTATTGAGCGGATGTAATATCTTAGGTGGAGATGACGAAATTGAAGAATTTGAAAGTGGAATGCTTGAGGTTTTTATCGGGGTTTGGGAAAAAGACAATAGCGGCGGCAGTGTGTTGCTTGATTTTACCGAAACTACATGGACAGCACGTTACGAAGGCGCTACCTACAACAGCGGGACGTATGATATTGACAAAACTACGGGAAATATTATTACCGCCAAACTCAAAGTCACCAACAAGGGAACGGGAAGCGCTAATGTCGGCAATACAGGTAATGCCTCCCTGACGCTTGGCGACAATAAGATAACGGTATCAGGTTTTAGCGACGCAAATATGAACGGGCAATATTCAAATCCGGATCTATCGTTGGTAAGCAGTGTATTTGACGGGGTCTTAACCGGAACAGTAGAAAACCGGCCCGCAAATGATTCGATTTACAGCATAGCGAAGGCAACAATTGTTCCGCCTGATTATGAGGGGTCTCGTTGGATTGTTGCCGAAGGTAATTACGCCAATGGCAACTTTTCGATCACACTGATGGCAACTCCTCCAGCGCTTTTTCTAAATAAGATTACAGACTTTTTCCCTATGCAACAAGTCTTTGGTTCTGCCAGCAGGGTAAGCGATGAAAACGCACTAATATGTGCTGTTGATCATTTATCGGCAGCAACACAGGCGAACGAGGCAGGCGCTTTTACTTCCAGTGACTTTTATTTAAGGAAGGTGGATGAAATCACCCAGATTAACGTCCTGTTTGTTTATTCGGACAGAGACGTGACGATGGTCGAATCGAATCAATTTCAAACGACAAGTATCGTATTAAAAAAAGGCTGGAACAAACTGTACAAGACACAACCGCATAATTCACAAAGGTCAACCGTTTCCACTAAAGCAGTAGACGGCGTAAACTGGTATTTTTGAATAAGTTACTATAAGTATTATTATCTATTATGAATAAAAAATGTTTTTTGGTTTTAGCGATGTGGGCGACGACAACCCTTTCCGCATTTTCACAAAATGATTTCGAGGCTTTCAAGAACTTGGGCATCGGACTGAAGCTCTCCCCTCTTTTCGGATATGGAGTGGAAGCCGCTACGGGAATTAATAACCACTTGATTCTCCGATTAGGCCTTACCACGACTTATGGTATAGGAGTAGGGCAATATAACGTTGATTTAGGCTTCGATGAAGACTATATCGATGAAATTTTCGGCTATTCACCGGAATATCGAGCTAAACCGGCATTGAAATTTATGCACGGGAACTTGTTGTTGGATTATCACCCCGGTGGAATTTTCCACATAACAGCAGGCGCTTTTGTGGGAGCGACAAAATTTGGGGTCGACGGTTACTTGGTTGATTCAAGGAATAACAAGGCTACTCTGCTGCCCGGACAAGACTGGCCTTCGATAGACATCGGCGACCAGACGATTGGCATGCCCAACGGCAGAGCCACAGTCGATTTCCGACTGGGAAATATTATCAAACCTTATTTCGGCTTAGGCGTCGGACGCGCAGTAGCCAAAAACAAGAAAGTGGCTTTCAAGTTTGAACTCGGCGCCATGTACCAAGGCAACTCGTATGTGTTGAAACAAAACGGAAAAGTGTTAGACCTTGCCCATTCGACACAAGAAGATTTGAGAGATATCCACAACAAGATAACAGATGAGTACGCAAAGTTAATCCGGTTCTGGCCGCATCTGAATTTTCAATTGTCCTACCGAATCTTTTAAAACAACTTCATAAAGGATGAAAACGGAAAATCTTTTTGAAAAAAAAATTTTTTTCAAAAAAATAACATATGAATTGAGTATCAAATAGATACATTGGCGACTGCGCATGAAAAAAACGCATAAACAGATGATTGGCCTTTTTTTTAGTAAAAAAAATGTCTTTTTTTGATTCACTCTAAATAATATCCACTATATTTGCACATCTTTATGTTTAATTTTAAATTTATAAAACAATGAAAAGAATTTTACTATCAGTTTGTGCGTTACTCTTCTTGTTAAGCGCTCCGAGCGCAACAGTGAAGAAAGAGTTGAATAATAAGTCTATTCAACCGGAATTAAGCCTGTATGCCGAAGGCGAGTCGGATGATTTTGTTTATACCGAAGCATATGACGGCACCTATTCAGGCGATTTGACACTGTCTATTAATGCTTTTCCTGACGAGAGTATGCTAAATCTTGAAATGTCGGATGTGATACTTGAAATCAGTAAAGGCACTCTTGTATTCCCGAGCATACCGATTTTAAAAGTAGGCGATCCGGTTGAGGTGGTGTTCGTAGATGCCTTATTTAATCCGGATGGCAACATCCAAGCGCCTGAAGCAACCAATACCGACATGGGCTTCCCATTAAAATTCAGTATTATTGAGAGTTCGAGTTCGATTGACGGCAATGCCATCACTCTTACCATACGTTTAGTAGACGGCATGGGCGGTGCGATTGCAGATATGGATATTCTTTTCACAGGTTTAAAACAAGGTCAGTCAAATGATTTTGTTTATACCGAAGCATATGATGGCACCTATTCAGGCGATTTGACACTGGCTATTAATGCTTTTCCTGATGAGAGTATGCTAAATCTTGAAATGTCGGATGTGATACTTGAAATCAGTAAAGGCACGCTTGTATTCCCGAGCATACCGATTTTAAAAGTAGGCGATCCGGTTGAGGTGGTGTTCGCAGATGCCTTATTTAATCAGGATGGCAATATCCAAGCGCCTGAAGCAACCAATACCGACATGGGCTTCCCATTAAAGTTCAGTATTATTGAGAGTTCGAGTTCGGTTGACGGCGATGCCATCACACTTACCATACGTTTAGTAGACGGCATGGGCGGTGCGATTGCAGATATGGATATTCTTTTCACAGGCTTAAAGCAAGATCAGTCAAGTAATTATACCATATTAGAAGCCGAGAAAAAAATTATCGGCTATTACAACTTCTCAGGACAAAAACTTGAAAGAGAGCCTGAAAGCGGATTATATATCATTCTTTATGATAACGGCACAAGCAAGAAAGTGATAAGATTGAGAAATTGATGTCGCTCCTTATTAATACAATGCCTTTCTCCAATGCAAATTGCACCGGAGAAAGGCATTTTTTTCAAATTCATGTCGCCTTATATTCTTTCGGCGACATTCCCGTTAATCGCTTGAAAAACTTTCCGAAAAACGACTGGTTAGCGAAATTGAGTTCGTCGCTTATTTGCTGGATAGACAGATTGGATGTTTTAAGGAGCGATTTTGCTTCGAGTATCACATATTCGCTTATCCAATCGGAGACTGTCTTACCTGTCGTTTCCTTGATGACAGCCGACAGGTATTTGGGGGTGAGGCAGAGTTTTTCGGCATAAAATGCTGTGTTGCGCGATTCTTTGTAATTGGTCAGCACCAAATTGTAGAACGCATCAAACAGCCATTCGTGTTTTGATTTCTGAAGACTGTTTTTCTCATGTAACTGTCTGAAATCATTGATGATATAAAACAACGCCTGAATAAGGAGGCGTATGATGTCCAAACGATGGGCATTGTGAGGCATCCGCACCGTGCACAACAGGATATCGTAATATCTCGATATATGGTCTACTTCTTCGGGTGTAAGATGTATCACAGGGTTTTCTTTCAGGTACAACATTACAGATACCGAATCCCTGATACTCATCTCTAAATTGTTCGTAAAACGTTCGGACAAGACAAGCAGTAACCCTGAAAAATCATTACTAACATATGTATATTGCAGAATCTGACCCGGTAGGACAAAAGCAACGTCATTTCCCGAAAAAGAAATGGGTTTCAGGTTAATCGTCCCGTCAATACGACCTTTCAGGCAGATACACCCTATCGCAAAATCCATCTTCGTGGGATAATCGAAAAGAGGCACCATACTGATGTCATTCAACAGGATAATATCGTCGCCAATAGCGTCTACCGGAAGCTTTTCCCTCAACTGGAAAAGGTCGATTTTGGATGTTTTATTTTTCATTAAAAACTGAATAACTGGTCTTACGGTCTTACGGTCTTACGGTCTTACGGTCTTACGGTCTTACGGTCTTACGGTCTTACGGTCTTACGGTCTTACCAAATAAAAGCCACAAAAATAATTAATTTTTCTGTATTTTTTTTCAAACTCCGACCTTTCGGCCAAAAATCCATACATTTTGGCCTTTTTTATTTACAGGCAACACCCTACTTTTGTCGTTCCATTCAAACCTAAATTTTATGCATATGCACAAATTACATTCTATCCTCAGTCTTGCAACAGCGGCTATTTTTCTTGTTACAGGCTGCACAGGACGCACTGAAACAGCAAAAACCGAAAAAGTGATACCCGTTATAACAATGGCTGTGAACGGTACGACCACAACAGCCGAGTGCAATTATGTCGGCACAGCCGAAGAATCGTATGCCATCTCGCTGAGTTTCTCCCTGCCAGGCACAGTGGAGAAGGTCGCAGTCTCCGAAGGGCAACGGGTGAATAAGGGACAATTGCTTGCCGTATTGAGCAGCGGAACGGCACAGAACGCTTATGAAGTGGCGCACGCTACGCTGAAACAGGCGCAGGATGCCTACAATCGACTTAAATCGCTACACGACAAGGGCAGCGTTACCGACCTACAGTTTATAGAAGTAGAAACAGGCTTGGAAAAAGCCAAAGCATTAGATGCCATTGCAAGTAAGAACCTGGAAGACACTAAATTGTACGCCCCCTTTGCGGGGATCATCGCCAAACGCTCCGTCGAAGAAGGTGCAAATGTACTTCCGGGTATCTCGTTGTTCAAGTTAGTTTCTATTGATGAAATTGACGTGAAAACGCCTATCCCCGAAAATGAAATCGGCGCTATCCACACAGGACAAACCGCCACAGTAACGATTCCTGCTCTAAATAACATGGAATACCGGGGCGTAGTCCATAAAAAAGGCGTAGAAGCCAATCCTGTCACGCGTACATATAATATACATATAAGGTTGAAAAATACGCAATCGGAACTGATGCCGGGTATGGTTTGCAAGGTATTTCTTGCACCTGACAACACGGAACAACTTATCGTCATCCCTAACAAATCAGTACAGATAGCGCCTGACGGCCAACGCTTTGTATGGTTGGCAGAGGGAAATGTAGCTAAACGCCGTTTCATCACGACCGGCGCTCTGACCGATTACGGAATAACCGTCGTAAACGGTCTCTCCGACGGCGAACGACTGATTACGCAAGGCTACAACAAAGTGAGCGAAGGGATGAAAGTGACTTTTTAATTATTTTTCGTATGGAAAACAACAAATCAGGAATCATAGAATCCATGATGTACCACCGGCAAATCATGTTGTTAGTGGTGGCGCTGCTGATGATTGCTGGCGTATATGCGTTGTTTGTGATGCCCCGACAGGAATATCCCGCTTTCGTGATACGGCAAGGTATCGTGATTGGCGTTTATCCGGGCGCCACTTCCGCGACGGTGGAAGAACAACTGACACGTCCGCTCGAACGCTATCTACTCACGTTCCCGGAAGTGAAGCGCAAAAGGACCTATTCGCACTCGCGCAACGGAATGGCAATTATCTATGTAGAGTTAGACGACGAGGTGAAAGACAAGGATGTCGCGTGGTCGAAAATTAAACACTCGCTGACCCTCTTTAAATCGGAACTGCCGTCAGGCGTGCTTGCCGTGATTGCCAACGATAATTTCGGCGATGTGGCCTCGCTGCTTATTGCCATGGAATCGGACGATAAGACCTACCGCGAAATGGATGGTTTTATTGATGTCCTCGAAGACCGCCTGCGACAGTTGCCGTCGGCATCCAACCTCAACCGCCATGGCTCTATGAAAGAACAGATTTCAATTTATTTAGACCATGATAAAATAAGCGCCTACGGGGTTGGCCCCAATGTGCTGATGATGAATTTGTTTACGCAAGGCTTCACCACAGGCAGTGGCAAAATTGAAAATTCACAAATAAACGCGCCCATCTACATTGCCGATGCTTATTCCACCGAAAAGGAAATCGAGGAACAGATTATATATTCCGACCCGTTAGGTAATATCCTGCGTGTGAAGGACATAGGTCGCGTTGTGCGTGAATACCCGAAAGCGGAAAGCTTCATCACTAACAACGGCAAACGGTGCATACTGCTCTCGCTCGAAGTGAAACCAAGCGAAAACGTCGTGTTTTTCGGAAAAGAGGTGGACAAGATATTGAAAACATTTCAGGAAGAACTGCCTGAAAGCGTTGGCTTGTACCGCATTGCAGACCAGCCACAGGTTGTCGCTCATTCTATCAACAACTTTTTGAAAGAGTTGCTAATGGCTATCATCGCCGTTATCTTGGTTACCATGCTGTTGTTACCACTGCGCGTGGCAACTGTAGCGGCATTATCCATCCCAATCAGCATTTTCATCTCGCTGACTATCATGTATTTGACAGGCATTCCGCTCAATCTGATAACGTTAGCTGCCTTAATTGTTGTATTAGGGATGATTGTAGACAACTCGGTGGTGATTGTAGACAGTTATATCGACCGGTTAGACCACGGCACGCCACGTTGGGAGGCCTCGGTCGAGAGCGCCAAAGAATATCTGAAAGCTATCTTTTCGGCTACACTCGCTATCAGTATCACCTTTTTCCCTTTCCTTTTCGTCATGAAGGGAATGGTGTACGACTTCCTTAAACATTTTCCGTGGGCGGTGACTATCTCATTAGTGATATCGCTGTTAGTAGCCATATTAGTCATCCCCAGCCTTCAATATTTACTGATACGCAAAGGATTATTAGCCTCCAACCGCGAACGTGCGCTCAAAGGCCTGAAAGAACACAAATCCATCCTCGACTACTTGCAAGGCGGTTATAACCGGCTGTTAGCAACCGCCTTCCGCTATCCTAAAACAACGTTGTTCATCACGTTTGCTTCGGTGGTAGTAGCTGTTATTCTGTTTACAACGTTCCCGCAACGTATGATGCCTGTGGTGGAACGCAACCAGTTTGCTGTTGAAATCAATCTCCCGCAAGGCAGCCCGCTCGAAGAGACCGCAGCCGTGAGCGACAGCATGGCGTATATACTGCGCCGCGATACGAGGGTAAAATCTATTACAGCATTTGTCGGCGCAAGCTCGCCCCGTTTCCATTTAGTGTATGCACCCAAAGTACCCTCTACGGCTTATGCACAGTTTATCGTCAACACCCCTTCGGCAAAAGATACCGAAGCCATGCTTGCCGAATATACCGACCGCTATGCACACTATTTCCCGAATGCTTATGTGAAATTCAGGCAATTGGACTTCCTTGCGGTGGATGCCCCGTTAGAAGTACGTTTTTCGGGCGATAACATACAAGACATTAAAGAACAGGCAGATAAATTAGTCGCCCATATCAATACTTTGGACGAATGTCTGTATGTACGCACAAATTTTGAGGAGATGCTATCGACGGCGCGCGTTGAGTTAAACCCCACAGAAGCGGGACGGCTCGGTATCAACAGGACTATGGTATCGCTGTACCTCTCGTCGAACTATGGCGGGATGTCCGTCAGCACACTTTGGGAAGGCGATTATCCGCTTTCGGTGGTACTCAAACCGGAACAGAAAGAACGGGGTTTTAACAGTATCGGCGATGTGTATGTTTCGGGATTACTCCCCGGCGTCAGCGTCCCCCTCCGGCAGGTAGCCACTGTGATTCCCGATTGGACGGAAGGGAAAATCGTTCACCGCAACGGTATCCGCTCCATCAGCGTACTTGCCGACCTTAAATGGGAAGCCAATGCCAACAAAATGCTGACCGAAGTAAAGCAATACATAACCACCGACATCATGCCGTCGCTACCTGATGGCATTAAAATTGAATACGGCGGTGAAGAAGAACAGAACAACGAAATCGTTCCTGACATGGTTAAATCTGTGATTATCGCCATATTTATCATCTTCCTGATACTTGTGTTCCATTTCGGCAGGCTCAACTTGGCGCTGTTAGTCTTCTCCTCGGCTACCCTCACCCTGTTTGGCGCCGCTTTCGGTACTTGGGTCATGGGCCTTGACGTCAGTGTAACATCTATGTTAGCCATTGTCAGCTTAGTAGGTATCGTAGTACGTAACGGGATCATTATGTTCGATTATGCAGATATGCTTCGAATAAAACAAAAAATGCCTGTCCGGGAGGCCGCCTTTGAAGCCGGTAAACGACGTTTACGCCCTATATTCCTCACCTCAACTGCCGCCTCCATGGGCGTCTTACCAATGATTATCAGTAAAGACCTGTTATGGATGCCTGTAGGAACGGTTATCTGCTTCGGAACAATGATCTCAATGATTTTCGTTGTAACAACCCTGCCCGTAGCTTATTGGTTGATTTTCAGGAAGTAGTTCTCAGTTTTCAATCCTAATCCTATTCGGTTTTCAGAAATTCAGTTTTTTATTTTAAGTACAGCATATGACAATGATTAAAGATAAATGGTTAATGATTAATAAAGAGGGACAAAGCGCTCTCCATTCGGGCCTTTTAAGAATAGTGTTCATCTTAGCGGTGTGCATGTTGTGCCTCCCAATTCGTGCACAGGAAATTTTCACGTTGGAAAAATGTAAGGAACTGGCGTTGAAAAATAATACACAGGTACTGAACAGCCGACTTGCATTAGAAGCAGCCGATCAGTTAAAAAAAGAAGCTTTTACGAAATATTTCCCATCGGTGAATGCTGTCGGATTAGGTTTCAAGACAACAAAACCGATGATGTCAATTGACATGGATTTGTCAGCCACCATGCAACCCATCATGGAAGGGCTTTCCCCTGCCATGGGTTGGATGATGGAACAGGGCGCCCCGCTCGACCCTTCCGTCTTTAACATTGAATCGCAAAAAATAGAAATGCTCGAAAAAGGTATCTTAGGCGTGGTAACAGTCACACAACCCGTCTTTGCAGGCGGACAAATCATCACCGGCAACCGTTTAGCTAAATTAGGCGTTGAAGTGGCTGAATTGCAAAAAACCATGAGCGAAGACGAATTACTCCTCACCGTTGAGCAATACTTTTGGCAGATTATTGCCTTGGAGGAAAAAGTAAGAACCATTGCCGAAGCCGAAAACCTGCTCAATCGCGCCTATATGGACGTTAAAAATGCTGTCGAGGCCGGTGTGATTAACCGGAACGATTTGCTGAAAGTGGAGTTGAAACAAAATGAGTTGGAAAGCAACAAACTGAAAGTAAACAACGGATTACAGTTGATGAAAATGGTCTTGGCACAATTTGTAGGCGTACCTCCCGAAAAGTTCGAGATTAACAAACCTTTCATCGGTCAGCCGTCTGAAGGCCTCGATACAGGCACGCCTGTTGAAGGTTTCGGCGCCGACTTCCCCTCCCCCCTCCAAGTGCGTACCGACCATCGGTCAGCCTTGCCACAACGTACAGAATATCAACTGTTGGACAAAAGCATCGAGGCAGGCAAGATGCAAGTCAAAATGAAAATTGGTGAAAACCTGCCGACAGCGGCTGTTGGCGTAGGCTGGAACTATATGAATTTCGACAAGGGTGGACAGATACCCATAAAAAGTGATTTCGGTATGTTCTTTGGTACCGTCTCTGTCCCGATTACCAACTGGTGGGGCGGTTCGCACGCCATTAAAAGGCAAAAACTGCAAATAAAAATCGCCGAAAACGACAAACGTAACGCCGAAGAGATGATACTCATACAGATGCAACAACTGTGGAATGAACTGGAAGAAGCCTATACGCAGATGCAATTAGCCCAACGCAGCATTGCCACTGCGCTTGAAAATGTCCGCCTCAACGATGATTATTACCATGCAGGCACAGGTTTGCTTACCGACCTGTTAGACGCCCAAAACTCCCTTCAATTAGCCCGCGACCAATATACCGAAGCAGCGACAGGCTATCGCATGAAGCTAAGCAAATACCTGCAGGCGACAGGACAGTAAATAGAAAAAAAGGCTAAAACCTATATCCTATATTCACCTGAAGAACACGATTTTTGGCATCGGGATTTAATATGAACGTTTCGTCGCCCCATTTTAACTCGGGTAACTTGGGTACATTCGTCATCCCAAAGTTATAGCTTGCCGAAATACTGAATCCGTTTGCTAATTGATAACCTAAACCTACCATAATGGCGGCATCAAAGTCATTCTCATATTTTGTCAAATCGATATTGTTACTTACAATACCTAAAAGGTCATCAATCAAGTTGATACCAGTTTTGACCCTGATGCGCGAACGCGTCAGAAAACAGAACTGCGGCCCCGCAAACAGGTTGAAACCCTCAGCTATATAAACCTTAGCCAAAACAGGAACAGTCAGATAATCACTGTTTAAATTAAATCTTACAGTCCCGATTTTGAAGGTAGAACCTTGCAATGAATAAAAAAGTCCGGGTTCGATTGAAATCATCTCATTAACAGCATATTCGGCAGAAATTCCTGCGTTAATGCCATGACGGGGGTCAGCTCCATACTTGTCAAACAATGTTATATTCGCCATGTTATAACCTGCTTTTGCGGAGAAATAAATTCTACCTGCCTCATTAATCTGTGCGTTCATTTGCATCGCATAAACGCTTACCAACACCATTAAAAATTTTCTTATCATACATTTAAAATTTTTGAGCGCTTCTTCTTTACACCCTTTAAAATAACCTTTTTAAAAGAGCTTTAGCGCATATTAATTATTTGAAAAACGCAGCAAAGGAAACCAAAATTTTGCAATAAAACAAAAAAACCGCAAATTTTTTTTAAAGATCATCTCGTAGCGGGAAGAAAAAAAATTTTTTTTTGGATATTCAAGAAAGTATTGTATCTTTGCGCCGTTTTTTATCAAGTGTATGTTATTATTTTTTTATTATGGGTTTATATTTCAGTTTTTAAGTGTTTTAGCTGCCGGATATCCCGACAGCATATTTTTAAAAGTATTATTAGTATTAATCATTAAAAAAAAGAAAGATGAAAAAGATTCATGTGTTTATTTCGTTGATTTTGAGTGGAAGCCTTATTTTTCAAGGCTGTGGAACGATGAGTAATACCGCTAAAGGGGGAGCTATCGGCGCGGGCGCCGGCGCTGCTGCCGGAGCAGGTATAGGTGCAATGGCAGGCAAAGGTAAAGGTGCGGCTATTGGCGCAGGCATAGGCGCTGTTGTAGGCGCCGGAGCCGGTGTATTGATTGGTAGAAAAATGGACAAACAAAAAGCAGAACTTGAAGTCATCGAGGGCGCGCAAGTAGAAGATGTTACCGATGTGAACGGTTTGCAGGCAATTAAAGTAACTTTTGACAGCGGGATTCTTTTTGACACAGGTAAAAGTACGCTAAGCGAAGCATCAAAAGCTTCCTTGAAAAAGTTTTCGGAATCGTTGAATAGTTCGCCGGATACCGATGTGACAATTTATGGGCACACAGATAATACCGGAAGTCGTGCTGTGAATGAGAAACTGTCGCAGGAACGGGCTGAGACCGTTGCCAATTATCTCAAACAAAATAACGTCGCAGGTAAACGGCTGACAACCGAAGGTAAGGCGTGGGACGAACCGGTTGGCGACAACGCTACCGTTGGCGGACGCGCACTGAACCGGCGTGTAGAAGTTTTCATTACCGCTAACGAGAAAATGATTAATGAAGCCGAAGCCGGCAATTTGCAATAAGATTCTCATCTTATTAAAAACGAAAGCCGAAAAACTTAGTGTTTTTCGGCTTTCGTTTTTAATACCTCAATAGGCATGTTCGTCGCTTTCGATTTCCCGCTTTGTTATTTTGTGCAAGTCAATAGAACGCCACGCAAAGAAGATATAGGCCAACACAAAAGGAATAAAAAAGGAGACATAGGTCATCACTTTAAGCGTAAAAGGGCTTGAACAACTGTTCGACAGGGTTAGCGAACTTTGCAGGTCCACCACAGACGGGTAATAAGCCGTATTATTCCATCCTGCGCACAGTAACAGCGCTAAAACCGTCAATACCGTACCGACGCCTGCAAACCATATCCCTTTCTTGCTTTTAGAATACAAAGGCTTCGCTATCCCTAACAGTACAAGTACAACGCCTGTTAGTAAAACAGCCAAAATGACGGGTACCTCGATGAGATTAAAGAAGTATTTATATTTTTCCATGAAGACTTGACCGCTAACAGGGTCGACGGCAAAACCTTCCGAAAGTAACAACTTAACCAAAAAGGTAAGGAAAAACACAAGGAATATCCCCGCTTCGACCGGAAGACGTTTCCGGCAACGAGCCTGCACCCTTTCATCATTAATATTATTGATGAAATAAAGTAACGCTAATACGCGCGACAAGAAAAAGACAGCTACTCCCAAACAAACATTCCAAATCACAAAGGCAGCTTCCAAACCGTGAAACGGGTTTGCCCAGGTAGAGATAACAGGCATCCCGATATTGGTCAGTTGCGCTTTGTTTACTGTAAATTCAGCTCCGTTAAAAAAGGTGGCGACGGCAGTGCCTAACAAAACAGGCCCTAGTACGCCGTTGAGAATTAAGAATATACGGTATGTTTTCATGCCAAGAAGGTTGCCTTTTTTCGACTGGAACTCGTAGGAGACAGCCTGAAGGACAAAACATAACAGAATCAGTAACCATACCCAGTATGCGCCCCCAAAACTGGTCGAGTAGAACAGTGGGAAAGAGGCAAAAAAGGCGCCTCCAAATGTGACAAGCGTTGTAAAAGTGAACTCCCACTTACGACCGGTGGAATTGATAAGCATCTTTTGCTCCGCTTCCGTCTTGCCAATTGTGAACAGTAGCGACTGACCACCCTGCACAAATAGCAATAGCACTAACAGTCCGCCTAACAGTGATATCAAAAACCACCAGTAATGTTGTAAAAATATATAATTTTCCATTTCTTTTTTATTTTAATACTGTGAATATCAATTATCAACCTTCGATGACGGCCCTTTCTTAATCGCTTTGACCATAATCCGTATCTCAGCTACAAGCAAGATGGCGAATAATATCAGGAACAGGAAGAAGGTCAGTTGTACCGATGCTGTCGGCAATTTTGAAATAGCAGCCGTAACAGGTAATATATCCTGTATAGCCCATGGCTGGCGTCCTACTTCGGCTACTATCCAACCGGCTTGGCCTGCAATATAGGCTAACGGTATCGAGTACAAAGAGACCTTGAGAAGCCAACGGTTCTTCGTCAGCTGATTTTTCCACGCAAACCAACTTACCAAGATAAACAGCAAGATGAAATAACCGCCGAGAATAACCATCAGGTGGAATGAATAGAAAGTCAACCCGACAGGTGGAACAAGATCCGAAGGATTTTTCAGGTATCCGTAACCGAAATATTTAAAATCCCTTTCCATCGCCGACCGGGCAGACGCCGCTCTTACAGCATCCTTTTCGTCGATCGCTGTCCTATACTCGGATAACGCCCGGATAGACGCTTTGCCGCGACTGATCTTCTCGCTTACCGGCAAGGCATTACCGTTTTCGGTTGGATAGCCTCCTTTGATGATGTCATTAATACCCGGCACAAAGGCGTTTGGATTGCCCGTAGCCAACCATGAAAGCATTTTAGGAAACGGTAATTTGAAATAAAACGCATCTTCGTTGTTTACTACATTCGTTACGCCGGGTTTCAGGACGCCGAAGCCTACAAGCTCTTCCCCGTTGTGGCCATTGAAAAGCCCTTCCATAGCGGCTAATTTCATCGGCTGATATTTGGCTACATTCATCGACGAACGATCGCCGGTGACAAAAAGCAACAACGCTGATATAAGACCCGTTATTGCGCCGATTTTGAAACTTGCCAATGCAAATTTGGCATGTCTGCCTTTCAAAAGAAACCAGCCGCTTACGCCAATGACAAACGAGCCGCCAAGCATCAGACCCGACAACATCGTATGAAAAAACTTTTGGACAGCAAAAGGCGAAAACGCAACAGCCGCAAAATCGACCATCTCATTTCGAACCGTATCGGGATTGAATTTCATCCCTGTCGGATGTTGCATCCATGCGTTGGCAACTAAAATCCATATCGCCGAAATCGATGCCCCCAGAAAAGTGAGCCACGTAGCGCTCAAATGCATGCCCCGACTTACTTTGTTCCATCCGAAGAACATCACAGCGATGAATGTCGCTTCCATAAAAAAGGCTATGACGCCTTCGATAGCCAGCGGAGCGCCGAAGATATCCCCAACAAACCAACTGTAATTCGACCAGTTCGTGCCAAATTCAAATTCGAGAATCAACCCCGTAGCTACGCCAATAGCAAAGTTTATCCCGAACAATTTCATCCAAAATTTGGCGGTCTCCCTCCAAAATACATTACCTGTCTTGTAATAGATTGTTTCCATTACCGACATAATAAGCCCCAACCCTAAAGTGAGCGGGACAAACAACCAGTGATAAATGGCCGTCATGGCAAACTGCGCCCGCGACCAATCAACTAATGAAGAATCCAGATTTTCAATCATAACTATTTATTATTTAAGGATTTAATGCTCTATCAACCAATTCTTTGGAAACATAATTCTCTTTTTCCGACGCAGTATCAAACCGGTTCAGGAAACGGGGAAAAAAGAACAATTTTAAGATTACAAACATAATGAACAACTTAATCAGGATGATTAGCCATAGCGTCCTGCCCAAATCCATCGACCTGAACCCTTCCAAATAAAAACGGAATATTCGTACCGGTATGAACATTTTCTTCATAATTTCATTCTCTAATAATTAGTACAATATTATAAACGTTTCAATTAACGGCAAAGATACATAATAAAATTTTACTAAAGCAAAAATTTTTCGGAGATTTTTTTGATTTTTTTTTACACGATATCATCAACACGTTTTTCATCAATTATTTAATACTTTTGTGCAAAGTTACGATTTTTGGTCAAGCCCTCAAAAAAACCTGCCGACAAATAAAAATCGGCAGGTTTTTCTTTTTTATATGGGACTTCGGTCATGGAAGATGACGCCTTTCTACCTAACGGGATACCAAAAGTTCTTTTGTATCGCAAGCAATCATATATTCCTCATCCGTAGGAACAACCATCACAGTCACCTTACTTTCAGGTTTGCTTAGGATGATCTCTCGGCCCTGTACATTTTTATTTTTCTCTTCGTCAAAAATGAGTCCCATATATTCCATGTCGCAGCAAACGGCAGCACGGGCAGAACATTGGTTCTCGCCTACTCCACCTGTAAACACCAGAATATCAATTCCGTTAAGAACAGCGGCATACGAGCCGATATACTTCTTGATACGGTAGTTATACATGTTCGTAATCTGAAAAGCCCGTTGATTTCCTTCATCCATGGCTTTTTCAATGTCACGCATGTCGGATGAGATTTCAGAGAAACCGGCTACGCCGCATTTTTTATTGAGAAAAGTACATAGACTGGTAGAATCCAAATTTTCTTTTCGCATGATAAACGGTAAAGCGCCCGGATCAATATCGCCGCATCGGGTACCCATAATCAATCCTTCAGAAGGCGTCATGCCCATCGAGGTATCGACTGATTTCCCGTTTTTGATTGCCGTGATAGAGCCGCCATTGCCGATATGCGCCGTGATGATACGCTGTTTCTCGTAAGGAACGCCCAGAATTTCACAGGCGCGATACGAGACATAGCGGTGACTCGTGCCATGAAAACCGTAACGACGCACCCCATACTTCTCATAAATATGATACGGCAATGCGTAAAAATAGGCATAATCAGGCATTGTCTGATGAAAAGAGGTATCAAACACCCCTACCTGAGGCGTAGTAGGCAATATTTTCTGAACAGCCCTAATACCCGCCAAGTTGGCCGGATTATGTAACGGTGCAAAAACCTCACATTCAATGATTTTATCAATCACCTCCTGCGTTATAAGCGCGCTTGATGCAAATTTATCACCACCGTGAACAATACGGTGTCCTACCGCGTCAATCTCGCTAAAATCCTTGATACATCCGTATTCCTTATCCATCAGGATACTGAATATGAATGCAATACCTTCGTCATGGTTTGGAATGGATTTCTCAATGACCTTCTTATTTCCGTTATCCTTGAAATTAAGAAACGAATCATTGAAGCCGATTTTTTCAATGCCACCCTGTGCCAATACTTTAACTTGTTCCATATCAAATAATTTATACTTTATGGAACTGCTACCACAATTTAAAACTAATGTCTTCATACAAATTTACTATTTAACACCCTAAATTATTTATTTTTTTTATTTTTTAATGCAATCGATTGATTTGCTGTTATTATAACCAATTTATAAATGTCGTCGACCGAACAGCCCCGCGACAGGTCATTCACCGGAGCCGCCATTCCTTGAAGAATAGGTCCGATAGCCTCAATGCCGGCAATTCGTTCTACTAATTTATAACAAATATTGCCAACTTCGACGGAAGGGAAGATGAGCACATTCGCTTTACCGGCTACCGCACTTCCGGGCGCCTTCTTTACAGCTACTTTTTCAATGATAGCCGCATCCGCCTGCAGTTCGCCGTCAATCATCAATTCAGGCTCCATCTCTTTCGCTATCTTAGTGGCTTCCACTATTTTATCTATGGATTCATGCGAAGCGCTTCCCTTGGTCGAAAAACTCAACATAGCTAAACGAGGTTCGACACCTAACAAAGAACGCGCTGTCTGGGCGGTCGAAACAGCTATCTGTCCTAACTCTGAAGCATTAGGGTCCGGCTTAACGGCGCAATCTGCAAATACAAGCACGCCGTCTTCCCCAAAAGTGCTGTTGTTAGTAAACATCAAGAATGCACCTGATACACAAGTGATGCCGGCTGTAGTTTTAATGATTTGCAAGGCAGGACGAAGCACATTGCCGGTCGTATTCAACGCACCGGCTACTTCGCCATCGGCATCGCCTGCTTTAATCATCAGGCAGGCATAGTACAAGGGGTCTTCGACTAACTGAGCCGCTTTCTCAGGCGTCAGTCCTTTTGAACGTCGTAATTCAAGCAACAGATCGATATACTCCTGTTTCTTCTCACTCGCCACAGGATCGATAATAGTAGCTTTGCCGATGTTTTCAAGTCCAAGCCTTTCGGCTAACGACTTTATTTCATCCGGCGTTCCAAGCAAAATGACCTCTGCCACACCGTCGTTTATCAAACGGTCGGCGGCGGTCAAAGTACGTTCTTCCGTTCCTTCCGGAAGCACAATGCGCTGTTTATCAAGTTTTGCACGCGCAATAATTTCATCTATCAAGTTCATTAATTGTTAATTATTAAAATATATTAAAGAAAATCTTGTTTTTTTGCGCTGCAAAATTAGTTATTTAATTGCAAAGTAGACATTGCAAATGGGGTTTTTTTTCAACTTTTTTACAATTTTATTTTTTGCTTAGATTTTTTTGTCGCCTGAAAGTATCTGTTGCAAGTCTTCAGCCGAAATATCAATACTCATTTTCCCGTTACGCGCAACGGTGATTGAGCCTCTTTCCTCTGAGACAATAATGACTAATGCATCTGTTTCGATTGACATGCCAAGACCGGAACGATGACGCAGACCCATCTCTTTTGGTATAACAGCATGATGAGCAATAGGTAAAATACACTCGGCTGCTTTTATTTCATTCTCTGAAATAATGATGGCGCCGTCATGAAGCGGACTGTTTTTGAAAAAAATATTTTCAATCAACCGAGCGTTCACTTCTGCACAAAATTTTTCTCCGGTCTGAATATACGATGATAAATCCATTTCGCGCTTGATCACTATCAGAGCCCCATTTTTCCGTTTTGTGAGATTTATACATGCAAGCACAACCGATGCGATATATTTCTGCTCTTCGGAATTGCCATCCTTTTTTTTGAAGAAACTGTAAAATAACCGCCAGCCTCTGTTTGAACCTAATGCAACTAAAAACCGACGTATATCATCCTGAAACAAGATAACAAGCACAATAAACCCGACACTGATAAATTTATCCAATATGCCTCCGATAAGACGCATCCCCAGTACCTCATAAACAAGTAACCAGACTATTATAATGGATACAATACCGCTGAAAACAGCAAGCGTACCCGAACTTCGCATCAGCTTGTAAATCTGATACATTAAAAATGCCACCAAAAAAATATCAATCGCGTCTTTTACGCCAAATGTAATAAACATATTTTTATTTTTTAATTTTATCAATAAGATTAATAACCTCAACAGCAGCCTTCACATCATGCACACGCAAGATATCCGCCCCATTCAACAATGAATAGGTATTCAGAACGGTTGTCCCGTTCAGACTTTCATCCACAGTACAATTTAACAGATTATAAATCATGCTTTTACGCGATATCCCAACTAATATTGGACTTTCGAAGAAGATTGAAAAATTCTTCATACAACGCATCAATTCATAATTCTGCTCCAATGTCTTTCCAAATCCGAAACCCGGATCCAAGATTACATCGTTGACGCCCAAACGCCGCAATCGTCGCAACCTCTCAGCAAAATACATCATGACTTCTTCTTGAAGTGGGCTGTGAAAATGCGTCAAAATGTAGGGAACATTCAATTCAGCTACCATTGCAAACATGTTTTCATCAAGGCCGCCTCCGGAAATATCATTGATGATTGACACGCCATACTCCTCCACTGCACGTTTGGCAATATCAGCCCTGAACGTATCTACCGAAACCGGTATCCCCTGATATTTTTTCGCTAACACATTCAATGCCGGCTCCACTCTGCTCCATTCATCTTCAAGTGTCACAAAATCCGCTCCCGGACGCGAGGAATAACCTCCGACATCAATGATAGCGCCGCCTTCGGAAATAATCGTCTCAATATGTCCTGTCACAGCGGCTTCATGCTGCATACGGCTTTCCGAAAAGAATGAGTCCGGTGTGACATTCAGTATCCCCATCACAACGGGTTTCTCTAACGACAACAGTTTCCCTTTTATATTCAGCATCTTATTCTTCATCAATCAAAAATCTTTTGTCGATTGTTTATTTCCGGGTTGCAAATGTAATGCAAGTTGAGAGTAATACAAAATAAAAATGCGTTTTTATTCCCTATCACCTCGCTCAGCGATGCTGTCCTTCAAAATGAGTTTTTTTAAAACTATCCTTTGTTATTTATGTGAAATAAAAAAATCTTCGTATGTTTGCATTGAAATAGGAAACAGTAACAATTAATTATAATTCAGGCATGACTATCTCCGAGCTTTACTCATTATTTCGAAAACATCCCGTTATAACAACCGATAGCAGGAATTGCCCGCCCGGCTCCCTCTTTTTTGCATTGAAAGGGAAGAATTTCGACGGCAACAAATTCGCTGAACAGGCGCTAAACTCAGGATGCGCTTATGCCATTGTTGATGATGCCTCTGTTGTGACAAACAAGCAAATGATTCTAACCGAAAATGTACTATACACCCTGCAACAACTCGCTAACATCCATCGCAAGACGTTCAAAATACCCGTCATCGGAATTACGGGCACTAACGGAAAAACCACGACCAAAGAACTTACCGCCGCAGTATTGTCACAGAAATATAAGGTGTTATGTACGATTGGAAACTTGAATAATCATATCGGCGTCCCATTGACCTTGCTTCGTCTGAATGACGAACATGAAATAGCAGTAATTGAAATGGGCGCCAATCACCCCGACGAGATTGGTGAACTTGCTTCCATAACATGTCCTGATTACGGATTGATAACCAATGTCGGATACGCCCATTTAGAAGGTTTCGTCTCCCTTGAAGGGGTCATAAAAGCCAAAGGCGCCTTGTACGACTATTTACGTGAAACGGATGGTACTGTTTTTATCCATCAGGAGAACGACCATCTGACAGCCATCGCCGGAGGGATAAAAAAAATAACCTATGGCGTATTGAAATGGGCCAACGAAAGCACAGAAGAGGGGATGATCGAGCCAACAGACGAAGGAGAAAGCAGACAAGAAGGATTGAAACCGGATACAAATCAGCGCGAACAAGCAGCTTTTATTGGAGGTCGCGTTACCTTTCGCCATCCTTTTCTTTCGTTAGAATGGCAACAGAACAGGTACGCTGACGTTCTGTCCGCATTTCCCTCAAAATTCCAAAACAACCATGACGCAATTCATACTGTCAACACAAAACTTGTTGGCGACTATAATTTATGGAATGTGCTGGCTGCCATCACCATTGGCGCATATTTCGTCGTTCCCTCCGAAAGGATTAACGAAGCCATTGCAAGCTACGAACCGACAAACAACCGTTCTCAGTTAAAAAAAACAACGCAAAACGAATTGATAATCGATGCTTATAATGCCAATCCAAGCAGTATTCAAGCCGCGCTCGAAAACTTTGCTGCCATGCCTTTTTATCCAAAAGCCGTCATTTTGGGCGATATGCTTGAATTGGGCGAAAAAAGTCCCGAACTACACCTGGCAGTTATCAGACAGATCAAAACCGGTAATTACGATAAAGTATTGCTTTGTGGCAAAAATTTTTCTGAAGTAGGACAGCAGTACTCCTGTTTCCCGACAGTCGAACAATTGATTGAACATCTGAAAGCCCATCCCCTGCAAGGTTATCACATCCTAATTAAAGGTTCACACGGGATAAGTCTTGAAAAAACAATCGCGTATTTATAGCTGTATTTCTCGGACATACAAAATTTAAAAACGAGTTTTTATTTTGTATATCTCTCAACTTGCACTACCTTTGTCGCCGATATGTCTAAATAGTAGGACGCCAAAACGAAGATAATTATTGATTGAATAAGGATTTACTTTGAAAAATGAAAGTACCGGAGAAATATTACGACGAAGTATTTAATTTTAAAGGACAATGGGATACGCCATCCGAATGTGGCTTGAAAACCCTTGTACGCAAGGAGAAAATTGTTGTCATCGTAACGGAATTGTATCAGGACAATCCCGGCGCTTCCGTTACCTATACCGGTTATTCGCTGTTTAAACAGATTTGCGAACGGAAAGGATTCGACGAATCGGAGGTCATGTATCTCGAATGTAATCCGGATACGAACTCTAAACTGTCGTTTTACGATGAAGAATTTTATGAGGTTACCTTTCCTGAAATAAGCGGAGGCACAGGCAGACCCACCTACAGACAACTTTCGCCGGACGAAGTTAATTTTTTACTTTTATAAAACAGCATGAAACTAATCCCTGAAATAGAGAAACAGTCCCAACCGGTTATCAAACGGTTTCAGGAAGAGAAATTAGCAGAAACGCTTGATTATCTTTCTCATTACTCTCAGTATTATAAAAGACTGTTCGCACAACATCACATCAACACGCTGAAAATAAGGAAAATAGAAGACTTGGCCTTCGTTCCGTTTACCGACAAGGATGATTTACATCATTATAACCCGGATTTTTTTTGCGTCCCACGGGAAAAAATCGTTGATTATATCACTACATCGGGCATATTAGGCGACCCTGTTACTTTTGCTATGACGAACAAGGATTTAGACCGGTTAGCCTATAATGAAAAGATTTCTTTTCAATGTGCAGGCGCTCAGCCGGGCGACATCTTTCAGTTGATGACCACCATCGACAAACGGTTCATGGCCGGTCTGGCCTATTTTCTCGGTATTCGCCAAATAGGGGCAGGCATTGTGCGTGTCGGCAACGGTATACCTGAATTACAGTGGGATACCATTGAGCGGATTCGCCCTGATTCCATTGTCGTAGTGCCGTCTTTTATCCCTAAAATAGTAGATTATGCCGAAACTCACGGCATCGATTATAGAAAATCAAGCGTAAGAAAAGCCGTTTGTATCGGTGAAAACCTGCGCCGACAAGATTTTTCATTGAACATGCTCGGACAACGTATCAAGGAGTTGTGGGACATCGAACTCTATTCAACGTATGCCTCGACCGAAATGGCGACTTCCTTCACCGAATGTCAATACGGATGCGGTGGACACCATCATCCGGAACTGATAATATGCGAATTGGTTGACGACAGTGGAAATATCGTTTCGGAAGGTGAGACAGGTGAATTAGTCATTACTACACTAATGGTTGAGGGAATGCCACTGCTACGCTTTAAAACTGGCGACCTTGCAAGTTTTCACTACGAACCGTGCCGTTGCGGTCGTGCAACGATGCGTATCAGTCCGATAGTAGGCCGCAAAAACCACATGGTAAAATACAAAGGGACAACGCTCTATCCCCCGGCAGTTTTCGATGTGTTGGACAATATTCCTTACATCGAAAATTATGTGATGACAGTGAGCGATAATGAATATGGCAACGACCGAATTGTACTGAAAGTGGGAATCAACAAGTTGCCGCCATTCGACATCACCAAAGACCTGAAAGACCATTTTCGCGCACGTATCCGTGTTGCACCCGAAATAGAGATTTGCCCTGTGGACGAAATACGGGAAATAAATAACCCGGATGTAAACAGGAAACCCGTAAAATTTATTGACAACCGGAAAAAAAATGGACTATCTTAAAAATTTTATTATCATGCAGTATAATTTGAAGATAAAAGAAAAAATAAACAACTATCATGCAAAATAATTTTGACGACATACGCCCTTATAATCAGTCGGAAATACCTTCGGCCATGCAACGCATTGCGGAAAACGAACATTTCGAGGCCTTATCCAAATATATCTTCCCCGACAGAGATATAGAAGATGTGAGGACAATGGTGCGAAATATCCGTACAACAGACGAATTTCAGATAAAAGTCATGTACTTTGTAAACCAACAAATCGTACGTCGCTCGATGACAGAACTGACAATTGACGGGCTTGACCAATTGAATCAGCAAACAAACTATCTTTTTGTATCAAATCACCGCGACATTATGCTCGATTCATCCCTGCTCCAATATCTCCTCAATCGCAATGGATTCAGTACTACGGAAATAACATTCGGCAGCAACCTGATGAGTTCGCAGTTAGTGATTGACATCGGCAAAGCGAATAAGATGTTTAAGGTGATACGCAGCAGTAATATACGCGAGTTTTTGAAAAACTCCCTGCACCTGTCAGAGTATATCCGCAATACGATTACCGAAAAGGGCGAATCAATTTGGATAGCACAACGCAACGGCCGCACAAAAAACGGCTTCGATGCTACCGACCAAGGTATTATCAAAATGTTCTGCATGAGTAAATCGTCCGACCTTATCCAAGCAATCGACGAACTAAACATCGCACCGCTCGCTATATCTTACCAGATAGAATCGTGCGATATCCTGAAGACACGCGAACTGTATCTCTCACAAAACAGCGAAAAATACGTCAAACAACCCTGTGAAGACTTTAACAGCATCCTGACCGGTATACAACAACCGAAAGGATATGTCCATTTAAGTTTTTGTAAACCGCTCACAAGCAAAGAACTTGAATTTGGTCATAAAATACCCAACGAATTTTATAAAAATGTAGCCACTCTCATCGACGAACGAATATACAGACACTATAAGTTGTTTAATAATAATTATATAGCCCACGACCTGCGCTCCGGAAAAGACACCTTCTCAGCCTGCTATACAAAAGAAGAAAAAGAGGCTTTCGTCGCACGTTGTCGTTATATGCTTGAACAGATAGAAGGCGACAAGGACACGCTGACCTCCATCTTTCTGGGAATCTATGCCAACCCGGTCGATAGCCAAAAGGGGGTGAAAGGGTGAAAGGGTGAAAGGGTGAAAGGGCGAAGGGTTGAAGGAACTTTGAACCTTGAACATTGAACATTGAGTAAGGAATAAGGAATAAGGAGTAAGGAATACAAACTGAACACGATTAAACGATTAAAGGATTTATAAATAAAGAATATGTTAATTATGTAAATTATGTAATTATGTTAAAAAAACTGACAACTGACAACTGAAAACTGAAAACTATATATGGATTACATTAAATTTCAATATCTTTCCCTGCCGGAAATAATAGCTTATCAGGAAAAGAAAATGGCCGAAACGTTGGCGTATGTCAATAGCTGTTCACCTTTCTACAGAGAGCTATTCGACCGCCAAAAAATCGATATCTCAAAAATCAAAAAACTCGAAGACCTTCGACTACTACCCGTTACTACGAAACAGGACATTCAATTACGTAACAGGGATTTCCTTTGCGTTCCCGAGACTAAAATACTTGATTACGTGACTACTTCGGGTACACTCGGCGAACCGGTAACGTTTGCCGATACCGAAAACGACTTGCGACGTCTAAGTATGAGCGAACATTTATCTTACGAAATTGCCGGATGCAGCCCTTCCGATATCTTTCAGTTAATGGTAACGATAGACCGTTGTTTTATGGCAGGAAATGCCAGCTTTCTCGGAAGCCTGAAATTCGGTTCGGGCATCATCCGCGTTGGAAATGGCATCCCTGAACTGCAATGGAACACCATCAAACGCATTCATCCCACAGCGCTAATCTGCGTCCCGTCTTTCTTGTTGAAACTGATAGATTTTGCCCAAGTACATCACATCGACTATCGCAACTCTTCTATAAAACGCGCCATCTGCGTCGGTGAATCGGTTCGTACAAACGACCACAAGTACAATATCCTCGGTGAAAAAATCCACACATTATGGCCGGAACTGTCCATGAATGTGAACTATGCCTCTACCGAGATGCAATCATCGTTCAACGAGTGCATTAAAGAATGTGGCGCCCACCATAAACCCAACCTGACCATCGTAGAGTTTCTCGACGACAACAACCGCCCGGTCAAAACCGACGAACCCGGCGAAATAACAATCACCACTTTGGATGTCGAGGGAATGCCGTTGATTCGTTTCAAAACCGGCGACCTGTGTTATCGCTTCGAAGAGCCTTGTTCATGCGGACGCAATACACTACGCTTAGGCCCTATCCTCGGACGTAAAGGACAAATGATAAAATACAAAGGGACAACCCTCTACCCCGCCTCATTATACGATATTCTCGAAAACATACCCGAAGTAAACAATTACATTGTCGAAGTGTATACCAACACCATCGGAACCGACGGGATACGTATCCTTATAGGCAGTACTAACAGCGGTGAAATTTTTATCAAATACATCAAAGACCTGTTCCGTTCAAGAATACGCGTAGCGCCCGACATTGTCATCGAGCCGATAGAACTCATTGCAAAGAAACAAATGCCACCTACAAGTCGCAAGTTAATCAAGTTCTTCGACTACCGGGAATCAAAGGAATAAAGGTAAACATGTACCTCTATGCGGCAAAGGGGCGTAAGGATAAACAGTTGAAATAGAGCGGAAACAACCGTCAGAACGGACGATGTCGTTGTATGAGTGATACACTGCGTTTGAAAATATTCTTTGCGTCATGCAACGTTATTACCCTTTTTTGCATCTATCAATTATAAACTATACTGTGTATAAAAATCCATGTTGTAATGAGCCCTGAACACTTGAATTTGGCAATTATCGAAATGACGCGATTTTGTAATCTACATTGCGTTCATTGCTATAATCATTCCTACGCTACGGAACAGGGGTCGTATAAAAAGGCTTTCCGGTTATTGGAGCATCTCATTCGCAAAACCACGGTGAAACATATTACTTTTACAGGCGGTGAGCCTTGTATAAGCGAACGTTTTACCGAAATCGTCTTACATGCCAAACTGCAAGGGAAAAAAGTAACCATCATCACCAACGGTAACGGCCCGACAGAAGTATACCACCAATTGGCAAAGATGAAAGTCGATATGCTGGAGTTTTCCATCCATTCATCCATACCGAAAATTCATGACCGCATCGCTCGCGTAGCCGGGTCGTTTGAAAAAGCGATTGGACACCTTCGATTCATGCAGGAAAACGGAGTCAAAGTGACGCCTGTAATCGTTATTACATCTCTCAATTATGACGATGCCATGGCAACCGTACGCTATTTTCATCAACAAGGAATCAACAACATCATGGTCAATCGCTATAACATGGGGGGTGAAGGATTGAACCATCACAATTTACCGGCTAATGCAACACAGTTACAAGCCACATTCAGGCAACTCAACGATTATGCTGAAAAATGCGGCCTGAACATATTTTCAGGCGTATGCACCCCCTTTTGCCTGCTCAATCCCGACGATTATCCGCATATCCGCTTCGGCGCCTGTTCTTCCAATGTATACCGGCGTCCCCTGACTTTCGACTTAGACGGAAACCTGCGTTTATGTAATCATTCGCCTGTCAATGCGGGAAATATTTACAAACAGTCGCTGGCTGAAATTTTTGCTAACCCCTATCTTTCAGAATGGGAAGACTTGGATATTCCCTTTTGTAAGGGCTGTATACGCTTGCATGAATGTAAGGGCGGCTGTAGAGCCGCCTCCGAACAAATGGGCTATTCTTTAAAAAATGAAGACCCTATCGTGCGTACATTAAATATAATACCAAAACAACATTACTATGAGAAAAATAATTTACAGGTTTTCGTATGATGTCTTACTGACGCTTTCCAACCGGTTTAAAAGTCGTTTGTTATCAAGATATAAAATCTTTTTAGGCACAGCATTATTAGTCCTTTTGAGCAGTTGCAGCAAAAAGGAAAATGAGGAAGCTGAAGAAGAAGGACCTTTGTGTTACCTGCCCCCTGCGCCACAAGAGACAGCGATATCCGAATCTATTCACGCCGGAAATCAAATTGATTTTTCAGGCTATAACACTAATATTGCAATCAATTAACATCTCAAAACATGAAAAATTTCGTATTAATATTTGCAATTATCACATTGTCAGCATGTACTGAGCAAAAACATACAGTGTGGTATAAAGGAAATACACATGCACATTCCACCTTTTCCGACGGAGATTCCGATGTACAAGATGTAATCAAATGGTACCACAACAACGGCTATCATTTTTTGTTCGTTACCGATCATAATTACCCATTACGACCTGATTCTTTGCAGTTGGGATTTACTAAACGTTCTGATTTTTTACTGCTCCCGGGGAATGAAGTGTCAGATGATCTGGTAGTACATACAAGCGCATTAAACACAGTCACTCCTATCCCAACCATTGCTGATTTTCGCAGAAAATTACGTGACGGTGAAATAAACGATGTTGAGTTTCAAGCGTTACCGAACACGCGAACCGACATTTTAGCCATGCATGTAAAACATATACTTGCGTCCGGAGGCTTACCCGTCCTCAATCACCCGAATTTTGTAACAGGCCTGCAAATAGCAGATATTGTTCCGGTGCGAGATCTGAAACATATTGAGTTGTTTAACGGTCACCCACAGGTATATAACTGGGGAAACGACCTCCACTCGGCTGTTGAAGTTAAATGGGATTCCATTCTGATTCAAGGTAAATTATTATATGGAGTAGCTTCGGATGATGAACACCAACTTAAAAAGACCGACCGCGAAATGGCCAATCCGGGTAGAGGATGGATCATGGTCGATGCTCCTTCTTTATGTGCTGAAGATATCATGCAGGCAATAAAAACAGGCGATTTCTATGCCTCTACAGGAGTATTTTTGAAAAAATATGACGTTGATAAGAACGTTATTAAAGTTGAAGTAGATGAAAGAACCACCTTAGATGAGTTAAAGACCGGACGAGGTTATCCCCGTAAAGACTTCAACGATGTTTACCCGGAGTTTACGATAGAGTTCATTGGGTATAACGGAAAAATATTGAAAAGCGAAAGAAAGGTCAAAGCAACCTATAAAATTCAACAAGAAGACCAATATGTCAGGGTCAGAATATCTTATAGTATTGATGATCAGGGATTTCTTTCCACCTACTATGCCTGGACACAACCCGTTGAAGCTAAAAACGGATTTTTCAAATGATATTGCAGGCACGAAGATATTAACCCGCTTTGATATTTCGAATGACTTCTTTTCCGAATGATTTGTTCACTAAGTCGCGGTTACGGGCCCGGTAAGTGCCGTCTTGCATTTCGCGCAAGACGACGTTTGTAAACAGGCGGAACATTCTTTGTTCCTGGCTCTCGTCTTTATAAAACGTCTCCCAAGCATATTCATAGAGTTCCTGCAAACGCTCCGCCGATAGATGTTTCGGTTGAAAGACTACCTGTCCGGCATTATAATGGTCCCAGTCGAAATCGAAAATACGCCCCTGACGCAAATAATCGTTATACCCTTTGGTGTGAGGAAACGGTGTCATGACGGTAAATTCGGCAAGGTCAAGATCTATCTCAAGCAGGAAGTCTATCAGGCGCTTGATGTCGTCTTCCGTATGGTCGTCGATACCAAGCAGGATAGTACCTTCCACGCCGATACCATAATCATGATAACGCTTCACCCGTTCTTTGATATAGGCCGACGTGTCATAAACAGCCTGATATACATACCAAGCGCCCGCCTGTGCTGCAAGGTCGAGTATTTTAGGGTCGTCTTCAATCGTATGACTAATCCATTTTTTCTTAAAAGGAATCATCTCGCGGAAAAGGGTCATCTCCCATTCCTTATCCTGTGCAAGCGAGTTGTCGACAACAAAAAGGCGATTGTTCTCAATAGAGGCCAAGTCTTCAATGACCTTATCCATAGGACGAGGACGGAACATGCGACCTCCGAGGTAAGCCACCGCACAAGGGTAACAACTGAAACGACAGCCACGAGAAGCATGAAACAAATCAACCATTTGCACCCCCTTATGATTATAAAGCGCACGTTTGTACAAGTCGCGACGCGCAGGCCCTACATCTTCGATAGATGGCTGTTTTGTCATGTAATTATATACTTTTTTTAGTGCGCCGTTTTTCCAGTCAAGCAGGACTTCCTCCATTCGTCTTTCTGCCTCGCCGAGAAAAACGGCGTCAGCATGTTCCATGGTTTCTTCGGCATGCAACATAGTCGCAATACCGCCGAATAAAACCTGCTTTCCGCGCCTGCGATATTCATCAGCGATAGCCCAGCCACGTTTCACCTGCGTACTTAACATCATGGAGATAGCTACAAGGTCGCATGGCTCGTCAAAATTAATGTCTTCCACATTTTCGTCTATAAACGAAATGTCCACGTATGAAGGAAGCGTAGCTGCAAATACTACCGGCCCATGTGGCGGCAAGTTAAAGGTTGTTTGCCCCGGCAACTTCTTCCATTTTGGATATATCAATTGAATCTTCATACATAAAAATTTGCGCACAAAGGTAGTACATGCCGAGAAAAAAACAAAATGAGTTTACTCATTTTTTCATTTTTGAAAGATTTTTTTACGGTCATGTTATCATATATCATATAATGTAATATCAGCGTTCACGGTACAAGTCCCCCTGACATGAGCCAAACTCGTTTTTCATCAAAGTTAAGCGGTTTTGAAAAAAAATGTGCCATATAATAAAATTTATTTGCTTTTTTGAAACTAAGTTTGTAAATTTGCAGCGAATTTGAAGTGTTTTTGAATTGTTTAGCTAATATATTGATTTACAATGATATAAGTAAAAAGACCAAATAGCCTTTCATCTCTTTTACCCTCTTTCGACAAGGGATTAAGAGAGGAAGAGAGGCATGTGATAAAAAAAAAATATCAAAAACTTGAAAAAACGGATATAGGGAAATAAAAAAATCAGTAATTGAATGAATGAATATTTGAATAATAACACGCTATAAAAAAATGAATTATGAATAAACGGAATTTTTATTTGATCACTTGTCTATGGATAGTAATTTTTCCATTTGTCGTCAACAAGGCTAATGCGCAATGTAACGATATCCAGCTTCTCCTGACGGCTACAAATCCGACCTGTTTTTCCAACGGGCAAATAAAGGTAACGCTTGCAGGTAGCGATGTTTCTAATTTAGAACTAACAACTTATGAGTTTAGTGTTGAAGGAACAAACGCTGAAGGAACAATAAGCAGACCATGGGCGCGCTATCAATCTAATGGTGATGTCATTACGGGTCTCCCTTACGGAACTTATTCAATCTACATGCGCGCATTTTGTCAAGCCAATAACGAATGGTTTGTCACTACCCATTCGACACCGATAATGCTTACCTCTTCTTATAACGTTTTAGACGCTTTTACGGGAACTGTAAGAACCACCTTAAATTGCAAACCTACCGGCATGGTTCCTATATCAGTAAGAGCAACGACAGGGACTACTCCGTTTACAATAACTATTAAAAGTATTACAGGTAACACACAACCCTACGTCGGGCCTATGCAGTTTATACTGTCAAGGACTAATTATAACACAACAGTAACGCAAAACATTGATAATTTACCGGCAGGCTATTATACCTTTGAAGTGGAAGATTCGTGTTTGTATACGCAAACTGTTTACGCAAGCGTAGGAACTATGCCCCAGGATTATGCGACTGATATGTTTTATAATTATTTGTATCCCTCCTATTATACGACCGACTGTAATACGGTTAGCTTTGTCAGGTTTAACCCTGTGGGTCGTACGCCTGATCAGTCATTTTATTTTAATTCGAATATCGGGACCTATTATGATCTGGGAGTGCAATTGAACGGTACAGGCCCCATTGACTGGCTGATTGATACCCTTTCCAACTTTTATGTCGATTATACGCTCCCTTCCAGTTTAAGCATTTTTCGTGCCAATGGCGATTTTTACACGCCCTGGGTAAGGGTAAAAGGAACAGGTTGCGAGTTTCAATTGAGGAACGCTTATGTGTATGCTCCACCAAATCACAATATTACTTATAGTAATATAACTTGTACGGATGCAACTGTAAATCATCTTCCCTACGGTACCTATTACAGTCTTTTTTGTAATCCGTACCGTTGGCGAATAATTCGTATCAACGGTAGCGATACCACTGAAGTCGCGCCATATACATGGTCCGGCTGGATACCCGACAACACACGACAGATAGCTAATAACATCCCTTATAGCAGTTTTATACAATTTGAAGATTCACAGGGATATAGATGGATACGGGGCACAATAGGTCAACCGGGCTACACTCCCGTTTATTCATCATATCCTTGTACTAATCAAGGAATAACGAATAATTATTTTCATACATATTCTTATTTTTATTTGACACAGATTGATTCCATTCCTGCCGGAACAACCATAGAATACTTACCGCCTGTACCACCGGAGTTGCCGCATAACACGCCACCGTATCACCAATATACGGTTTTTAATAATACTTCAGCGAACCGTTTTTATCCGTTTTCAGTAGATAGTTCCTTGTATGATTATACTTATATTGAGCCGGGTATATATCAGTTTTTAATAACGCTTCCCGGCGTCGGCTGTACGCCTATACCCGTGAATTTGTACCATTCAGTTCACAAACTGATAACGCCAATGTCGTATACGACATATGAAAATTGCGGAGGATTGGTTGTTAAATTTACCGGTGGACAGTTAGGACAGGAAACCTATTATCACACTACTTCAAATCTGCCGACCCGCTTTTTTATTCATTCCGTTACGCCCTCAGTCCCTTTTGATGCGTCAAGAGTGTATCTCGGCGATTCAGTGGTATTTACAACTTCAGGAAGATATGTCATTGCCATGACTTATGAAAATAATGCTTATAGTTCCTGTCCGCTTATTACAGATACCATCGATTATGTAAAAACGCCGTTTACGCTTAATAGCGCCATCACATCCGCCTATTTATGTGAAGATTCCGGCGGTGGTGGCACCGGATTTATTCGCGTCCAAGGGATGGGAGGCTCCGGTAATTATAAATATGAACTTTATGATTCAGGCCCCAATCCGGTACAAGATAATAACACCGGGGTATTCTATTATGGTACGGCAGGGAACGATTATACCATAAAACTTATCGATATCGACCCTTCCTGCGCGGCTTCCTACGAACAGACTGTGCACATGATTAATCTTAGCGGTGCAGAAATCGTCTATTCAAGCAGCCCTACCAACACGTTTTGTGTGTTTGACAGTATCTACCTGAAATGTATCACCCTCGGACAGACTACCTATACTTGGTCGGGCGATGGCATTACAAGCGCAAACGAACATATGCAGAATCCGGTAATTGCCGCCGCCGATGTTGGCGTGGGGACACATACTTATTCCATAAATGTGACACCCGAAGGTTGTGGACAAATGATGCAACAAAGTATTACCATTACGGTTGATGAATGTGGCATGGCAAAAGATGCGACACTTATTCTTACCCCTGATTCATTCGTGCATAGAGGTACACGCGGCAACCCGGTAGCAGTTCTTTATGGTGATACCATACTGTATGAAATTACGGCTCGTAATACCACCCAGTCAACAAGTGTTGTTACTGTACGCGACACCTTGCCGTATTACTTAAATCTTGTCGCAGGCTCGGCTGTAACCGTTCCGACGGGCTTAGCTACGATAACTACCGGACGCACTCCGGCTCCTTTTCAAAGAGATACGCTGAGATGGGTTTTTTCAGGTGTGCCGACCATGGCTTCAAGAACAGCCCGCTTTAAAGCAACACCCCAAGCAGGCGCCGTCGCTTCGCAACCACTGTACGACAACCGTGCATGGGTACAGGTGGGCAATGAACTATCCGTCGCTACAAACTATACGTATCATCAGGGAGCCGATGTCAGCTTCGTAACCTTCTCAGCCGGCTTCGGAGGAAACCTTTATAACGCTACAGAACAGGTCTTGGATTACAGGACTACACCCCATTCGGGCATCGTGATAACACCTGACGAGGGCTATCGCTTTGCAGGATGGAGCCATCCTGACTATCTTTCGTTAAGGGGGGAAACAATACCGGCAAACGACGGTATCATGCTGTATGACACACTGACAATTTACGGCAATGTAAACCTTTATGCCAATTTTGAACCCGAAGAATATCCGATAAGCTACTATTTAAACGGAGGAAATTGGGGAAATCCGGCTTCTCCAACTCCCCCAATTTTATACACCATTGAATCCCAGAATATTACACTTCCAGCGCCCGAAAAAGAAGGGGATGTGTTTACAGGCTGGACAGGCTCAAACGGCGATGAACCGCAACAAACGGTAACCATTCCGAAAGGTTCGACCGGCAAACGATTCTATTATGCAAACTACCTGCTTAGCGGACGGGAAGGAACGACTTATTCGCCCCAAGTTCTTCCGGACGAAGACAACATTTGGGTCTTTATGGGCGAGTTGCATATCTACACATCCAAACCTAATTGTGTCGTAAAGATTTACACCTCTGACGGCATACTGCGTTATCTGCAAACCATACTCACCGCCGGAGAAACGAAAATCAAACTCCCTCAAGGCGTATATATCGTTACCCTCAACAACAACGCCGGCAAGAAGATTATTATCAATTAGTCACGCCTGCATCCCTGACACTTTTGAAGATGGTAAAATACCCCCCCCAATGGGGGTATTTTACCATCTTCAATAAAAACACCCTCATATGGGGGTGTTTTTTATACTTTATTAGCCCGTATTTTTGCAGCCGATAAGAATTAATAAATTACACGATTATGAACTCAATTTCAGTAAACCAAGAGAAAAGCAAGCGCACAGGCGTTAAATTTTCATTTCAAAGCATGCTGATGCTTATGGCCGCCATTATGATGGCGTTAGCGACACTTACCTCATGTGACGAGGATGAAGACCCAAGTGACGACCCCGACGAAATCGAAAACGGCGGGAACGGTACCGACCCCAATAGCCCTAATTCTTTTCCGGAAAAAGCGGCTGTGAAATATCTTTGGGTATCACATTTAAGCGAATCCGGCGAAACAGTACACAGTTTTGTGACATTTAACGACTATGCGAAAAAATATAGATATGATTGGTATGGTCCTATAAAAGATGGTTTAACCGGTGAATATATTACCCATTATGATCATTGGGAATCAGATATAGTTATCACAACAAATAAAACTCACTGGAAAAGTATTTATGCCGGTGCATGGAATGACGAACCATATAAATCTGATACAAAAATAGATCCATCTATTACTATGACCGCTCAAGAATTATTGTCGCTCGGTTACGTAAAACAATCGGCTCAAAGAACTTTTGCCGGAAAACCATGTGATATTTATATTTCAACCAACTCTTATGGTACTTCAACTTATGGTTTATGGAATAATATAAACCTTTATGTAGAAGTTGAAGCAAGTTATGAAGGAGTAATAGCTTATACCAAATGGGAAGCATTGGCAGTCAATCTTGACGTTCCGGAAGTTGCATTTACAAAAACGTTGGATATAACTTGGTTGCCGAAATAAAAACGAAAAGAAAGGTTGCAGTAGAAAAATCGGCAGACCATAACAAGCGATGATAGGCCCTACAAGAGCCAGAAAAGCATGGGCAGAAATGGGAATAGACGGAATGGGATTAGCTGACCATTCTCCGGTAGAAGATTTCGAGGGAAATCCACGCTTGACCCTTAACATGGCAGCATTAATACAAGGTTTTCCAAAGCAATGGAAGTTTGCAGGAAAAAAAACAGCGGCATACAGACAGGTTGGGAACGCTTTCCCGCCACCTGTAGCAAAAGAAATAGGAACATCCATATATAAAGCGTTAAATTATGGCAAATAGACCGGCTAAAGGAAAAGGATCAAGAGCAAAACTTCGTGATTTTTTCATTCAAAATGTTGGAAAAATTTTAGAATCGGAAGACCTGCGCACGGTTGCTAATACAAGCGAATGGGCAAGACGCATCCGTGAACTTCGAAATGAAGAGGGCTTGAATATTATAACACATAACGACCGCAGCGATCTAAGACCGGGACAATACTTGCTTACCGACATACATCTTCGACCAGCCTTTGAAAGAGGAATTTCAAAAGAGACACGCGCTTTTGTGCTTGATAGAAATGGATTTACGTGTCAGATGTGCGGTGCTGCTGCAGGAGAGCCACACCCTTATGATAATGGCCGTAAAACAAGATTGCATATTGGGCATATCATAGACAAATCTATGGGCGGAACAGATGACATAAACAATTTGCGGGCCATTTGTTCCGTTTGCAACGAGGGTGCCTCCAATCTTACACTGAACCGCCCAGACACTGTATGTTTGACTACTAACTTAATGGAAACGGCTGACGATGATATGGTCTGCTTTTCATACAAAGACTATGCAGACAGGGCAAACAAAAGAGAATGAATCTTCACCCTTTGGAGTTATTCGAAGATTCATGCTACATATTCTGCCCGACAGGTTCTGCAAAGTTCGATATTATGGCATCCTCTCCATAAAAAACTGAAACGACAAACTAAGTCAATGCTATGCCCTGATTAACAAAGTACGGCTGCCACCGCGGTTTGACGGATTGGACACGACACAAATTCTCAAATTGCTCAACGGAATTGATTTCAGCCTTTGCCCATACTGCCGAACCGGACACATGAAAAGGTACAAACCACCGTGATTGTTGACAAAAAAATGAGTTCTTTACATGCTCTTCAATTCTTTATAAAACAAGTCTACGGGATTACTGTGCCCGTTTGCGAAAAAAAATGTCGTCAAAAATTTTGTAAGTG
>JGI24702J35022_10000053_pt1 | contig 48530 bp, 35 predicted proteins | sample TergutTh196P4_FD_35022 | JGI IMG/M metagenome (IMG submission 35022) | reverse complement strand
TGGAGGCGGTGCGGGGGCGGGAGCGAATGCAGAAGCGGAGGAGGCGAACACCAGGGCAGGAGAGGCAAACGCTAGGGCAGTCGAGGCGAACACCAGGGCGGACGAGGCTGCTATCTGGGACGAAGCTTTTAAATACGCCGACTCCTATTGGTCGCCCGAGCCACTAATGACCATTGATTATCGCGGAATAGAAGGTGTTGTGCGCAATCCCGGCCCAGGCGCCGCCGAACTGTTGAATACATTAATCTTGAGCGCAGTATTCATTATAATAGCAGCTTACTCGCTGTTCTGCCTGCTCATAACACCTGGCGCCATAATAAAAGAACGTGAAGACGGGTTGTTTTCGCGTTTGAAATGCATGCCTTCCGGCTCTTTGTGCTGGAGCATATCAACTGTTGCCGTCCCAGCGGTAATCTATAGCGCCCCTCTTTTTGTATTTGTTCTGTTTTTATCCCGGGATTTTAGATTTAAAGTCCCTCTGTTACAGCCAGTCCTGTCTTCGCCCCTATTAGCCACATTTGCACTGATACCAACATGCCTTTTGATCTCATGGGCAGGATATGAGTTTGCTATACATTCCAAAGGGTATTCTTCATTCAGAACAAAAGTGTTTGCAGCATTAGCCGCCTCACTTGTTGTTTTTCTAAGATTTTTTGTTGTTTCAACTTTTTAAAAGCAGAGTTAAGCGTTATCTCTTACCAGGCCGGACCAAACATGAAGAACCTGCGTCCGGGTAATTTGACGTAAACAGTCCGGAATAATCGGTCATGGCGCCAAATCTGACTCTGTATGTCGCGGTTGGGTCCAAATTTTCAAACCTCAATATGATATTCTTAGGGTCCGCGTATTTAACAAGGGAGGGGTTTATTTTTAACGCGTTAGCGCCGCTGCTAGTGTTTTCAAGTACAAAGTTTGTTTCCAGAATATTTGTTTGGGAAAAAGTGACTTCCTTAGAAAAATTAAGCCTTATCAGGTCGTTGGCGATAATCACCGCGTCTCTTATGGAAGGACTTGCGCTCTCGCTAGTCGACATAAAGAATCCCATTTCGAGCATACGCGGCGGAGACGTTCTTTCGGCGTCGCGTATTGATTGTTGTACCCGCAATCTGTAAGAATTGTTTATTATGAACCTCTTATCAGGAGGAAAAAACAGCTTCACCATATATGGGGACTGCACAGGATCATAATAGACTGACACGGGAGTCGCAGAGAATGTCTTATCGTCATTGCCCGCAACACTGTAATTTGATGTAAGTGTTGCCGACGCCTTGTCCAGCGCCCTGTCAAAATACACTTCTATGGTGGAAGCGTCTGTTTGAGAGATGCCTGTTATTGCCAGCCCTGATACCCGATTTGAGCTCAAGGTCGAGTAATCAAAGGTCATAGTATAGTTAACCAGTGTATCCGCGCCTTCCTGGTTTTGCATAAATACTATAGTTAGAGAATACACCCTCCCGGCATTCATTGGCTGCTGTGTCTGTAATCTGACGATGCTTGACGAACTGCCCGTGTTTCCTGAATTTCCAGAATCACCGGATATTGTAGCAGATATAATATCAAGCCTTCCTCCTCCGGAGTCGCTTAAAAAGTAATTAAAAACTTGGGTTGCAGTATTGCGGTCGACGATCTGGGAAAATTCAACTTCCAGCAGATATTGAGAAAGCGTCTTAATATCTCTGACCGAGAAAGACGACTTAATTTCTGATGTAACACTCGCAGTGAATATGTAGTGATCTGTCTGGCCGTTATTCAGCCTGGCGGTGTAATTGCTAATCAGGTCTCCGCTTACAGACACCCTATACCTTGTGCCGGCTGAATATCTTATGTTAGGGGATGTTATCCTTACGGTATTATTTGAGTTCTCCATGAATTCAACTCTGTTCATTCCACTCTGTCCGGAGCTGATCAGGTTTGTACCGGGATTTTGACCCTCCCCGATTTGATATATATCATAAAGGGCGCTATTTAGCGCACTCTCAGTAAGCGGATGGGAAAATACGATGGCAATCTGGTTCTGAGCGGTGGTATAAGCGTTGATGACCCTAAAGTATTCCGTTGTGGTATCCGCGTTATTCATCGAGTTAGTATTTGCGGCGCCGTCTACCCCGGCAGCGCTCAGGGAACCACTTGCGCCGTTGTCGCCAAACACCCCTCCGTTCACTGTGTCGCGTACTTTTGTCGTCTTGCCGGCATCTGTATCCGGTTCTGCGTTTTCATCATACCCCATAAAGAAATAACTCAGCATACCGGCATTGGTTCCATCGGACTCCAGGACATTGTCGACGTCTATGGTGTACTCTCTGTCCGCAAGTTGCCCGGGCGCTCTTAAAACCATATCCCGGGGAGTTTCGTCAAGAATCTCAAATGTCAGAACTTTTGAAATATCATACGTCTCTGAGATTTCAATATTCTCCTCTTTAACAAAGACATCTCTTGTGAAAATGATCCAAAGCACCTCTTGATCAAGGTGGTAAACGGCTTCTATATCAGCGTAATCATCTAAATCTCTGCTTCCGTCGAATGTATTCCGTCTGCCTGTCGAGCTCACAATAAGCCCTAGCTCTACGGCCACATCTTCAGGAATGGCTCCACACTCAACTAAAAAGTCCGCCAGTACCTGCGGGCTGTTTTTCTTTTCAAGCGTGAGGACGACAAAAATCAAATCGCATACGTCCGCCCTCAGATAGTTCCTGTTGTCATCAGTTTTCGTAGCATATTCAATATCATTAAAAAGCCCTATGTCATATGCAAACTCGAAGACTGTATTCCAGTTGTAATCCTCTTCGTATATATAACCGAGAACTTTTAGCAATACATTTGTAAATTCCTTCTCGCTTATATTATCCTCTGGGTAATACTTCCCGTCATCCCTTCCAACCATTAGTCCGATTTCCACACAATACGCCACATAATGCGTGAACCACTCGCCTTTATTGACGTCCGGGAAAAGAGTATCAGAATAGAGGGTGTCTTTTCCGGCTATTACATCCTTTTCTTTTCCAAGCAGTCTCACAAAAAATACTGCCGCTTCAGACCTTCTGACGTTTCTGTCCAACATTAGCCCTATATCCGCGTCGCCAAGAAGAAGCCCTAGCCTATTTAGGATCATTGCTTTTTGATCGGTTGTCAGTGTTTCATAAGAAAAGTCGCCAAGATCTTCCGTTAATGTAGAGGCGCCTGTTTCCGTAACGCCAACATCAGCAGTGGAATTTTGCTCTTGTTCCTCTTCTTGAGCTTGGTCTTGCTCTTGCTCTTGCGTTTGGTCCTGCTCTTGCGTTTGTTCTTGCGCTTGCCCTTGGTCTTGCTCACCTTCTTGCCCCTGGTTCGGTCCTTGCCTTAGGCTCGGATTTTGGCCGTTTTGGTTACTTTGGTCGTTTTGGTTACTTTGGTCGTTTTGGTTACTTTGGTCGTTTTGGTTACATTGGGTGCTCTGACCGCTTTGGCTGCTTTTACCCATGTTAGCTTCAGCAAATACAGCGCCTGACATGCTAAAGAAAAACGCCACGGAAATAACAATCGCTATTATTCTCATATTAATTTTATTTCTTGTTTCCTTCTCGTTTTTCAAATTATCCTTATTAATCGTCGTATTCATCTGTAACCTCTTATTCGTTTTAGTCATTTGTAACCTCTCGTTCTTCTACTCTTTAACGTTTTTATTTACTGTGCCTAAGCAACGCTATTTAGTTACATTATAAGGAGAATATGCTCCTTTTGCAATAGTCTATGTGGATGATGCAGAAGATGTGGAAGATCTCTGATGCAGAAGATGTGGAAGAACTCTGATGTGGAAGATGCGGAAGAACTCTGATGTGGAAGATGCGGAAGAACTGATCCTAAATTTTTCCTGAACTATTCCTGACTTATTTCTTTTTTTCAGCCTTTCTCGAGCACACAAACTACCATTTTAACGAACATTTCCTTTATAAAAGGAATTCTCGCGGGAATAGAAAAAAATCTTCTTAGGGGTGCTTCGAAGTAATACACTCTTTTTGCCGTTATACGCTTAAGAATATTCTTGAATTTTTTGATTGTCATTTTATTGATATAAGAAAGGCGTTCTCGACCCTCCGAATCTTTTGACATTCGAAAATTCACCCTTTCCTCTCCGTCGGGCAATCCGGCAGTTAGCCTCTTATACGCTTCCATAAGTGTTTGTTCTTTGAATAGCAAATGCACCCATGGAATATAGATCGCATCGCTCAAGTGCGCCCCAAAAGGGTGAAAATACGGAGGGAAATTTATATAAAGCCTTCCGCCCTGCTTTAAAATACGAAGGCTTTCCCTAAGAACACCTTCTGGGTTGTCTACATGCTCCATTGCGTCATTAATTATAATAGTATCAACTGATGAATCTCCAAAACCTGTATTGGCAGCATCTGCACATAAAAATTCGAACTTGTCGGCGTATCCTTTCTTTTCCGCAAGGTTCACTGCTTCATCCCGGTACTTTTCAAGAATTTCAAGACCTGTTACTTTCTTTGCGCCAAGTGAAGCATAATACACCGTTTTCCCAGCAGCTCCACAGCCCACGTCCAGAACTAACTTTCCGTTAAATATTTCTTCTTTTTTCGCAACGCTTAAAAAGTATTTTATAGTTTCTTCACCTTTATTAAACTGCCATTCCGAGTACGTCATAACTCCGTCATTGTTCAAATTAAACGGGTGGACAGGCGCTTTAAATAAGCTATTCATTCTGATCAGTAGTTTATACATTTCCATATAAACAGTATAATTCAATCCATGTCCTTTGTACATTTATTTAACTTTTTAATTGAGTTATTGTTTTTTTCATTAACATTTTTTTCATATTGAATATTGATTTCAAATCTGATATATTTAGTTTTGCTTTTCTAAAAACATTTCAAATAAACATTTCACAAAAGATGAGTTCCGTATAGAGGTTATTATAGGAAAAAGGTATAATGATATGACCGCAATAAAGATATTAGTATACAATGTTATAGCATGTAATAAAGATAAATATGATAAATACTTTAATGCAAGATCAATTCTGTTATAGCAAATTTTTGGGGGAAGCGCACAATGAACGATCAACTTACCATTATATGGGATAAGGCTCTGGGATATTTGGAAAAAGAGGTTTCTCCTATTGGGTTTGAGACTTATTTTAAGGCTGTGGTCCCTGTTTCTTTTGATGAAAATTCAATTGTCCTCAGTGTTAAGGAGGAGTTTTATAAAAATCATTTAAACCGTTACGTAGAATTAATCAAAAACTGTGTCAAAGCTGTCACTGGCAGGGGTTACAATATTACTATTGTTCTTGAGTCAGACGTCAGCAGAAACAGTCCTGTCGCCGGTATTAACGGCGCAAACGGTAATGGCGGCGACACGGCTTTAAACGTAACTTTATTAAACTCGAAATACACTTTTGACACATTTGTAATTGGAGACAGCAATAAGATAGCCCACGCCTATTCGGTTGCCGTTGCCGAATCTACGCCAAAGGCATATAATCCTCTGTTTTTGTATGGGGAAACTGGGCTTGGAAAAACTCATCTTATGCACGCCATAGGAAATTATAAACTCGCTCAAAATCCCGGAACAAAAGTCATATATGTTACATCAGAGAAGTTTACGGCCGATCTCATAAACGCCATAAAAGATGATAAAACCGCTGAATTCAGGCTCAGATACAGAATGGCGGATTTATTGCTACTGGACGACGTGCAGTTTATTGGCAATAAGGAACGCACTCAGGAGGAATTCTTCTACACTTTCAATGAGCTCTACAACTCCGGTAAACATATAGTGATAACCAGTGACAAAAAACCAAGCGATCTACCCCTTTTTGAGGATAGGCTTAAATCCCGATTTGAGTGGGGTCTTTCTGCGGATATACAACCTCCCGATTTTGAAACCCGTATTGCGATTCTAAGGAAAAAATCTCAATTACAGGATTTATATGTATCAGACGATATAATTACGTATATTGCGGAAAATATACCATCCAATATCAGAAAGCTAGAGGGCGCCCTCAACAGAATTTTAGCGTATGCTTCCCTTACCGACTACGAACTTTCGGTAAATATAGCGGAGGAAGCTCTCAAGGATATAATCACTACAGGCGCAAACAGAGAGATCACGAGTAATATTATTATCAATGCAGTCTGTAAATACTTCAACTTACGCGACGACGGTTTTATATCAACCCGCAAGAGAAACAGAGAAATAGTAATTCCAAGACAAGTCGCAATGTACCTTTGCAGAGAACTAACCGGAATGTCTCTCCCAAGTATTGGGCACTTATTTGGCAATCGTGATCATACGACTGTTATGAACTCTATTAAGAGGGTAAATGAAGGCATCATGTCAAATAATGAAGCAAAACGAATGATTGATTCCCTCATAGCTGATATAAAAGGCGTTTAGCAGATATTAAAATCTTTTTCCACATTGTTCTGTTGATATGTTGTTTTATTTACGTTGAAAAGCTGTTTACAAGTAACTAGAAATTTTTACCATGTTGAAAGTGTGTATTTATATTTTTTTATTGCACAGTTTATTCCACATCTGTAATAATTAAGACAAAGGGATCACAGCCACTAATCAACAGAATAAACAGGGCTTATAATTACTACGATCATATTTTATTTATATATAAAATAAATAAAAAAGGAGATTGACATATTTTGGATATTAATTGTAATAAAGAACAATTAGAGAAGTCAGTTAACATTTGCCAACGGGCAATCAGCGCAAAAACGGCTTATAAAATCCTCGAGGGAATTAACATAGAAGCAGCGGGCGACGTCTTAATTATGCATTGTACAGATAATGATATTGGGATCGAGTGCAGGATACAGGCATATGTCGAGAAGGAGGGAAATATGACCGTTAATGCAAAGTTGTTTGGCGAAATGGTCAGAAGACTCCCAGACAGCGTCGTAAGGATTTATTCGATAGACGAAAAGAAAGCGTGTATTCTGAGCGGCGACGCGTATTTTGAATTATTTACGATCAGCGGTGACGAGTTTCCTCCTTTCCCCGAAATTGGAAAAGAAAGTGTTTTTTCTATAGATCAATCTCTTTTTAGAAAGACACTTCAAAAGACTTCTTTTGCTATAAGTATAGATGAGAGCAGAAAGACCCTTACCGGTTTATTGATTGAAAGCGAAAATAATGAAATAACGGCTGTTGCAGTAGATGGATTCAGAATAGCGCTAAGCAAACAATTGATTTATAACATTGAAAAGCCTAAAATTGATGAGGAAAAGCAAGAGGATGAGCAAAAGCAAGAGGATGAGCAAAAGTATGGAAAAGAGCAAGTGCAAAGAGAAGATCAAGTAAATGAGCAAAAAAAAGAGCAAGAGCAAAAAGAAGATCAAGTAAATGAGCAAGAAGAAGAGCAAGAGAGAGGACAAGGTAAAGAACAAAGAGAAGAGCAAGAAGATATTCATGTAATAATACCTGGAAAAACTGTTAATGAGCTTATAAGGATAATTCCGTCTTATCCTGGCGCAATGAGTTTATACGGGACAAGGAAGCAGATGATAGTGGAATTCGAAAACTGTAGATTGAATTCAGGGATAATAGAAGGCGAATTCTTTAATTATAAATATTTAATACCTGAACAGTTTGAAACAGACGTCAGCGTTAGAACAATAGATTTATTGGATGCGGTCGAACGGGCGTCATTGATAATAGCAACAGATCTTATTAAGAGATATCCTGTACTCTTATGTGTAAAGGGTGATATATTGGAGATAAAGTCTACCAGTAACCTGGGAATTGTCGACGAAAAAATAAAAGTGCAAACACAGGGGAAAGACATAGAGGTTGCGTTCAATCCAAGGTTTTTATCAGAAGCGCTAAAATCTATAGAAGACGCTTATATTAGAATTAACTTTACTTCAGAATTGGGGCCATGTATAATCAGGCCATTAAACAACAACAGGTTTGTACATCTCATTCTACCAGTAAAAAGGATGGTATGAGAATTGTATGTATCAGAATTATGTTTAAAGAATTTCAGGAATTATTCCAGCGCGAAGATACGTTTTTCAAGTGCGGTGAATATCATATATGGTAATAACGCGCAAGGGAAAACAAACTTACTTGAAGCAATTTATTTGTGCTCAACCGGAAGGTCGCACAGGACGTACAAGGATAGTGAAATAATAGGTTTCAACGCGGAAGTACTAAAAGTAACGTTGAAATTATGCAAAAAAAATCGCGGAGAAATTAAAATAGAAACAGAAATAAATAGCGCTGGAAAAAAAGGCGTCTGTATAAATGGCTCGCCAATAAAGAAGATCGGCGAGATGTTGGGATATTTGAACGTCGTTATGTTTTCGCCGGAGGATATTAGGTTTGTCAGAGAAGAACCTCAGATGAGAAGGCGATTTTTAGACATTTTTATAAGCCAGATACGCCCGTCGTACTTTTTTAATGTTCAACAGTATATCAAGATTTTGCGTCAAAGAAATGCCCTTTTAAGGCAAATCAGGGAAAATGCAAAACTTTCCGAAATGCTTGATGCATGGAATACATCTCTTTCATCGATTGGAGCAAGAATTATGAAAGAGAGGCAGTTAATATTAAAGAGTCTTGATGAATACGCAAAAGAGAATCACAGGAAACTGACAAAAAGAGGAGAAATATTGCGCCTTGCTTATCTTCCGTCGGTGAAAGCAGGCGATGCGGAGGATACAAACAGTATAGAGCAATGTTTTTTACAAGCGCTGAGAAAGAGCACGGATAATGACCTTACCAGACTCTATACGCAATACGGTCCCCATAGGGATGATATTTCAATGCATATTAATGGAAAAGACCTTAAAATGTATGGGTCACAGGGACAACAGCGAACATGCGCGCTTGCCTTGAAGTTGGCGCAAGTTGACGTTATGGAAGAAGAGTGTGGTGATACGCCGATTCTTTTGTTGGATGATGTTATGTCTGAATTGGACAGTGGGAGGCGGGAAAATCTCATTAGTGACATGAAAAAGGCGCAGACATTTCTAACCGGTACTGACAGAGAAATTCTCTGCAATATAAGTAGTCAAAAGGCTACTTTCTTTCATGTAGATAGCGGAACGGTAACAGAAACATCATGAAGTGCGACTCAGCTAATAAAAGTGGATAGAATCCAGTTATATTTACAAAAACGGCAATGCCTGTCATTCCAGATTTCATTCAAATAAGGCGTCTCGATAAAACATAATTAGATGGTGACTGACCTGTAGCAGATCGAAAGATTGTGCTGAAGTAGAAAGGGTCGGAATATCCAACATCCGCGGCGACATCTTTAATCAGGACATCGCGCTTTTGCAACAATTCCTTTGCTTTTTCAATACGCAGACTTGTCAGATAGCTGATAAAAGTTTTACCGGAGTATTTGCGAAACAACATGCTGATATAAGCCTGAGAAACACCGAATGCTTGGCATACATCAGGTAAAGAGATTGGTTGTGAATAATGCGTGTCTAAATAATCTTGTAACAATTGAAAGAATTCGGGCGTATCAATTTTCCTTATGATAGAATCGGGATTTCCAGATGAACGCTCAATAATGTCCAGTAGGCTTTTTTGGAGATCGTCGTAACAGGTGGCGTAAAAAAATGCGTCATCAAGTAAAAACTCGATGAGTTGAACACCTTCACCATTTCTTCTTGCCTGAACCTGAGATAATAGCGTGCGAATTGTTTGTTCTACAAACAACTGCGGATATACTTTTCTTTTACAATGTTCAAGAAAGGCATATAATCTGTTCCTAATTTGATGATGATCCCCTTCAAGTATTGATGTTTCCAGATCTAAAATATCATTGTTATCAATAGATACAGCCTGTCTTGACGAATCGGCGTGATCGTTGCTGACAGTGATTATCTGCGAATGACCGATGGAGCAACTGCTGTCTAGTGTTTTGAAAAGATTACGGATTGTTGAGGGAAGTTCCCTGACAGATATATCATTTCCACATACAACAGTTGTCATGTATCCATCGGTTTTGCGGCGCGGTTCGCAAGAACGCTTAAGAATCTCCTCTATCGTGATTGACTCGGCGTCAATAATGTAGATACTTTCCATTTCGTCGCGGCCATAAAACACCCCTGTTTCTGCGTTGTTTGTGAGTATTTCCGCAGAGGCACCGGTCAAGAAGCGGCTGGGCAAGCCATTTTTTCGCGCTATAGCAGCCATGTAACGCTTACTTGGAAAAGCGCGCAAAAGTTCCTTTTCATCCAATACTTCTCCTCGTATCATCCGCCTGATCACATGCATACAGCGCTGGTATTTTGCCTGTGAAATAACAGGGAGAATACGCCCAATTACCTCCTCCATAGAAGAAGGAGTGACAGGCTTAAGTAAATAATCCGCCGCGCCATGTTGCAATGCAGTTTTTGCGTATTCAAAATCCTGATACCCGCTCACAATGACTGCGCATATCTGCGGGTATCGTTTGTAGACGGCTTTGATCATTTCCAAGCCGTCCATTTTTGGCATGCGTATGTCGGTAAAAATAAGATCTGGGCGGTATGTTTCCACCAAAATCAATCCCTGTTCCCCATCCTCTCCGCAAGCTACAATTTTAAATTGCGGAAATCGCATATTCACAATTTTGGTAAGGTATTTTGTTGCGCCGGGTTCGTCTTCAACAATTACAGCCGTATATTTCATTCAATCCCCACTTCTTTGTTCAGTTTTGCACCAATCTCAACAATCGCACCGCCCGCGTTTTCGTTCTTGTTATAATAGCGAAATACAATATCTTCCCCCATCAGCAACCGCATCCGTGCAAATGCGTTCACAAGGCCCATACCTCCAATGTCAATTTCCATGTTCCAGTCATTGGTCATAATTTTTTCGGTCACTTCACTGATCTTTTTCTGAAGCGTCTGCATTGATTCTATACTGAAGCCGCTTCCGTTATCGTTAATGCGGATAAACCAATAGCCTCGCTCCTCCCAGCCCTCAAGCGCTATAAACATCGCTCCTGAGTGACTTTTGAATCCATGGTTGATGGCGTTTTCAACAATTTGCTGCAATACTATTTTGGGTATCAATTGTTGCTGGATGCTTGGATTAATGTCGATTTCGCAGTTCAGTTTACTTTCATAACGAATTTTTAGCAGATATAAATATTGTTTAATATAGGCAATCTCCGTGGCGATTGTAACAACTCGTTGCATTGTTCCAGTGGAATACCGCAACATTCCAGCTAGCTTATCGCATATATTACACACTGTCTCATTTCCGTCAGATAAACCATAGTGAGAAATCATATTGAGCACATTGTATATAAAATGCGGATTTACTTGCGCCTGTAGCGCGTCAAATTGGGTTTTTTGCTGAAGCATTCCCAATTGCTTTTCCCTTGACGCGGCAAGACTCAATCTTTGCATAAGTTTTTTATATTCTGTGCTTAACATTTTAATTTCATTGCTTGTGTGCTCAACTGTAATTTCGTCTTCCATGTTTTCCAGCGTAGTTTTTTCCATCTGAAGAGTGAGCTTTCGAATGGGCGCCGCCAGCTTTGTAGAAGCCAAATATATAAAGACTATGGATATTACGCAGATTAATGCGAAAACGGAAACAGTAAACATTATACGGTTTGATACCGCATTTGCTAAGACGTCTTTGCTTAGAGCCGCGACAATATACATGTTTGTATAAGAGGAAAACCTCACAGATATAAGGCTGTCATCAAATTGAAAAAAGTTTTGGGCAATTATGCATGGGTCTATTGTTTTATTGCGTTCCAGCGAAATCGTATCGATAAGGTATGCATTTTGTTGATCTGTAAGCTGTGAAAAGAATACTTCACCATCTTTTGATACGATTGCGATACGATTTTCGCCAGCGGCGTACAGGCTGAAAAACGCTTCAAGTGATGAATATTCTTTTTGCACTTCAATATAGCAAGGATAAGTTCCGCCCCTGACAGTACGAACCAGGCTGAACACCGTTTTTGGCGCTTCCAAGTTCCAAGTGTCCGGATGAGGTGGCAGCAAAATACTTTTACCCATGGCGGCGTCAATCTTGTCCAAATCCGGAAACTGCTCCAACAAGGCGGAGGGGTTTTCAATACCGGAGATTGACCCGCTGGATACCAAATCTCCATAGACGGAAAACACGTTGACTTTATAAAAATTCTTGTCGATGCAATAAGTAGAGAGCGATAACTGAATGTTATGCTTTGCCCGCATGATGTATTGCTGCGCCGTGCCGAAACGCTCGGCCTCGGTCAATGTGTTGATCGCGGAGAGCGTGTTCATGTCTGATAGCAAAAAATCCCCGATGAATACCATCGGGCTAACAAGATCCTCCAATTGATAGGAAACGGCTTGGGAAAGCATCTCCAAATCCCGCATGGAAGTTTCTTTTATTTCCTGTATATAATATTGCCCAAATAACAGCATAATACCAAAAATCAGGGTAATTACAATGATCGAAAATGTTAATATTAGCCGTGTGCGAAATCGCATGGGTTATCACGCCTCTCAATTATTACACTTCCAGTATATACAAATTCCGAATGAAAATTCAAAGCATTTTTGTAAAACATTTTCCATATTTAAGAAAAGATTAGGAAAAATAAATAATGTTTGTGCTACAATGAATGCAGAATATGACTAATGATTAGACGGGATGCGGGCTGAAGCCCGCATCGGCGGAAAGCAGGTGTTTTCATGAGACGCGCGTTGAAATTTCTAGCTTTTTCGCTGGGTATGTTGCTTTTCACATTTTCGTTGTTCGGATGTGAGTTTGAGACACCAGAGTTTGAGACTCCGGTTCAAACGGAGGAGATGCCAGAACAGATTGCGCCGCCGGCGCCGGTTGTCGTGAAGTTGCTTGTAAGTACTCCAACTGAACAACTTTTGCGTTCCATAGAAGCTATTGAAATTGAAACCGGTATTCAAACGGAGCTGATTACTCTACCGGCCGGTACATGGGAAATCAGTTTTTATAAGACTAGCCTTGCCACTGGCGATATGCCAGACATATTTTCGAGCAATATGGGCGCGCTTTCATATGCCCTCAATCCGGAGGAAAACTTATTGGATTTGTCGAATGAGCCTTTTATTGCGGCTCTGCCTGAAAAGTTTAGGTATGACGCCTCGATAAATGGAAGGCTGTACGCAATCCCAAGTTCCTCTATCAGTTTTATAGGATGGGCGTACAATAAGCGCGTGTATAAACAACTGGGCTTAAAGGCGCCTCGCACATGGGACGAGTTGATGCAGAACTGCCAGATAATTCAGGCCGCTGGAGGCATTCCTGTAATAGGTTCGTACAAAGAAACAACAACTGCCCAGTTTATCTTTCTAGCCGACCATTATAACGTAAAGGCAGTCATGGCGGATTTCCCGCGGAAATTTACTGAGGGTCAGGCAAAATTTGCCACTACGCCCTGTGCGTTGCGCAGCTTTGAGAAAATGGCGGAAGTCAAGAAATATCTGAATAACGACTGTTTGGATACTACTACTCAAATGGCGATTGAAATGCTGGTGAGCGGGCAGGGCGCCCATTGCCCGATGTCGAGCAGGCAATTGACGGTACTTCAGGAGCTGTATCCCGATGAAATCTCGAATATTGGATTTTTCGGACAACCTGGCGAGGATTCCGATAACCAGGGAATTACTTACGGATTGCCTCTTGGCTTGTACGTTTACAAATTCAGTCCAAATGTTGAGCTTGCAAGGCGATGGCTGAAACAGTACCTGGATATAAATGGTAATGACGTTTATCAGCTCTACCAGCCCATGGATAACTCGGATATCCCCAGCTGGGTAAATGATGTACAAGCTTATTTTGACAATGGTAAAGTCAGCCTCCTGCTTGAATATGAATCCCCGCTGAAAGGATCCACGTGCGCCCAGATATGTTTAGAGACGCTAATAGGAATGACTGACGCCTATTCCGCCGCTGTCTCGTATGACAAGGATGTGGAAAAACAGGCCATTCAACTGAGACTCCCTGGTTGGTAGACGTTTGACCGAAAAGCCCCCGGTTTTTATAAACGGGGGCTTTTTGCGACTTAAGCTTCCAAAGCGGGCTTTGCCCGCAACCCAACTCGGCTCGGCGAAGCGCGGTTCCCCTCGCCTCACGCGGACACTGTCCGCGCACCACTCTCGCGCGCGATGTTTAGCAACTTCCAGCTTAAACAACTCGCTTTTTATTGCAGTTCCTGGGCCGTAAGTTGCTATGCTGAAACAAAAAACAAGAAGTGATCAAGCCGTTAGACGCAAACGATTGGATTAGGACGCGCGCCGAGGTCACATTGGTTTTGGGGGTTTTGGATTTTCAAGGAACTTTATTATATATTCAATTCCCATTTTATACAAAGTATACTATTATTTTGACTGAATGCAGAAGAAATCCAGTATTTTTGTGGAGGTGATAAGCCAGCCTTTTTACACTTTTTACACTGGTTCCAAAAGCGACGCATACCCGAGTTTTCCCAGTATTTCATCTGTCATCGCGTCAAAAAACAAAATAGCAAAGGAGAAAAGGAGAAAAGAAGACCATGGAAAAAATAAAAAAAATGAAAAAAACGAAAAAGAAAAAACTAGTACTTGTTGTTGCGTTATTAGTTTTGGCGCTGCTACTTCCTCCCTTGAACGTCATTGCCGCACCGCCCGGAGGGAGCCCCTTGTCGTTTATCGAAAAAACACATGATTTGCTGGATGAAGTACCCATCGAACATACGGTGGAATCCAGGTGGTGGTTGGCTGAGGGACTAAATACGGATGAGACTCTGAAAAAAGAACTGAAAATGCTTTACGAGGCGGGCTGGGGCGCAGTTGAAATAGTTTGCATGGGTGAAAACGGCGCGCCGGACGAATTGTACGCTTGGGGTTCAGAAGAATGGGCGCATGATATTCGGCTTATTATCTCGGAATGCACAAAGTATGGCATGGGTTTTTCACTTACCAGCGGCACCCATTGGGGAAACGCCAATCTGCCTGTGGAAGTATTAAAGCCGGACGATCCGGCCGCCAGCAAAGAGTTGGACTATACCATCGAGATTTTAGCCCCCGGTCAGACAAGATCCGGTCCTCTGACTAAGTTGACGTTTGTAACAAGGAACGCGCCTCAGGTTACTGCTTCGGAAGCTATTTTTATGTCAGCGGTGGCATATCGCGTCGTTGAGCGCGGTACCACCACTGTAACAGCCGGGACATATAAACTAGTCTCGGTTGATCCGGATAAAACGATCAATCTAACTGATCAGGTGCAAAATGTAAATGGTGAATATGTTCTGAATTGGACCGCGCCAGGCGATGGCGAGTATGAATTGCATACCTATTGGCTCCGCCCTATGGAGCGGTACGCTACGCCCTCTGTCTCAGCCAATGTTACCATCAACTATGTAGATACATACGGCGTTGAAGCGATGATTGACTATTGGGAGGAGAATTTTCTGACGGCCGATCTCCGCGAACTGATCAAACAAAATGGCCGAGGGCAACTCTATATGGATTCCCTGGAATTTGACCCCCAACAAAGCTTCGGGAACATATGCGGATATAATTTCTTTGACGTATTTATGGAGCGGCGCGGTTATGACCCAACTCCATATCTGGCTTATCTGGCGAAGCCGACCGGGTTTATACGAAACGCGCCCTATTACTATGAGGCGGCTGCCGGTGACGGCACGCTGGAGAGTAAAGTGCGTTATGACTACTATCAAACATTAACCGAGCTTTATCAGGAGAATGTACTGGAGCCTTTGCGTCAATGGCTGCATACCCTTGGTATGACGTTGCGCGCTGAACCCAGTTACGGTGTTACATATGAGATTTCCACGCCAGCCAAATACCTTGACGGTGTGGAGACTGAGTCTTACACGCTTAACGACCAATTGGACTCTTACCGCGGTATGGCCGGGGGGGCACACATATACGGCAAACCCTTCTCCAGCGAAACCGGCGCTTATTCCTATAAGCCATACCCCGGACAGTTTCCGGGGGGGCCCTACAATAATAATGGTAATTACTTATGGCCGCTGGATTTCTTTACCCAGTCGATCTATCGTCAATTCGCGGGAGGCGTGGGCAGATGTGTGCTTCACGGTTATTCCAGTATAGAAGGATCCGAAGCGGATACTGCTTGGCCCGGACACGAGGGCATGGGCGTCGGCACACCCGAGCGATATGGCCCAAGGCAGCCGGCCTGGGGCCAGTTTAGCCAATGGGTCGATATGATCGGCCGTTTCCAAACTATCCTCAATCAGGGCGTTCCGAGAATGGATTTGGGTATCCTCCGGACGGATTACTCTTTTAATACAGCGCCGTATAGGATGGAGGATCCGCTTGGCGAGCACCGGGGGGTCTATTGGGAAGACATGGCGCTTCAAGACGCCGGGTTTACGTATGATTTCTTCTCTCCATACAATTTACTGGAAAGTGAGATGACCAGCGACGGGCAAGTCATCGTGCCGGACGGACCCGCGTATAAAGCCCTGCTCCTTTATCAGGAGTATCTGTCCATCGACGCAGCAAAACGAATCCTTGAACTGGCCAAGGGCGGTATTCCGATTATCTTTGTAAATGGCAGCCATGAATTACTGAAAAATAGTGAATTCTTTAAAACCCATAGCAAGGCGGCGATCCATACCTTCTCATTGAGCGAAAGCGATGCGGAATTGGCTGCAATTGTCGGTCAGATCAAGGCTTTGCCTAATGTCCGGGAATATGATGATCAAGCTTCCGCCTATGACGGGCTGATTGAGCTGGGTATACATCCCCGCGCTGAATTTGGCGAACCAAACGGAAAAATCATCACGAATATCCGTGAGACCGATGACGCTTTATATCTGTACGCTTATAACCTGACCACAATTATTCCTTACGAAGATACGGCGCAGGGTTCCACGGAAACGGTCTCTTTGATCATGGAAACACAGGGCAGGCCATACAACATAAACTGTTGGACCGGGGAGATTGAGGCCCTCAGCAGCTATGAATTCAAAGATAATAAGACCCATTTTGATCTCACGTTGAAGCCGGGCGAAGCCACTGTGATAGCTCTTGATAAGACCGATATATCCAAGCAGATAACTGTGATATCCAGTGACGCCGCTCATGTTCGATCAAACGACGGAGGGTTTACCGTTATAGCCGAAAAAAGTGGGACCTATACCACGGTTTTAAGCAATGGGAATACGTACACAAATCAGTTTACAGTACCGGCTGATATCGCGCTGCCAACTTGGAATCTGGTTGTGGAGGACTGGAATGAAGGCGAGAAAATGGTCAACGAGGAGGATCGCGGCCTCGGATATGTCACTCGCGAGGTATACTTCACGACCAAAAAGTCTCCTATCGAAGTAGGGGAAACAAGCTTGATTCCATGGAAGGATATTCCTTCTGTCGGTCCGGATGTTTCTGGAGTGGGCTATTATACCACAACATTCAACCTGCCGGACGGCTGGTCGGTAGAAAAAAACGGCGCCTATTTGTCAATTGGCTTTACGGACGGCAGTCCATGCAATGTGTTTGTCAATGGCGTGAAAGCGCCGCCTATGGATTTAAGGAATCGGACCGTTGATGTGAGCGCTTTACTGCAGCCCAATGACAATACAATTCAGGTTGTGGTGGGCAGCACCTTGAAGAATCGCCTGATGCAGCGTGGATTGGTTAGTTCCAACCCCAACCCGGTTGAGCCCAGCTATGGAGTGCGGTCATCTTATGGCATGACAGGCGATGTCAAATTGGTGACCTACGGCTTTGAAAAGCTAGCGCCCATTGTGGACATCCACTCAGACGAAGCAGTTGTTGCAGTGAATTCCCCGGCTTCCTTCACGATATCCTTAAGCCAGGCGAAGGGCGTGGGTGTCGTAACGCTTAACTTTACGTATGACAGCAGGTTTTTAGACCTCACCGCCGTGGCGCCGCTGAATGGATTCGAGTTTGCGCCAGGAGGCGGGCTTACATGGGAATACGTGGGGGGACAAGTTTGGAAGGGTACGGTGAAATTGATGTATCCCGGCTTTGTTCAAGTTGATGATCCGCTGGAAATCCTGAAGATCAGCGGAGCGACGCGCGATATTCTGGGCGCCGCCGCCGTCTCGCTTAACGATATCTCAATCACGGGTGATGTGAACGGATCCTCCGGCGTCAAGCAAGTTATAATCAATACAGATTCAGCGAAAATTTCCATCGTGGAAAAAGCGCCCGTATATTCCAAATACGACCTGAACCATGATGGTAGAGTTAACGATCTCGATCTGACTATCGCGGTGTATTACTATCTAGCTAATGACCTGGAGTCGGATTGGGAAAACGTGAAATTTGACATCGCCTCAGCCAAAGATTGCGACGTAGCCGTAAACGGCATTGTTAACTTAGCCGACATGATTGAGATCATCGCCAACTACAGCGACTCCTATAATCTGTTCCCTTAAGCTGAAAAAGCGGCAGATTTACTTTTTATGGCAAAGAGTTTTACATCCGGACTGTCCTCATGGCGGTAACGTCACCATGAGGACAGTTTTTAAATGAATTAATAAAAGGAAATCTACAAAGCACCTGAACTGCAAAAAAGTCATGGCAGCCATGTCCGCGAAGTCGCCTGAGCCTATTGCAAATGCTTCATTGCCACTATCAGATAGTTGGCAAGAGCGGCTTTGTGAAGATATATAATGAGCGCATAATTGACGGCGCCTTGGATTTTAAGCCTTCAAAAACTGATTGACACAGTCGCAGATATTAAATATAATATTATTCTGTGTTGCATATCAGAAGTTTTACGAGTTTTGGAGGAATAGTTAGAAATGGTCAGGACATATCAGCCAAAGAAACGGCAGAGAAGCAGGGTTCATGGGTTCCGAAAACGCATGAGTACGAAAAATGGGAGAAAAGTCCTTTTAAGAAGAAGGCTAAAGGGCAGGAAGATCCTGTCTGCGTAAACCCATTTCTGAAGAAACAAGACCGCTCAAAATGTGGTCTTTTTATGTAATAATTATCTGATGATTGTTAATGATAGTTTTTAATTATAATTGCTGATAATGAAAAATACGTTTTCCATAAAGAAAAACTATGAATTCTTGCGGATTTATAAAAAAGGGAAATTTTACGTGGGAAAGAACGTTATTCTTTATGTTCTAAAAAATCAGACCGGGAAATACGCGGGATGTAACTATATTGGGATTACGACGAGCAAAAAGATTGGTAAAAGCGTAAAGAGGAACAGGCTTAAAAGACTGGTTAGAGAAAATTACAGGGCGATTGAGAGTTATTTGTTTCCGGGGTATAGTTTAGTTTTTGTATTGAGAAATGCCGAAGAGACGCCCAATTTCTGGGTGCTTTCCAAGGAAATGAAATATTTACTAATTAAGGCCAATATCCTGGACAGCGAAAAATGGGAAAAAAGATTGCAATAAAAATAATTGAGTTTTATAGAAAATTCATATCACCCTTTAAAAAACCGTGTTGTAAATATTATCCAACCTGTTCAAAGTACGCGATTGACGCGCTTTCGCGTTATGGTCTGGTTAAAGGCGGCCTTATGGCTGTGTGGAGGGTTTTAAGATGCAATCCACTCAGCAATGGGGGGTATGATCCGGTCAAATGAAGGAGTTTTTATGGGAGGAATATTTGATTTTTTAGCTGTGCCCCTTGGCGCTATTATGCGTTTTATATACTACTATTTATCTTTTGAAAATTATGGGCTTGCCATAATTGTTTTCACAATTTTTACGAGGATTATTCTTTTTCCCCTAAATTTAAAACAATATAAAAGCTCCGCCAAAATGCAACAGATCAATCCCAAACTTGAAGAGTTAAGGAAAAAGTATGGGAACGATAAGCAACAGCTAAACGAAGAGACGATGAAACTCTATCAGGAAGAAAAGATCAATCCTATGGGCAGCTGTCTTCCAATGTTGGTGCAGCTTCCGATAATTTTGGCGCTTTACAGGGTAATTACGAACCCACTTAAACATTTGCTTCAAATGAGCCAGACAAGCATAGATACTCTGAACGAGATATATAAGACTGTGAAATCTATAGATTTGACCAGGATTGTGCCGGAGATAGAGGTCCTGGACTTTTTCAGAGTTAACACAGTTAACACAGTTAACACTGAGATACTAAGCGCTGAGCAGATCGAGGCTGTCTCAAAAATAATAAAACCGGAAGAATACATAAATATGAACTTCCTTGGCCTTGATTTAAGCAAAGTCCCCTCTTTCTCCCCAAGCGTTATTTTTGGCGAACAAATGTCAACCTATCTGCCACTGCTTCTTATCCCGATAATTGGCGTCGTTGTGTCGTACTTATCAACAAAGGTCTCCATGGCGGTTTCACAAAAACAAGCGCAAACTAATCCCCAAGTCTCCTCAATGAACAGATCTATGATGCTTATGGGGCCTGTGATGACGCTAATATTTTCGTTTCAACTCCCGGCAGGGGTTCTTGTATACTGGATAGCCGGGTATTTTATCCAGATGGCTCAACAGTTATACGTTAATAAGTATATTCTCAAAATTAAGGAAACGGCTGAAGAACAACAAATCAACGAATTGAAAAGGAAGAGGGGGCGAAAAAGCATACAGGGGGACGCTGTTGGGGGCGAACTCAGCGACAGTCAAGGTGTAATCGTAGATGGTCTTTACGGCGGAGGCGCTGTAGAGGGCGCAGGCGGAGCAGGCGGTTCGTTGGGCTTTGGCGGGAGCGGAGGCAATGAAGAAGGAGGCGGTCGCGGCACTGGCGGATATGAGGGTTATAGCGATGGAGGCGATGGAGGCGATGGAGGCGATGGAGGCGATAGAGGCGATAGAGGCGATAGAGACAAGGTTGGTGTAAGCAGGGACGCTAACGGAGCAAATAACCTGAAAAGCCCTAGAGGAGTGAGCGGACAAAAAAGTCCAAAAGGAGCAAAAGGTCAGCAAGGAGCTTCTGCTGTAAAGGAGACGCAACAGACTGGCGCCACCGCAACGCTCGTGAATAGAATTAGTAACCCCAACCAGAAGTCCAACACATATAGAAATTATGGGAGTACGAAGAAAAAGAGAAAAGTTTAGAAGATGTGTGAGTGTGTCAGGAAAAGGGAAAGTCTAGAATGTGTGTGAATGTGTCAGGAAAAGGGAAAAGTTTAGAAGGTGTGTGAGTGTGTCAGGAAAAGGGAAAGGCTAGAATGTGTGTGAATGTGTCAGGAAAAGGGAATGTCTAGAATGTGTGTGAATGTGTTAATGATGGGCGCAACAGTAGAGAACGGAAATAAGAGAGTGTGTGTTGGTGAGAGCGCAGGATAAAAGCGCTGATAAAAACGAGAGTGATAGCTGGATTTTGGAGGGGAGGAGCTTTTTCCAATGGGAAGAAAAACGGTAGAGAAAACTGCAAAAACAGTGCAAGACGCCATAGCCTTGGCGTTGGTCGAATTAGATTTGGAATTGGACGACGTGAGTTATGAAGTTTTGGATGAGGGGAAATCTGCGATTTTTGGCCTTTTAGGCGGAAAAATGGCTAAAGTTAGGGTAACGTCCCTAGTCGATGACGAGAGAGAGGAGGGATTTATGCCTTCCGCAGACACGGTCATAGGATCTGATCATATGACAGAAAGCGATATCGACGAAAGGCAGATAGCGGATATAAGCGATAAAGATGATTACATCGAAGAAAATGACGCCGTTATAGACTGGGCTGTAGTAGAAGAGGAAAGGGAGACGATACTGTCTTTTTTGAAGAATTTATTTAATGGTATTCATGTGGAAATAGACATGGAATTCAAGGAGACAGATGAAGGATACGCAGTGAATATCACAAGCGACGACAGCGGTATTCTGATTGGACATCGGGGTGAAACGCTCGAAGCAATTCAGTATCTGACCAACCTTTGTATAAACAGAGGACGCGACGAATATATTCGGGTCACAGTCGATATAGAGGGATACAGAAAAAAAAGAGAAGAATCCTTGGTGAGGCTTGCTGAGAAAGTGTCGGAAAAGGCAGTACGGATCAGAAGAAATGTAACGTTGGAACCCATGAATTCTTATGAGAGACGAGTAATACATTCAACCCTTCAAAGCAATACAAGGGTTGAGACATATAGCGTTGGGGAGGAACCTAACCGGAAAGTAGTTGTTGCGCCCAAAAACAAAGGCGGGTCGTCATATGGCAACAATCCCCGATATAGGAGGTAAAAATCAGGATAAAACATGAACGATACAATTGCCGCTATATCAACGGCATATGGCACTGGGGCGATAGGGATTATCCGGTTGAGCGGGCCGATGTCGTTTCATATTGCCGCTCGTATTTTCAAGAGCGAGATGCAAGAAAAGGGAAAGAGCGCCAACGGAGGGAATGTCGGCGAAAAAAACGCTGTAGAGTGGCATGACAACGAAAAGCATGCAGTCGGGAATCGTACCGACAGGAAGCATGACAACGCGGATCGTGAATTCGGAAATCGTGCCGACGAGGATCATGCAGAGGGGAATTGTATAAACGAAAAGCATGACAACGCCGAGCATACCGACAGGAAGCATGACAATGCCGAGCGCGCCGACAGGAAGCTTGCAAACGGAAAACTTGCAAACGGGAAGCTTGCAAACGGAAAACTTGTAAACGGAAAACTTGCAAACGGGAAGTCTTTTGACGAAATTAAAACCCATAGTGTAAACTATGGGTTTATTGTCGATCCGTCAAGCGGAGAACGCATTGACGAAGTCCTTTTGACTAAGATGAAAGGTCCAGCCTCATACACGCGGGAAGATGTTATTGAAATAAACTGTCACGCAGGATTTGAAACGCTGGAAAGTATTTTAGATCTTGTAATACGAGAAGGAGCACGCACAGCCGAACCAGGAGAATTTACAAAACGCGCTTTTTTGAATGGCCGAATTGATTTAACCCAAGCTGAAGCCGTGATGGACATTATAAACGCAACTGCAAAGCTGAGCGCAAAAGCCGCGCTGAACCAATTGGAAGGGGTGCTCTCGGCGCGCCTCAAAGCCGCGCGGAATGGGCTTTTGGATATTATTGCTTCAATTGACGCCGTTCTAGACTTTCCCGAACACGATTTGGAGGAAGTTACGGCTGAAGACGCTCTGGCGAGACTCAGTTCGCTTGATATTCAACTAAGGGAGCTGGAATCTGGCTTTAAACTGGGCGGTTATATACGAGATGGCGCGTCGTGCGTTATCACCGGCAAGCCAAATGTTGGGAAGTCTACGCTCCTGAACCTGCTGGCGCGAAGAGAGCGGGCGATTGTTGCCGAGGCGCCTGGAACCACAAGGGATCTGATACGGGAGAACACGAGCATTGGAGGATTCCCTGTAAACATTGTGGATACTGCCGGGATAAGGGAAGCGGGCGACCCGGTTGAAAGAATAGGCGTTGATATTGCGGAGGCGACCGCTGCAAAGGCGGACATATCGTTGATCCTGTTGGATTCATCGCGACCTTTGGATGAAGACGACCGAAGGGTAATAGATATTTCAAAGCACGCTCCCCATATATATCTGATTAACAAGATCGACATAGCAACAACCGGCGGCGTTGAAACCGCCAAGATATTCATCAGGGAAAATGACGAGTACGGGAATGCAGTTTTAGAAACCTCGTTAAAGGACGGTATAGGGTTAAGCGCGATCGAGGAACAAATAATAAAAATGTTTGGCAAAGGCGAGGTAAGCGCAAACAACGAAGCGCTCCTTACGAACAAAAGGCACCATGCGCAAGTAATGAAAAGCATTAACGCAATCAGCGACGCAATCAGCGCCGTTGAAACAAAACTTCCTATCGATATTGCGACCATCGGGATAAAAGAAGCGGTTTCAGCTTTGGGTGAAATTACGGGAGAGGACTGTCTGCCGGAAGTCATTGACAGAATTTTTGAGAATTTCTGTTTGGGTAAGTAGGAAAGACAATAATACAAAGACAATAATACAAAGACAATAAAACAAGGTAGATTGGATAGGGTGAGTGACGCAAGGCGGAATAGATAAGTGAAAAGCACAATATAGATCAGATAATGTAGATAACACAAGCCGGAGAGTTTACATGGTAGAATAGATAAGGCGAATAGTATACAAAGATGGACTTTATAGCTGGAAAATATGACATAATTGTTGTTGGAGCAGGGCACGCCGGGTGTGAGGCAGCACTAGCCGCAGCCAGACTAGGTATGAAAACGCTGATTCTGTCCATTAACCTGGACAGCATTGCAAATATGCCCTGCAACCCCAATATTGGAGGGACGGGCAAAGGGCACCTGGTAAGGGAGGTCGACGCCCTCGGCGGGGAAATGGGGAAGGCGGCGGACAGAACGATGATACAGTCCAAAACCCTTAACAGGGCGAAGGGGCCGGCGGTCTATTCCCTGCGCGCCCAGATAGACAGAAGAATGTACCAGCAATATATGAAGATGGCTCTGGAGGAGCAGGAGAACCTTGACACAAGGCAAGGTGAAGTAACGGAACTGCTTTTGGAAGCGATTGACAAAAACAGGAAAAAAGTCCTTGGAGTCAAAGTACACACGGGGACGGTTTTCTTGGGGCAAGCGGTTATACTTGCCACCGGCACGTATCTGAAAGCCAGGATAATAATAGGGGAATTCAGCCTAAACAGTGGGCCTGACGGCCTTTTTCCCGCGAACATGCTTTCAGATTCTCTTGCGGGGGCAGGCATTGCCCTCCAGCGGTTCAAAACCGGCACGCCCGCGAGGATAAACGGGAAGAGCGTCGATTTTTCCGCGCTGGTCGAACAACCCGGTGACGACGTTATAATGCCATTCTCATTCGAAACAGAAAAAATAGATATCGAGCAAATCTCTTGCTGGCTTACACACACGAACGAGAAGACCCATGATATACTCAGGGAAAATCTGTCGCGTTCCCCGCTTTTCAGCGGCGTTATAAAGGGAGTCGGCGCCCGGTACTGCCCGTCTATAGAGGATAAAGTCGTGAGGTTCCCCGATAGGAAATCCCATCAGGCTTTTCTTGAACCAATGGGTAGGAATACCCATGAGAAATACCTTCAGGGTATGTCGAGCAGTATGCCTGAAGACGTCCAGGACAGGTTCATCAGAACTATGCCCGGGTTGGCCGGGGCAAGAATTATGAGATCGGCGTATGCGATTGAATATGACTGCATCGACCCTACGCAACTAAGGTTATCACTGGAATTTCTGGATATTGAAGGCTTATTTTCGGCGGGGCAGATCAACGGTTCTTCCGGTTACGAAGAGGCCGCCGCCCAAGGAATCATGGCGGGGATAAACGCGGTTCGTAAATTAACGGGCAAAGAACCGATTGTCATTGGCCGGTCCGAGGGGTACATCGGAGTGTTGATAGACGATCTTGTGACAAAAGGTACGGGAGAACCTTACAGGATGATGACGTCAAGGGCGGAATACAGGTTGTTGCTGAGGCAGGACAATGCGGATATGAGGCTCACGCCGCTCGGATATGAGGTCGGTCTGGTAAGTGAAGCAAGATTTGAGCGGTTTCGGAAGAGAAAAAAGTTAATTGAAGATGAAATATCACGACTTAGGGCAACAGTATTGCCCCCTTCGGAAGAGGCGCTACGTTATCTGGAAGGGACGGGCAGCGCTAAAATCAGCACGGGAATCCGGCTATCAGAGCTATTGAAGAGACCGGAGATCACATACAACGGGCTTAAAGCCGTAGACAAGGGCAGACCGGTCGATTTGCCCCGTGACGTTTCAGAGCAGGTTGAGATTTCAGTAAAATATGAAGGGTTCATAGTAAGGCAAATACAGCAAGTTGAACAGTTCAAAAAATTGGAATCAAAGAAAATACCCATTGATATAGATTATGAAGAAATAAATAATATTAGCGTTGAAGCGAGGCAAAAACTATCAAAGCTAAGGCCCGAATCAATAGGACAAGCGTCCAGGATATCGGGAGTGTCGCCCGCCGATATTAATGTCCTGATCATCTGGCTTGCGGCGCAAGGTCAGAGAACTAGTGGCGGAGGATGATAGTTTGCAAAAATCAGGACCATGGCGTGTAAGCGCAGTGCAATCGCATAAAACCATGCATTTGTTGTTATACATACAGCATATTGGGGATTCAAATTAAATGAGCATGCAATATATGGTATAGAAATTCTTTATGCGATTGCCCTGGTGTAAGTGTAGCTTCGCGGTATTTTTGCATGTCAGATATTGCAAATCCAGCTAAAGCAGCGTTTAAACGCATTAGTAGCAAAAATATGTCTGTAGAAATTATGCTTACCTTGTGACCGATTAAAACCTGGAAGAATTTAAGCGAACGTAATGTGCGGATGCCTATGATGAATAAAAGGTTGGCGATATTAAAAGAGTTAGCAAAAGAGATTGACATAATTCTCACTGATAAGCAAATAGAGGAGTTCAATTTATTTGGAGATTTGCTTGCCGTATCAAATGAAAAATTCAATCTCACTGCCATAGAGAGTGAAATAGATGTAATTATTAAGCACTTTATAGATTCGATGTCAATCATTAAGTTCATAAATGCTCAGGCGGAGATGGCGCCTGCGGCGCCGCTGAAATTTGTAGATGTTGGCGCTGGGGCGGGGTTTCCAGGGATACCGGTCAAGATTGTCCTGGGGGACAGAATTGACGCAACCCTGATAGAAGCAACAGGAAAGAAAGTGACGTTTCTAAACAGGGTTATTGACGCATTAGGACTAAAAGGAATAAAAGCCGTCTGTTTGCGGGCGGAAATCGCGGGACGCGCGGCGGAGTACAGGGATGCAGCGGACGTTGTAGCAGCAAGAGCGGTAGCGCCGTTGCCGGTGCTGCTGGAGTTGTGCGCGCCTTTGTTGCGTGAGAACGGGGTGTTTGTTGCTTTGAAGTCCGTCAGCGACGCTGTGGACGCGGAACTGAGCGAAGCGAGAATTATTGCCGGTGAATTGGGCTGTGAGATAGAGCTAGTGGAGCGGTTTTGCCTCCCCCTTCCGGAGACACAGGACTTGGAAATACAAGTGTTGGAGACCCATAAAGCTGAAATTCATCGATCAGTTATAACTGTCAGAAAAATTTGCAAGACCCCTGAAAAATACCCACGAAGGGACGGGACGCCGGCTAAAAGGCCACTGGGATCGTTATAGCATAGGAGAAGCGAAAAGAGCTTGGTTTAGATAAGATAAGATAAGATAAGAAAAGAGAAGAATAATAGAACGGAATGAGCGAGCGGAATGGGCAAATAGAATAATAAAACGGAATGAGCGAGCGGAATAAGAGAAAAAACATGTGCAAAAAATGGAATATTAGTGATATTATATAAAAGTGATATTATTTAAATAAAGAAAATTCTGAAAAGAGTCAGAAAGCATGAATGTATTAGTTCCTGAGCGTTCATGCTTTTGGGAAAAACGGTAATTCGCATTCGTTTGAAGAAATATTCAGGAGGGGATGAATGGAGTGAGAATTGAGGAACACCCGGTGCTGAAATTTGAGCGCGGCGAGAAGATTTCATTCTTTTTTAACGGGAATGAAATTGAAGCTTATCCAAATGAAACAATCGCCGCCGCGTTACACGCGTCAGGCATACGCAAGCTTGGGGAGAGTCCGGAGCTGCATCGTCCGCGGGGCCTGTTTTGCGCTATTGGTAACTGTTCGTCATGCTTTATGGAGGTCGACGGTGCGCCAAATACGCGCATATGCGTCCTTAGGGTTAAGCCCGGTATGCGAGTTAATGAGCAGATAGGGAGGGGGACAATACTCACTTGAAACAGACGGAGATCCTGATCATAGGCGGCGGCCCGGCCGGGCTAAACGCCGCGCTTTCGGCTTCCTCTCTGGGCGCCAGGGCGCTGTTGGTTGAACGAAACTATGTGCCGGGCGGTCAATTGGTCAAGCAAACACATAAATTTTTTGGCTCGGAAAAACAATACGCTGGTGACAGAGGTATACAGATAGGCCGGATATTAACTGAAAAAGCGCAGGCTGACCCCAACATCGAGTTATGGATGGACAGCACTGTGTTGGCTATATACGACGACGGCGTGGTCACCGTGGAACATGAGGGCCTGTATACCAAAGTCAAGCCTGAGCGAATCATCATTGCAGCAGGAGCGGCGGAAAAATTCCTGTCCTTCCCGGGTAACGACTTACCCGGTATTTACGGCGCAGGCGCGGTACAAACGCTGATGAATGAAGCCGGAGTCAAGCCGGCGGAACGCGTACTGATGGTAGGCGCGGGCAATATTGGCCTTATCGTATCTTATCAGTTGCTACAAGCGGGAGTTGAGGTAGCCGCGGTAATTGAAGGGCTTCCGAAGATTGGCGGTTATCTTGTTCACGCCTCGAAAATTCGGCGGGCGGGAATACCGGTGCTTACTCGCCACACTATCCTGGAAGCGTATGGGCGCGGGCAAGTGGAAGGCGCCGTTATAGCACAGATTGACGAAAAGTGGCGGCCCATACCAGGCTCTGAGCGTGAAATTCCGTGTGATACCATATGTCTGGCAGTTGGGCTTTCCCCTTTGACTGAACTCGCATGGCAGGCCGGATGCGAGATGGCGTATATTCGAGAGCTATCAGGCCATGTACCGATTGTTGATGAAAATATGGAGACGACTCGGCAAGGCATATACTGCGCCGGGGATTCATGTGGTATTGAGGAGGCTTCTTCCGCCATGGTTGAAGGGCGGTTAGCCGGAATTTGCGCTGCTGCAAGCCTGGGTCACGGCAATGAAAACAACAGAGTGGGCGAAAGAGCCGTAGAAATACTGAAGATAGAAGCAATGAAAGAGCTAGACGAGCTTAGAGCGGGAACGATGAGCGAGCATATACGCATTGGCGTGAAAAAGCTTGTTGGGAGCGGAGGTCACGGACACAAAAGTATATATCATGATGAAACCGGTCAAATAAATATGTCCAAGAGTATAGCTGAAGCAGCTGAAGCAACTGAAAAAGCTAAAGCAGCTGAAGCGGCTGAAACAGCAGAAAAAGCTAAAACGGCTGAAATAGATGAAACAGGTGCAAGCGATAAAAATAATGGGTCTGATAGTAGCGCGGGCTTAGGAACCCTTTTGACTGATGGAATACCGGTGGCGGCGGACCTGGCTTCCGTTAACCCTTCTGAGGCGCGGCTGAAAAAAGGCCCGGTCGCAATAGTTGAGTGCTTTCAGATGATACCCTGTAATCCGTGCGTCAAAGCGTGTAAACAGGGCGCTATTACCATGCCTCGCGATATCAATGATCTGCCGATAGTGGACGCGGAACTCTGCAGCGGGTGCGGGCGGTGCATAGCGCTGTGCCCCGGGCTGGCGGTCTTTGTTGTGGACAGGACTTATAGCGAAGAAATGGCGCTCGTTAAGTTGCCGTATGAGTTTACGCCAAAACCGAAAGCAGGACAATTTGTCGCCGGTTTTGACCGCGCGGGCAAGGAATTGGGCAAGTTCGAGGTAAAAAAGGTTACCACAGGCGGCAAGAAAAACTTAACCAGCGTTATATCTTTAGCCGTGCCGCAAGACTTGGCCCTGGAAATACGGCATATAAAAGTTGATATACGACAAGGATAAAGGTTGATATACGACAAGGATAGAGGAGGATGCGAATGGACAAAGTGGTGAACAATAGAAATGCTGAAACCATCATTTGTCGTTGCGAGGACGTCACCCGGGAAAAGATCCTTTCTTGCATAGCGGACGGCTATAAAACACTTGACGAAATCAAACGGGTAACGCGCGCCGGTATGGGGCCCTGCCAAGGGCGGACCTGCCGCAGCTTGATAGCGTCCGAACTGTCGCGCGTCTTTGGCGTGCCGATGGAAGAAGTCCTGATGACTACTTATCGCCCGCCAATGAAGCCGATATACTTGGGTGATTTGGCGGATGCGTATGAACCTGGCGCCGATGATTAAACTTTATCCGATACGGGTTCGGAATTGGATACAGGTTCGGGTTCGGAATCGGATACGGATACGGGTTCGGAGTTGGATACGGGTATGAGTTCGGGTTCGGAAACGGATATGGGTTCGGAAACAGGTTCGGGTTCGGAAACGGATATGGGTTCGGGTTCGGAATTGGATACGGATACGAATTTGGGTTCGAAATCAGTACGGATATAGGTTCGGATTCGGAATCGAATTCGGTTGTACCAGGTTATTTGCACACATTTGACTTCGGCGTTCGCGGAAAGGACATATCTGACTAATGAAAAAATCCTATGATGTGGTTATTATCGGCGGAGGTATAATAGGTTGTTCGGTAGCCTTTGAATTGGCCAAGCGCGGTCGAAATGACGTGCTGGTGATAGAGCGGGAATACCTTACCGCTGGCGCTACAGGGCGCTGCGGCGCGGGCATTCGCCAACAGTGGGGTTCGGTATTAAACGCGACGCTGGCCGTGGAGAGCACGCATATATTTGAGAACCTTGAAGAATACACCGGCTACAGCGGCGACTGCGGCCTTAACCAGGGCGGGTACTTACTTATAGCCTATGAGGAAAAGGAATGGGAACAATTCCACAAAAACCTGGTAGTGCAGCACTCGCTTGGTATTGATTCCCGTGCCGTGGATTTGGACGGAATCAAAGAGATCGTTCCGCATATAAACACCGAGGGCATGATTGGCGCGTGTTTCTGCGCTAAGGACGGCCATGCCGACCCATTCCACTGCACATTTGCATACGCTAAAGGAGCGCAGACAATGGGAGTGGATTTTGAAACCTACACCACTGTGACAGGGTTCAGGGTGGAAAAAGGCGGCATTCGCACAGTACTGACGAATAAGGGTGATGTTCAAACGAGGACTGTTATTAACTGTACTGGCGCCCATGCCGCAGAAATGGCGACACAAGTAGATGACGAGCTTCCGATATTTCCGGTTCGCCGCCAGATACTAGTCACAGAGCCGGTGGCCCATATAATGGATCCTATGGTAATGTCGCTGCAACGCCACTTTTATGTGCAGCAGACCCCGCGCGGCGGCGTGCTAATGGGGTTTGGCGACCCAGACGAGCCGGAAGGCTTCAATACCCGATCATCGTGGCAGTATCTTGAATACAACGCATATCTGGTCACTCGGACGTTGCCTGCTTTTCGCGGCTTGCGAGTGGTGCGTCAGTGGGCGGGGCTTTATGATATGAGCCCGGATTGCAACCCAATTATTAATGAAGCCGGTAGCGCCGATGGCTTTATGACAATAGCCGGTTTCTCCGGGCACGGTTTCATGGTGGCGCCGCGCACGGCTATATTGGTAGCCAACTATCTGACAGGGCGGGAAGACGACCTTGACATTAAACGATTCTCCGCTGAGCGCTACCGTTCAGGGCAACTACTGCTTGAACCGTACGTCGTATGAATTGTTCCGCCGAAATTGTTTTTGTTAGCAAGATTAAGAATGAAAAGGAGAGAAAACCATGTTGAAAAAGATCGTATCCGTAATTCTTTTGATTGCGCTACTGACGTCTATGCTTGTTGCACCTGCTGAAATAGCGGCGATCGCCTCCCCGGAAGGTATTGTTTATACCAACGGCACGCTTGGATTCAGTTTGACGCTCCCGTCGAGCTGGGAAGGCTTATACAGTGTTGATGAACGCTCAACTGATATTGAATGGGTGAGCTTCTACAATATCCACAACAAAGATACAGATTATGGCGGAAACTTGTTTAGCATAGCCGTTTCAAATGGAGAGCATGAACTATATCCTGGCATGAAGGAACTGACGAGAGAAGGCGGGAAAGTAATTTACTCCAGTACCCCGACGGATGTCCAATTTGACTATACTAATAAATCGTTTACTGATGAGTATCAGAGAATGGAGAGCGACGTTGAAAATATTCTAAAGACGTTCCGATTTCTGGCGCCGGGGTCTTCAGTGACGCAGGAACCAACGGCAGCGACTGAAAACACGGGCGCGACGTCTACCACTGGCGCCACGACTACATCAGACGCAACGCAAACTACGGGAACGACGACTACATCAGGCGCAACGCCTACCACTGGAACGACGCCTACAACCACTGGAGCGACTCCGCCCACTGACGGTTCCGGTTATATAATCATGCAACTGAATTCGAAAATAATGAATGTAAACGGCGCTTTACTCGAAGTTGACCCCGGACGTGAAACCGTGCCAATTACCATAAACGACAGAACAATGATTCCGGCGCGGGCGCTAACCGAAGCAATGAACGGCGACGTAGATTGGGATGAATTAACGCAGAGGGTCACTCTTTCGGTCAACGGCAACACGCTTATAATGACTTTGGATAGGAATGATTACACTATAAACGGCGTAAGTAAAACCATGGATGTAGCGCCGGTGTTGCTAAACGACAGAACGCTCATTCCTTTACGTTTTGCCGGGGAGGAGCTGGGGTGTACAGTAGACTGGTTCGAAGATACGAAAGAAATTCTTGTGACGTATGCTATGGACGCCAGCGCCACAGTGCTTCCACAGACGCCGGCGCCGGCGCCCACACCCGCGCCCACGCCCACGCCTGATCCGGGGCAGAGCATGATACCAAATCCAATGGTTGAGGTTGCGGGCGCAGACGAGATTTTTGATGAACTCGGCCTTTTCATGTTCATACCGGAATCGTCGGAGAACGTCAAGTACTTTATCATTTCCGGAAGTTTGGCGGAAGTCCAGTTTGAATTAGAGGGAATAAAGTATTCTTTTCGGGTTCAGGAAACGAACGCCCTTGAAAACATTTCAGGCGTATATGAGACATTTCAAAAAAGCCTGGTTCTTGAATGGGTTGACTATCCCTACCATGTAGCCTACAACGAAGGCGGCGCAGGCATTTCTTTCTGGTATGACTTGTTTGCGAAAGCTTCCTATTCACTTTATATGGAATCAGGCGCAAGTGAAGCTGCATTGAGCGCCATCACCGAGTTTCTAATACCGGCGGGGTAAAGCCGGGTGCAGAATAAACTAGAAGAAAATTCGGTGAAATTGGTGAAATTGGTGAAGTTTGTGAAATTGGTGAAATTGGTGAAATTGGTGAAGTTTGTGAAATTGGTGAAATTGGTGAAGTTTGTGAAATTGGTGAAGTTGGTGAAGTTTGTGAAATTGGTGAAGTTTATGAAATTCTGCAAAAATAGGCTTCTGCAAGAATTCTGTGAAAACTCTGTAAAAACATATTGACATTCATCTATGAGTTTAATACAATTCATATTGACACATTTCTATTTGTCTATGTGAGGTGTTTTGATTGATCGTAAATTATGCGGCGCGCGCCCGAATGTTCAAAGCGCTATCCGACCCGAACAGGCTTATGATCGTAGACATGCTTTCCTGTGGCGAGCTATGCGCCTGTGTGATTTTGGGGAAATTCCATATTACACAGCCAACACTTTCGCACCACATGAAAACCCTTTGCGATTGTCAGCTTGTAAACGGACGCAAAGAAGGCAAATGGATATACTATTCGCTCAACGAGGAAGTTATACAGGAGTTCAAATCATTTCTTGATATAGTCACTACGGCGAAGGAAGATTGCATATGCAACAAAAATGATTGCCATGAAGAGACTAACCGCGAAGAGGATTGCCGCGAGGTCGCTAGTTGCGAAGAGGATTGCTGCGAAGAGGATTGCCGCGAGGTAGCCAGTTGCAAGGAGGATTGCCGCCAGGAGACTAGCCGCGGAGAGGATTACTGCGAGGAATGATTACTATGAGGAGGATTACATGAATGAACGAAGAGAAAACTGCAAATCAAAGCAAAGTAAATGAAGCTGTAGCATGTTTTAAAAATGGGTTCAACTGCGCACAAGCCATACTCTCGACATACTGCGGAGAATATGGTTTAGAAGAAATAACCGCCCTGAAAATCGCCTGTGGTTTAGGCGCCGGAATGGGCAGGCTTCAGGATACATGCGGCGCTGTTTCGGGCGCGTACCTTGTAATCGGATTAAAGTACGGAAAGTATTTAAGGCAGGACGAGGCCGCTAAGGAGAAAACATATGCGCTGGTAAGGGAATTCGCGCAATTGTTTGAAGCAAAAAACAAGACGACGATCTGCAGGGAGCTTTTAGGCATTGATCTAATTGCCGGCGATAAACAGGAGGCAGCCGAACGAGTCAACGAAATTTGCCCAAATATGGTTCGGGACGCGGCTCAGATTCTGGAATCCTTGGTGTTAGAATAATAGATTATAAGGAAAAGGGGAAAAATTATGAACGATATCATCGAAAACGTAAAAGCGTACTACGGCAAGCAAATACAGAGCAAAGCCGATCTGGCGTCAAGTTCATGCTGCTGCAATGAGTCGCCTCCTGTGGAAATCAGAGCCATTCTGCCGTTGATTTCTGAAGAAATACTGGACAAGTTCTACGGCTGTGGTTCGCCGTTACCGCCTTTGCTTGAGGGAGCGACCGTCCTTGATTTAGGGTGCGGTACGGGCAGGGATGTATACATCGCTTCGAAGCTGGTTGGCGAATCCGGATGTGTCATCGGGGTTGACATGACGACGGAGCAGATCGAGACAGCTCGGAAGTATCAGGAGGAACAGCGCGTCCGTTTTGGTTTCAAAACCTCAAACGTAAAATTTTATCAAGGATATATAGAGGACTTAAAATCATTGGGCATAAGCGATCAGAGCGTAGATGTCGTTATCTCCAATTGCGTAATCAATCTTTCTCCGGCAAAAGAACAGGTATTCAAGGAAGTCTTCCGGGTCCTTAAACCGGGTGGCGAGCTTTTCTTTTCAGACGTATACGCGGACAGGCGCATCCCGGAAGCGCTTGCGGCGAACCCGTTACTGCGCGGGGAGTGTCTGGGCGGCGCGATGTACACAGAGGATTTCCGCAGGATCATGGCAAAATGCGGATGGGCTGATTTCCGCTATACGATTATCCGGAATATTGATGTTCTCAGCGAGGAAATCGAGAATATGCTGGGATTTGCCAAATTCTCATCAAGGACAGTAAGAGCATTTAAACTCAATGATTTGGAGGATATTTGCGAGGACTACGGGCAGGTCGCATATTATAACGGTGGCATTCCAGGGCATCCTTATTTCTTTGACCTTGACGATCATCACCGATTCTTTACAAATAAGCCTATGCTTGTGTGTGGAAATACGGCGTCTATGCTTTCCAATACCCGTTATCAAAAAGCCTTTAAAGTGGTCGGAGACCGTTCCGTTCATTTTGGCAAATTTGATTGCTCCCCTGCCGGCGACAATACAGGAAAAGTGTCCGACCCGTGCGCTTCCGACTCATGCGCTTCCGGTTCATGTTGTTGATTGCAGCGGACTTGCAAACGAGGCTGCTATATTACGACCATGAGAACAGGGGAGCGTGCGAGCAAGAGAGCAAGAGAGCAACAGTGTAGCGCCGGTTGTCTCGATACTTGTGTAGCACTTGTAGTATCGTTAACAGTGTAGCGCCGGTTTTGTCGTTTACTGTGTAGCGCCGGTTGTCTCGATACTTGTGTAGCACTTGTAGTATCGTTACCAGTGTAGCGCCAGTTTTGTCGTTTACTGTGGGTTACTGTGCAGCACCGGGTGTATCGTTAGCTTGTGAAAACAAGAGAAATTTGCTATTATTAAAGTATAAAAAAAGACGGGAAAAGACAGGAGATTCCTTAGAATATGTCAGATACAAATGATAACGTACAAAGGGTTGTTCCGGTGGATATCGAGTTCGAGATGAAGAAATCCTTCATTGACTATGCGATGAGCGTTATCGCGGACAGAGCCCTGCCTGATGTGAGGGACGGGCTTAAGCCGGTGCACAGGCGCATCCTTTACGGCATGTTGGGACTGGGCTTTACACCGGACAAGGCGTACAGAAAATGCGCGACGACGACCGGCGAAGTGATGGGTAAGTACCACCCCCATGGGGATGCTGCGATTTATGACAGCCTTGTGAGGATGGCGCAAGATTTTTCTCTCCGGTACCCCCTTGTTGACGGGCATGGAAATTTCGGATCGAGGGACGGAGATCCTCCCGCAGCCCAAAGGTACACTGAGTCAAGGCTGGCAAAGATATCAATGGAAATGCTGGCCGACATAAATAAAAATACCGTAGATTTCAAGCCTAATTATGACGATCACGAAACGGAACCGGTTGTTCTGCCGTCGAGATTTCCCAACCTCCTGGTTAACGGATCATCCGGGATAGCAGTCGGAATGGCGACCAATATACCGCCTCATAACTTGGGAGAGGTGATTGACGGGATACTCATGACAATCGACAACCCGGAAGTGACTATAGATGAATTAAATAGAATAATCACGGGGCCGGACTTCCCCACCTACGGCATGATTGTCGGAAGGCAGGGAATAAGGGAGGCGTATAAGACGGGAAAGGGCAGGATAATCATTCGCTCTCACGCAGAAATCGAGACGACGTCGAACAATCAGCAAAGAATCATCATAAAAGATCTCCCATATCAGGTTAACAAAGCCCGCCTGATTGAGAGGATTGCCGAGCTGGTTAAGGAAAAAAGGATCGAAGGGATATCTGATATCAACGACGAATCTGACAGAACCGATCAGGTTAGGATTTCTATTCCTCTAAAGAGGGATGCAAACGCAAACGTTGTTCTGAATCAGTTATATAAAAATACGCAGATACAGGAGATTTTCAGCGTCAACATGCTGGCGCTGACCCAGAATGACGAAGGCAAGTATATTCCACAGGTCATAAACTTAAAACAGGCGCTGGAGCAATACATCAAGCACCAACGGGAAGTCGTGACGAGGCGCACCAGATTTGACCTTGAAAAGGCCGAAGCCCACGCGCATATTCTCGAAGGGCTGAAAAAGGCGATAGACTTTATCGACGAGGTAATAGCTATTATTCGCTCGTCAAAGAACATCCCGGAGTCAAAAGTGCGGTTGATTGAGAGATTTGAATTCTCTGAAAGGCAGGCGCAGGCAATTGTCGATATGCGTTTGGGCAGGTTGTCCGGTCTCGAGCGGGAAAAGTTGGAAGAAGAGCTTTCGGAGTATTTGGAGAAAATAGCTTATTTTAAGAGTGTGCTGTCTGACGCCGGGTTGTTGATGGGAATAGTCAAGGACGAGCTCTCCGAGGTCAGGAAAAAGTATTCCGACGAGCGCAGGTCAGAAATTGTTGACGATGAAGACGAATTTGTAATCGAGGACTTGATTGCGGAGGAGGAGAGCGTTATAACCCTAACGCATTTCGGATACATTAAAAGGCAGCCTGTCAATATCTACAAGAACCAGAGGAGGGGCGGCAAAGGAATCATCGGATTGCAGACGAGGGAAGAGGATTTTGTTGAATCATTGCTCACGACCTCTACGCACAACTTTTTGCTCTTTTTTACAAACAAAGGCAGGGTGTACAGGCTTAAGGGATATCAGGTGCCCGAGGCGGGCAGGCAGGCGAAGGGGACCGCCATAGTGAACCTCCTGGAACTTGGACCCGGGGAAAAGGTCGAGACAGTTATACCCGTCGAAAAATATGTTGAGGGCGAATACCTGATTCTCGTGACAAAGAATGGAATTGTCAAGAAAACTGACATGATGGAATACGGCAACATCAGGAAAGGCGGGCTTGCAGCGGTAACGCTCAGGGATAATGACGAGCTCATCGGGGTTCGGCGGACCGACGGATCAAAGGATCTGATCCTGGTTACAAGATCAGGCATGGGTATCCGGTTTGCAGAGTCGGATGTGCGCCCGATGGGGAGGGTGTCGATGGGAGTCATTGGCATTCGGCTCTCAAAGGGCGATAGCGTGGTTGGCATGGGAGCTTTCATAGAAGATACAAGCCTTTTGGTAGTTACAGAGAATGGTTTCGGGAAGAGGACCGACCTGTCTGAATACAGAACTCAGGGCAGAGCCGGAAAAGGGGTGCTGACATACAGAGTGACAAAAAAGACAGGCCCGGTTTCGGGGATGAAACTCGTTAACGACAATGACGACGCCATTCTTATAAGCAGTGACGGAACGATTATAAGAATGCCGGTCAATACCATCAGTATGCTCTCGAGAGCGACACAAGGCGTTACCCTGATGCGAATGGATAAAGGCGTCAAAGTCGTCGGCCTTGCCCGAATAATAAAAGAAGAAGAAGTAGAGTTGGAATACGGAAATCGAGAAGACGGAGAAGAAGAAGTAGAAGAAGTGGAAGAAGTGGAAGCGGGATACGGAGAGCTGGAAGACGCGGAAGTTGAATTGGAATACGAAGAAGAGGAAGGGGAAGAGGGAGAAGAAGAAGAATTGGGATACGGAGAGCGGGAAGACGGAGGAGAGGGGGAAGACATCTAAAACGGAGGAGACAGGGAAAGACAGAGAATACAGAGAAGATAGAAATGAAGATGTGAAGTGGAATACGTAGAGGGAGAAGTCAGAAATGAAGATGAACCGGATTAAAATAATGAACGGCGATATAACAAAAATTGCGGTTGACGCAATTGTGAACGCGGCGAATAATTCCCTGCTTGGCGGCGGCGGAGTCGACGGAGCGATCCACCGGGCTGCGGGGAGAGAGTTGTTGGAAGAATGCCGCAAGCTGAACGGCTGTGAAACTGGGAAAGCCAAAATCACAAAAGGTTATAATCTTCCCGCTAAATTCGTCATCCATACCGTCGGACCCGTTTACAGCGACGGGAAATGGGGTGAGCCGGAACTACTGGCCTCCTGTTACCGCGAATCCTTGATCCTTGCGGTGGAAAACGGCGTTACGACCATCGCTTTTCCCTGCATAAGCACAGGTGTTTACGGCTATCCTTTTCATGACGCCTGCGTTATCGCGTTGCGAACCGTTGAGGATTTCCTGCAAGCGAATGAGGGCATTACGCAAGTGTATATGGTATGCTTCGGGGATAGCGCCTTCGCGCAGTTTCAAACGATACTTAATGATATGCCATAGTATCATTGTTGAGGACTCGGCTTATACAGCTCGCGACAATAACAGTCGTTAGAAAGGCTTCGCTTTATCGGGATTGCTACACGATCAAATAACGACGCATCGAAAGTTGAAAATACCAAGAACATTATCTCTGACTGGTTATGCCGGGCGGTAAGATTTAAACGAATTCACTCTTTATGCTGCGCGAAAAGAGGTTATCTAATAAATCGCGCGCGTCCATTTTTTCATGAATGATTGAGTTGACGGTTTGGCAGATAGGCAGCTCAACTTCATATTTTTCACACATTTTCATAATGGCTTTTACGGTTGACGCTCCTTCGGCGAGCCTTGAATAAGCCTGGCCCTTGATATACGATTCCCCAAACATGCGGTTCTGACTGTGGTGGGAAAAGAGCGTCGCTTCGTAGTCGCCAAGATGACAGAGGCCAAAAGCGGATCGGGGATCGCCGCCGGCAGCTTTGATTAGCCGGGATATCTCGTTTGCGCCCCTGGCCATCAGAGCCCCTTTCAGGGAGACGTATTCAAGTCCGTCGAGCATACCCGCCGCAATGCCGATAACATTCTTGGACGCGGCGCCGATCTCATTTCCTATGAGGTCGTTTCCGTAATAAAAGCGAATGAGTTTACTTGAGAAGACAGGGACAAGCGTGTCTTTGACCGCGCCGTTTAGCGAGTCGATCACCATGCAGTTTGGAATCCCCCTGATATAGTCCTGAACATGACCGGGTCCCACCCAGACCGCCACTTTAAGCTCCGCTTGAAGTTCTGCTTGCAGCTCCGCAGATACGCTTTCGGTGAAAACTTCAGTAAGACGCTTCCCGGAGACTTCCTCAAGGCCCTTCATACATAGGACGAAAGTCTTGCCGTTAAGATCATAAGCCGTCAATTCTTTTGCGAACCCCCGCAGATTCTGGGAGCTTATAGAGATTACGATTATGCTGCCATGCTCAATGGCGTCATCCAAATTGTCCGTAATAACAACCTTATCGTCAAAGCGCAGCCACTCATTGGAGCGGGTGGCCATGAGCGGGCCGATCTCTGGCAGGCCTGGCTTTCCCCATAAAAAAACTCTGTGACCGATACTGGAAAGGTACCATGCGATGAATCCCCCCCATCTGCCGCAACCCAAAACGGAAATATTCAAATCAAACACCTCTCCTTTCTGTGCAAAGTGCGTGACTCTATGCAAAGGGCATGATTCTGTGCAAAGTGCGCGACTCAGTGCGCCAGCCGCTATTTTGAAGATACCGCAAGCCGTTACTTAATGCTGTCGCCAGCGCCAAATGTGAAGCTACTGCCGCCGCTGTTTTGAAGAGGCCGTCAACCCTAAATGTGAAGCTGTCACTAGCCGCTATTCTGGCAATACATTGCTCGTCTTCATTTTGGAACTGTAACCAATCCTAATTTTGGAAGAACATTGGATTCAATAAAACTGCCAACATAACGCCAGACATTGTATATTGCGCCGGTCTGGACGGGAATCATTATCAGGGCCACGGCGGCTCGTGGCGCCAAAATTATCAAATATGCCTCGCCATAGAGTTGTGACAGCCAGTAGGTTTTTAAACCGATTTCAATTAGTATATTGACTGTCAAAACTGAAAGTAATACTCGCAGTATGGTTTTTGGCTTTTTGTATAGAAAAAAGCCATAAGTCAATCCAATCAAAAAAGCACAGAGCGTAATCCCTGGGTGAGGCGGCGCAATTGACCTGTTTGCAATCATAACTCCGAGAATATCGGAAAGCGCGTTTACCGCTCCGCCCCCAAGCGGCCCGAATATCATTGCCGCAACTGAAATTGGCAAAAAACCGAGACTCGCCCGGAAGAACGGGGCGTCAATTGATAAAAACCGTGTAAATACAATTTCCATAGAGACAAGCAAACCTATCAGAACAACAGTATAAGTCTTCTTCATTCGACACACTCCTTTTTAGTTGTGGATATGACGCCACCAAAAGAAGAAGACTGTAACCGTACTGCGGGTAACCCTGTCCCGAAGCAGGAGGCTCTAAAATGGATCCTTCTTTGACGTGGCAGCGGAATACGGCAACTGTACCGCAAACGTCCGGTAATTATCTTTAACGGACATTTTTCGTCTGATGGCAAATTCCCGTCCAATCAGCACTTGACGCACAGAAGCCTACTCTGCCCAAACAGCCGCCGCGAGAGAAATAAAGAGAAGTACAAGATATATTAAATCACGCAACGGAAGATTCCCCTATATACTATCACATTTTTCTTTGGAGGAACAGTACTTTTAAAATTGATTTTGACAGTCAATATTTCCCCAAATTATCAATTAGCAAATACTAATCTTTGCAGTGTAGCGCCGTATGCGTTACAATATTTGGTAAGGAGCTGGCGACATGGAAAAAACAAGTACACTTAATCTCAGGATAAATCCGGAATCTAGGCTTCCCATTTTATTGACTGATAACAATGAATAATTGCACAGCGCATACGGGTTGGAAAAAGAGGATATCCATATTTTTAATTAGCCAGAACATTTCACTGTTTGGCTCATCTATAGTGGGCTTTGCCGTTATCTGGCATATCACGCTGGAAACCTCCTCCGGCTTTTGGATAATGCTTGCCACCATATGTACCTTGACGCCACAGGTGCTCATTTCGTTGTTTGGCGGCGTTTGGGCTGACCGATATAACCGCAAGCATCTTATTATGCTGTCCGACGGATTTATCGCTCTTGCGACGCTCGGATTAGCCGTTTCGTTTCTGCTCGGATTTCGCAATTTAGCGCTGCTGCTCATCGCTTCGGTGGCGCGCGGCGTCGGCGCCGGCGTTCAAAACCCGGCGGTCAACGCGATATATCCGCAGTTGGCGCCGGAAGAATATCTCACCAGGGTACAGGGAATCAACCAAACCATCGGAGCGGTTTTGGCCCTGATTTCCCCGGCTGTAGGGGGCTTGTTGCTGGGGACAGCCGGTATTGTCGGCGCCTTCTTTGTGGATGTCGTAACTGCCGCGATTGCCATTGCGGTAATGAGCCGCATCCATGTGGAACGACCGCCGGCGCCTGCCGCCAAATCAGTATGGAAGGATATCGCCTATGGGATATCCTACATTTGGGGACATGCTCAACTTCGCAGGCTTTTTATGTGCATCCTTTTTTCTTTCCTGCTGGTTACACCGGCGTTTACATTGACGCCGTTGATGATCGAGCGCACCTTCGGCAAAGAGGTGTGGCGTCTCACAGTTCATGAAATCGTATGGTCAAGCGCAATGTTGGCTAGCGGAATTTTTGTTTCCATAAAAAGTAAATTTCGCAATAAGCCGCGAACAATAGCGATTTGTATTGTGGGTTTCGGCGTTGCATTCGGGTTGATGGGGTTATCGTGGAGTTTTGTGTCTTTTCTTGTGTTTCTGGGAACCGCCGGGCTTTTCTGGCCGGTAATTTCAGCGGCGCAAACCGTTTTCCTTCAGGAAACAGTGCCATTGGACGTGCTTGGGCGGGTTTTTTCGGTGGTTCAACTCACTATAACCGGAACTGTGCCGATTGCAATTCTTTTCTTTGGCCCGTTGGCAAATGTCGTACGAGTAGAAGCCATTCTTCTTGTAAGCAGCGTTATGCTTGCGACGGTGGGCGTGATATATGGGCTGAGCGAAAGAAGTAGTGAAGTGAAGTGTAGTGAAGAGTAGTGAAGTGTAGTGAAGAGTAGTGAAGTGTAGTGAAGGGAAGTGTAGTGAAGGGAAGTGAAGGGAAGTGAAGTGTAGTGTAGTGAAGGGAAGGGAAGTGAAGCAAGGCTGACAACTATCTGTTATAATCAGTGCTATTGAGGAGGACAAGTATAAATTGAAAGAAAAAATTATTGGGTTTTACAATTTGGCAAATACTATTACATGTTTTGGCTTATGCCTGTCACTTATGGCATGTGTTTTAGCATTTGGCGGCGCCATGTCGCTTGCTATGACGTTATTTATTGTTGCGGGGCTTTGCGATTTATTCGATGGAGTTATCGCAAGAAAGATAAAGCGAACTGATATAGAGAAAACATATGGAATACAGCTTGACAGTTTGGCGGACTGCATAAGTTTTGGCGTTGTCCCATGCATTATTTCCTATGCGTATGGCTTCAACGCCTGGTGGTCGTTGTTGTTTTACGGGGTTTATATTATCCATGCAGTTGTCAGGCTTGCATATTTTAACGTTGTCACAGCAGAGAAAACGCAGCACTATTTGGGCGTTCCGGTAACATACATTGCGCTGCTTCTTCCTATATTCATGTTGTTCAACAATCAAATAGCAAATGCAGTTTTATTTGCGATAATGGGCGAATTGTTTGTTATAAAAATAAAAATTCCAAAGCCGAGAGGCGTGTGGTATGCGTTATTCCCTCTCATCGCCCTGGGTTTGATAATTGCTTGGTGGATTGTTTGATATTAATATAAAACTGTGCGAGGGAAATAGCTTGGATTTTGGAAGGAAACATTTTGTGAAGAAAACTTGATGTTTGGAAGGAAGCATTTCGAGACGGATAGTTCAATATTTGACAGAAAATAGTGCGAGAAGAAAGGCTCGATATTGATATAAAACAGTGAGTGGTGGACAGTTTGATATTTAACAAAAAACAGGGAATAGAGGATAGCTTGATATTTGACAGAAGGCAGGGCGGACTAGTTACTGAAAAAGCGTATGGTTCAAGAGTTACCGCCTTTCTATATGGAACGCTTATCGGCGGTTTGTTTTTGTTAGTTATAAAGCGCCGATGGGTAAGCAAATGCTATGCTTTGTTTCAAAAGATAAGGCCGTCAAGGGCCAAAATTTTAAAATTTGCAAATGAATATGGGTTAATAGTAGATGATCTTTATAGTTATGACAGTTTCAACGACTTTATTGCCCGTAAGGAGAAAAGACAAATAAACAATGAGGAAAATGTCCTTATTGCCCCTGCTGATAGCCGTTTGACGTCTTTGAAAATTAAAAGCGGCGAACTTATCGAAATCAAAGGCAAAAAATACACTGTTGCCCGCCTGATAATGGATAAAGAGTTATCGGAAGAATTTGAGGGCGGATATGCCCTTATTTTCCGACTTGCGGTTTATGATTATCACAGGTATTGTTTTCCCGATAGCGGCGAAATTGTGTTACGTAAAACAATAAGCGGCGTGTTGGACAGTGTGAATTATGGAGTAACGGGTAAGTTTTCGCTTTGCGGAAATTATCGAAAGGTCAGTTTGCTTGAAACGAAAAATTTCGATAAAGTCGTATTCATTGAAGTTGGAGCAATGCTTGTCGGCAGGATGGTTGAAACTCACAAATCAAGGATTTTCCGCAAAGGAGATGAAAAGGGATATTTTGAGTTTGGCGGTTCTACGCTTGTAATGCTCTTAAAAAAAGATATAGTTGCTATAGATGAGGATATTTTGGAATATTCGCGGCACGGGGTAGAAATCAAAGTAAAATATGGGGAAAAGATAGGGGAAACTTCTGGGGGTAAAACAGACGGAAAGATAGGGGAAACTTCTGGGGGTAAAACAGACGGAAAGACAGGCGAAACTACTGGGGGTAAAACAGGCGGAAAGATAGGCGAAACTACTGGGGGTAAAATAGACGGAAAGGCAGGCGAAACTTCTGGGGGTAAAACAGGCGGAAAGATAGGCGAAACTACTGGGGGTAAAACAGGCGAAAAGATAGGCGAAAAGAATGATTAAACGATTAAATTTATACTTAAAAGAAATGCTACCTCCATTGAAGTGTTTTTTAGCGTCTTCGGTTTTGTTTTTTGAGATTTATTTTTTGATTATACTTATTGCCAATGAGCCTTCATTTCATATTGGCATACAAGAAATCACGGGATGCATTACGATTTTTACTTTTTTATTGTCACTACGTATCGCAGATGATTTCAAAGATTACAAGACTGATCTGAAACTCTTCCCTGACAGGCCGTTACCTTCGGGAAGGGTTTTGAAAAAAGATTTAGCGACGCTTTTAATATGCGTCAATGTAATTGCAATTGCGCTTAACGTTGTGTTTATGAACAATCTGGCGTATTACGTCCTTTTAATAGCTTATGGGACTCTTATGTCAGTTTGGTTTTTCGCGCGCTCGAAGATTCAAAAAAACCTTTTTCTTGCTTTAGTTACACATAATCCCGTTGATATTATTATTAACATTTACATCATTTCGTTTACTTGTATCAAGTATGGCCTAGCGATATTTACTTTCACAAACGTGCTTATTGCCCTGACGCTGTATTGGCCAACCTTGATATGGGAGATTTCAAGGAAAATCCGGGCGCCTGATGATGAAACGGAGTATACAACCTATTCAAAACTATACGGTTATAAGAAAATTACGATAATAATACTTTTCATAATAACCATCGACCTTATAACGAGCGCTAAACTGATGTATGATTTGTGGGCGTGGGGCAATATAGCCGTGGTTGCGGCCTGGATTTGGTTCGTTTGGCAAGCGTTGGCGTTTATTAAAAACCCTAAGCGGTTTAAGCTGGTCAGCAGAATTGAAATCTATGAGATAATTACTGAAATCCCAGTTATAGCGGTTCAAGCAGGAATTATTTTAGCAAGAGGGATGATATGAGCAAATAAACAAAATAAATTCCAAAATTTACCATTTAGGCAATAGCAAAAGGAAAGATTCGAGCAAATGAGCGAACCAGTATTCACAATTTTAGATAACAGCAATATTGTTGAGAGTTATCCCGGGATCACTCTTCCCTTAACATACTCTTTCATAAAAATTGCCTATACGGGGGTTTTTAAGGGGGCTATCGGCGCAAATCTGAAAAACGATGAGATTATGGCGAAATACAAAAATGTGTTCGATAACATGATAAAACACTATAAGGGCAGAGTTTATTATTGTATAAACAATTGGTATTCGCTGATTGACTTTATCCCTTTTTCAAAGAAAATCATACCCGTTTGGCAAGATATGATGGGTGTTGAAGAATCCGAAGTGTATATGGGTAAATATCATAAGTTCACCTTTTGGCAGAAGGCAAGGCTTACGTTCAATATGATAAAAAGCGCGTTTAGTGTTCCTCGTGATATGAAGCGTTTGGAGGGCTATTTCGAGGAAGTTCAGAAGTATTTTGATGAGACATATAATGAAGGCCTTGTTATACCTGAACTTATTGAACTTTTCCATGAAATCGAACGTCGGGTTTTAGACAAATGGTATATAACAATATTCAATGATTTGTATGCTTTCATTTGGACAGGCTTATTAAAAAGGAAGCTCGCTAAAAAGGGCGTAGATGTAACTGAATATATCTCGGGCATAACAGGGCTTGAAAGCTTGAAACCTGTTAAGGCCTTGCTTAACCTTGCTAAAAAATACGGAGATGAGCCCAATATACTTGATTTTCCGGAAGTACAACAGTATATTAAAATCTATGGTGACCGCTGTTCGCAAGAGTTAAAATTGGAGTGTATGACTTACAGGGAATTCCCGGAACTTTTAGTGGAGCAGATACGCATATATGCACAAGACAGAATAAAACTTGATGAAATGATTTTAAGGTTGGAAACCCACAAGGACGCTAAAGCTGATTTCACGACAAAACGCGCTAAGCTCGGTATTATGAACAGAGAAATTTCAAGGCTAAACCGTAGCCGCATTTATGGTATGGTCCGCCGGATTTTTATAGATATCGGCAAGAAAGCGTTCGAGGATAATTGGTTTGACATATTTTATATGACTACAGATGAGGTTTTCGCATGGAGATTTGATGAGGAGCTCATCGCGCAGCGAAAAGCCGAATTTGCAAAATATGAGGAAGATGAGGAGCATGCGGAGAGTACTGAACGTACGGAGCATGCGGAAAGTACTGAACGTACGGAATATGCGGAATATGTGGAACATGCGGAAAGTACTGAACGTACGGAATATGCGGAACATGTGGAATATGCGGAAAGTACTGAACGTGCGGAACATGCAGAACATGTGGAACATGCGGAACATGCGGAACAATTAGAAAGTTCGGAGCGAGCGGAGCATATTGAGCGCATAGATCGCGCGAAACATACGGAATATACGAAATATATGGAATATACAAAACATACGGAATATGCGGATTATACGGATTATACGAAATATACGGATTATGCGGATTATTCAAAACATAAGAATACTCCGCCGAGTACCCGCATAGTATTTAGAGGCGATATCATAATCGATGAGAGCGTCGCCAAAAAATGGACCGGCTCGTTCGTCGGAACAGGTACGTCGCAAGGGGTCTTCGAGGGTGAGGCAATCGTTTTGAGCGAACCGGACGCAAATATTGATGTAAACAACAAGATAATCGTTACAAAAACAACAGACCCCGGTTGGGTGTTTTTATTGTGTCAGGCGAGTGGCCTTGTTGCGGAAAAAGGTTCGCTTTTATCTCATACCGCTATTGTTTCCAGAGAATTAAAAATACCTGCGGTGGTTGGCGTTGATAGCGCGACTTCAGTTATTAAAACCGGCGATATTATAAGGATCAACGGTGAAGATGGGAGGGTTGAAATCGTTAAGGCTTGTTGAATTTGCTCGTGAATCTGCTCATGAGCCTACTCATGAACCTGATCATGAACCTCATCATGAATCTGTTCATGCATTTGCTCGTGAATCTGCTCATGAGCCTACTCATGAACCTGATCATGAATTTGTACATGAATCTGCTCATGAATCTGTGCATGAATCTGCTCATGAGCCTACTCACGAGTCTACTCATGAATTTGTCAACGAATTTGCCAATGAGCAAAACTTTATAGATTTGTTCTTATCATTGCCGAAAGAGTTATACGCCAACGATAAAAATTATCGTTCCGAAGATACGAAAGAGGTTATAAATTGGCTTAAGCGAGATCACCCATGCAGAGAGTTTCTTTTTCAGAAAAATCTGCTGGTACTGGAAGACGAGAAAATACTTGCAAGAGGAATTGCATTTGTAAATAAGCTCGGCAACTTCGGGGCAATCGGGTTTTTCGAATGTAAAAATAATGCCGTAGCGCTTCAAATACTAGTGGATAGCGCTAAAGAATTTTGCAGAGCAAACGATATATCAAAAATTTACGCTCCGATGAACGGCTCTATATGGAACGAATATCGACTAATGACAAAAGGGTTTGGGGATTATCCTTTTATGGGCGAGCCATACAACAAAGTATACTATAGAGACGTTCTTGAAAAATGTGGTTTTAAAGTGGTAAAGACTTGGGAATCGCAATTTGTCGATAAAATTTCGGTTAAAGATAAGACTGCCGTAAAATTCCTGAATTTAGAAAAGGATCAACATTCAAAAGGTATTAAGGTTCGCTCGATGAAAAAATTTGACGAAGACATTAAAATAATCCACAAAATAGTCATGAACTCATTTACTAACTTTTTTGCTTTTCATGAGATAGACGAAGAAGTGTTTTGCAATATCTATAAAGACCTAAAACTTATTTGTGATAAACGAACATTAAAAATTGCGTTTAACAGACAAAACGAGCCTATTGGATTTGGGCTCGCGTTGCCTGATTACAAAAACAAGACCGGCTTTTTACTAAGATACGCTAAAAGGTACATATTCCTTTATCTTGGCGCCTGGCAAGAAAATGGAGAAAGCGCATATCCACATGTTGGAAAAGCAATAGTAACGCCGATTATGAAAAACTTATATATTAGACGAAAAAACTATATCTGCGCTATGTTGGGCGAGGATGTTAAAACAAGAAAATTTGCTCCCGCATACGAAAAAGTCCATGAATATGCGCTTATGGAATTGGAAGTATGAACGAACTGTGGTTCCTTTCCGTTCATACTTTCGGGTGGGACCATAGGGTCCCAC